>Ga0118677_10005171_pt1 | contig 23041 bp, 19 predicted proteins | sample AliMusrvi5mmetaG_FD_86154 | JGI IMG/M metagenome (GOLD analysis project Ga0118677, IMG submission 86154)
GGGTTGTGCCATTTCCAGATGATCCAGGTAAATCCTGCTGCTTTCGTGTACGGCGCGGAGTATCTCCAATGAGTGCGTTGCAACAATAATCTGCGCATCCCACTCGCGCGCAATCTTGCGTAACTGATGCATCACAAGGACTTGCAGCGTCGGGTGCAGGTTTAGTTCCGGTTCGTCGATCATGATGATCGCACCGGGGCGGCGGCGGCGCGCCAGTTCGCCGAACATCAGCAATATCTGGCGTTCTCCGGAGGGCAGTTGGTCCAGTTTGAGTAACGGGATGCTGCCATCGCTTTCCGTCCACGGCGCTGTAACGCGAACTCGCCCTTCCTGAACACTAATAATGCGCTCATTACCTAGAATACCTTCAAGCGTATCAACGAATGACTTCAGATACAACTTGGTTTTCCCATTTGCAGATATTTCGCGCCGTTGTTTGTCCAGGTCCAGGTAATCCTGCCACACCCAGAATTCTTCCAGGCTACCGCGCCAGCGCGCCGCGCTTGTCCAGTGATAGATCCACTCTATTCTTGTCGAAGGGGGCTGAACACTGCTCTCCTTATATGTTTCAAGGCGACGTTCTTGAGGTAGAAGTATCATGCCGCCGCGTAAATCCTTTCGCCCGCTTTCCATTTCAGAAATGGCTTTTTGTAAATCTGCGCGCAGCTTTTCCGTCGTCCACACTGGTATGGCCTCGCGTTGTATCTTGCTTCGATCATACATGTCGCTATGCCAGTGGTGTGTTAGAGCATCGTCTTGAAAAGTCGCAACCCACTCAGGCCGACCGTATGTCAGTGCTAGGCCTTGAGGTTGATTAACAGGCAAATACGTAAGCTCGTCCGATGACACTTCAAACTTCGCGCGAGCGAGACCATTTCCGATAGACTGTTTGAGCGCATTTTCGTCTTTGTCATTCGGGCTTCGGATAATCTTGAGAAATGCCTCGACGACATCTAATATCGTCGTTTTGCCTGTGCCATTCGTCCCGGCGATGACAGTAATCGGGTGCACCTGATCGGTCAGAGGATCGACAAACGAAATGCGCCGTTCGCCACGGAAATTCCTAAAGTCGCGGAAGATGATTTCACGCACGCGCATGAGCTACTCCTTTACGCTAAACGGCGATCCCTGTGTGGACACGGGTCTGCCGTTCAGCATGGCTCGTATTGTATTCTCCGCGTCCCACGGATCGCTGAGCTCCAGGAACGCCCAGCGCCCGAACCCACCGTGATTGTTCACCGCCGGAACCCATAATGCGCGCGCGGTATCTACTTTTGCGGCCTTGTCCTTCTTTTTCTCACCCGTGACTTCAACAAGCAGGTTCAACAGATCGTTCAACCCATGGCCGTCGTTGATACAGGCGATAAAGTCAGGGACATATTGGTGTTCCTCGCCATTCAAGGTGTAGGGGATGGTAAAGCCGAGATTGTGGTTCTTCACGTAGCGGACGACTTCGGGCATGTCTTCGAGCGTTGCGGCCATCTTCTGCTCCCATGAATCCGTGTCGGCCACGACATGCGAGATGTGGCACTTATCATCGCGTGTGACATAGACCTGCCGCGCGGTATCAAAGTCCACATAACGGGTGGAGCCGAGTGTGTCATACGGGCGCAGAATCGGCTTCAGCGCAGCCGTGCCATCCGTAGAAGCGACAATAGCCTTGTAGATGCGATCCGCGGCATCATTGGCGTACTCGATCAATAGCAGTAGTTGCGGGAAGGTGTTGTCTTTGAGCGTGACGCATTCGGCCAGCCAGCGTTTGGCAATCGCCAGCAGTTGCGGGAAGAGCCAGAGCTTATCGTTGCCCTGGTCGTCGCGGAAATACTTCTCCAGCGTCAGCTTCGCGATCAGAAAAGCCACTTCGTTCGGTCGGCGTCGTTTCAAGTCGTCCAGCGAGTGCTTCTCTTTGGCGCCCACGATCGGCGACATTTCCGTTTCTGTCGGAAGGTCCGCGGTGGAGAGCGCCAGGTGCGCAGCCGAAGAGAATGTCGCTGTCAATCGTTCACCGGCCACATCATAGCGATAGCCCAGCAGACGCGGGAAAGTGATCTCACTGTTCAGCCGGCTTTCCTGCGCCCGCACGCGCGTAGGCATCGGTCCCGGCTTCGGATCGGGATTGCTGCCCGATGTGGGGATGAAGGAAAAGGGCACGCCATACACTTCAGCATATTCGGCTTCAAAGAAACCGGCCTCATTGGCCGCATAACTCATGCGCCGCAGCGCGCGACCCACCACCTGTTCGCACAACAACTGCGTCCCAAACGCGCGCACGCCCAGTATATGCGTGACGGTCTGGGCATCCCAGCCTTCCGTGAGCATCGAGACGCTGACCACGCACTTGACGTGTTCGCCCAGCTTGCCCGCTTTGCCGACCGTATTCATCACCTCGCGCAGCAAATCCTCATCCGTCAGGTTCTCGGCATCGCGACCGGGAAACCGGATGCGATATTCGGCTTTGAACTCGTCAATTTCACGCGCCGCAATGCTCTTGAAGTCATCGCTCATCGACTCGCCCGATTCAAGCTGCTGGCTATCCACCAGGATCGTGTTCGGGCGCTGCAGCCAGCCGCCATTTCCGTCATCATTGCGGAAAATGGGCAACTGCCCGGCCTGCACCAGACCTGCCTTGGTCTCCCCGTTGCCGCGAGGATCGACGCTGGTCTGCTCCGATCTCCCTCCGCTTGCGGGGACGGCGAGGATGGTCTCCTCCGATCTCCCTCCGCTTGCGGGGACGGCAACACTCAGGTTCTGGCCGCGACCCGCGACGAGGCTGGTCTGCTCCGATCTCCTCCCGCTTGCGGGGACGGCGAGGCTGGTCTGCTCCGATCTCCCCCCGCTTGCGGGGACGGCGAAGCTGGTCTGCTCCGATCTCCCCCCGCTTGCGGGGGGATTAAGGGGGGTCTGCCTCTCCCATCCGGCGATGTAATCAAAGACCAGCTTGGAGACGTTGGTGTTGTTACACACGACGATAAAGACCGGCGGAGCGCCCGGCGTGCCACGCACTCGGGCCTCTGAGTGCTGCTCCCACAAGCGGTAGTACTTCTCATAGTTGCTGTAAAGGCTGTGCAATGCCCCTTGCAACTCCACCGGCAACCTGGGTTCGCCCGCTACAGCATCCGTCTTGCGCCCTTTCCTGGGCAGGTGTTCGCGAATGCGCAGCCACAGGTCGCGGTAAGTGGGTTGTTCGCCGGTCATCGCATTATCAGCCACCGGCACGCGCGGCACTTTGACGATCCCGGCCTCGATGGCGTCGATCAGCGAAAAGTCGGACACTACCCATGGAAAAAGCGTGCCTTCGGGATAACCGGAACCGCGCAGAAAGAATGGCGTTGCGGAAAGATCATAGATAGTCTTGACACCGAGTTTTGCTTTAACAGCCTCGATGCCCGATATCCAGACGCGCGCCTCTTCATCGCGCTGTTTGGCCTCGACCCGCTCATCCCCGCTCAACTTTTCATCTTCGGCGTCGGGTTTGCGACGGTAACAATGGTGCGCCTCGTCATTGATGACGATGATGTTCTTCTTGGTGCCCAGTTCACGGCAGACCCGGCGCACCATTTGATCCGGGGTTTCCTGATTGACGCCAGTAGCAACCTGCCCAGCAAGAATCTTTGTCAACCGGGCGCCATCGGAACTCTCGTGCAATTGGAAAGCGTGATAGTTGGTGATGACGATTTTGGCTTGCCCCAGTTGCTCAAACTCGTTGGCCGGCAGGATATCGCGCTGGCGGTAGTAGTTTTGCGGATCATTCGGCAGCAATACACGCAACCGATCGCGGATGGTGATGCCGGGGGCAACAACGAGAAAGGTATTTGAAAACCGGGCATCCTGTGGAGAAGCGACTTTGTTCAACGTGTGCCACGCAATCAGCATGGTCATCACTACGGTTTTGCCTGATCCAGTAGCCATCTTCAAAGCCATGCGCGGCAGGCCGGGGTTTGACGTATCGTTAGCGTCGCGCAGGGCATTCTCAATCCACGCGTCGCCATATTTCCGCGCGACCTCGGTGAGGTAGATGATCGTTTCGAGGGCTTCAATCTGGCAGAAGAACAGCTTCTTTTCCCGGTCAGGGTGGGTCCAGTAGGTCAGCAAACGGGCTGTAGTCGGTGTGACGCCCAGATAGCCGCCTTGTCGCCACTGCCCTACCCGCTGGCGAATATCGTTGATGAGCTTGTTTTCCTGGATGCGTTCCTGGAGCCATTCCGTCTCATAAAACGACTGCTGCGCCCCCTTCTTCTTCGGGCGAGCTATGGGCACAAAGTAGGAACTGGAACGACGGCCATCCACCTGCTCATTGGTAATCCCTTCGTCACCAAACCGAAAGTGACGGGTCGGTTCCGTATAGGGTGAGTTGATGACTGGGTTTTCGATAACGACCTGGCTCATACAGTTACGCTCCCCACAACTGTGACACGTAGGGCCAACACCTACGGTCACAGTGCCGCTATCTTTGATATCCTACACCTTCGGCCTAAACATCCAGGTTCCGCACGTCCTTCGCATGCGTCGTGATGAACTTGCGGCGGGGCGGCACAGCGTTGCCCATGAGCATATCGAAGGTGCGGTCGGCCTCGGCGACATCGTCGACCGTCACCTTGAGCATCGTGCGCTTCGCCGGATCCATCGTCGTCTCCCACAACTGCTCCGGGTTCATTTCGCCCAGACCTTTGTAGCGCGAGACGACAACCTGTTTGGTGTCGCTGGTGTCCAACCCCTTGCCTTTCAGTTCGTTCATGATTGTGTCACGCTCGGCGTCGCTGTAGGCGTAGCGAATATCCTTGGCCCGCTTCGCCTCGATGCGATACAGCGGCGGTTGCGCGATATACAGGTGCCCGCCCTCGACGAGCAAGGGCATGTAACGGAAGAAGAACGTGAGCAGCAGCGTCCTGATGTGACTTCCGTCTACATCGGCGTCCGTATTATGACAACACACGCCGCCAAAGCCGCTGATAAACGTCTCGTCACCCTCGACCGAGAAGTCATAGACTTTCCGAGTACTCGCGCGCACCTGATGGATGGCGCGCACTGGCAGCCCAATCAGATCGCCGATCATCGGCACAGACTGGTAACGCGCAGGTTCGTATGCTCCATTCACAATTTCATGCGCTTCAGCAGCATTGGTATGATCGCCCCAGACAAACGCCAGCCGGCGCATCGCCTCACGGTTAGTCACCATTACCGTGTAAGCAACCTGGCGCGTGATCACCGGCTTGCCCCGAATCATCCCGCTGATCTCGCCAGTTGGCTCGCGCCGCGAGAGATTCACCTGGACGCCATGCATCAGGAAGAGATAAGCCAATTGATTTGCCAGCGTCTCGGATACAGTCACGAAGCTTATTCGTCCATGTGCCAGCGTGCCATCGCCGAGGAAATATCCACGTAGAAACGCCAACTGAAGTTTGACATCCACATTAAACACAAGATCGGGGATGCGCTTGCTGGCAGATTCAACATCACCCTCCCCAAACAGGATGCGGAACGCGGCAACAACCACCCGGTTCAGAATGCGCAACTCGTCGGCGCGACCAGTGTCGGATGAATAGAGGGTTGGTTCCAGCCCAAATACAGCTTTGATCGCCTGCGTCAATTCAGGGACAAGCGACTGGTTGCGCTTACCAATGGCGAAACGCACGCCGTTGCGCGCACTGAGCGAGCCTTCGGCGACGAAGAAGCCTAGCAACAACATTAAGTCCGCGTTGATAGGCAGGTATCGCGATAGCGCCTGGTCTGCATAATGGCGCGGCGTCAGCGTGAGGTCATCGCCCATGCGGGCAACATCCTCCAGGCTCAGGTCGCGGATGGAAACATAGTCACGCACGCGATTCCTGGGTGCAGCGTTGTACTGCGTCAGCCAGGTTTGATCCAACTTGCTTGCGCCGACGCTGACCTGATCGAGGATCGTTTGTTGATCCAGCTTCAACGCGTCGATGTAGCGCATAAAATGAGTGACTGTCGGGCGTTGCTCGCCCTTCTCCCAGCTGTAGTACGTAACAGGTTGTCGAATACCAACCGCATCGCAGATGTACTGTTGGCTAAGCCCCAGCGCTTGACGGCGCTGCCGGAGCGTCTCACCAACTACCGCGGGGATGCTGATACGCGGTTCTGTCATGTGCAGATTGTTCGCATACTCTGTGCGCACATTCGCCTTGTGCCATTCTTCAACCGCGCCCCCGCGCACAACAATGTCGCTTGTGCTCTTGTCGCCCAGCGCCACGCATTCGCGCAGGATATCGAGCGTCAATGGGCTGTCAACGGGGGCGGGCAATCGCGCAGGCGCCGCCAGGATATCGCCAACCTTGACTTGATCCGCGCGAGTGAGCACGGGGACGCCCTGTGCATCAGACACAAATATGCTGTGCTCGCCCGTCACACGCACACGCCTGCCATAAAGCGTTTCGATCTCAATGATGGTTTCGTCGTGATCGTGGCGTATGACGGATTTGATCGGGCGGAATCGCACTTCACCGCTCTGCGGTGAGAAGCAGGCCACCTGATACTTAAGAGGGTCTTCTGTGCTGTCCCACAGCCGGTCGATAAACGCGCCCACGCGCACGGTTCTGACCTGTCCGAGCGGGTCCTTGATCATGGTCATTTCGTCGCCGTCAACACTCATGATCACCAGGCGGTCATAACGGCGGTTGTCCAGATTGAACATGTCGCCTATGCCCGTGCCCATCGCGGAGATGAGCGCCTTGATCTCTTCGCTGCCGAGAATCTTGTCCAGGCGGGCGCGCTCGGTGTTCATGATCTTGCCGCGCAACGGGAGGATGGCCTGGAAATGGCGATCGCGCCCCTGCTTGGCGCTCCCGCCTGCCGAGTCGCCTTCGACGATGTACAACTCGCACTTCAGCGGATCGCGTTCGGAGCAATCGGCCAGCTTGCCGGGCAGCGTGCCGCTCTCCAGCGCGCTCTTGCGGCGCACCAGCTCGCTCGCGGCTTTGGCGGCTTCGCGCGCGCGTTGCGATATCAGACACTTCTCGACGATCTGTTTGGCCTCGCGCGGGTTCTCTTCGAGGAACTGCTGCACTGCCTCGCGCACCACCTGCTCCACCGCCGTCTTGGCGTCGGTGTTCATCAGCTTGACCTTGGTCTGCGATTCGAACTGCGGTTCGGGGTGCTTGATGCTGACGATGGCCGTCAACCCTTCGAGCGTGTCCTTGCTGTCGAGGTTGCCATCTTTGTCTTTCAGAATATTGGACTTGCGCGCGTGATCGTTCAGGCTGCGCGTCAGCGCGCTGCGGAAGCCGGTCTGGTGCGTGCCGCCGTCAGGCGTGTTGATCGTATTGGCGAAGTAGAACTCGCTCGACGCGGTTGCGTCGGTGTATTGCAACGCGATCTCCACGCCGATGTTGCCCACCTTTTTGTCAGCGGAGATGACCTGGTGCAACGATTCCTTGTTGCGGTTGAGGTAACGGACAAACGCGCTGATACCGTCTTCAAAATAAAAGGTCATCTCGTGCTCGTCGCGCTCGTCCTTGAACACGATGGTGACGCCGCGCGTGATGAACGCCATCTCGCGGAAGCGCTGCATCAACTGATCAAACTTAAAGGTGTTGTCCTCGGTGAAGATCGTGACATCGCGCAGGAAGGTGACGGTCGTGCCAGTCGTTTTGACATCCACCTTGCCGACCGCCTGAACAGGCGCCGTGGGCTTGCCTTCCTTGTAGGTCTGTCGATACACATTGCCGTCGCGACGCACCTCGACTTCGCAGTGCGACGACAGCGCGTTGACGGCTTTGACGCCGACGCCATGCAGACCGCCCGACACGGTGTATGCGCCCGATCCAAACTTGCCGCCCGCGTTCAGGTTGGTCATCACCACTTCAAGCGTGCTGACGTGGTCGCCCTGTTTATTGCGGAAGGTGGGGTGCAGGTCAGTGGGAATGCCGCGCCCGTTGTCGATGACGGTCACGCTCTCATCGGCGTGAATGGTGATTTCGATGTGGTCGCACACGCCGGCCAGCACTTCGTCAATGGAGTTGTCCACCACCTCGTAGATCAGGTGGTGCATCGCCTTGCTGTCCTTGCCGCCCACATACATGCCCGGGCGTTTGCGGATGTGCTCGATGCCCTCCATCACCTGGATTTGATCGGCGCCATAGGCTGCACCCGCCGCAGTTTCTTTCACAGTCGTCGCTTCTGCCATCTACGTTTCTCCCGCATGAACACAGGCGCGCGCCTGTGCGCGCCTGCTCATTTTAGTATTGGATTAGAACAGATATTCTAACACGCTGAGGCGAATTCCGATCAATGCGCCATGGTGAAAACTGCTCAAATACAGGCTGTTTTCAGCCTGATTCCATCGCCTCTGCGATCTCTCATTCGCGTGTGACAATCCGTCTGATTACTGCTATTCTTCAGCGTTGACAAGCCGTCTTTTGCGCAAAAGAAGCGCGGCTCGCTCACTATAGCGTTAGCTTATAGCGACCGCTTCACATCGCGCATGTGCATGCTGTGATGGACGTGCATGAGCTTGAGCATCTCTTCAAGCGTCGCGTCGCCGAGAGCCGGATGGCGCGCTCGAATCGCCAGTTGTTCGTCGGTGAGCGGGCGCGTGAAATCAACAGTGTGCGCGCGCGTCCGCGCGTAGCGTGTTCCAAGATCGCCCAGTGACAGCGACGACAGGCCGCCAGTGTGTTCGTCGTTGAACTGGTCGCGGTCGAAGCCTTCCTCGACGCCCCTGCCCTCGCGCAGAATGCGTTCGTATAAGACCGTCAACGTTTCTTCTGAGATGATCAGGTGCTCGAAAATGTCGCGCACTTTCCAGCCAGGCCCTTCAGAGTAGACCGGCTTCGCCCAGTCCTCCGCCGTCAAGCTGCGGAAATACGCGAGCACGCGCTCGCCTTCGCTCGCGAGTTTATCGGCCAGCAAATTTGAAGCTGTTGTCATGCACGCTATTGTCGCCGATCAAATCGCCAACTGTGACACAATAGTGCTTTGAATCCTTTATGATAGAGCACGGAGGACATATGAAAATCGAGCATTTTGCGATCATCGTCAAAGACCCGCCCGCTGTGGCGCAGTGGTACACCGACAACCTGGGCATGCGCGTGGTGCGCGCAGGCGGGCCGCCCAACTACACCACTTTCATCGCGGACGAGACCAACCAGGTGATGATCGAGATTTACTACAACGCGTCTGCCCCTGTGCCCGACTACGCGTCGATGGACCCGCTGGTCGTTCATCTCGCGTTCGTCGCAATCGGCGACATCCGCGAGCAGATCAACCGCCTGCTGGCCGCTGGCGCAACGCTTTACAGCGATGTCAGTGTGACGCCGTTCGGCGATGATCTGGCGATGTTGCGCGATCCATGGGGATTTTCCATCCAACTGGCGCGCCGCAAGAACCCGATGATCTAGCCCATGAACATCACGCATATCGAAGCCATCCCGCTGGTGCGCCAGTTGCGCGAGGTGTTCCAGGGCGGCACGTACAAGATCACCAGCCGCAACACGATCGTCACGCGGGTCGAGCTTGACAATGGTATCCTCGGCGAGGTCTTCGGCGGCGACGAGGATCAGTATCAGCTCGACGTGTGCCGCGTCGTCAACGACGTATACAGGCCGCTGCTGGTCGGTCGCGACATCCGCGATGTCGAAGCCAACTGGGAACTGATGTGGAACACTCGCGTCGACCTGAATCATCGCGGCATCCACACGCTCGATCTGGCAAAGCATTGCGTGCTGACGCAGGCCATTGCAGCCGCCGATAACGCGTCATGGGACGCACTCGGTAAGGTATTGAACCAGCCGGTCTATAAGTTGCTGGGCGGATACCGCGACCGTGTGCCGGTGCTGGCGATTGGCGGATACGTCATGGCTGGCAAGGGGCTCGACGACCTCGCCGCCGAAGTGGAATACTACAAAGCCCATGGCATCTTCGGGATGAAACTGAAGGTCGGGCATCTGTCGGTCGAGGAAGACATCGTGCGCGCCCGCCTGGCGCGCAAAGTCGGCGGCCCGTCGTTCCACCTGTGCACCGACTCGAATCAGGCCTGGACGGTGGATGAAGCCATGCAGTTCGCGCGCGGCGTGCAGGACCTCAACCTGGCGTGGCTGGAGGAGCCGGTGCGCTGGCACGATCAGATCAACGGCAATGCGCGTGTGCGCACACTGGGCATCCCGGTGACTGCCGGCCAGGGCGAGATTTCGCGCCACGGCTGTCTGGAACTCGTGGCGCGCGGCGCGGTCGACATCCTGAACGTGGACGTGACAATTGCCGCCGGTGTGACCGAATGGCGGCGCATCGCGGGTATGGCGCACTGCTTCGGCGTCAAGATGGCGCACCACGAAGAACCGCAGATCGCCTTGCACTTGTTAGCCGGCGTCCCCAACGGGTTGCTTGTCGAAATCTTCCCGAACCCGCAGCGCGACCCGATGTGGTTCGACCTGCCGGTGCAGCAACCTGCCATCCGCGCTGGCTTCATGCATCTGCCCGCCGGCCCCGGCTTCGGTATGCCCTTGCGCCAGGACACCATTGAGAAGTGGCGCTATTCAGACAAAGTGAGCAACAATTGATCACCAGTCTGTCTTGAAATGCGCATCCAGATCAGATAGATTTGGCGCATGGACATCAATTTCGGCCTGCCATTCCTGCGCACGTTGCAAGCCGCCTACCTGCTCACCCGCGCGCAGGTTGCGTTTGCTCCGCATGACAACGACGTCCGGCTGGCCGAGCAGTAGACCAGTGGGGCAAGGACGGGTGCGACGCAACCAGCCCCGTCCTCGCACAGGAAGAGGCTGAATTGCGTAAATCCTACATCGCCCTCCGCGCCGCCGTTGTGACTTCTACTTCCCGATTAGCTTGCGTTTCTTCTCCAGATAATCGCAGTAGTGGCTGTACGGAATATCCGGCGGGACGAGGTGATCGAGGTGCGGGATGCACCCGCCCTGGTCAAGCAGCGGCTTAATGCGCTCCAGTTCGGCGTCAATCGCCTTGCCCCCGCGCACCAGCGGTTCCTTCGCAATGCCGCCGCGCACCAGCAACTCCTTGCCAAACTCCCTGCGCCACGCGAACGGGTCGACCCCGGCCGCAACTTCGAGCGGGAACATGATATTTACGCCCTCCTCAAGCCAGTTGCGCACGATGTCATGCGGGTTGCCGTCGCAATCGACCATGCCGAGGACGCAGCCGCGCTTGCGCGCCGCTTCCATCACGCGGTGATACCCCGGTTGCAGGAACGACCGGAAGAGCTTAGGGCCGACCAACGGGCCGTTCTTGCCGGCCATATCCTCCCACCAGAACACGGCATCGATTGGGATGTCGGGCGGCAGGCGTTCGATCTGCTGCGCGCACAGGGTTGACCAGTGTTCGACCATCTCGTGCAACATGTCGGGATAGTCGTAGAAGGCTACAGAGAGCGCCTCCATGCCCATCCAGTTGCGCAACAGACCGTAGAACCCGGTGCAGAACACGCGGATCATCTCACCGCGTTGCACAGCCCGGCGCGCCTCCCACAGATCGCCGGGGAACAGCCCGCGCGATGGGTCGGTCGGGTCGAAGCGCTTCTTCATATCCTTCCAGTCATCAGGTGTCTCGATCGGGAAGCGGATAAAGCGCGGGATGGAACTCTGATCCACCTCGTTCTCATAACGTTCGGCAAGCACGCCTGACGTGTCGCGCATGATCACCGACGCCCCGCGCCGTTCGATGATCTCCTCTTTGAATAAGGGGTGCATGCCCAGTTGCAGATCGACGCTGTATCCCTCGGGCTCAAAGCCGAAGAACCGATCGAGCCGGGCGGGGAACATATCGTTCTGTTCGTCCTCGCTCAGGATGGCGGGCATCCCTTCTTTCACCCAGCGGCGGATCGTCTGCGGCCAATAGCCAAATTCGATGTCAGGGACGCGATCCACGTCCTGATAGGTATATACGCGATAAAAGCGGTCGGTGATAGTTGTGCGCATAGTACTCTAGTATCGTTTCATACTGTGGAAGCGCAAGTGCGCTTCAAGCGCTCAAGCAAGTCATGCGCCAGAAACATCCATTGCCGCTCTATGCGCGTATGCCAACTGCACAAGCTCGCGCAACACGGCGAGGTCGATGTCGGACAACTTTTTGATATACAGGCACCCCTTGCCTGTTTTGTGTTTGCCCAGCCTGGACATGAGGGGCTCATTCGCCAGACATGCATAGCCCAGGTACAGCGTATAGTCCTTTTTCCGTGGAGAAAAGCCAACGCGGCTACTATCTCCTTCATGCCCGCTGGCGTATTTGTAGTGATACTTACCAAAACCGATGATGGCTGCGCCCCACATCTTTGCTTCCTCGCCCGTCGCCTGCTTCATGAGGTCGAGAATCACCTGGCAATCCGCGCGGCGCTGTTCATCGACAATCGTGTTCAGAAATGTCTCAACACTGTCATCGTTCTGTTTCGTCTTCAATTCCGCCACAACACACCTCCATTACATCGTTACATCGTTTACTCGATCTATTGAGTATTTGCTCTACCTATGCAAGACGAAGCAAAAATCGCCTAAACAGACAGCCCGTAGAAGCGCTCCGCATTTCGCCCATAGGCGTCATCGCGTTCATCCTGCGTCCAATCGGGTCCGACCACGTACGCCATGAGATCGAGCACTTCCTCAAACGTCGCAAACTGCGTGCACACCGGCCAGTCAGTGCCAAACATCACACGCCGCTTGCCAAAGACGCTGATCACATGATCTGCGTATAACTTAACCGCCTGCGGCGACCAGCCTGGATTGTTCCTTCCATAGACCATGCCGGAGAGTTTGCACATCACATTCGGATATGCGGCCAGTTGGGTCATATATCCAGCCCACGGCTCCAGGATGCGGCTGGCATAAGGCGGCGCCGCGAGATGATCAACCACAGCCTTGAGCGTCGGCACGCGTGCCAGCAACTGCACCAGGTATGGCAGGTGACGCGGATTGGACTGAAAGTCGATGGTAAAACCCTGACCGGCGAGAAACGCGATATTCTCCACAACGCCATCCTGCAAAATCCACTCCGACGGCAAGTCCTGGATCATCGGGCGGATGCCGACGAACTTCGGATTACGTCGAAAGTGCTCCCACTGCTGACGAAAGTCGTCAGCCTTAAGATCGAGCCAGCCAACCACCCCGGCCAGCGATTCCTCGTGGTCGGCGATATCGAGCAGAAATGCCGTCTCCGCCGCAGTGGGTGCGGCCTGCACGACCACGGTCTTTTGAATGTCGAACTGCTGCAAGAGCGGTCGGAGGTGTTCCGGCATGAAATCCGCGTACAGTTTGCCCGAAGCAGGCGTTAACCATCCGTAATCGGTGCGTTCGATTTTCCAATAATGCTGGTGGGAGTCGATTTTCATAGTAACCAAAGCCTTATTCGGCATATAACCGCTCTGTATCGGCCAAAGCGTCACCCGTTAAATCGGCAATTCCACTTAATGCCGCTACCTGACTCGCAGATACTGTTACCACTTTTAATTGTGAGATGCCGTCATGTGGCAGATTAACCTCACTCGCGCGCGCCTTGATAAACTGGACAAACCGCAGAACTTCAGGGAGCATTGAGGGTGGAACACCCTCCAGTTCAGCAACAACGGCTTCTTTTACATTCAAATTCATTATGCACCTCCGCTACCATTATTAGAACATATCCGGCCGTAATCCGCATCAATTAGACACCAATCGTCGATTTATTCTTGACAGCCGGTCAACAAGTCAATAGAGTCATCACTATGAATCGCACAACGACGAGTAGGCATGTAAACGGTAAAATCGTGAAAATTGGAAATTCACGCGGCATTCGCATTCCACGCACACTGCTCGAACAGGCAGGACTGACAGATGAAGTGGAGATGACCGTTGAAGGGAATAGCCTGGTCATTCGTTCTACCCATTCGCCACGGAAGGGGTGGGACGTCCTATTTGCGTCGATGGCGCAGAATCGCGATGATAAGTTAGTTGACGAGGTAACGCCTACTCAATGGGACGAAGCCGGCTGGGCGTGGTAGTTAAGCGGTTTAGGGAGTAGCCAATTACTTTGCATCCCACGCCTGCTTACGCAGCACCTTCGGCGGCACGTGATACTGCGCCTTCACCCTGCGCGAAAAGTGAAACGGGTTCTTGAATCCCGTGCGTTGCGCGATCTCCGCGACAGACAACCCCGTCTCGCGCAGCAACTCCACCCCGCGACCCAACCGCAGTCCCCACAGGTAACGCGACGGCGTCTCGCCCACGTGTTGCTGGAACAGCCGGATCAGATACTGCGGCGTGACATAGGCGGCCTGCGCGATGATTTTCAGATCGAGTTGTTCCGCAAGGTGCGATTCGATGTACGCGCGCGCCAGCCGCAATGCCTGCGGTTGCGCCTGTTCGTGATGGCTGGTCTCGCTTTCAAACGCGTACTCGTGCAACGCGGCCAGCCCGATATGTTCGATCAACCCGTTCGCTGAAGTCGATGAGGCGCCGGGCAACGACAGCCCAAACTCAATCAAACCATGCAGGCGCGGCGTCAAAACCTGTGTGCGCGGCGTCGCAGAAAGCCGCAAGGCCAGCTCCGGCGTCACCGCATCGGGACGCACCGCGCACCAACTGTGATGCGTCGGCGCGTTGGCGGTGAAGCGATAGTGTTCGCGTCGCCCTGGCAACATCAACGCCACGTGTTGCTCCGGCAGAGTGATACTGTCGCCATCGATGTCGATCTCAGCCTCGCCCTGCTCCATCACAACCAACTGATAGTCGGCCTGCGTGCGCGGCCCGCACACGCCTCCCGGCGGGTAGGTCACATCTCCAAAGACCACTTGGAGATTGGAGATTGGAGATTCGCACTGCGCGTTGTAAGGCATGGGCTCCGACATATGGCGTTTAATCTCTGTTCTCCAATCTCCAATCTCAAATCTCAAATCTCAAATCTCAAATCTCAAATCTCAAATCTCTCTGCTATGGTATCAGACAGGACAGTAACCGCTATGACGAAGTTCTGTTCATGGATCGCGTCACGAGTTGTAGAATAAACCGCAAGAAGGTTTGGTTCAAAATGATTGTTACAAAAATAGGCGATCACTACACACTGCATATCCCCGATGAGTATCACGATCTCATCAGAGTCGGCCAGGATGTGTCTATTGCCGCAGATGAGCTGGGCCGCCTGGTAATCACACCTATTGAGCAAATAGAAGCCACACTGAAGGCCACTTTCGGCATGTGGTCTGACCGACCGGAGGCTCAGACAGACAGTGTTGACTTTGTAAGCGACCTGCGCCAAGGTAATCGACTCGATCAGTTCGCACTACGTCCATGAAACTCATCGAGTTATTCACCGTTCGAGCCCGCCCCAACCAACCCACGCCCGACCGTAAGAACCTGCTTTGATGCCACTCGTGTGGAGCTATAGAAGGCTAGGATAATCCTGGATATATTCCAGCTCATTTTAGCTATGTTTTATACACTTAGCGTGTGTTATAGATAGGCACTATTACGTTAGCAGTTTTGTTTGATGAGTTGGAGGTCAGAATGGGAAGTGTGGCTGTAAATACAAACGGGCATTTGACAGGTGATGTAGAGAAGGGGCAGATCGACACAAGGCATCGGATCGACGTGCCGAGGGTTGCGACCGACGCGCAGGTGCAGTTCTTTATTGAGAACGGTTATCTCATCGTCGATAACCTCATCACACCCACAGAGCTTGAGGAGTTGAAGACCGATACGAATTTCATCGCGCGCGGCGGTTATCCAAACACCCACCTCAAACCGCTGCCGGCGGACATGAGCGACGGCGAGGTGCTCAAGAATATCCTGTGCATCCACCAGCCGCACTACATCAGCCCGGTGATGACCAGCTACGTCAAGCACCCCCAGATCTGCGGCGTGCTCAGCCAGATCACCGCCGCGCACCTGCCCTACTGGGATGGCAGCGTGAAGTGCATGCAATCCATGCTGTTCGTCAAACCGCCGCAGTTCCAGGGACAGGCGTGGCATCAGGATGAAATTTACATCCCCACCCGCGACCGCTCCCTGATCGGCGCGTGGATTGCGATTGACGATGCCACGCAAGAGAATGGCTGCCTGTACGTCGTCCCCGGATCGCACCGCCAGGGTTACCTGTTCCCGCAGCATCCGCACAACAACCCCGACGAGTTCGACTTCGCGCCCGAGAGCTACGGGTTTGACGTGTCGCGCGAAGTTCCCGTTGAGGTCAAGGCCGGCACGGTGGTGTTCTTCAACGGCTATCTGCTGCACCGCTCGCACAAGAACCGCAGCGCCGGATACCGCCGCGTGCTGGTCAACCACTACATGAACGCGTGGTCGCTGCTGCCGTGGAGCCTGAAAGAAGGTGAGCACGTCGCCATGGCCGACCGGCGCAAGATCATCCCGGTCGCCGGCGTCGATCCCTACTCATGGAAGGGCTTTGAGCCGACCGACCAGGATGTGTGGCTGCGCACCTGCAAGGCCAACACTCCCGAACGCGATGAACACGCCCCCAAATAAATCAACACCACAACCCGGTTGCCCGGTTAAAACGAGACACCCCAGGCGTCATTGCGCCTGGGGTGTTCGTTTAGTATCCTCTGAGTATCTGTCGTAGTAACGCGCACTCGCGTATGCGTGTACTCCCGAAGTTGTGCTCCCGAAAACCTGATCTATACTCGCTTGAACCATATAGCAGGCACGCGCCAGGATAGCGGGTTATCATGTTCTTAACCCGCGAAGCGGGTTTCTCTGTGATCCAGACGTCGGTTTCTAACCGATGTCGCTAACTAACCGATGTCGCTAACTAACCGATGTCGCTAACCGATGTCACTAACCGATGTCGCCAACCGATGTCGCCAACCGATGTCGCCGCCAAATAACGTGAAAGAGTTGAAAACAAGTTTTCCAGTGTGACAACCAGGTAAACCTATGAGCCGACTTGAAGAACTCCTACCCAACTCCTCCGTGCGCGGCATCCTGCCGGACAGCCTGGTGACCGTCATCAGCGTGCAATGGTTTGGCTCGCAGGCGCTTGAACTCACCTACAAGTCGCCAATCGGCAAAGTGGCGAACGAGTTGCTGTATCGGCACGACGAGCCGCGCATCGCAGTCGTGGAGAACGGGCGTCCGTGGGGTTTTGACGGCGACGGCGCATTATTCCGCCTGGTATCCGAAGCGCAACGCATCCGGCTGGCGCACCTGTTTGACCCGGTTCTGGCCGTGCATAGCTCGATGGTCGAACCCCTGCCCCACCAGATCACAGCCGTTTATGAGTCGATGCTGCCACGCCAACCGTTGCGATTCCTTCTGGCGGATGATCCGGGCGCGGGCAAGACGATCATGGCCGGGCTGCTCATCAAGGAGTTGATCACGCGCGGCGACCTGCAACGCTGTCTCATTGTGTGCCCGGGCTCGCTGGCGGAGCAATGGCAGGACGAACTGTACAAGCGCTTCCACCTGCCCTTCGAGATTCTGACGAATGACAAGCTCGAATCGGCGCGCACCGGCAACTGGTTCATGGAAACCAACCTGGTTATCGCCCGGCTTGACAAACTCTCGCGCAACGAGGATGTACAGGCAAAACTGGCTGCACCAGATGGACGCTGGGACCTGATCGTCTGCGATGAAGCGCACAAGATGGCCGCTTCGATCTTCAACGGCGAGGTGAAGTACACCAAGCGCTATCGCCTGGGTCAACTGCTCTCGACGCTGACACGCCACTTCCTGCTGATGACCGCGACGCCGCACAATGGCAAGGAGGAGGACTTTCAACTCTTCATGGCGCTCCTCGACGGCGACCGCTTCGAAGGGCGCTTTCGCGATGGGGCGCGCGTCATGGATGTCTCGGACATGATGCGCCGCATGGTCAAGGAGAACCTGCTGAAGTTTGACGGCACGCCATTGTTCCCCGAGCGCATCGCGTACACCGTGTCGTACAAGCTGTCGGATGCGGAAACGGTGTTGTATAAGGCAGTCACCGACTACGTGCGCGAGGAGTTCAACCGCGCCGAAGCGCTCCAGAACGATAAGCGTTCCGGCACCATCGGGTTCGCACTCACTATCCTGCAACGGCGCTTGGCGTCCTCACCCGAAGCGATCTATCAATCACTGCGGCGACGCCGCGAACGGCTGGAAAGCCGGATGCGCGAGCTTGAGGTGTTGAACCGTGGCGCACTGGCTGCGTCGATCATGGCGAACGGCGTCCCGGTGTTGGATGCTGAAGATGTCGAGGACTTCGAAGACGCCCCCGATAGCGAGGTCGAAGAGACCGAAGAGCAAATCCTTGACCAGGCCACTGCGGCCCGCACGATTGCTGAGTTAAAGAGTGAGATTGCCACGCTTCAACGGTTGGAAGGCATGGCGCTGAGTGTGCGCCGCAGCGGTGAAGATCGTAAATGGCGTGAACTCGCCAGCCTGCTGGGTGAGATATTCACGCCGGCAGCTATCGCCAATCGCCTGGCAGACGAGAAGTCGCCCTATACAACCAGTCATGCGGCCATCCCTAAACCTGTCCCATCGCCACGCCAGAAGCTGGTGATTTTCACCGAACACCGCGACACGCTGAACTATCTCAACAACCGCATCACGACATTGCTTGGCCGTAAAGAGGCCGTCGTGATCATCCATGGCGGTTTGGGGCGCGAGGAACGGTTGAAGGCGCAGGAGTCATTCAGGCACGACCCCGAGGTTCAAGTATTGCTTGCCACAGATGCCGCCGGCGAGGGCATCAACTTGCAACGCGCGCACCTGATGGTGAATTACGATCTGCCGTGGAACCCCAACCGCCTGGAACAGCGCTTTGGCCGCATCCACCGCATCGGCCAGACCGAGGTCTGTCATCTATGGAACCTCGTCGCGGACGAGACCCGTGAAGGCGATGTCTATCGCCGGTTGCTGGATAAACTGGATCTGGCGCGCCAGGCGCTGGGTGGGCAGGTGTTCGATGTGCTTGGCAAGCTGCAATTCGATGGACGCCCCCTGCGTGATCTTCTTATTGAGGCCATTCGGTATGGGGATCGACCGGATGTGCGCGCGCGGCTGACCACCGCATTGGAAAACGCGTTGGATCGCGATCAGTTGCGCCAGTTGCTGGAGGATCGGGCGCTGGCACACGACACGATGGACGCAAGCAAAGTCTTCCACATCCGCGAGGATATGGAACGCGCAGAGGCGCGCCGCCTGCAACCCCATTACATCGCCTCCTTCTTCATCGACGCCTTTAAACGCCTGGGCGGCACGATCCGAGAGCGTGAGTCGCACCGCTATGAGGTGACGCATGTGCCGGCGCCTGTGCGTAACCGGGATCGCTTAATTGGCATTGGAGAAGCCGTCCTGCCTCGTTACGAGCGCATTGCGTTCGAGAAGCCCCTGGTTGCGCCGGCAGGTCTACCCCTGGCGGCATTCCTATGCCCAGGGCATCCCTTACTCGACGCAGTCATCGATCTCACGCTTGAGCGTCACCGCGACCTGATGCGGCGCGGCACGATCCTGGTGGACGAGGGCGATCACGGCACACAACCGCGCCTGATGTTCTACCTGGAGCACGCGATTCAAGACGCCGGGCTGACGCGTTCCGGTGAACGCCGCATCATCTCAAAACGGATGATGTACGTTGAACTCGATACACAGGGCGAGGTTCGGCACATCCATTACGCCCCCTATCTGGACTATCGTCCGCTGGCTGAAAATGAACCCGGAGTGGATGCGATTCTGAATCGACCCGAATGCCAGTGGATCACTCGCGAAATGGAACAGCAGGCGCAGGGATATGCCATCATGCACGTCGTGCCGGAGCACCTGGCCGAAGTGCGCGGCGGCAAATTGCCATTGCTGGTCAAGATCGAAGCCGCCGTGAAAGACCGGCTGACCAAAGAGATCGCCTACTGGGACAATCGCGCCGAACAGTTAAAACTACAGGAGCAGGCCGGCAAAGCCAATGCGCGGTTGAATTCGGGCGAAGCGCGCAAGCGGGCAGACCTGTTGCAAGGGCGATTGCAGAAGCGCCTGGAGGAACTGAAGCTGGAATCCCAGATTTCACCCCTACCCCCGGTGATCCTGGGTGGGCTTGTGGTCGTGCCGATTGGCCTGCTCGCGGCAATGGCCGGACGGTCAGCCGTCGCAACGGCGCCCCCGGTGGACACGCAGATCGCTGCGGCCAGAGCGCGTGCGATCATCATGGACGTGGAACGCGGCCTTGGGTTTGAGCCAACCGACCGGGAATTTGACCATGTCGGATATGACATCGAGAGTCGCGTGCCGGGCACGGGCAAGTTGCGCTTCATCGAAGTGAAAGGGCGCGTGACCGGGGCGGATACAGTGACCGTCACACGAAACGAAATCCTCTACTCGCTCAACAAACCCGATGACTTCATCCTCGCCATCGTGGAGTTTCTGGGCGACAATAACCACCGGGTTCACTACGTGCGACGACCGTTCAGGCGCGAGCCGGACTTCGGGGTAACGAGTGTGAACTACGACTTTTCCGAATTGCTGGCACGAGGAGAGATGCCGGCATGAGCGTGCGGCACATCGCGTGTTTGAGATGCAATGATGAGCAATCTGGTCTTGAATTCGATCCAAATTGAGAACTTCCGCGCGTTTCAACATTTAGACATCAGGCAGTTCACGCGAGTCAATCTGGTGGTTGGGAAAAATAACGTCGGTAAATCGACGCTACTTGAGGCAATTCGGCTCTATGCTTACCGAGGATCGATTGACATAATCTGGCAGATTCTGGAAGGTCGCGATGAAGGCCGCCGGGGAAACGCCTCGGTCTCGGCTGGATCAGGCCAGGATGATGAAGCAACCAGAGATCTGCTCGGCATTATAAAGAGTCTCTTTTATGGTCGGCAGAATATCGAGTCCCATTCACTGAAAGCTGGGATTGGCCCCATGGACTCCAGTGATATGCGTATATCGCTGTGGGTTGAACCTTACGCTGATTCGCAACTATCTTTGTTTGAAAATACGCACACCGATGATCATGCCTTTCATGTGACCTATGGCCGTATTGATGTTGGACTTCATCCTCTTTCACGGTTTATCTCACGCCGGGTCGGCCTGAATCTCGACATTCCGGTCATCCCCTGTGTAACTATACCGACAACTGGTATACCGGCAACGCAAGTCGAGAAATGGTGGGACGCGATATCACTGACACCATCAGAAACCGATGTGCTGGATGCGCTGAGAATTATTGCGCCACAGGTAGAACGAATAAGCCTGATCGCCCGCCGTGGTAACCGCGCATATCCAATCGTCAGACTGAGCGGCACGGATGAACCGATCCCCCTGCGCAGTCTTGGCGAGGGCATGAATCGTCTTTTCTGGATTGCGCTGGCGATGGCAAACTCAAAAAACGGCATCCTACTGATTGATGAAGTTGACACTGGCCTGCATTACTCTGTTCAGCCACAGGTGTGGAAGCTGATATTTGAAACAGCCAAACGTCTGAATGTGCAGGTATTTACTACAACCCACAGTCAGGATTGCATCAAGGCATTTCAAAAAACGTCTCGAACTATGGCCGAGGAAGGGATGCTCATTAGCCTTCGCAAGCGCAAAGACAATCCGAGTGAGATTGTGAGCGTCCCATATGACAACGCCAAACTTGAGATAGCAACCCAAGAACAAATCGAGGTTCGCTAAACATGCCACCCAAGAATCAGGTGTACGTTGAAGGCGTCAATGATCAGCGAAGTCGCCTCTCACTCGGCGCACCGGCGGACTCCTTGACAGACCACATATCCTTGACGCTCTATAATCCTTGACATATACTCATCCCATGATTACGACCATTACCGGAAAGAATCAAGTAACGCTCCCTGCCGAGATCGTCCGGGCATTGGACTTGACGCCGGGCACACAACTCGACTGGACTATCGGGCCAGATCGCACCCTGGTCGCTACGCCGGTGCTTAGCCGCGCGCAGCGGGCAGCGGCACTGCTGGGCGCGGGACGCAAGTATCTGCGCCCCGGCTCCGACCCGGTGCGAGACCTCATCGCCGAACGGGTGCAGGAAGACGCGGATGAGCAGCCACGAGGCCGGCATGAATTACCTGCTTGGCTCTTCCGCGTTGCTGGCTTTCTACTTTGATGAACCAGGCAGCATGCGGGTTCGTCAGATTCTATCTGATGACCAGGCAAGCGTCGGGCTGAGTGTGCTCACTGCTGCCGAGTTCTGGAGCCGTTTGCGCGCCGAGGGATGGGAGCAGGTCTTCGATGAAGAATGGCGCCGTATCAACGAAATGATCACCATTGTCGCTCCGGTGACCTTCGATGTGATCCGCCGCTCGCTCGATCTACGGGTCGCCGCCACTGCGCGTCTGCCACAGATCGACGCGTTGATTGCAGGCACTGCGCTTGTTCACGAGGCCGTTCTGGTTCACCGTGATGCGCATTTCCTGTCCATTCCGGCCAATCTGCTGCAGCAGGAATTCCTGACTGAGAAGTAACACACGCTATGACCAAACAGCCCAAGAAACTCATCGAAGTCGCCCTGCCACTCGAAGCCATCAACGTAGCCAGCGCGCGCGAGAAGTCCATCCGCCACGGTCACCCCAGTACTCTACACCTGTGGTGGGCGCGCCGGCCATTGGCGGCGGCGCGGGCTGTCATCTTCGCGCAGATGGTGGACGATCCCTCCGAACATACTGACATCCTGCTTACCGATCCGGCCAAGAAACGCGCCGCAACCCGCGAACTGGCTAAAAGGCGCATAGCCTGGGACAAGCGCACTATGGCGTATGACGCAGCCGGAAGTCAGAGCAGCGCGGCAATTCCTGAGCCTGGGCCGGAGCCAACGTTGCAGGAATGCATCGCAGACATCGAACGCGAAAGGCTATTTGACATCATCCGCGAGTTGGTGAAGTGGGAGAACACGACCAACGAGGACGTCCTGCAAAAGGCGCGCGACGAAATCTGGCAAAGTTGGCGCTACGCCTGTGCAGCGAATGCCGATCACCCACAAGCCAGGGAACTGTTCGACCGGTATAAGCTTCCCGCCTTCCATGACCCCTTCGCCGGCGGCGGCGCGTTGCCGTTGGAAGCACAGCGCCTGGGGCTGGAAGCCTATGCCAGCGATCTGAATCCTGTGGCGGTGCTGATCAACAAGGCGATGATCTGTT
>Ga0118677_10005172_pt1 | contig 23041 bp, 25 predicted proteins | sample AliMusrvi5mmetaG_FD_86154 | JGI IMG/M metagenome (GOLD analysis project Ga0118677, IMG submission 86154)
GCCTACCACGATCCCTACTGCGCGGAGCTGCCGGCGTTCGGGCTGCGGTCCGTGCCGCTCGCCGACTACCGCGGCCTCGCCGACTACGACGTCGTCGCCATCGTCACCGCGCACTCGGCGCTGGACTACCGGTCCGTGGTCAACGAAGCCGACCTCGTGGTCGACTTCCGCAACGCCACGGCCGGCATCCCCAGCGCCGGCAACGTCTGGAAACTCTGACAGGGAGACAAACCCGTGACTGCTGACAAGGTCCGCGTCGGCGTGGTCGGGCTCGGCTACTGGGGCCCCAACCTCGCGCGCAACTTCGATCGCCTTCCCGGCGCCGAGCTCGCCTACTGCTGCGACCTCGACGAGGCCAATCTCGCGAAGGCGCGCTCCCTCTACCCGGAAGCGGTCGTCACCGACGACTACGCGCGCCTGCTCGACGACGACTCGCTCGACGCGGTCGTCGTCGCCACATCGGTGCCCACCCACTACGCGCTCGGCAAGAAGTCCCTTGAGGCCGGCAAGCACACCTTCATCGAGAAGCCCATCGCCCTCAAGGCGGCCGACGCCGCCGACCTGCTGGCGACGGCGGACTCCAAGGGCCTCAAGCTCATGGTCGGCCACCTGCTCGAGTACCACCCGGCAGTGGCCAAGATGAAGGAGCTCATCGACAGCGGCGAGCTCGGCAAGGTCTACTACGCCTACGCGAACCGCCTCAACCTCGGCAAGGTGCGCACCGACGAGAACGCGCTCTGGAGCTTCGGCCCGCACGACATCTCGGTGCTCAACTACCTCACCGGCGACGAGCCGGTGGAGGTCAGCGCCCGCGGCGAGTGCTACCTGCAGGACGAGGTCGAGGACGTCGTCTTCGGCTACATCAAGTACAGGAGCGGCATCGTCGGTCACCTGCACGTGAGCTGGTTGGACCCGCACAAGAGCCGCAAGATCACCGTGGTCGGCGAGAAGAAGATGGTCGTCTTCGACGACATGGAGTCGGAGCGCAAGATCACCGTGTACGACAAGGGTGCCACCACGACGCGCACCAAGTTCGAGACCTACGGCGAGTTCGTCACCCTGCACTTCGGCGACATCCACATCCCGAAGATCGGCAACGACGAGCCGCTGCGCCTCGAGTGTCAGCACTTCGTCGACTGCATCGTGCGCGACGAGCAGCCGCGCAGCGACGGGCGCGACGCGCTCAACGTCGTCAAGGTGCTGGACGCCATGGAGATCAGCCTGCGCGAGGGCGGCCGCCCCGTGAAGACCGCGGAGCTCTAGACCGTGGCGACCATGTATCCGAGCCCTCTGGGCCGCAACCTGCTCCTCGGTGAGGGCGTCATCATCGTAGGTGCGGACGTGACCTTCGGCGCCAACGTCGTCGTGCACGCCGACACAGTCATCGGCGCCGGGTGCTACATCCAGGACGGCGCCGTGCTCGGCAAGGTGCCCAGTCTCTCGCCGACCAGCACCGCGAAGCGCGACGAGCTCGAGCCGCTCGTGCTCGGCCCCGGTTGTGTGATCAGCACCGGCGCCGTCGTCTACCGCGGCACGGAGCTCGGCGCCGGCTGCATCATCGGCGACTACGCCGGCGTGCGCGAGCGCTGCACACTGGGCGAGAGGGTCGTCGTCGGACGCGGCAGCGTCGTCGAGAACGACACCACGATCGGCGACGGCACCAAGATCCAGACCAACGTCTACATCACCGCGTACATGACGATCGAGGACTGCTGCTTCATCGCGCCCTGCGTGCAGACCACCAACGACAACTTCATGGGCCGCACCGAGAAGCGCCACGCGCTGATCAAGGGCGCGACCATCCGCCGCGGCGCGCGCATCGGCGGCGGCGTGGTGCTCTGTCCGGGCATCGAGATCGGCGAGGAGGCGTTCATCGCCGCCGGCGCCGTCGTGACCAGGGACGCGCCGGCGCGCAAGGTCCTCATGGGCGTGCCGGCGCGCGTCGTGCGCGACGTCTACGAGGACGAGCTGCTCGAGAACCAGTAGCCGGCCGGGCGCCCGGCCCTCCTCCGCCCGCCCGCCCGCGGAGTGTCCGCCGGGCGCGCCTCGCGAGCGTCAGTCCCGACCAAGGGCGGCGAGGTGCGTGCTGAGCTGCGGGCCGCCCTTCGGCAGATTCATCTTGCGCCGCACGTTGGCACGGTGGAACGAGATCGCGGAGCGCGAGATGTGGAGGGTCTCCGCGATCTCGTCGGTCGTCTTGCCGAGGCGTACGAAGTTGGCCACCTCGGCCTCCCGCCGGGTGAGCGGCGCGCTGCCGGCCGCGCCGCGCAGCCTCTGCGCGAACGGTCCTACGATCTCGCGCAGGTTCACGCGCAGCGCCTCCAGCTCGAGGCGTTCAGGGCGATGCGTGAGCATGTGGCTCAGGCGGTCGAGGGTCGGTTCGATGAGCTGCTCGACGTTGCTCACGATGCGCTCCTCGAGCTCGGCGCGGTCCTGCTCGCGCTGCTCCAGCAGCACGCGCAGCGCCGCGTTACGCTCGTCGAGGATCGTGGCCTGTCTCCTGAGCGCGCGCTCCGAGCGGCTCAGTTCCTCCTGCATGGCCTTACGCTCGGTGATGTCGGTGCCCTGCAGAAAGTACCCGCGCTCGTCGCCGAGGCTGCACGGGATCACCGTGAGGATCAGCGTCTTGGTGCGGCCGGCGACGTCGCAGTCGACCTCGAGCTCGGTCGACGCGCCTGTCGCCCTCAGTTCCTCCGAGACGAGCGCGACGACCTCCGCGGGGAAATCGTCGCCCACGTTGCGCGCCAGCATCTCGTCCGCGGTCCGTTCGAAGAACTCGAGTGCGTAGCGGTCGGCGTCGACGTAGTCTCCGCGCGCGTCCACCTGCATCGTCGGGCTGGGGATGCGGAAGAGCACGCTGCGCAGCTCTCCCGCCTCGCGCACGGCGCGCAGCGCGTCGCGCTCAGCGGTCACGTCGCGGATGGCGCCGATCATGTTGGTCGCCACGCCCGCGGCGTCCTGGACGATGATGCCCTGGTCGCTGACCGAGGTCCAGGAGCCGTCCGCGTGCCGCAGCCGGTACTCGGTGTTGTAGGCGTGGCCGTGGGTGACGCTCTCCCAGAGCGCGGCCGTGGCCGTGTCGTGGTCGTCCGGATGGATGTTCGCGAGCCAGCCCTCCAGGCTGCGGGGGAAGCCGCCCGGCTCCAGGCCGAGCATCTCGTCGAGCCGCTCGCTGAAGTAGATTGCGCCTGTCTGCACGTTCCAATCATAGAAGACGTCGTAGTTGACGCGCAGGAACGCGAGGAGCCGCGGGTCGCTCTCCGAGAGCGGCGGCTGCGCCGCGGTCCCCGCGTAGCCCGGAGACGGCAGGGTGATCTCCACCGTCTCCGACTTGGCGCCCCTGCGGAACGTATACGGTATGCGGATACTAGGCATAAGCTGTTACTTACCTGGCAGAGATTTGGTCTTGTCGGCCGGAAGTATCGCGATAGATTGCGGACACGTCAATGCCGTCCGGCGTCTCCGGGGAGGTGGTCGAGGGCTAGCAGCGCCGTCAGCAAGCGGTCTGTGGCGCGCACGCGTCACATTCACCAGGGGGGATCGATTGGCTGAATCGCAGCATCACGGCATGTTCCACAGCGAGAAGGACGAGCAGCACCAGAAGGACCAGGAGTTCCTCGCGAAGTTCGGCTACAAGCAGGAACTCGACCGCTCGCTCGGTTTCCTCTCCACGTTCGCCATCGCCTTCGGCTTCGTGTCGGCGACGAACGGCTTCTTCGCGCTCTTCTACTACGGGCTCGACACCGGCGGGCCGGCCGGCTTGTTCTGGAGTTGGCCCATCGTCGTGTTCGGCCAGCTCATGGTCGCCCTGGTCTTCGCCGAAGCCGCCTCGCACTTCCCGCTGGCGGGCGGCGTCTACCAGTGGGCCAAACACCTGATGAACGGCACCTGGGGCTGGTTCACGTCCTGGATGTTCCTGTTCGCGCTTCTGGTCACGGTGGCCGGCGTGGCGTTCGGCGCGGCGCCGATCGCCTGCGGCCTGTTCGGCTGGGAGACCACCCGCTGGACGCTGTTCGCCATCGCCATGTTCTTCACGATCGTCCCCATGGCGCTCAACATCTGGGGCGTCAAGATCATGGCGTTCGTCAACAACATCGGCACCATCACCGAGCTGATCGGCATGACCGGCCTTGGCCTCATCCTGCTCGGCGTCGTGATCTTCACGAACCACGCCCATCAGACCCTCGGCGTGCTCTTCAACACGGCCGGCACGGGCGCCAACGGCTATGCCGGCCCGTTCCTCGCCGCCATGCTGACCGCGGCGTGGGTGCTGTACGGCTTCGACACGGCAGGGAGCCTCGCGGAAGAGACGGTCAACCCGTCCAAGGAAGTGCCGCGCGCCATCATCGCCGGCGTGGTCGTCACCGCCATCGTGAGCACTGTGTGGCTCGTCGGCACGCTGCTCGCCATCCCGAACGTCAAGGATGCCGTCGCTCAGGGCTACAACGTGCTGCCCTGGCTCCTGCGCTACCATTTCGCCGGCTGGCTTGCCGACCTGTTCCTCGTGATCGTGCTCATCGCGATCTTCGTCTGCAGCCTGTCGATCCAGGCGGCGACCGCACGGCTCCTCTTCGCTCAGAGCCGCGACAGCATGCTGCCCGACAAGAAGTTCTTCGGCAAGGTCAACCTCAGCACCAAGACGCCGGTGCGCGCCGCCGTGTTCGTGGCGATCTTCTGCGTCGCCGTGCTCCTCTATCAGGACCAGGTGGCACGCGTCATCGCCTGGGCCACGGTCGGTGTCTACATCGTCTACCAGATGGTCGTGGTCGCGTACATCTACGCCAAGGCCAAGGGCTGGCCCAAGGACAAAGCGCACTTCAACCTGGGCAAGTGGGGCTGGCCGATCTCGATCATCGCGCTCGCCTACGGCGTGTTCATGATCATCAACCTCTCGTGGCCTCGTGCTCCCGGCACGCCCTGGTACGACAACTACCTCGTCTCGTTCTCTCTGCTCGTGATCCTCGTCATCGGCATCGTGGTGTTCTACGCCTTCAAGGCCGGCGGCCGGGACCTCAGCGGCGGCATCCACGACATCCAGCCTGTGCAGCTTGTCGACGGCGAGCTCGTCGTCGAACGCCCCACAGGTGTCATGGGTGTGCCGGGTGGCGTGGATCCGGAGAACCCCTACGTGGTGGAGGACACGCCGCGGCGCGGGCCTGAGGCCTGAGCGGCATCGTCTCACACAGGAGGCAGATGATGGAGTTCCATCTCGTACCAGCTGCTGATATCGCGATCGAGCCGCTGGACGTGGGCCCGGACAGCAAGCTCAACCTCGTCGACGTGATCGACCGCACCCAGGGGGCGCCGTTCTGCGCCGGCATCCTGGAGGTGTTCCCGGGCGCACCGGTCGACTTCGACTACGACGACGACGCCGCCGCCTGCTACATGCTGGAGGGCGAGATAACCCTCAGCGAGAACGGCGAGTCGAAGAAGTTCCTGCCCGGTGACGTGGTCTACATCCCGCAGAAGAAAGGCCTGCTGGTGTACTGGAGCACGGAGACCTACGGCAAGATCTTCTACGTGACGTACCCGCACTGGCGCTGAGCGCGGGCTGACTCTGAGGGGCCGGGGCGACGCCGCAGGCGTCGCCCCGGCCCCTTTCCTTCGGTGCCATCAGCGCCATCGTCCCGTTCCACGTGAGCCCCGGGGGTGACGACCCGCTCCTCGAGATCGCGCACGTCTTCGCATGGGCGACCGGCGGCGCCTCCATCGCCTGCCAGACGGGCGTCTTCGGCGGCCACGAGGCCGCCGCGCCTGTTTGCGGCGGGGAACAAGAGGAAGCGCCAGGACACGCGCACCAAGAGGTCGCGATGAGTGACGAGCTCGACAGCGGCGGGACGGTCGGCAAGGAGCTTGGCGTCCGCGAGCCTGCGACGGCGGATCCGGAGCCGGAGCCGCAGAGCGGCACGCGCTACACGCGCAAGTGGTTCCTCGTGCTCGCGGCAGCCTTCGTCGCCGGCATCGCCGGCGTGTACGAGCTGTTCACGAGGCTCGGCGGGTCGGGAGGCGGTGCGGCGAAGTCGATCGGCAACCTGTTCGCCGACTTCCCGCTGAACAACGTCGAGGAGGTCCCGCACAAGACGTGGGACCAATGGAGCATCAAGGTCGACGGCCTCGTGGACACGCCGCTGACCATCGACGGGGCGGCTTGGAAAGCCCTGCCGCGCTACGAGGAGACCGTGGACTTCCAGTGCGTCGAAGGCTGGAGCGTCAGCAGCGTGAAGTGGGGCGGCGTGACGCCGGCCACAGTGCTGGACAAAGCCGGCGTGCAGCCGGAGGGCAGGTTCGTCGTCTTCCACGCGTACACCGGCGAATACGTGGACTCGGTGCCGATGGAGCTCGCGAGGGACCCGCAGACCGTCCTCGCCGACATGCTCGACGGTCAGGCCCTGCCCGCCGACCACGGCGGCCCCGTGCGGCTGGCCGTGCCCAGGCAGCTCGGCTACAAGAGCGTGAAGTGGGTCACGCGCATCGAGGTCACGGCGAAGCCGGTCGAGGGGTACTGGGAGCAGCGCGGGTACCCGGCGAACGCGCCGGTGAGGGGCTGAAGGCCGGCAGGGCGCTCGAGCCGGCGCTGTGCGGCAGCCGGCGCTCGGGTTCAGATCGAGCCGGTGGCCTTGAGGAAGATCACCAGCGCTAGGATCACGAGCAGGATCAGGATGGTGGCGACGCGTGCCGGCGGGAAGCGCGAAGCGTTCTTCTCCTGGGGCGCCTTCCAGCTCGGCCTGCTCTTGTCGTCGGCCAGCTGCTCGGCGGACAGCCACATGCGGTCGGACCGCTGGACGCCCAGTGTGCCGCGATTCGGGTGGGCTTCCTCCTCCGGCGGTGGCGGTGTGCCCACGCGTTCCTCCTCAGGTTGCAAGACGATCCTCGCACCACACTACACCTGGGAAGGGGCGCAGGCAGTGCGGGTGCCAGTTGGCCTGGCAGTAGGCGCCGACGCCGAGGATGGCGACGACGTCGCCCTCTGCGAGGGGCGGCAGCGGGTAGTCCTCGGCGAACAGGTCCGGGCCTTCGTTGATGTGGCCGGCGAGGGTGTAGGCGGCCGTGCGCGGAGCGTCGGCCGCGCGGCACAGCACCGTCTCCACGAACTCGTGGTAGACGAAGGCCAGGTGCATCACGTTCCAGCCGCAGGTGAGGCCGGCGAAGACGGCGCTGCCGTCGCCGGCCCGGCTCCTGTCCTCGACCGTGACCACCTCGGCGAGCAGCACGCCGGCGTTCTTGGCGAACATCTCGCCGGGCTCGCAGGCGATGGTGACGTCGAGCGGCCCGAGGTGCTTGGCCAGCACGCCGGCGTAGGCGTCGAGGTCGAGCGGCTCCTGCCCCTGCTGCATGATCGCCGCCAGCCCGCCGCCGGCGTTGACCTCGACGACTGGGCAGCCGGCGTCGATCACGCGGCGCGCCATGGCGGCGGCCGCGGCCACGGCGCGGTCGAAGGCCGGCAGGTCGTCGGTCAGCAGGTGGTGGCCGACGTGGAAGTGGACGGTGTCGATCGTCAGGTCGCAGGAGCGCGCGACGGCGAGCGCCTCGTCGAGCCTCTCGGGGTAGATCCCGAACTTGGTCGGCCTCTCGCCGCTGTAGTAGCTGATGCCGCTCTCGGGGCGGGCGGCGCTCACGCGGGGGTTGACGCGGATGCCGAGCGTACCGCCGCGGTTCCGGCGCCCGTAGCGTTGGAGCTGGCTGATGAGGTCGACGTTGAGGTGCGCGCCGCTCTCGAGGATGACGTCGAGGTCGCGGTCGCTGACGTTGGTGCCGGTGTAGCTGATCTCCGTGGCCGGGAAGCCGCGGGCGAGGCCGTGCGCGACCTCCCCCGGGGAGCAGACGTCGAGGCCCACGAACTCCGGCGTGCCCGGCGCGCCGATGGCGTGCACCCGCGCGAGGACTTCCGGCTCGCGCTGCGCCTTGAGCGCCCAGCGGACCTTCCACGGGGCGCCGGTGCGCGCCATTGCCGCCTGCAGCGCGCGCACGTTTTCCTCGACATTCGTGAGGTCGTACACGAACAGCGGCGTCCCGTGGGCTCGCGCCAGCGCCTCGGCGCCACGCCCCGCGACCAGCAGGTGTCCCTCGCGCGGTTCGAGCCCGGGGCGCTGCCACCACGTGCGCGGGTGGTCCTGCGGGATGCTCGGGCCGGGCTCAGGGCTGCTCACTGGGGGCTCCTTGTGGCGTGCGCCGCTCGTCCGGCGGCTGGCTTTGAGTCTCTCTCGGCGCTCATGGCTCATGCAAGTCGACGCGAGTAGTATTGCTGCCGTCAGTCTGCGTGCACGAACGAGGAGAATGGGCATGAAGTACCGCTGCAGCATCTGCGACTACCTCTACGACCCCGAGATCGGCGACCCGGACAACGGCGTGGAGCCGGGGACCGCATGGGAGGATCTGCCGGACGACTGGGTCTGCCCCGACTGCGGCGTCGAGAAGGAAGAGTTCGAGCCGGTCGAGGACTGAGCGTCCGCCCGGGCTACTTCAGTGGCTTGAGCCCCTCCGCCAGAGAGATGAGGTCGTCGCGCGTGATGCCGCCGCGCACGGTGACCGCGGACTTCTTGTCGGCGACGAACAGCGCCGGGCCGGACGGGCTGTACCACGTGTAGGCCCGGCTGCCGGTGAACGGTCCGTACTGGAGGACCTCGCTCCGCAACGAGAGCTGCCCGTTCAGGCTCTGGCCCGCCAGCGCGTCGGCCTGCGCGGTGAGCGCCGCGTCGCCCGCGACGCGCGTCTGCGCGATCGTGAACCAGGTGAGGTCGCGCGTGAACAGCTGGTCGACCTCGTTGGCGGGCGCGAGTCTCGTGCCGGGCCGCAGCGCCTGCGAAGCGTCGCCGATCGCCGCGGCCTCGAGGTCGTCACGCCGCCGCGTCGCCACGCTGCGCAACGTGTAGCCGTCCGGCTGCAGCGTGGATCTGAGCGGCGTGAGACCGGTCGCCTTGCCGGCGGCCGCGAGTGACGGGCGGTACGTGTAGGTGCGGTCGCGCGTGACGGCCACGCGGGCGCCGGCCGGGACGGGCGCCGAGTACCGCTGGCCGGCCGCCGGCTGCGCGTTCCAGTCCACTGTGGCCGTGAACGTCTCCTGGGCGTCCGGGCCCGCGCCCGAGCACCAGGTCACGATGCCGGTGAGCTGGTCGACCACCACGGTGACCTGGGTCTGCCCGAACTGCAGGGTCGCTCGCCAGACCCTGCGGCCGCCGGCCTTGATCTGCTTGGTCCCGATGCTGTGGTCGCCGTCCTGCGCGGCCGAGAGCACGTCCGCGGCGAGGCCCTGATAGTCGAGCGCGCTGCGCGACGAGAGGCGCCAGACGGGAGGCCAGGCGCCGACAGCGAGCGCGTAGGCGGCGCTGCCTTGCGCGCGCAGGAAGGAGCTCGACTCCACGCGCCGAGAGGCGATGTAGGAGGAACTGATGGTGCCCGGAACGGCGGATTGGTAGGAGGGCTGCGCCCGGTCCGGCGACGGCTTGGCCTGGCCGGCCGCGTCGCCGGAGGCCGCCGCGCTGAAGCCGCCCGTCTCGGGCGCCGGGGTCGATCCGGCGGCTGCACTGCGAGCCTGCCACACGTAGGTGCCCTGGAGGTACTTGATGGCGGGCACCGGCGGCGCCGGCGGCTGGTGGATCAGGAAGACGTAGGCGAGGGCGAAGATGATGCCGAGCGCCATCAGGGTCGCGGCGTAGCGCGGCGGGCGCCGGTTGGTGCGGGCCGCGCGGATCCTCTGGCTCGGTCGCTCCGGCGGATCGATCACGCCAGCGCTCCGGGCATGACCGGTCGCGCCGGGGCGACCAGGCTTCCGCCGCCGTCCCGGCTGCGGTCGGCGGCCCGGTTCACGACCTGTCCTTGCCGCCGCCCCAGGCGAAGAACAGCGGCAGGAAGAGGATGGTGAAGCCGAACTTGCGCGAGACGAAGAAGGTCAGCGCCGCGATGAGCAGGCTGGCGGCGATGAGCTGAAGCGTCCTCCGGCTCATCGCCGGTCGCGCCCCGTGCGGCAAAGCGGCGATGGTGAGCGCCCGGCGCCGGTCAATGGCCGGGCGACCACGTGGTGCCGTCGGCCAGGTGCACGTTCAGCGCATAGCTCGCTCCGTGGGAGACATACGTGAACTGCCCGGCGCCCGTGCCCAGGGTCATGTCCGCACGCCGCCAGAGGTCCTGAGGCCACAGGTACGCGCCGGGCTGCGTCCCGACCGGGCCGCCGGCGGCGACCTGGCCGGCGGTGGGACTGACGCCACCGTTGGCCCGCGCCCACATGTCGACGTATTGCGCGATCAGCGACACGCCCGTCCGGGCGGAGTCGTCGCGGAGCCAGGCAGGCATCGCGCCCGCCACCACATAGGCGCCCTTCGAGAGGTGGCCGATCAGGCGATAGCCGGCCGGCGTGAGCGAGTACGTGTAGTTGCCGCGGCTCTTGGCCGGCACCATCGTCTTGCCGGTCCACGGGTTGGCCGGCCAGATCGGCGCCACGAGGCCGCCGCCCTGCTTGACCGTCGCGACTGCGGGGTAGACGAACTCGCTCTCGATGGCGGCGGCGTTGATGTAGCCCTGCAGGAGCAGGATGTTGGCCTTGACCTGCGTGTCGACGAAGCTGGGCGCCGCGCCGGCCGCGCAGGGGAGCGCGGCGAGGCCGAGGGCGGACAGCAGCACGAACAAGACGATGCGGGTGGGTCGGTGGGTCATGAGGGCCCCTCACGTGGCTTACTTCTGCCGCCCTAGTGTGTCCGCGAGGCCCGAGCGGGTCAACCGAGGGCAGATGGGTCCCGCGCCCTCCCTCCCTGATACCATCGCGGCAGCGCCGGGCGGGGCGGACGGGACGATCTGCGGGACGAGGAGGCGGCGATGGAGCTGAGGATCCCCACGCGCATGGGCGACGGGTTCATGGTCGCGATGACGCGCAGCGAGCTGCGTGCCGACATCGAGGACGCGACCGCCGAGGCGGCGCGCAAGGCCAAGGCGCCGCCGCTCACCGCCGGCGAGCAGGAGCACCTGCTCGACATCTACGCCTCGCCCGCCGCCTTCACCGCCGTCGACATCGGCGACCAGGTCGTGCTCAGCTGCGACGGCGGCGGCAGCAAGATGACCGGCACCGACCTCCAGGACCTGCTGGAGAGCGAGCAGCGCCTCGGCCAGGACATCCTCGAGCTCTGGCACATCGAGTACTCCTACAAGGCGATCAAGACGATCCTGCCGTTCCAGCAGCAGGTGATGCAGAACGTGCAGATGATGCTGACGGCTCCGGTCCAGTACGGGGCGCAGCCCAACCTCGCGTTCTACAGCCGGCCCGACGGGCCGGTCGACAACTGGTTCGAGCTGCTGCCGCGCGGCGACATCCCAGGGGCGCGGGCGGCGATCGAAGAAGCCATGGACCTCGCCACGAAAGACTTCGTCTACGTCGGCGAGGGCATGCTCGACGCCGGCGCCGACGGCATGGACTTCGACACCACCGGCGGGGCCGGCGACGGCGACTTCCTCAGTGCCCTGCGGGCCGTGAAGCACCTGCGCGAGAAGTACCCCGACGCCGGCATCGAGGTCGGCATGGCGGGCGAGTTCACGATCGGCGTGCACGGCGAGCTCGAGTGGGAGGGCCGCCGGCTCGCCGGCCTCTGGCCAAAAGGCCAGCTCGAGGTCTGCCAGGACGCCGGCGTCACGCTCTTCGGGCCGGCGGTCAACATCAACACCGGCAAGTCGTGCTGCTGGAACACGGCCTACTCGCTCACGGTCATCAAGCCCTGCATGGACGTGGCGCGCATTCCCGTGCACCCCAACGTCGGCCAAGGGGTCTGCGGGGTGCCGGTCAACGGCTACCCGGCCGAAGACGCGGTCTCGCGCGCGGCCAAGGCGCACGTCGAGATCCTGCGCTGTGACGGGTTGTAGGTGGGCTCGGGTGACTCCAGAGGCATGGACGTCACTCACGCGCTCGCCGCGGGCATGGGCGGGATCCGCACTGCCGGAGACCTGGTAGCACGGATGCAGATGTCCCGGGGCATGCGCCTCACAGAGGCCAAAGAGTACGTGGCCGCGAAGCTCGGCTGTTCGATCGTGGACCTCAGCGACAGCTACGCGATGGAGCAGATCCGCGGCGAGAAGGGCCTCGGGCGGATACTCGACCACTCCAACCTGCACCCCGGCGAGCCCAACGCGATGATGGCCAAGTTCCGCATCGCGGAGCTGCTCGGCATCTCGATCAACTCGGTCGAGCGTTTCAGGGAGCTGAGCGGCCTGTAGGGCCGGCGGCGCCGTAGCCACGCGCGAGCACGAACGCGACGATCGCCGTCGCGAGCCCGATCGGCACGAGGATGATGCCGACGAACAGCGTGACGTACAGGCCGATGCCGGCGCCCATGGAATAGCCGATCTGGGCCGACGCGTCGTCGGCGAGCGCGAAGCTGCCGGCGCCCGCCGCCGCGAGCAGGAACCCGAGTGCCAGGCTGTAGCGCCTCGGGCGCAGCGCCAGCATCACCGCGCCGAGGAGTGTCACGGCGAGCGCGATCACGAGCGCCGGCACGCCCCACTTGGTGTGCAGCACGCCGAGGATCGCGTCCGGCTTGCTCAACGAGAAGTTGACGCTCTGCCCCGTATCGGTGTTGGCCCAGGGGAGGAACACGGCGATGAGAAGGGCGCCTCCGCAGAGGAGCACGAGGACGGCGTAGCCGACCCAGTCGCGGTGCAGGAGGCGGACTCGGCGGTGGCGCTTCATGAGGCAAGTATCGGCCAGAACGCCCGGCCCTACAACGCCCGCCTGCCCGGCACGCTCGAGGGCAAGCCCGTTTCGGCCGATAGAGAGGCTGGACGGCGCGCGGCGAACCGGCCCCCGGTGTCGGCGCGCGCGGCAGGAGCAAGCGACGGAGGAAGCCCCATGAAGCGTGTCGTGTGCATCGTTCTGCTGGCGGCGCTGGCGCTGGGGGCGATCCCGGCCCTGGCGGCGTGCGGCGCCAAAGACATCACGCCGCCGATCCAGGACATCGACCTGGCGCGCGACCAGGCCGCCCGATCGGAGATCATCCTCGTCAAGATGGCCATCAGCTCCTACGTCGCGACCAACGGTTCGCTTCCTCCAGCCGCGACGCAGCAGGTCATGGGTGCGCTGATCGACGCGTGGCCGGCGAATCCGTGGACGAATGCTCCCATGGCGCCCGGCGACAAGAAAGGCGACATCGTCTATACGCCCGGCGCCGGCACCACCTTCACGCTCGGCGTGCGCCTCTCGGACGGGACCGTATACACTGCTCCGTGAGTCGCGGCGGACGGCTGCGTGAAGAGCTTGAAGTGCCGGCCGCGACGCTCGCACGAAAGGGGACCGAGGGCATGCGCATCGCCGTTCTTCGCCGGGGCGCCGCCGTGCTCGCCTTAGCGGCGGCCGCGGCGGTGATGCTGGGCGCCGCCCCGACGGCGCGCGCCGACGACCTCATCGTCCCCGCGGTCCCCGTCTGGAAGCTCCCCGCCTACGTCAGCCCTGGCTGGGACCGCAGCTTCAAGTGCGACCTCGTCGAGGAGATGTCGTCGGCGCCGCGCGTGGTCGTGTTCGGCGGCTCCCGGGCGCTGCGCATGGACCCGCGGACCATCCGCAAGCTCACGGGCCTGCGGGCGTTCAACGCCGCCTTCCACAACGGCAAGCCCGAGGACGCCTGGGCGTTCACCAACTGGCTCCTCAGCCGCACCCCCGACCAGCCGCCGAACGTGGTCTGGTGCATACAGGCCACGACCTTCACCGATGCGTCGATCGCCCCCGGACTCATCCTCGACCAGAGACTCTCGCAGTGGTTCCCGCCCGAGCTGATCGCCGCGGAGACTCCCAGGGCGGTGCAGGCGGGGGCGCACGACCTTCTGCACGGACGCCGCTATGGCGCCGACGGGATGATGCTGTGGAACGGTTACGACAGCAAGCTTCAGCGAGGCAACACCATTCAGCGCGCGATCCGCCACTACCTCGACCCGGAGATGCTCGCCACCGCCGGCAATCGCAAGATCCCGCATGACACGCGTGCCCAGGAGTACTTCGAGAAGACGATCGAACTGCTGAACCAGCACGGCGTGAAGCCGCTCATCGTGATCATGCCGTACCAGCCCACGGTCCTGCGCGCGTTCCTCTCGGTGGGCTGGGGAGCCAAGGAGCGGGGGCTCCACCGCTACCTCAGGGCGGCTGGGCGCCGCTGCGACTTCAAGGTGCTGGACCTCCTGCGCGTCAGCACGTTCGGCGGGCACCCGGACTGGTTCTACGACGGCGCTCACCTCACGGCCGCCAACTCGCGGCTGCTGCTCCGCTACTGCGTGCGCAAGGCACCGGGGTGTTTCCGCGCGTCGGCCGTGCCTCCGGCTTCGGCGCGAACGGTCGCGCCGCCCGCGTATCGGCCGGTCCCGGAGCAGACCGCGATCCCGGCCGACCAGCTGGAGTAGGGGCCGGCCGGGCCGGCGGGGCGCGTGTGGCCGCCGGCAGGCGCCCCGAGCGGACGCTGCTAGGCGCCGATGATCTTCTTCACCAGTGAGGCGCGCCTGGACGGACGTCCGCTGCGCGCCTCGGCCTCGTCAGCGCTGGCCATCGCCCTCAGTGACGCATTGACGCCCAGCCAGCGGAACGGCTCCGGCTCCCAGAGCTTCGACTTGTGGTTCACCCACGGCAGGTGCGTGAGCTCGGTGTCCTCGCCGCGGATGAGGTCGCTCAGCGTGCGGCCGGCGAGGTTCGTGGTGGCGACGCCGTCGCCGACGTAGGCGCCGGCCCACGCCATGCCGCTGCTCCTGTCGAGGCCCACCGAGCTGCACCAGTCGCGTGAGGCGGCGATGGCTCCGCCCCAGCGGTGCGTGACCTCGAAGTCGCCGATCTGCGGGAACAGCTCCGCGAGGAGCCGGCGCAGGTGGTCCTGCACGGCCGGGACACGCTCGTACTCCTCGCTGACGCGGGAGTTGTAGTGGTACGGAGCGCCGCGGCCGCCGATGGCGATGCGGCCGTCCGCCGTGTGCATCGCGTAGAAGATCAGGAAGCGGCCGTCGCCGAAGGTCTCGTGCGCCTGCCAGCCGATCTCGTCCCAGAACGTCTGCGGGAGCGGCTCGGTGCCGATCATGAGCGAGTAGATCGGCACGACGTGGCGCTCAAAGCCCGGGATCGTCGGCGTGAAGGCCTCGGTGGCGCGGACCACGACCTCGGCCTTCACGGCGCCGCGGTCGGTCTCGAGCAGGTGCGGCTTGATGGCGGTGACGGGCGTACGCTCGTAGATGGGCACGCCCGCGCGCTCGACGGCTTCGGCGAGGCCGCGTGCGAGCCGCGCCGGGTCGACGCAGGCGCCGTGCGACGTGTAGCCGGCGCCGAGGCACCCGGCCACACGTATGCGCGCGCGCATCTCGGCCGCGCCCATGAGCGCGTAGTCCTCCTCGCCGAACCCCCAGGAGCGCTCGTACTCGACGCCCTCGCGCAGGCGCAGCAACTGCAGCGGCGTCGTGGCCAGGTCGAGCTGGCCGCCGACGACGAAGCGCGCGTCGATGTCCTCTTCGGCGATGACGCGCGCGACCTCCGGCACCACGCCGTAGAGTGCGCGCTGCTGGTCGATCACCGCCTGCCGGCCGTGCTCGCGGGCGGCGCGCTCGCGCGACCCCGGGAACGTCGTGTGGCACCAGCCGCCGTTTCGCCCCGAAGCGCCGAAGCCGGCGATCTCCTTCTCGAGCACGACCACGCGCAGCGAAGGGTCGGCCTTTTTGAGGTAGTAGGCCGTCCAGAGCCCGGTGAACCCCGCCCCGACGATGGCGACGTCGGCGTCGATGGGGCCGGGGAGGGAGGTTCGGGGAGTGAGCTCGCCGGGCACGCCGTCGAGCCACATGCTGCGGGATCGGTAGTCGGTCATCTCAGGCTCCTTGAGGGACGCCGCAATCGTATCAAACGGCGTCCGGTGACGATCCGGCGACCGTGAGCCGGCTTGCCGCGGATCGCGACCGCAGCGATTGCGGCCTCCATCGCTCCCGTGGGCCGCTGCCTCCATCGCTCCCGCGCGCCGCTCCGCGGGGGTTTGCCGCGTGGTACAGAGTGCATGACGACCGACGACGGGAGCACGCATGTCCACAGAGCACTTCTTCGAGGCCTACAGGGGCACGCCGCCGTGGGACATCGGCCGCCACCAGCCGGCGTTCGAGCGGGCGCTGCGCGAGGGAGACATCACCGGCCCGGTGCTGGACGCCGGCTGCGGCACCGGCGAGAACGCCCTGTACCTGGCGGCGCAGGGCTTCGCGGCAGCCGGCGTCGACGCGGTTCCCGCGGCGATCGAGGCCGCGCGTGCCAAGGCGCTCGCGCGCGGCCTTCCCGCCGACTTCGTCGTCGGCGACGCCCTCGACCTCGGGGCCCTGGGGCGGAGGTTCGCGACGGTCATCGACTCCGGCATGTTCCACACCTTCGACGACGGCGAGCGCGAGCGCTTCCGCGACTCGCTCGCCGCGGTCCTCGAGCCGGGCGGGCGCTACCTCGTCCTCTGCTTCAGCGAGCGCGAGCGGGGGGACGGCGGGCCGCGCCGCGTGACGCGCGAGGAGCTCCGCGCCACGTTCGAGCGGCCACCGTTCAGGGTGCTCTCCATCGAGCCGGCGCTGATAGCGAGCAATCTGCGCGGTGGGCGCAAGGCCTGGTTCGCGCGTGTCACGCGACTGGCCGAAGGCGAGGAGCCGTCGGCGGACGGATGACGGCGGACGGATGACGGCGGACGGTGCGCGCGGGGCCGGCGGGCCGTGCCCCGATGTCTTGCGCCTGCGCCGCGGGCGGACGGCGCGCCGGCTTCAGGGCACGAGCACGACCTTGCCGAGCGCCGGGCGTTCCATGACGTGCCGGTGGGCCCGGGCCGCGTCCGCGAGCGGGAACTCGCGGCCGACGACGGGCCGGAGCACTCCGCTGCGCAGCCCGGCGCCGATCGCTGCGTGCGCCTCGGCCAGCTCCGCCGGCGTGGCGTTGAAGAGCAGCATCCCGAGGACGGCGCCCTCGTGGCTCATGAGGTCGCGCGGGTCGACCTCCACCGGCCCCCGGCTGCCGACCACGACGACGCGGCCGCCCTTCGCGAGCAGCGTGAGGTCGCCGCCGAGGTTCTCGTGGGCGCTCAACTCGAGGACCAGGTCGAACCCGCGCTCCCCCGTGAGCGCGAACGCGGCCGCCAAGTGCGCGGGGTCGCGGTGGTCGAGCACCCCGACGTCGCCCTGGCCGGCGACGAGATCGCCGCCCGCCTCGCTGCCGGCGGTCGCCACGACTTCGAGGCCGGCGCGGAGTGCGAACTGCACGGCGGCGAGACCCACGCCGCCGCTCGCCCCGTGCACGAGAAGAGTCTCGCCGGCCGCGGCGCGCCCGCGCTGGAACAGGGCGCGATAGGCGCTCGCGTAGGGCACGCCCAGGGCCGCGCCCTGGGCGTAGGAGATGCCGTCCGGCAGCGCGTGCACCTGGTCTGGCCGGCAGAGCGCGTACTCCGCGTAGGTGCCGCCGAGGGCGCCGGCGACGTAGACGCGGGCGCCGCCGTCGGCGAGCACGCCCGCACCGTCCGACCCGGGCGTGTACGGGAGTGGCGGCAGGCCGGCGTAGGCCCCCGCGCGGACGTAGGTGTCCACGGGGTTGACGCCCGCGGCCTGCACCCGGACGAGGACCTCGTCGCCGACTGGTTCGGGGTCGGGGACGTCCCTCAGCACCAGAACGTCGGGGTCACCGAACTCGGTGACGCGGATCGCGCGCATGCTCGACCTCCTGATGGCTCACGCGCCGGTCGGCGTCACGGCAGCGTGTAGCTGACCCCGTTGCTGAGGTGGCCGACGAGCGTGTAGCTCTGGCCGCCGTTGATCTGCTGGTACGTGTAGTAGCCCACGGCCCCGCCCTGCGACATCGGCTGGCTGGTCACCGGGTTCACCGGCCAAGGCACGACGTACTGAGCGACGCCACCGGTCTGGCCGGCGTCCGCCGGCAGCGGGTACAGGCCGCCGTTGTTGGCGGCCCACGTGGTCACGCCGGTCTGGATCTTGGTGAGTCCGGCGATGATCTTCTGGTCGACATCGCTGATCGGTGACGTGCTGGGGCTCGGGCTGCCGGTCACGGTCGGCGACGGCGATGGCGTCGGCGAGGCCGTCGGGGTCCCCGGCACGAGCGCCAGCACCCGCTTGAGCGGCATCGTGACGCTCGTCTGGTTGGCCGCGGTCATGGTGAGGAGGGCCGTCTGATCGCCCGGCTGGATCGTCAGGACGCCGGTGAGCGGCCCGGGCATCGTGTTGAAGCTCGAGGCGGCCGGCAGGGTGAAGCTCAGCTGCTTGCCGTCCGCCGAGACCGAGCCTGGGGCGGTGCCGGTGGGCTGGAGACCGCTGTCGTACACGGTGACGTGATACGCGGTCCCGGACTGCTCGACCACGAGGCCGCCGGCGACGCCGTCGGTGCGGCCCCAGGCGCCGCCCCACTTGACCGCGGAGGCCGTGGCCGTCGGCGTGGGCGTGGGCGTCGGGGCCGGCGTCGCGTTCTTGTTGCGGAAGACGAAGTACCAGAGGCCGGCGGCCGCTGCGGCCGCGAGGATCACGACGACGAGCACGATCCACCAGGACTTGCCGGAGCTTTCGTGCTGCGGCGGCCGCGACATCATCAGCGTCGGCGTCGGCCGTGGCGGCACCGGCGGCGGCGTGGCTGCGCCGGCCCCCGGCATGACCTGGGTGGCGCCGGCATCGGCGCCGCCCATGACGGTCGTGGGTTGCTCGGCTCCGCCCAGCACCTCTGTCGCGCCTTCGTCGGCAGGAGGCGGAACGCTGGTCGGCTCGTCTTCTGGGGTCTGGCCCTTGGTGTCCTCGTCCATCCTGCCCTCCGGCTGCGCTGCGTCGCTGGGGTGGTGCGGCTGCTACCTCTATTTGCCCACTCTAGGCAGTTCCCTGTTCGAGAGCTCCCCACAGCTCGAAGAAGGAGGGGCAGGTCTTGCTCACGCAGCCCGGGTCGTCGATGACCACGCCCGGCGTGCGCAGGCCGAGCACGGCGAACGCCATCGCGATGCGGTGGTCGCCGTGCGGATCGATGCGGGCACCGGCCGGGGCGCCGGGGAACACGCGCAGGCGGTCCGGGCCAGACTCCGTGCGCACGCCGAGGGCCTGCAGGTTGGCCTCCATCGCGGCGATGCGGTCGGATTCCTTGACGCGCACGTTGGCGATGCCGGTGATGGCGACCGGCGACGAGGCGAATGGGGCCAGGGCCGCGAGCGTCATGAAGGTGTCGGAGATGTCGCCCATGTCCACCTCGATCCCGGCGAGGGCGACGGGCCCTTGCACGCTTACGCCCGCCGGCTCGTCGGTGACCGAGCAACCCATCGCCTCGAGGACGTCGAGAAAGCGCACGTCGCCCTGCAGTCCGCCGGCGCGCCGCAGGCCGGGGACGCGCACGCGGCCGCCGGTGAGCGCTGCCGCGGCGAAGAAGTACGACGCCGTGGACGCGTCGGGCTCGATCTCGCAGGCGCTGCCCCGATAGACGCCGGGCGCCACGCGGAACACGGATCCGCCGCCTCCGCGCGTGCCGTGGTGCGCTTCCTCCGCTTCGACCCCGAACCGGGCCATCATCGCCAGCGTCATGTCCACGTAGGGTCGGCTGACGAGCCCGTCGACGGTGAGCTCGAGAGGGTTGCGCGCGAGAGGGGCCGCCATCAGCAGCGCCGAGACGAACTGGCTCGACGTCTCGCCCGGCAGGTGGAGGCGGCCGCCGCTGAGGCCGTGCGCGCGGAGCGTCAGCGGCAGGTGGGCGGCGCCGGACGGCACGGTCTCGGCGCCCTGCCGGCGGAGGGCGTCGAGCAGCGGCGCCAGCGGGCGGCGCCGCAGCTGCGGCGCCGCGTCGAAGCCGTAGACGCCGTCGCCGGCGGCGCAGGCGGCGAGCAGGAACCGCGCCGCCGTCCCCGCCTCCGCGCAGTACACCTCGGCCTCGGCGGCGGGGATGCGGCCGCCGGCGCCGCGCACGCGCCAAGTCGGGGCAGCATCGCCCGTGCCGGCCTCTGCCGCTCCTCGTCGGCCACTGCCGGGTCCTTCGCCGCCGCCGTCCGTGTGGACGTCGAAACCGAGCTCGGTGAGGCCGGCCGCGAACGCCAGCGTGTCGTCGGCGGCGAGGGCGCCCCGGAGCACGCTGTCGCCGTCCGCGAGGGCGGCCAGGAGCAGCGCCCTGTTGGTCACACTCTTGGAGCCCGGCACGCGGACCACGACGTCGAGGTCGTGCCGCGCGGGGAAGACCGGGCGCGCCGAGGTCGCGCCCGGTGCCGACCGGCGTCCGGCTGAAGGGTCGTCGCTGTGCCTGTCCACGTCGCTCACTGGCCGGATGATATCGCAGCGCCCGCGGCGCGAGTCCCGCACGGGCGGCGCACTCTGCCACGGGCTGCTCCTCGCCGGTGAGGCGCTCCCCACACGGCTCAGCCGCCCAGCGGCTTCTGGTACAGCTCGTAGGCGTGGATGATGCGCATGCCGGCGCGCTCGTAGACGCCCAGCGGTCGCCTCTCGCCCTCGGCATCGACGGCGAGCTCCACGCGGAGTTGCCCGCGGCGCGCGAACGCGGCGCACGCGTGCCCGAGCAAGGCGCCGCCGACGCCGCGGCCGCGCCAGGGAAGGCGCACGCCGAGACCCTGTATCCAGCCGAGCTCGCCGTTGTCGTCGGCCATGAGACCCCCTACCGGCTCGCCGCCGGCCCAGGCGAGCGCCCAGAGCGCCGGTTCGAAGGCGCCGTGGCCGAGCAGTCGTGCACGCCACGCCTCGAAGGGTTCGTCGCTCTGGCGATAGTGGTCGGCGAACGCCTCCGTCATCGTCTCGTACATCGCGCGATCGTCATCGCCGGGGCGAAACTCGCGCAGCTCGACGCCCGCCGGCGGACGCGGCTCGCGCACGTCCGCCTCGAGGTCGATCGCCATGCGCACGACAGTGCGGCGGAGCGCGAATCCGCGCTCACGAAGCAGGTCGCGTTTGACGACGTTCGTGCTTACGCAGAAGACGTCGAGCGCGGGCGTGGCATAGCCGCGTCCGGACGCGAGCCGCCGGGCGCGGCGCTCCGCGAGCCCGAGCAGCCGTCGCCCCAGCTCGGGCTCGGCGTGTTCCGGGTGCACCCACACGTCCGCCTCGAGCTCGCCGGTGCGGACCTGGTCGCCGGTGTAGGCGTAGCCCACGACGCGCCCGTCGCCGGCCTCGGCGATCCAGGCGTCCTTCGCCAGCTCGAAGCCCGCAAGGTCCCAGTCGCCGGCGACGTCGTCCGCCGCCGTGTCCGGACCTCCGGTCTCGGCGACGTCGCAGGCGTTGAGGAGGCCGACGACGGCCTCCAGGTCGGCCCGCACGGGGGCTCTCACGCGGCTCGGAGCCGGGCTCATGGCGTCGACGACCTCGCGATGCAGAAGAGCTAGTCGGCCTTGACGAGGACGATCGACCGCTGTGTGGGATTGGGGCTTTGCCCGTTGGCGAGGGTCCCCTCGACCGTGAACTTCAGATGCGTCGCGTCCTGCAGCGTGAACACGAGCCGGAAGTCCTTGATGAGCAGCTCGAAGGCCGCCTTGAGCTTGGCCGCCTGCTCCTGGTCGCCGCTCGCCTTGATGAAGTCGTCTACGGTCACGACGAGATCGGCGCCGTCCAGGTGGGCGGGTACCACGGCCGACTTCTTCGCACCGGAGGCGTCCGTGCTGTCGAACTTGAGCTTGAAATGATCTCCTGACCCGCTGATCGTGATCGCCCCCGTGGTAGCGCCGTTCGCGTTCCAGGTGCCGTCGAACGGGCTGCTGTTGCCGCGCAGGATGAAGAACCACACGGCGACGACCGCGATGACCGCGACGCCGGCGAGCACGAGGACGGTGAGGAGGGTGCGCGACATGCCCTGCCGGGCGGCCGGCGCCGCTGTTCCCGCTGCAGCCGGCTGTGGTTCGAAGCCGGGCGCATAGCCGTAGAGGTCCGGCGCGCCCTGCGGGGCCGGACCGCCCCCGGTCGCGCCGGCGACGGGGGCGCCGCAGCTCCCGCAGACCCAATCGCCTTCCTTGATCTCCTTGCTGCAGCTGGGGCAGGTGGCCATCGGCCCTCCTCGGGCGCGCCGGGTCGGCCGGCGGCGATCGTCGTCCTAGAGGTTCTCGGCGATGAGCCTGCCTCCCTTTAGGGACGGCCCCGGGCGAGCTGCGGGGCGTGGGTCTGGGCGGTTGCGAGGACTGGGGCCGCCGCCCTCGGGGAATGGCCGTCCCATACGGAAGGTTTCGGCCGACGACGGCGGGGAGGCGAGATGAACATCGGCAGATGCCCGGGCCAGGATCGCATCAACTGGACCGCGGAGGACATCTTCGACATCGAGTGCCCCAAGTGCGGCACGGCCATCGAGTACTTCAAGGACGACCAGCGCCGCACGTGCCCGGGCTGCGGCGCGACGGTGCTCAACCCGCGCTTCGACAACGGCTGCGCCGTATGGTGCGCCGCCGCCGAGAACTGCTCGATCATGCGCGGCGTCCTTGCCGAGGAACAGCCGGGCTGACGCTGCGCTTCGCGCCGACAGGTGCGCCGCGCCGCCGCTACGCGAGCCGCGCGCAGCCGCCGTGCCTAGAACTCCAGCTTCTCCAGCCGGCCGAAGATGACGTCGCGGCCGGCCGTGTACTGCGCCGGGTCCATGGCCGCGTCGACGTCCTGCGGGCTCATCACGGCCATCGCCTCGGCGCTCTGCTTGATGAGCTCGCCGAAATCGACGCCGTCGCGCCAGGCGCTCATCGCCGCGTCCTGCACGACGCGGTAGGCGTCGTCGCGCAGCATCCCCTTGTCGACCATGGCCAGCAGGACCGCCCCGGAGAACACGAGGCGGTAGCTCTGGCCCAGATTGGCGAGCATGCGCTCCTCGTCCACGACGAGGCCGTCCATCAGCGTGGTGAACTTCTGCAGCATGTAGTCGAGGAGGATGCAGCTGTCGGGGAAGACGATGCGCTCAGCCGAGCTGTGGCTGATGTCGCGCTCGTGCCACAGCGCCACGTTCTCGAGGCCGACCATGGCGTTGCCGCGCAGCACGCGCGCGCAGCCCGCCATGCGCTCGCTGAGGATCGGGTTGCGCTTGTGCGGCATCGCCGAGGAGCCCTTCTGGCCCTTGCCGAACGCCTCCCCGGCCTCGCGTACCTCGGTGCGCTGC
>Ga0118677_10005173_pt1 | contig 23035 bp, 25 predicted proteins | sample AliMusrvi5mmetaG_FD_86154 | JGI IMG/M metagenome (GOLD analysis project Ga0118677, IMG submission 86154)
CACTATCTCTAATATGGATCCGGGTAATGAGAATACCTTCCTCAATGTGACGAGATCTTACAATACCACTGTGAATGTGTGGACGTGGAGAGGGGATGCGGGGAGGCAGTAGGGGGAATGAGATGAATGGGGAATTTAAAGAGGGTTTAACCTTTGGTTAAACCCTCTTTGGTAGAATTAGAATTAAACTCTTTTTTTAAGATCTTGCTCTATCTCATCAATCCTATGATCGGAGAGTCCATGTTTACTTTTATTTTCTCTCATCCATTTTATCCGAGCATCAATTTCTGCATTTTCCAAACCTCTTGGATGAGAAGTAGTAGTTGGCATATCATAATCAGGGGCAAAAATTTCATCTACCTTAGCTCTTTCTCTTTTGCTAAAACCCTGAGAAAACATTTCATTTTTAGCTTTTTTATATTCCTTTCCAGTCACTCTTGGTTTATTTGAACCAAAGAAGATGTCAAAAATTCCTCCCATAGTTGTACCGCACATTTTTCTGTCATTCCCGAGTAGTCGGGAATCCAGTTTCATGATTTGGATAATTAATTTAATTAATAATGTATCTATTTTATCACAAATATAATTTTGGTCTATCATCTACCTATACTACATAAAAAATGACCTATTTGAATCGCTTCAAATAGGTCAAGTACGAATTTTTATGCCGCATTTTTTCAATAAGTCCCTCAATTCCCATTTTATAAGTGGGCTAGTGATAAAATTTCCATCAAAATTATCTTTCAAGAACTGCTGAATCTCATTGTATAAAACAGGGTTAACCCTCGGGTTTTCCATTATATATGAGAGTTTCGGTGCTAGAACAGCAATCTTGATCGACTGATAGCCTAACTCAGCATCTTCACATTCCAAACATTTTTTGATTATTTTTTGGCTGGCGTTGAGTGACGACACACCGTTAAAAATAATATCAAATTGAATACCTCTTTCTTTTGCTTCGAGATATTTTTCTTGGATTTTTGATAGGCTTTGGCAAATTGGAACCCAAAAAGGTTTTTGAACCATTGGACCAATCATGCGACCCATCTCACCAGCCGATTCAAAATCACAAGCAGTGATCAGAATATTATTCATAGTTCCTCCTTTCTGGATAGAAATATATATCTAATATATGACTTTGTCAAGTAGCTAAACACCTTTTAGCTCTTTATTTTTTCCAATATTCTTGATAGTATATGGAAGTTCTGTAAAAGAACGTTATTCCGTGGTAGTTGAGATGCGAATACTTGGAGCATCTCAAAGACGGAGCACGACGGTGTGAATATTGGGTTGGGGCCCAATATGCAAGGCCGGAGCGCGACGGCGCAAGGCGGGGCTGAAAAATTTTCTAGCAATAAAATATTTTTGGCAGAGGGGTCATAAAAAAATTTGTTAAATTAATTCTGTTTATTATTTGATATAGTAATCAGAAACAGTTTTGCAAAACTGTATATTCCGTGGTAGCTCAGCGGTAGAGCGATCGCCTGTTAAGCGATTGGTCGTAGGTTCGATCCCTACCCACGGAGCCAAAAATCATTAGACCCCCTCAAAGGGTCTTTTTGATTTTTAGGCTCCGTGGAGTAAGTGCTGGGTAGTACTTACGTGTAGGGATCGAACGGCGGAATAAAAATTTTCAGTAGAAAATTTAATGAGCCGGTGCACGACATATTTTTACTCGTAAAAATAGAAGTCCTCTTGTAGGGCAGGCAATACTTTTGACGAAAAAGCATTAGCTGAGGGAGATATCCCTACCCACGGAGCAAATTAAAACCCCTCGAAAGAGGGTGTTTTTATTTGCTCCGTGAGAAAGTGATATGTATCACTTTCGTGGTAGGGAGCGAAAAGGTTTTCCATTATTGGCGACTGTTCTCACTTTCTTTTTCGAAAAATATGATGCTATAGAAAAACCTAGGATTTTCCAAATCCTAGGTTTAATTGGCCACTAATTGCTGAATCATTATTCCCATTGCCAGCATGCAAATTGGCGCTGCCCACACTTTGGACAGCCAACCGCTGAGTTTGGTAAGGTTTCCAAATTTAGAAAACCATAATCAGCACTGGCTCTACAAGAAACAGATACGACTTTCTTGTTCTTTACAGGGTTTACTGCATGAAATGGCTCGGAACAATTTATGCACTGTACCAGGTGCATTTCAGGGTTCTTTTCCATAACAACCCCAATCACTATAGGCAATTGCTGCCCACAATTCGAACAGAACCTAGCAATATCAGCACTACTATGACCACAATTACAAATTTTCATAATGACCTCCTTTTTTAAAAGGATAACATAAATATCTGTATATGTAAATATTATACTAATTTTCATAATATATCCGCTTCATTATCAAAAACCCATAAATCCACAATTACCCCGTCCAATCAAATATTCGAAAGCTGTCCTACCAATCGAGCAAAATAAAAAACACCTTCAGGGTGTCTTGTATTTTGCTTCGTGAGAAAGTGATAAGTATCACTTTCGTGGTAGGGAGCGAAAAGGTTCTCCTATTTTTTAATGGCATTGATGTATTATAACTTTTTTAAGTTCTGAAATAGAGTTCAAAGTATGCTATAATCAATTACATTAATAGTTTAATTAATAACTAATAAAAAATATGTTAAGTATAATCGCGGTTATTTTAATAATTCTTTGGCTCCTTGGTATAATTACTACTGTTACTATCGGCGGGTTTATTCATGTTCTCCTTGTCATTGCAATCATTATGATCTTGATACGTCTGATTAAGGGAAAGTCTATATAAAAGCCAAACAAGTTCTCTGGCCGGGCAGGTTAACTTTCTTTAGCCAGAGGAGCAAGATAGGTGAGAGGGTACGAAAGTGCTCTCTTTTACTATTTGTGGGTGAAGTCTATTATCTGGGGTAGATATTCCTTATACACGGAGATTATATAATCTCTTGCCAAAAATGATTAAGGGCGATATCATTCAAGACAATAATTAAATATGCATAATGTCCAAAAATAAAGATATTATTCCCTTAAAGGTGTTTCTGAATTGCACCAAAATGCTTAATGGAAGGTGTGATATTTTTTATCTTTTAGATGATTTGCACAGGGTTAGTGGTGATAAGGAAAACTCAAGAAAATATGTTGATTTGTTGAAGAAACACTCTTTCCCCAAGACAAAAGTTGTTTCTTGGGATTACTGCCTTAAAAGACTCACGGAAAAACTTCAAGGTTGTAGTTTTGATGTATCAATTGGAATGGGTAAGACTGGGAATTTAATTTCTAATGATTTGAAAGATAGGGGTATAAAACTTGGTAGTCTGATTACGTTTTATGTCACACGTCTTAGTAATCATAAATGGGAAAAAATAGCATATATGCATACACCCGGGCATCAGTCGTTGGATAAACAGGCTAAAGAAATAAAAAAAATAATAATTAATGCCAAGAACATAGCAATCATTGATGATGTCACCTATAGCGGAGGGACTCGTAAGATCCTGGAAAAAATAATTGCTAATGGTCAGTCTGTTACTGCTGTGGATCTCGTGACCATTAAAAGCGCAAAAAAAATTAACAACTACAATGCAGATTGGGTATCAGGAATCTGTTTGAGTCACGACCCGTATCCGACGACAAACAGCAAAAGGCAAGTGGATGTCATGAACGTTTCCGAATTCATATATCCTTCAAAGATTATCGGCAAAATACTTAAGGGAAAAGTTGATGATAATAAGGTGTTGTGGAAAGGTGATGTTAAAGTCTTAAGGAAGGTGCCATATACTGATAATAATGAAAGAAATACTGTATATTTCGGAAAACACGGGAAACATATACAAAAGGAAACCAGGAAAATTCAAAAGAAATTGAAATCAATATATCGTTAACTATAAAAAAGTCAGACTGTTTAAGTCTGACTTTTTTATAGTTTTCTTAAATATTTTACTTAAATAACCATTTTTTCGAGCGGAATGATTAGAATTCCTGAGGCACCAATCTTTTTTAGCTCTTCAACTATTCTCCATGTATCTGATGCGTCAATGACTGAGTGGACGGCAATCATGCCTGATTCGGACAAACGCATAATCGTCGGCGAACTTAATCCTGGAGCAACCATCTTAATTTTTTCAAGTATATTCTCATGCGCATTGAGCATTATGTATTTCTTTCTTTGAGCATTAAGCACGCTCTGTATTCTTATTTTTAATACCTCAATCTTCTTTTGTTTTTCCAAAGACAAGTTTTTGTTTTCAATAAGCACCGCTTCGGAATCAAGCACAATATCTACCGCGCGTAATTTATTTATTCTAAGCGAGCTGCCTGATGAGCTGAGATCGGATATTGCATCAACCAAACCTAGGACCGGTGTAATTTCAACAGCTCCGTCTACCTCAACTATTTCAGCTCTAATTCCTTTTTGGTTAAAATATTTTTTAGTCAAATTGGGAAAACAGGTAGCGATTCTTTTATCCTCCAAATCATTTATTGTTTTAAAGTGAGATTCTTCAGGCACGGCAATGGTCAATCTTGTTTTTCCGTAATGTAGTTTTTCTACAATAATAACTTTTGCTGACTTTTCATTTACCAAGTCTAATCCCGTGATACCCATATCAACTATGCCATCCTGAACATATTCAGGTATGTTTGATGCTGAAGCGTAAATTATTTCAATATCAAAATTACTTACTGATGATGATAATTTTCTGTCGTCAATTTCAAAATCCAGACCTATGTTCTTCAAAATGGAAATAGATGACTCATAAAGTCTTCCTTTATTAGGGACAACAATTTTTAATTTTGGATTTTGCTCAATGCTGTTATTTTTTTTCATGGCGTTTTTTTAGTTCTTTTATTAAATCATCTGGTGATAAATCGTGTGCTGACAAAAGTACAAGACAATGGTACCAGAGATCTGACATTTCATATATCAATTCTTCTTTATTCCCAGAAACGGAAGCGATGACTGATTCAACGGCTTCTTCGCCAACTTTCTGGCTTATGCGGTTGATTCCAGATAAAAAAAGCTCTGCTGTATACGAGCCTTGTTTCTTATCTTTTTTCCTCTCTTCTATCGTGCTAAAAAGTTTGTTTATGAAATCCATTTTTGTAAGTATTATACTTGAGTATAATACAAATTCGTTTAGTAAAAGTCAATATATGTTTTAAAACATAAGTACAGGGTGGTTTTCTTTTGTTTAGCTTATGATAAGCTCTAATTATGCCCAAGGTATGCTATGGAATTAAATCACTAAAGAATATTATTAAACAGCAGAAACCATCTGCAGTTTGTTTTGTTACAACAAAGTTTGTTTTCAAAAAAAACAAGCATGTTCTAAAAAATGTTTGGGATGATAAATTTAAGGTATGTTTTATTCCAGACGGAGAAAAAGCAAAAGATTGGAGCGAGATTGAAAAACTATTGAAAAAGTGGAAGAAATTTAATTTGGACAGAAAAAGTTTGATAATTGCCCTGGGTGGTGGAACAGTAGGTGATTCTGTTGGCTTTACTTCATCTATTTATATGCGAGGCGTGCCTTATATTCAGGTACCAACAACACTTTTATCTCAAGTAGACAGTGCTCATGGCGGGAAAACCGGAATAAATTTCATGAATTATAAAAATTTGGTTGGCAGTGTATATCCAGCTTTGGTTACAATAATTGAATCGGAATTTTTACAAACACTATTGTCTGAGCAGATTATCGATGGTTTGGGAGAAATAATTAAAGCAGGTTTTATTAATGATTCAAAGATTATCACATTATTGAAGAAAGAAAATGTTTTTACTATACTAAAAAGTACGAAACTTCAAGAGATAATTAGGAGGACAATTGATGTTAAGAATCTCTATGTTTCAAAAGATTTGATGGACGTCGGCATAAGACAGATGCTGAATTTCGGCCATACAGTTGGCCATGCTGTTGAATTGAAGTATAAAATAAGTCACGGCAAGGCGGTTATTATAGGTATGCTCCATGAACTTTTTATTATGGAAAAGCTTGGTTTAAATTCGCCAGATGTCCGAAAGGAGTTAGTGAGTTTACTGGATTCTCTTAGGATTAAAATTGATAGAGAATATAGACCAGATTGGAAAAGCTTATTGAGTGATAAGAAAATACAAGGAGAGGTCATAATATTGCCTGTTATTGAAAAAGTTGGCAAATCAAATTTGTTAAATGTTAATCTGGATGATTTGAAGAAATTGGTTTAGATATTCTAATGTTTTTTTGCATATAATCTTTTTTATCACTGGGTCTGTTTAAGTGTTTTTTTTGACAAATAGGCTATTTATTTTTTATAAAGATACATTAGTTTGAAACTAGAAATAGACCTTTTAATACTAAGGGAAAGTGGAAATTCGCCACAGCTTTTTTCAGATTAATGAAGTCTATAAAAAGCTGTGGCAAAGAGTCCAGCAAATAATAACAAAAATGGGGTTTGCCTATTCCATCGTATAAGTCTCTATCACTCGTTTGCTCAAATTGCACTTCAACGTGTGAAATGTACAGACGAGCTTTTTACTATTGTCTTGTGTGAAATTTTTATCATTAACTGTTATAATATACATATGCAAAAAATAGCCACGCAAATCTTTATTTATTCATCTGTTTTTTTTGGAATAATAGGCATTTTGGTTGTTTTAACCGGATCAGGACCAGACAAGTCAGATTCAAATATTAGCGAAATTTTAATTAAATTATTGTTTGTTACTGTATTTGTTATATTGCCATCATTTGCACTAAGTGTTGCCAGCAAATATTTAGGTAATAAATCTTAATACATTAACAAAAAAACAATCTCAAACAATGAGTTATTTATAAGTAGTGAAGTTAAAAAGGCTGTTTCTGAAGCGCTAAGCAGTGTTATTTCAAGTTAAAATACCAATCAAACAATGAAACAATTATTTCTTACATCGGAGATTAATTTAGTTGCTAAAGATATAGCTAGTAAAATAAAAACTAAAAGTGGCAAGTTAAGAACTGCCTACATTATTACTCCAATTGAAAAAGGTCATGAGCAGGATGATCTGTCTTGGCATTATCAAAATAAAAAATCTATGCAAGAGGCTGGTTTTGATACCTTTGATTATACAATAACGAATAAAAATATAACTGATTTGGAAAGAGATTTATCTAGTGTTGATGTCGTTTACGTTGAGGGTGGAAGTTTGGTCCATATGTTAAATCAGGCTTGTTTATCTGGTTTTGATAAGTTTATAAAAAAATTTACAGATGAAGGTAATCCATATATTGGAACGAGTACAGGGAGTTTTATTGCGGCTACAGACACAGAGGCTGGTTTGGCACTAGAAAATTATTTTGAAGACGGTTTTAATCCGAAAGGGATCGGTCTAGTGAATTTTTTAGTAATGCCTCATTGGGGGACGTCTGATTTCAAAGAGAATTATAAGACAATGCCTGAAAAAATGTATAACACCAGAACTCCAATGGTTATATTAAACGATAGCCAGTATGTTTGGGTGCAAGATGACAAATTTCAAATCATTGTCGTCTAAGTGCTATTTTAAATAGTAAAATATTGACAATACACTTTGCGTAATGTAGCATCTTATTAAATTAAGTTGTTCTATTAAACTGTTTTATAGAGAAGGAGGAATGATTGTGAAAAAACCTGTTTTTGGTTTGTTGAGTGCGGATGATGAAGTGATGGGAGCTAAGCTCGTTGTTGCCCATGCACAATGGAAGAGTTATCGTGGAAAGCGGCCGAGTATGTCTTATCGGGGTGAGCTGAATCCACGAAAGGCGCTTGAACTCGCCCTCAAAGATCTAAACGATAGTGTTAAGCGACCGGCATATAATGTTGTCTTCAAGACAATTGTCGGTACTCACAACGGAGTAATAACTTGGTCATCATTCAAAAACAAGAAGTTTTTTGATGAATGGTATGACGGTGAGATGAAAATATGGTATGAAGTAATTGCTGAAGGTGTTTCTGATGATCAGGCCGTCAGTCTCTGTAGCACACCTGAGGCTGATAGAGCCGCTTTCATCGCTTCTATAAAAGAGCTGGGTCAATATTTAACCGCAATCGAAGTTTCAGCTTCTAAATATGCCTAATTTGTTGGTTTAACGCACATGTATCTATTTGTAGATACATGTGTTTTTTTGTATGAGATTTTGTATAAAACTGCACCAATTTATAATTGAAGTTATTTCAACTGGACAACTCAAACATACGTGATACCATTTTATATATGAAGCTAAATTTCAGTTTTCAATCAAATATTATTTCTATCATTATTATACAGCCAACCTGTGGAGGTTTGTTTTATGTCTAATTTTTGAGGAAAAAAGTAGATACAAATCAGCCCTTCACTGGGGCTGATTTTTATTTATGTAGCTATGTTTAATAATTAAATTCAATAATATATGTCAAATTTTTTTAAGATTGAGACAAAGTTGGCACCAAAAGCAGTTGGACCATATTCGCAGGCGGTCATATTTGAAAAACAAGTTTTTTGTTCTGGACAGATTGCAATTGCTTATGATGGAAAAATAATTGATGGGGATATTAAAGTCCAGACAAGGAAGGTGATTGAAAATATAAAGGAGATATTGATAGCAGCAGAATCTAATCTTGACCAAATCATAAAGACAGAAATATATCTTAAAAATATGGATGATTTTGCAGTAATGAATGAGGTATATTCAGAATATTTTAAAGTTGAGCCGCTGCCGGCAAGGGTTACTGTAGAAGTATCAAGATTACCTAAAGATTCGTTAATCGAAATGAGCTGTTTAGCTTATAAAAAATAATATGAAAAAAAATTTAACAAAGAAATTAGTAGAAGAAGCATATAAGCGTCTTAAGGATGTGATTACTCTCACACCTTTACAATTGAATGCTCGTTTATCTGAAAAGTATAAAGCTAGAGTTTATCTTAAACGCGAGGATCTTCAAATCGTCAGGTCATATAAAATACGAGGTGCATATAATCGTATTTCATTACTTGATAAAAATGAGCGAGCAAGAGGTGTGGTATGTGCTAGTGCAGGAAATCATGCGCAAGGGGTAGCCTTTAGTTGTAAGACCCTAAAAGTTAAGGGGACAATTTATATGCCTAAAAACACTCCAAAACAAAAGATTGATAGGGTTCGGGTATTTGGTGGAAAATGGATAGATATGGAACTAGTTGGGGATACCTTTGATGAGGCGAGTAAATATGCAAAAAGTTATTGTGATAAAAATAATAAAGTATTTATTCACCCATTTGATGATGTTTTTGTCATGGCAGGGCAAGGAACGGTTGGTTTGGAGATTATGGAACAACTTAAAGATATTCCTGATTATGTTGTGATCCCAGTTGGAGGTGGGGGTCTTCTTGCTGGTGTGAGTACTTATATAAAAAGTCAGACTAATCATACTCAGATGATAGGCGTCGAACCAAAAGGAGCAGCGTCAATGTCTTTAGCTTTGAAATCTGATAAACCAATAGCTTTGGAACATATTGATAAATTTATTGACGGAGCCGCTGTAAAAACTGTAGGTGAGCTTACTTTTGAAATAACAAAAAAACTTGTTGATAATCTATTTCTAGTTGATGAAGGCCGGGTGTGTGAGGAAATGATTTCCATGTATCAAAGTGATGGTATTGTAACAGAACCTGCTGGCGCTTTGTCTGTGTCGGCCTTGGATAAATTGAAGGATGAAATTAAAGGAAAGACAGTTGTTTGCGTGATCAGTGGGGGAAATAATGATATTAGTCGTTATTCAGAAGTAATAGATAAAAGTTTGATTTATAAGGGATTGAAACACTATTTTGTAATTGAATTTTCTCAGAGACCAGGGATGCTACGTGTTTTTCTAAATAATGCCTTAGGGCCAAATGATGATATAACTTTGTTTGAATATACAAAGAAAAACAATAAAGAAACCGGACCTGCATTAGTGGGGATTGAGTTGCAAGATAAGAATGATTTAAGGCCATTACTAGATAGAATGAATAAAATTGGTATGGAGTACAAAATTTTGGAAAAGGATAGTCTTGTCTATAAATTTTTAATTTAGATTTACTTTCAAATAGCGCTAACCGTTAAGATTAGATTTTTTACCTCAGGTTTCCAGCCTGAGGTTTTTGTATATTTGACAATTATACTAAGTAGATGTATTTTGAAAATAGATATTTAACAAATAGAAAGGGACAATATGTATACTCCGTATATCGGTATCACCGATTTTTTAAATTATGACCAGGTTAAAAAAATGCTGGCTGTATTTAAATCGAATCAGCAACCTGGGTCAGTGCGTAAACTTCATGTAGGAGTAATGACGAGTTACAAAATATTACATGAAATTCAGACGAAATGGTCAAAAGCCTTTCCGTCGAAGGAGTCAATCGCTAGTATTTTTTGTTCGGATGATGTGTATAATTGTTTACATTATGCCGACTATGATAATCATACGTGTGTCTGGAAAGATTTATCCCAAGCAATATCTTATGGCGGTTTAGGTATTAATGCACTGCAATTAGACATGATCTGGCCTGATCCGTGGGATATTTCTGAAGGAGTTAAATCTTCAGGCAAGAAGATCGAGGTGATTCTTCAAGTTGGTAAGAAAGCTATTGAAGAAGCAGATGATGATCCAGACGTAGTGGTTCAATGGCTTAGAAGATATAACGGAGTCATCGATCGAGTTCTTCTTGATATGAGTATGGGTCGGGGAGTTGGCATGAATGCTGCAAGTTTGTTGCCATTCGCTCGAGCTATCGCTGATAGACTTCCAGAAATTGGTTTGGTGGTTGCAGGGGGACTTGGTCCTAACACTATCGGATTAGTAGAATCACTTGTACAGGAATTTCCTGATATTAGTATTGATGCTCAAGGGAAACTTCGTCCAAGTGGTAGCGCTCTCGATCCGATCGATTGGGGATTTGCAGAGAAGTACCTTGTTGAAGCTATAAAAATATTGAAGTAAAGTGTACCGCCTCTCAACAACTTTGTTTAGAGGCGGTTTTTATTTGTTTTCAACGTTGTATATTCGTGGTATAATATTAGAAATATAGGTTGAAAAAAATACTATTATAAATATAAAAATATGAATAAAAAAAGAATTATTTTTTTGCTTGTCGCTGTGATTATAATTGGTCTAGTATCCGTTTTTTGTTGGTTGCGAATTTTGAACATTGCGCATAGTTCTTTTGAAAATTATGCAAATTTTAGAGGGTGCAATCGTTTAATCGAAAGAACTGATGTTTCTGGTACTTGTCAGATCTCTTCTGGTGAGATAATTAAGATTGTAAAATCAGATAATAAATGGTATTTAGATGGGGATTTACCAATTGGTGCAAAACCTGATTTGTCTACCACTACAACAGAGACCGCTACTTCTTCACAGATTGTATATAAAAACACCGATTTCGGTTTCACTTTTTCTTTACCAGTGAGTTGGAAAGGGTTTTCTATTATAAGTGATCAATGGCAAGGTCAAATGATTGATGTGGCCGATGGTCAAAAAATCACAGGACCAAAAATTTCTATAAGGCATCCGCTTTGGACAGCTGAAAATCCAAGGCAAGATATTCCAATTATGGTCTTTACATTGGCAGAATGGAGTTTGATTCAGAAAGAGAGCCTTTCGGTAAGTGCAGCACCTATAGGTCCAGGTGAGCTTGGAAGAAATTCTCAATATGTATTTGCTCTACCTGCACGATATAATTTTGCCTATCAAACAGGTTTTGAAGAAGTAATGAAAATATTTGAATCAAAACCACTGCATATAGAATTGTGATATAATTAGTCATATATTATGAAAAAAAGATTTTTAGATATACATCCTGATGTTTTACGATTAGGTTTTGTTAGTTTCCTGACTGATATTAGTTCAGAGGCGATTTTTTCAGTTTTTTCGATTTTCTTTACGGTTGTTGTCGGAGCTTCGGCATCACTCCTGGGTTTAGTTGAAGGTTTCTCTGACTTCTCTTCCTCTTCTTTGGATTACCTCGCTGGTTGGCTATCTGATCGTCTGGGAAAAAGAAAACCATTAGCATTAATAGGCTACATCTTTTCAACTTTAGCAAAAATATTACTTTTGATCAGTAATTCAGTAGCTGTTTTGACCTCATTTAGAATTATTGAACGCTTAGGAAAAAGTTTTCGTGGTCCACCAAGAGATGCTTGGCTTACGGACGTGGCTGAAGAGAAAAATAAAGGATATGCGTTTGGTGTGCATAAAGCAATGGATAAGACTGGAGCAATTCTTGGTCCTCTGGTCGCTTATTTTTTGCTCTTATGGTTGGGGCAGGGTATGGGGACTTTTCGTATTATTTTTCTGATATCAGTAATCACTGCATTAATTTCAGTATTAGTTTTAATTTTAATGAAAGATCGTCCTGGTGTGCCACATGAAAGAGAAAATATTTTTAGAGCTTGGGGAACTCTAAGTTCAAAATTCAAGACTTACCTCATTCCGGCTGGTATTTTTTCTCTAGCATATTTTAGCTTTGGTTTTCTCCTCTTAAGAGCTTACAGTGTAGGTTTTGCAGTTAAGGATATAGTTTTGCTTTACGCTCTTTTTAATATTTCATTCGTTTTGGTGTCTATCCCAATTGGTAGATTAGGCGATTTTATTGGTCGAAAGTACATCATAGTTCTTGGCTACCTCTTATATATGTTAATGTCACTAGGTTTTATTTTTGCTAGCAGTAAATGGGAGATAATAGTTTTATTTTTCTTGTTTGGTGTTTTTTATAGTATTGATGAAGCTCAAAGTAAGGCTTTTATTTCTGACATCGAGATAGACAGGAGAGCAACAGCAATCGGTATGTATAATTTTGTGACAGGTATGATTTATCTTCCAGCTTCGGTAATTGCTGGTTTCTTGTGGATGTTTAACCCGGCCTACGCATTCTTTTTTGCTGCTCTGGTTTCTCTGATAGCAATGTTCTCATTTATATTTCTCAAACCTTGGAATTATAAGGTTGAAGAAAGCAGTTAATATTATTAGTTAATTAATGCAAATTTATGTATATACCAATCATATTAGGTACCGCGAGACAAGGAAGACAATCTGAGAAAGTAGCGAATTTTATGTTGCAAGAAGTTGTTAAAGTTGGGATTGAAAGTGAAATTATTGATGTTCGCGATTATCCGACAGAAGTTACAGATAATACTGGTAACTCAGAACAGGCAAAAAAATTGGCTGAAAAAATCAAAAAGGCGGATTCTTTGATAGTTGTTTCTCCAGAATATAATCATGGCTATCCTGGTGAGTTAAAAATGATGTTAGATCTTCTATATAAAGAATATTTTGGTAAACCTGTTGGTATTTGTGGTGTTTCAGCTGGTGCCTTAGGCGGTGCTAGAATGATTGAACAATTACGTTTAGTCAGTATTGAGCTTCACATGCTACCAATTCGAGAGGCGTTGTATTTTGGAACTGTTCAAAATATATTTGATGAGGATGGTAAAATAAAAGACGAATCATATTCTAAAAAAGTTCAAACATTTCTAGATGAGCTGATGGCTTACACGTTGAAATTGAGATAGAACTTAAAAGCATTTTTATCTTTCTATAAAACAAAAACTGCCACATTTATTGTGGTAGTTTTTATGAGATTCAGAAGCTCTACTATATTCTACTATTAAGTGAGATTTCCTTGCGGTATAACCATCATGTTTCTGAACCTCAGTTTAATTATAGAATTGTGTCATTTCTTGACAAGAAAGTTATCCTTTGGTGATTTTATGACAAATACGATCTATTTTAAAGGGCTATTTAGGACTAACAATTTTTTTATAAATATATACTTGGTCGTTTTTTCTAACTCCAGTTTTTATCTTAATAGCAATTTTTTCTTCTTTTCCTGCTGATTTTACCGATTTATGATTTATTTCCATTGAAGTTATTTTTTCTTCAATGTTTCCGGTTGTTGGTCCTTGAATTATAAAATTGTCATCGAGCTTAACTTTAACATTATCTTGAATTAATATTTCTGCTACATTTATTTTTTTATAATAGTTTATAACCTTGCCAACATGAACCTTTTTTTGAGTCGATTCATTGCCACTTCCATCTGTCCATTCATTCATGGGCTTACCAAGGAAGAATCCGCTGCTGTTGCCACGGTGATATACAGTGTCTAATTCCGTGGATAAGGTATTTTTAAGTAATGCAAATTCTTCGTTAAATTTATTATCGTGTTTATTGTTTGAGTAATAAAAATCAATGATTGTACGGTACGCTCTCGTTACCGTTGCAACATATTCTGGACTTCTATTACGACCTTCAATTTTCAGACAATCAATTCCGAGATCTAGAATTTTTTCAATAAAACCAATCGTTCTTAAATCTTTAGGGCTCATAACATAATCTTCACCTAGCTCTAATTCTTTTTCACCATCAATTTGCTTAATCAAATATTTTCTACGGCAAGGTTGGAGACATTCGCCACGGTTTGCTGATTTTCCATAAAGGAATTGTGACATAAAACATCTGCCCGACATGGAAACACACATTGCTCCGTGAATAAAAATCTCAATTTCAACTTTTGTATGTTTCTTAATTTCTTTTATTTGTTCAAGTGAGCACTCTCGAGCCAAGACAACCCTGGTAGCACCAAGCTTTTTATAAAATTCTGCAGTTTTTGAATTGGCAATGCTTGCTTGGGTACTTATATGAGTCTCTATTTTTAATTTTTTCGCAATTTCAATTACTGCAAAATCCCAACATATAATAGCGTCAATTTTAGCTTTTTTAACCTTTAGCAGTATCTCTTCTACTTTTTTGATTTCATTCTCATATATTATTGTATTGAGCGCTAAATATGTCTTAACGTTATTTTTGTGAGCAATCTTTGCTATTTTAGGCAAATCTTTTACTGTGAAGTTTTTAGCACTTGAACGCATATTAAAACCTTTGATGCCGAAAAAGACAGCATCGGCACCACTGGTTATGGCAATTGTTAATGACATGTAGTCTTGTATTGGGGAAAGTAATTCGGGTTTTATATTTTTTGTCATGATACATATATTTTTAACATTATTTTACGATAAATAAAAGACCCTAGAATAATCTCTGGGGCCGATTGCGCTTATTAGCGATATAATTAGATTTGATTAAGGATTATGATTGAAATGACCAGTTACGAAATTATAATTAATTTGTTAATAATTTACATCTTTTAGATAGTTACCGTCGGTTGGCAGGTTGGTTGTGGGTGTGGTCATAGATTGACATTAATTGATTAAACATATATGGTTTAAAAAGAAGTTTTTGCTGTTTAATATCTTATAATAATACAGGAAGTGGTGCAAAATGAATGGTAAAAAGGGAGTTATTTTTTGTGATATCGCCGGAACATTAAGTTTTCAGGATAAGCACAATAATATGAACAAGTGGAGGGATGTCGGTAATGGTTTTGTCAGTTTGACCGACCCGATAACTCAGAAGGATATCTTGGTATTACAAACATTGGTCCAGAATTATCATATGTATACCGATCCGATAACAATCCATTTACTGAGTATGGTTAAAAAACTTTATCATCTCGTATATGTTACTGGGAGCCGGCCGTCATCAGTTGAAAGTTTGAAGTCAGTATTGATTGCTCCCGATGCGACTCTTATGGAGAGTGGGGCGACAATATGTCTTGATGGTTATGGTGGTGTTGATGAAGATTGGTACACAATAATCACTGCTCAGGTTAAGGAATTGGTTAAATTTATCATTAAGATCAAAGCCGAAGGTTGGATTCTTGATGACAAAGGCCGAACTTCAGCTGTCAGGATTTTTCCTGAGCAGAACCCCGCTAAAAGTAAGGATGATTTTTCCGAGCTTGAGAAACGAGTTTTGGAAACACAACCTTCACTAAAGACGACCTGGAATATTGGCGGTCTAGATATTGTACCCAAGAGTGCTGGTAAGGGTAATGCCGTGCGTTATTACATGGAAAAAATTGGATGTGCACCGAAAGAAACTATAGGTATCGGTGATGATATCAATGACATGGAGATGTTCGATGTCGTTAACGAGCGTTTGGTCGTACGGAGCGCACATGAGGAAATTCTAAAAATTGCCAATGCTAATAACTGGCATATTTCTTCAAAAGTTCATTTTGCGGGAATTAATGAGATTTTAACATTAATTCTTCACAGGTCATAATTATCGTTTGTCGTTTGTAGCGTGGAAAATATTCCACGCTATTTTTATATTATAACTTGTTAATTGGTTGTGCTATATTATGCTAATAATAGCTTATGTCAAAATTTGAATACAACAAAATAACCGATAGTCACTCGACTCTTACCGGCACTGCTCGTGAGATTATTGAAATAGTTGCCAAATACGAAGAAGTTTCCAAAATTGGCATTGGATATATTACTCATGTACCAGGTGGAAGGAAAGATATCAAATTTTTAAAGATAAATGGTGGAATTAAGGCGATGGTAAGGGGAAGTGGTGCCGTTCAAGAATTGTATATTTACACATCAGAACCAGAGTTTACTAAAAGTAAGATATCAGAGTACTTTAAATAAAAGTTTTTAGATTAATTTACGCCTTTTTTTGAATGAGAATTTTGTAAATATCTAACATGGAAATAAATAGAGATAAAGTTATTGGTCCAAAGATAAACCCTAATGGTCCGAAGAATATCACACCTCCAAGTATTGAAAGTAGAACAAAGAGAGGTGGAACATCTAAACCTTTACCAAAGAAATAGGTTGAGAGAAGATTATCAACGAAGAAAATTATAAGAGCTCCAAACAATATCATCGCAATTGTAAAAAATATATTGTTATAGAAAAATAGATATAAAGCTGCCGGTATAATAACAAAAGGAGTCCCCAAACCTGGGAGAGCGCCAATGATTCCTGCAATCGTCCCCCATAATAGAGCATTGGGAATACCCAAAAAATAAAATATTGAGACAAATAGAACAAGTCTGATTAGACCAACAAAAAGGGTGCCTCTGACAACAGATGTGATTGTTCTATAGACTGAGTCAGTAATTTCTTTATTTTGTTCTTTCCCAAACGGACTAAGGGAGACAATTGAATCCAATATTTTTTCTCCATCTCGAAGGAAGAAAAAGAAAGCAAAGAGTAGAAAGAAGATTTGTATAAATAAATAAGCTGTTTGCGATAGTAAACCTCCTAGATTGCTTGATACTGTAAGTAATATTTTATTGAATGAATCTGATATGTTAAAGGAAAAATTTGGAACTACATGCTGAACCAAAATGTTAATATTTTGTTGAATTATTTGAATATATTGACCTTGTCCGGCTTGTGTAAGATAGAAAAAATTTTGAGCTTGTTCAAATATCTGCAATCCAAGGAATAAGATCGGTATAATCAAGAATATTAAGGCAATAATGACTAATAGGCAGGCAACAAAACTTTTTCCCCCATGAAATAGTTGCACCAGTTTCTTATTTAATGGATGGAATAGAACAGATAGAACAATCGCTAAAATAAGAATTGGTAAAAAAGGTTGAAATACAAAGAAGGTTAAAATTGACAGTCCAATAAACAAAGCTGAGAACACTATTATTTCTATACGTTTTGTTTCCATAATAAATATATTATAGCACACGCAATGTTTTTTATGCTATGATTGTTATTAATTATGGAAAACATCAAAAAAATATCTGTGGAAAGACGCGAACAAAAGAAATTCAAAACAGATACAAGAAATTTAATAGATGTGACTTTGTTAGGTATTTGTATAACTTTATTTGGTTTGGTGGCAACAATTCGTCCAGAAATGGTTTCTGGTAATCCATTTTTTACACTTCAGTTAGTTTTGGCTGTGCCTTTCTTTATGTGTGGACTATTAGCTAGAATCAAAGAGGCCTCTTATACGGATTCACATAGGTGGGTAAAATTGAGCTCAATTAGTTTCACACTTGCATATGGTTTTTTTATTAATGCAATTGCTTTGCTCCTTTCTTTTATTGCGGCTGTTTACGTTTCTATGATTTTTTTGGCTGTGAATACTTTGTTAACTTTGGTAAGAGCTAGTATTGCTATTTCTTATGCCCCAGAAAATATGAGAGCTAGAATTTTGAGAGAAGGTGTTCATATTGCTCTCATAGTATTTTTGGGTATATTGCCAATTTTGGGGGTATATTAAACACCTCTATAGTTATTGCTCGATTATCTGAGCTTAAATATATGGTATAATTATAGGGATATGATAAATGATAAGATTATTGATTTAGATATCTGTTTAATAAATGCACTAGATTTATTTATACAAAAAGGGATATCTCAAATAGGTTCAATTGATTTTAAAAGACCAATTGTTCTTGGGAGTGGTAATGCTGCAATTACCGGTAAGATAATTTTTGAAGATTTTGATGCTGTATTTGCTGATGAAAGTAACTTTATAAAAAAGCTTGGCGCTATTAAAAATATAGATGGTGCGATTTTGATATCTGCTTCTGGTGGTAAACATGCCCCAATAATTGCTGAAGAACTAAAAAAAAGAAATATTAGCACAACCCTTCTTACGAATACAAAAAAATCCTCTGCTGAGAGACTTGTGAACAAAACCTACTTTTTTGATAAAAATGTTGAGCCCTATACTTACAATACTTCAACATATCTAGGAATGATTTTAGGAAAGACAAAAGAGAACCCGAAAATAATTCTTGATACCATAAATAATATTGCAAAACTTATTCCAAATGACCTTTCTAAATATAAGTCTTTTTATATTATCATACCAAATGAATTTGAGAATATTAGAGAGATGTTTGTAACTAAGTTTGATGAATTATTCGGGCCAATGCTTGTTGGTAGAGTTTATACCCCTGAGCAAACAAAACATGCAAAGACTGTTACAGATTCTGGCGAAGAGCTTTTTATTAGTATTGGGTATGACAACCTTCTTTTTGGCAAGAATAGATTAAATATACCATTACCAGTAAATTTCAATTATGGAATGCTAATGTCTGTAGGCTATTACATCATTGGAAAGATTCAAAAAGCTAAACCTCCTTATTTTAAAGAAAATATCGAGGCTTATGTTGAAAAAGCATCGGTTATTTTTAATGAGAAACTTAACGTATTCGTTAAATAAAATTATGAAAGAAAATCTAACAATTATAATAATGGGTGCAACAGGGGATTTAACAAAACTTAAATTACTCCCCTCGATTTATGGTCTGATAAAAGATAAAAAAGTTGGTAAAATATCAATAATTGGAGCTGCTTTTCCAGAAACAACTGCATCGGCTATATTGGATGAAGCAATAATTAATGTGCCAAATGTAGATTTAAATATCTGGGATGAACTTAAGCGTGTTTTTCACTATGTTCGATTGGATTTTAATAAGGTCGAGGATTATACAACACTCAAGCTAAAAATAGATGAGATAGAAAAAGCCGAAGGATTGCCTGGGAATAGACTTTTTTATTTAGCGACTTTGCCTCATCATTTTGATTCAATAACAATAAATCTAAACAGGGTTAAATTAATAAATAGTAAAGATGGTTGGCAAAGAGTAATATATGAAAAACCATTCGGATATGATTTAAAGTCAGCCAAAGAAATCAATACTAGTATCGCTAAGTTTTTTCCGGAAAAGAATACATATCGCGCCGATCACTATCTAGGCAAGGAGTTAGTAAGTAGTATTTCATTGTTTAGATTTACAAACAGAATCATCGAGCCTCTTTGGAGTAAAAGAGATATAGATTCTGTTCAAATTATTCTAGATGAAGATTTTGGGATAAAAAATCGCGGATTATATTATGATAAATATGGTGCCGTTAGAGATATTATGCAAAGTCATGCTTTACAAATTTTGGCATTACTGGCTATTGAATCACCTAAAAAAATAAATGGTGAATATGTCAGAGATGAAAAAGCAAAAGTATTAAAAAAGGTAAAACTCAAGGATATTATTTTAGGACAGTATGAGGGTTATACAAGTGAGCCAGATATAAAGTCAGATTCAAAAACGGAAACATTTTTTGCCGCAAAACTTGAAATAAATAACAGCAGGTGGAAAGGAGTCCCATTCTTTATTAGAGCTGGAAAAAATTTGAGTAAAAAAGAGACCACAGTTCATGTTAGGTTCAAAAAAGTTGACTGCCTTCTTGCCAAATCATGTCCAGCCGATAATAACTATTTAAATCTGAAGATACAGCCGAATGAAGGTTTCTCATTTGAATTAAATACCAAGACTCAAAATGCAAATTATGAAGTTGAAACAATCATCCTTGATCATAGTCATGGCAATAAAGTTAGTCCAAATACTCCTGAGGCATATTCAATATTACTAGAAGAAGCAATAAAGGGAGAACAATCATTTTTTATTAGGAAGGACGAAATGGAATATTCTTGGAAAATAGTTGATGGAATCAAGATTGATAAATCAAAAATATTTTTATATAAATTTAAATCACGAGTGCTACGTGATGATAAAATACCTAATTTTTTTATATCTGTTTTTTCTATTTCATCAATAGTTGATTCAATAATACTAATAATCGGAATTGATACTGAGCTGCGCATTTCTTTTATGTAAAAATGAACAGTATTACAAGGAATAACAATAAAACTGGCCCCCCATTTTTCTAACTTTTTAACCCCTTCAATTAATTGATCTTTAACTAAATCAGGATCAGAAAATCCTGTTTCATTAAATCCATACATGGGCATATTGTAAAGTATTATTTTAGGAAAATCGGTGTCTTGTTCAGCTCCATATTTATTTTGAGCTATATTAATTAGGTCTGTAAAAAAATTAGCTGTTGCTGCTGGTCCAGCTCCACCCAATATTCCTATTACTTTATTTGGTTTTTTGTTTAAATTATCCATTTAAAAAAACTTGATTAAATCTTAAAATCTATTTGACTATATATTGCATTTGGTTTGTCATAAAAAAATGCCCATTCTTTATCACCGTAACAGAAATGCCACCATTCTCCGTAGAATGGAGCAAATCCTTCAGAAGTCATTAGCTCTAATAAAAGTTTGCGATTTTCTTTTTGTTCATCTGTTATATAATCACAAAAAGTAATTATTTTTTGTGGGTCAGAAAAATCAGCAATCTTTGTTCCCATATCTAGATCACCACTGGGAGTAGTTATTGTAATATCAACAGCTCCACCAGTCGGATGTCCTGCTGTCTCAGGGTGAGCAACCATTGTATTTGTGAGTTCGTCTAAATCAAAACCTTGAAGATTTGGATTCTCTAGTAAAACTGCTTTTTTTCTTCTTTCAAATTTATTTTTTTGAACTTCTGGATGTCTATATCCATATTCAACTTTCAATTTATAATCAGGGAATTTTGCTACTAATTTTTCTGAAATGTTTTTTAATTTAAATACCAAACTTTTTCGAGCAAAGATAGAATCGCCTGTGTATTTGGTCATTTCAAATTGTTCATATTTACAAACACAATCATCAGCAATATCTGTAATGTTCAGCATTTCTTCATTAGATTCAATAACAGGAATTGATATTAAGTCTTTAAATATAGCAATTTTTAGATTTTTTTTATTCACAATAAAATTGTACAAAAAAACAGGTTTAATCGCAATGATTAAACCTGTTTATCTTTATCTTAAATTTCATGACCGAGTAAAAACCCTTCCTCTCCTTTTTTATCACGATTATGAGCAAAAACAATTACACAGTCGTAAGGAGCTAAAACTTTTGCTCCACCATCTATTCCAATTAATGAATTTTTCTTTATTTTTTCAAAATCAAAAAAATCCTTACTTAGTTCAAATGAATCTGTTCTGGTATGATAAATTGAATTCATTTTTATCATTTTCCTCTTTCTTGCAGTTTCTTTTTTATTATCCAAAGAGTTAAGATGACCGCGTGAATTCAAGAATGAAAATATTGCCTTTTTTGCAACTTCTGCAGAATGAATACTATTATGCTGCCCGCATTCAATACATATTCCAATTTTATTTTTAGAAAGCATATACCCATCTGAGGCACCCGGTTCTATTGCATCAAATCCATAAACAATCCTTTTGAATTCATTTGGAAAATTTGAAATTATTTCAAATGCATTATTTTCAGTTACAATAAATGGCTCACCAGGATTAGTTGTTGAATGAATATCTAATAAAGCATCACCCATATTAAATATTTTTTTGAGTTCTTGTGCCCTTTTGTATTCATAAGTTTTTTTAATTTCTTTTGAATACGTAGAGCAAGGATTAAATGCGCGATTCAAATTAAATTCGGTGAACCGTGTATTCTTTTCAATTGCTTTCAAATTACCATAAACCAAAATAACTGTACCGGAATTAATAGAAAAGTGTGGAATTAAATCATTAAAAACATTAATTCCACAAACCTCATTACCATGATTACCAGCCATAATGATACTGGTTTTTCCAGGTTTATCACCAAAAAAAGCTGAAATACCTGGTATGTTACCAAATAATTCCTTATTAATAGATAGTTTTTTCATATTTATATTTTTTGATTTAGCGAAATCATGTCGCATGATCGTCAGCTAAATGCGACGCGTTTTAATTCTTAATGAGTTCGACACAACTGAAACAGATGACATGGCCATAGCAAGTCCTGCAAATACTGGATTTAATAGCCATCCAAAAATAGGATAAAACAATCCTGCTGCCAGTGGTATTCCTATGACATTATATCCGAATGCCCAGAATAGATTTTGCTTAATACCTCTCATCGTAATTTTTGATAATTTAACTGCCTTTACTAGTTTAGAGATGTCGCCATTTAGTAGTGTTATTCCCGCTGATTCAATTGCAACATCAGTGCCTGTTCCCATAGCGATACCGACATTGGCTTGAGCAAGTGCTGGAGCATCATTTACGCCGTCTCCTGCCATAGCAACAATTTTGCCTTGAGATTGTAGTTGTTTGATTTTTTCTAATTTATCTTTTGGTAATACGTGAGCAATAACACTATCAATACCAACTAAATTTGCTATGTAATTGGCTGCCTTTTCGTCGTCTCCAGTAATCATTATTACTTCAATGCCGAGCTTGTGTAGCACCTTTGCTGCTAGCCCCTCGCCTTCGCGCAGGATTCCGAGCAGTAAATGCTCTGAGCAGATGGTGTCGCTGTCCATGTCCCGAGCTTCGTTATAGGCAT
>Ga0118677_10005175_pt1 | contig 23033 bp, 17 predicted proteins | sample AliMusrvi5mmetaG_FD_86154 | JGI IMG/M metagenome (GOLD analysis project Ga0118677, IMG submission 86154)
CGAAACGGTTCCCTTTTGCGTTGTCTGCCTACGCGTGTGAGAGCGATAACGCTTATGGGTGACACAATCACCTTGGTGTCCCGGCGAAGGATGCTTATTTTAACGGCATTGGGCGAGACGCCGGCGGTCCGACCTAAAGACCCTTCACAACTTCTGGAAATCCAGCGGATAGCGCGCTTTGCTGATGGCGGTTTGGTAGCTGACTTTGTGTTCGTCGACCAGTTGCTTCAGCGATTTATCCAGCGTATGCATCCCGTAGCGCCCACCGGTCTGAATGGCGGTGGTGATCTGCTCGAATTGGCTTTCGCGGATGATATTCCGCACGCCATCGCTGGCGACCAACACCTCCGTGGCCAGCACCCGCCCGCTATTATCGACCGTCGGCAACAGCAGTTGGGTCAGCACGCCTACCAGGCAACCGGCGATTTGCTGGCGCACCTGCGTCTGGCGTTGCGCCGGAAAGACGTCGATAATCCGCTCGATGGCGTGCTGGGTGTCAGGCGCATGCAACGTCGCGAGAATCAGGTGCCCGGTTTCCGCTGCCGTCAATGCAATGGCAATCGTCTCGGTATCGCGCATTTCGCCGATCACGATGACATTGGGATCCTGGCGCAGGCAATGTTTGAGGGCGATATCGAACGCCGGCGTGTCAATCGATACCTCACGCTGTTTGACGATGGATTTATGATTGACATGCAGATACTCGATGGGGTCTTCGATGGTGACAATCATGCATTCCCGCTCATGATTGATCAAATCGACCATCGACGCCAGCGTGGTCGTTTTGCCCATGCCGACCGGTCCGGTGAGTAAGACCAGTCCATGTGGAGCGCGGGCAAAATCAGCCGCAATCCGCGGGACACCGAGTTCCGACAGCGAGGGAATCGCGGTGGGCAATCGGCGCAACGCGATGCTGATGGCGCCGCGTTCACGGTGGGCATTCACGCGAAAACGATCGATGCCCGGCATGGTCAACGCGAAATCCACATCGAGATTCCGGGAGAAGTTATCGCGTTGCGCGGGGGTGAGCATCTGCTTGATGAATTCATCTATCTGCTGCTCGCTCAATGGGGACATCGCCGTGCGGGACAGCAGGCCATTGACGCGAATCACGGGCGGTTCATCTTTCACCAGATGCAAGTCGGATGCTTTGGACTCCTGGCATAGCAGCAACAATTCGCGAATCATGACGACTCCTTTCGTCGATCTCTAGTTCATCCGTTGGACTTATCCTGGAATCAGACCCCTGTTGACCGTCTGAGACCGTAATCTGCTTCTTTTACTACCGTCATTGTGACCAACTATAGAATGAATCATGTTGAGGCGCGATACAACACTGTGAGGTTATCGACCGGAGGCGGTTGGACGGGAGTAGAGAAGTGGAGTAGTGGAGTGGTAGAGTAGTGTGGGAGTGTGGGAGTGTGAGGGGGGACATGGGGATAAACTTGGTGCGTATCCAGACTGAGGGTGTAAGACTCTCACACCCCATCCTCCCAAACGCTTACACTATCCCATATGCAATCCACCGTCGATGGAGAAATCCTGTCCGGTGATATAGCCGGCGGCCGGGGAGGCGAGGAAGGCGGCCAGCGCGGCGACTTCCTCGGGCAAGCCGAAGCGTCCGAGCGGGATGCCGCGCAGCAGGCCTTCGCGGCGATTGGCATCCATCTCACCGGTCATTTCGGTTTCGATCATCCCGGGACAAATGGCGTTCACGGTAATCCCCTGTCCGGCTGCCTCGCGCGCCAGCGCGCGGGTAAATCCCAGTAAGCCGGCTTTGGCGGCGGCATAATTCACGCGACGGATATCACCCAGATAGGCGGCGTCGGAGCTGAGATTGATGATCCGTCCCCATTTTTCGCGCTGCATGCCGGCCAAAACCGCTTTGGCGCAATGAAACGCGCCGGTAAGGTTCGTCTGCAGCACGGCATCCCAATCTTCCTGCGCCATGAAGCGGAGATAATTGTCGCGGACGATGCCCGCGTTATTCACCAGAATAGTCACCGGGCCCAGCAAGGTGTGGATTTCCTTCACCACTGCTTTCACCTGCGCTCCGTCGGTCACGTCCAACTGCCAGGCCGTCGCGTGTCCCGGCGCGTCGGTGGCGATTTCACGCACCACCGCCATCGCCAGTTCGGCGCGCTCACGATAGGTGATTGCCACCGCGGCTCCCTGCGCTGCCAGCGCCCGCGCAATCGCCCGCCCAATCCCGCGTGACGCCCCCGTCACCAACGCCGTCTTCCCTGCTAATGGTTGCATCGCCACGTTCCCCGTCCTCCTGCGTCATCCCGGACCGATCGCATATACCGTCGTTATTCTTCGCCCGCAAGTTTTGTCTACCTTCTCAACCAATGGGGGAATAATAGCTGTGATCGCATGTTAGAGACGGCCACGCGGGTGAAATAATAGCGTTGGAGATGCGAGGAGTGGAAAAGTTCATGCCACGTCCACGCCGCAATGCGATGTGAATTGCATCTTGCGGAAAACCGGGCGTCATTTCGTGGACCCGGCCACATCTCTCCAGGCCCGGCCAATCGGCATACCGGTTGGTCGGGCGTTTTTTTTGCGTAAAACCTGAATAGGCACCAGACGGTTCGTCTGGACCTTGATGGAAAGGATGGACTTGATGAATGATCCGGAGCAGAATCTCGTCAGGATAATAACCGTGCGCCTTCTTAGTTCGTCAATTTGAATGTGCTGGGATCAACACTGATCACACTCTGAAGGACGTGGCCAAGGACGACCCCCTTGAGCTCAGGTCGGCGGCTTTTGCTATCGGGTGAGTGGCTGCTGGACGCGCCTTGCTGCGGCTGCGGTGCTACTACGAGCCCAATATGCGTTGGCGTGAGTAGACGTTCAGATGTAGAGCCTGTCCCAAAGTCCACAATTTCGTCTTGCAAGGTTGGGCTATGCAACATGTTTGGAAGGGTGTGAGCGCAGCGAGCCCCGCCGGCCCCGGTGGTTTCGATACGACCTTCCGTGGTCTACTCAACCACCAGGACCGGCGGGGCTCGCTGCGCTCACACCCTTCCAAACATAAAACATGGTTTTGGGACAGGCTCTATGTAGCAAGAGGTCTGTCAGCAATACTTTACGACTTCCACGGCTTTGCCGCGGGCGGATAGTTTTTGAGTGAGGTGATCGATCAGGTGGAACTTCAAGCCCATGTGGACGGGGAGTTCCGGGTTCTGATGGGCGGGATTGAGTGCGCCGCCCAGGAGGATGGTGACTTTATCCGCCAGCCGCAGCAGGCGGGCGAGGTGTTCCGCGGGATTTTCCGCGGTCGGGGGCGGCGCGGGTGGATGGAGCAACGTGGTGGCGGAACGGTTGCCGTATAAATAGTGCAGATCGAGCACGTTGACCCGCGGGCGGTAGAGACGCACGGCATCGAGGTGGTCGATGGCGTGCATGATGGTGATCACGCCTTCCGTGACCAGGTCAATCCCGGGAATGCGACCGGTGGGCGGGAGATCGCGGGAGTCGGCGTTCATCTCGATGGTGAGCGGCAGCTTCAGTTCGCGAGCAATCAGCTTGGCGGTCGTGCCGCCACAGATGATCTTCTGCCCCGGCGCGCGCTGCAGGCGTTCGGCCATGGTTTGGTCGTCCGCCGGCTGCGCGGGCGGGCCGACGGCCAGCGTCACCTCGCGGAAAGTGCGGCATTTCAACACCGCGATGCTGGTATCGTCGCCGATTAGCGGACGGATCGGTTAGATCAGTCGGATAGCTGTGAGTTAGGGGAAATACGAGGTAGAAGAAGATACCCTCCGCGACCCGTGGGGTCGCGGAGGGAAATGCCCGGGTCGCTGAGGGAGGAGTCGACCTCCGGGCGATCTCCTGTTGGTCAGGCAGGAGAACGATGTCGGCGCGACCGCGAGGTGCGCCAACGTAAGACCATTCGCTAAATTCACTGAACCCATCGTAACCTGATTGTGTGACCCGCAGGTAACGTTATGTTTCCGGGATGTTAAATACCCGCTAACCGTTCAGGCATCTCTGGCGCGCGAGCGTCCTCGCGAGCACTCCGGTGGTTTCGATACGACCATCCGTGATCTACTCAACCGCCGGAGTGCTCGCGAGGACGCTCGCGCGCCAGGAATCCTGAACGTTACTTACAATCTTTCCTCATCTCACCTTGTCACACCGGTGGCAATCGGGTACAATGGCGGCGGAGATTGCGCCGTCCGGGCGCGTGAAGCGACCTCTCGTACGTTGCCTTTGCACCCCGTTGGCGTCAGGTGAACACTCATGCCTACCTCGGATATCATCATCATCGGCGGCGGCGTCATCGGGTTAAGCACGGCCCGCGCACTGGCGCAGCACGGTTTACAGGTCACGTTGCTGGAGCGCCATCACCCCGCGCACGAAGCTTCCTGGGCCTCCGCGGGCATGCTCGCGCCGCAGGGGGAACTCAGCGAAGGGGCCTTTTTACAACTCTGCCTGGAAAGCAACCGCCGTTACCCCGCCTTTCGCGCCGCCGTTGAGGAAGACACCGGCGTGCGCTGCTATCACCGCGAAGCCGGCACGCTGGCGCTGGCGATCAGCGAGGAAGACGAGCGCGAATTTCGCCATACTTTCGAACGGCAGCGTGCGGAGGGATTGCAAGTCACGTGGATCAGTGGCGACGAAGCACGCGCGTTGGAACCGTCGTTAAGTGACCGCGTGCGCGGCGGGATGTCACTGCCGGGTGACCGGCATGTGGAAAATCGCCTGCTGGCGCCGGCGCTGGAACAGGCCTGCCGGCAGTTGGGGGTGGAGATCGTCTGCGGCGCGCAGGTGAACCGTCTGCTCGCTGACGATAAGCGCGCGACCGGGGTCGAAACGATCCTGGGGGATTTTCATGCCGGCACGGTGATCAATGCCGCCGGCGCGTGGGCCGCCTCGATCGGCGTGCCGGATGAAGCATTGCGCCCGCCGGTCTTTCCGGTGCGTGGCCAGATGATGGCCATCACGCTACCGCGCCCCGACTTTCTCACCCGCGTGGTGCGTTCGCCGCGCAGCTATCTGGTGCCGCGGCATGACGGACGGCTCTTTCTCGGCGCGACGATGGAACGGGTGGGCTTCGATAAGCGCAACACCGTGTGGGGCATCCACAAACTGCTCGCGGGCGCGTTGGAATTATTCCCCGAGTTGGAAGGCTGCGCCATTCAGGAAACGTGGGCCGGCCTGCGCCCGGGCACGCTGGACAACTTCCCGATATTGGGTGAATCCGGCCTGCCGGGGTATATCCTGGCCACCGGGCTCTTCCGCAACGGCCTGCTGCTCACGCCTGTGATCTCGCAGTCTATCGCGGAACTGGTCATCAGCGGCGAAACACCGGCCGTCATCGCGCCCTTCTCGATCACCCGCTTTGCGAACGCGGAACTCAGCATCGGCGCCATCCCCGGAGCCTAACATGGAGATCATCGTCAACGGACAACCGACCACCTGCCCGGACACCTGCTCGATGCAGCAGTTGCTCGATCAACTCGGCATCCCACTGCCAGGCACCGCGGTGGCGCGCAATGAGACGGTAGTACGCAAAGCCGCCTACGCCACCACCCCGCTGGCAGCCGGCGACCGGATAGAGATCATTCGTGCGGTGGCAGGGGGATGATGTTGGTAGGGATTAGGGATTAGGGGCTAGGGGTTAGGGGCTAGGGAACGGTCTGTTTACTGATTTGTGTTCGTAGAAATTGATCCGTAGGGAACTGCCGGGTCTCTATACGCATTTTTAACGAGACAATAAACAGAGCAGTAAAAAAGACAACCCATCTTCCCGATCCTGCCCATCTTGTGAATAAAAAAGGAAAAACCATGACTTCAACGTGGAAAATCGGAGATCGCGAATATAGTTCGCGTTTGCTGGTCGGGACGGCGAAATATCCGTCGCCGGAGATTATGGAGCAGGCGATTACGGCCAGCGGGGCAGAGATCGTCACGGTGGCGATTCGCCGCGTCAAGCTGGATGAACCGAGCGGGCAGAACCTGCTGGCATTCATCCGGCGCGCCGGATTGACCATCCTGCCCAACACCGCCGGTTGCTACAGCGCCAAAGAGGCGATCCTCACCTCGCAACTCGCGCGGGAGGCGTTGGACACGAATCTGATCAAGCTCGAAGTGATCGGCGACGAAAAGACGCTGTTCCCGGATAACGAAGGATTGCTCGAAGCCGCGAAAGAACTAATTGCCGAAGATTTCATCGTGATGCCCTATTGCATCGATGACCCGGTGGTCTGTCGCAAGCTGGAAGAGCTCGGGTGCGCGGCGGTGATGCCGTTGGCGGCGCCCATCGGCTCCGGCCTGGGCATCCGCAACCCGTATAATATTCGCATCATCGTCGAACAGGCGCAGATTCCGGTGCTGGTCGATGCCGGCGTGGGCACCGCCTCCGACGCGGCATTTGCCATGGAACTGGGCGTAGAAGCGCTGCTGATGCAGACCGCCATCGCCCAGGCGCAGTCACCGGTGAAGATGGCCACCGCCATGCGCCTGGCCACCGAAGCCGGCCGCCTCGCCTTCGAAGCCGGCCGCATCCCCAAGAAACTCTACGCCACCGCCAGCAGCCCGATGACGGATTTGATCAGCTCCGGGCGGTAAACGGCGTAAGCAGTCTGCACCTTGATGAGAAGGAGTGAAGGATGCGCTCGATATTCGCGTATCGTTCACTCCTTTCACATCACCAGAGCAGCAGGATGCAATCAGTCAGATCAGTTGGAGCGGTCGGATTTTCACCTCCGCGCGCCCGCTTCATTCACCCCCGCACCTTCGCCGTAATTTCCGCCAGTCGCTTCCCCTGGATGCGGGCAATGGCGAGTTCCGTCTCATTGGGCAGCAGTTCGCCGCCGGCGCCGGCGATGGTCGAGGCGCCGTAGGGACCGCCGCCGGATTGCGTGCTCATCAACTCCGCGACGGAATAGGGCACGCCGTGCACCAGCATGCCCAGGTGGATCAACGGTATCCACATGGTGAGCAACGTGGATTCCTGGCCGCCGTGCATGGTGTTGGACGAGGTGAAGCAGGTGGCCGGCTTGCCTTCCAGCGCCCCCTGCGCCCACAGTGGGCCGAGTTGATCGATATAGTTCTTCATCTGGGCCGCCATGTTGCCGAAACGCGTGGGGGAGCCGAAGGCAATGCCATCCGCCCAATCGGCATCTTCGAGCCGCGCGATGGCGACATCCTTCTGCAACTCGGCTCCGCACTGCATGCCCGCGTTGCCTGCGATCACGTCCGCCGGGACCAATTCCGGCACGCGCACGAACCGCACCTCCGCGCCTGCCGCGCTCGCGCCGTCGGCCACCGCCTTGGCCAGCCGATACAGATGCCCATAGGTGCTGTAATACACCACCAAAATCTTCATGGGAGTTCCTCCTTTGTGCTTGTTTCCAATCGTAAGATCGCTTGCCAGCGTGAAGAGCAAGGATATTCTTTAGAGACGTTCTAACAACCACTCTTCCCATTGCTTTGTTGGGATAAACGTCCGATTAACTTCATGCTACAAGGTGTTCCCCCGGGGATTCGCTTTCCCTGCCGTGTTTGTGTATAATATCACCGCCGTGCCCAGGCATGCGGCATGAGGCGTTCACGTGGAAGGTTGTTGTTCATGGCGTCGCGTATACCTCGCCCGATATTGATAGCGTTAATCGCCCTCGCGGTCATCGTGGTGGTGGGTGGACTGGTCTGGTTGATCCACGTCAATCCGATGGTGGGCTGGATCGTCACCGGCGTGATCTTGGCCGCGCTCATCATTGTGGCGGTCACCACCGGACCGCCGCTTTACAAGCTCTATAAATTCCAACAATATTTTAAGCAGCATGAAACCGAACTGAATATGCTGCCCAGCCTGATGCAGACCGGTCGCACGCAGGAGGCGCTGGTGCGTTTTGAAGGCGTGATGAAACAAGCGCCGGATAACGCCTACGTGTTCTATATGCGCGCGTTCTTCCTGCAGGCCGCCGGGAAATTACCGGAAGCAATGTCCGCGGCGAATAAAGCCATGAGCCTGGTCGGACGCGACCCGTATCTGTCGCTGATCCTGCAGCAGATGGGCGGGCAAATGGGACAACCGACCACCGTCGATGGTTTTAAAGAGCAGCTCGAGAATCTGCGCCAACAGTTAGAGCCTCGCGTGCAGCAGATGCGCGAGCGTCGCGAGAAAGCCATCAACAAGCGGAAGAAGAAATCACGTTAGTTTATCCCTGGGAGCGCGGCCATCCTGGCCGCCCCAGCGTGAAAACCTTTCAACGGGGGGCGGCCAGGATGGCCGTGGTCCCAGGAACAAATGCTATGATGCCGTTAATATTGATCGTGGAAGACGATGCGCAAGTGCGTGATCTGGTGGCCCGGTACCTGGAACGCGACGGGATGGAGGCCATTACCGCCGCCGACGGCTACACCGGCCTGGATCTGGTGGCGGCGCGCCAGCCGGCGCTGGTGTTGTTGGACGTCAATCTGCCGGACATCGATGGCTGGTCGATTCTTCGCCGTTTGCGCAACGATAATGCCGCACAACCGGCGATCATCATGCTCACCGCGCGCAGCGATGAGCCGGACCGCCTCCTCGGTCTGGATCTCGGCGCCGACGACTACATCGTCAAACCCTTCAGTCCCCGCGAAGTGGTCGCGCGCGTGAAAGCGGTATTGCGGCGCGTCAATCCGGCGCACGCTGGCGGCGATGAGTTGCGCTTTCCCGGTTTGCGCATCGATCTGGCCAGCCGCGCCGTCTGGCGGCAGGACACCCCGGTTGAGTTAACCCCGAAGGAATACGATCTCCTGGTCATGCTGGCCAATCAACCGCAGCGCGTCCTCACCCGGCTGGCGCTCTATGATGCCGTCTGGGGCGATGACGGCCAGGGTGACGACCATACCCTCGATGTACATATCAACCGGCTGCGGCGGAAGTTGACCGCTGAAGACGGCTTGAATTATCTCAAAACCGTGAAAGGCGTCGGCTTCAAATTCGAGGTAGCCCATGAGTGCCCGTAAACCGACACTGACCGCGCTGGTGGTGCGGCGACACTTCGGCGCCGCGCTGCTCACGCTGGCGGTGTTGTTACTGGCGATCCTGGCGCTGACCGACGTGGTCACGCTGCGCAACCGACGGCAGACGCTGGTGCGGCAACTCTCCGCGCTCGAGTCGGCCAGCGATACCATGCTCATCTTCTCCGACCTGAGCGGCCATGCCGGCACCTCGCGCGGTGGCTCGCTGATCCTCGATGCCGAAGGCCATTGGATGGACGTGCCGTCCGCGGAGACCCCCATCGGGCCGGATAATCCTCGCCATCCCGATACCCCACGCTGGGATCAAGCGGCGCAAATACTCAAGGAAGGCAGCTTGCGCGGTCTCGGTGTATTGCCCTGGGAACCCAAACCGGTGATCTGGGCGGCGCGTAAGCTGGACAATCCGGATGGTGATTCAGAGATCGTGGTGGCGTGGGAACGCATCGACGCCATTCGCGCGCGCGCCACGCCGATTTACTTTGCCGTGGCGCTGGCAACCTTGCTGGCATTCGCCATCAGCATCGCGATTGCGCTGAATACCATCAAAGATGTGCGCCGCGTATTGGACGGCATCGCCGATTCCAGCGGGCAGATGGCCGCGGGGGATTTTTCCGTCCGCCTGCCGTCACAGCCGGCGCTGGAACTCGACCGCGTCTGCAATGCGATTCATCAACTGGCGCATGAGCTCAACCGCACCACCGGCGACCTGCGTGCCGAGCATCAGCGCTTACAACAACTGGAAGGCTTGCAACGCCAATTTGTCGCCGATGCCTCGCACGAACTGCGCGCGCCGCTCACCGCCATGCGCGTCACGCTGGAAGCCTGGCAAGATGGGGTGTTGCGGCCCGATGAAGAGCCGGAAGCGCTGGCGCATCTGCTGGGAGAGACCGAGCGGTTGGGGAAACTGGTCAGAAGCCTGCTCGATATCTCGCGCATCGAATCCGGACGCGAAACCGTCAACCTGGGACCGCTCGATCTCGGCGATGTGGTGCCGGATATTGCCGCGGTCTTCCATCTCCCCCAGCGCGCCGCCGTGCAGGTCGAGATTCCTGCCGGATTATCTCCCGTCCTCGGCGATCGCGACGCGCTGCATCGTATCTTGCATAATTTGATCGAGAATGCCCAGCGCTTTACCGATCCAACCGGTCTCGTGCGGGTATGGGCGCAACCGGATGGCGAGTTCGTGCGTATCGGAGTAACAGATACGGGATCCGGGATCGCGCCGGAATTTCTGCCGCGTGTTTGGGATCGCTTTGCCCGCGCGTCGGACGCGCGCGCGGCCGGTCGCGCGGGCAGCGGGCTGGGATTGGCCATCGTCAAAGCGTTAACGGAAGCGATGGGCGGCGATGTCGGGGTGACCAGTTCCCTGGGGGTTGGCACGGAATTCTGGATTCGTCTGCCCGTCGCCGCGCACGACGCAACCCGGATAACCGATGAAACACTGCTATTGACCCATAACGTATCATAAAACAAGGAGAACACAGATGCACACGTTGGGAAAACTACTCACCCTGACTCTGGTCTGCTTGACCCTGGGTACCCTGGCCTGGGCGCAACCGGATTTGGGGGGCACGAACACCGGCGGCGGGAAAAAAGGCCAGCAATTCACCGCGGAGAACGCCGTGAAGCTGGATGGCGCCGTGAAAGCCATCGTCCAACCGACCGCCACGCAACGCGTTCAGGATGTCCTGTTGACGCTGACGACCGCGACGGAGACCGTCGAGGTGCACCTGGCGCCCGCCGTTTTCCTGAAGAAGATCGATCTGGCGCTGAAAGAAGGCGATACGGTGACGGTCAACGGCTGGAAAGAGGCTACGCACAAGACCAGCTTCGTGATCGCCGGCGATCTGACGGTCAACGGGAAAACTTATGTCTTCCGCACGCCCAAAGGTGCGCAGGTCTGGAACGCCGTGCTGTCCTATGAAGTGACGACGCTCACCGGGAAGATCACCGCGATCAATACCCCCGCGCTCGAAAAGGGTAAAGCCAAACGGCAACTGGTGACTTTCAGCCTGGTGACGGACAAGAACACCGTACCGGTCGAACTGGACACCACCGCCGCGCTGGCGCAACTCGGCTTCGACGCGAAGGAAGGCGACCAGGTGACCATCCTGGGGTGGCTGAAACCCGCCGGCAAAGGCAAAACCGGCACGCTAATCACCCGTACTATCACGCTGGGCGACAAAACATTTATCGTACGTGACGAAGACGGCAACGCCGCCGCAAAACCAGCGCACACCGGGAAAAACTAACCACGCGATTAAGAGCCAATCCCTGTATGAAAAAAACCACGCAACCGTGATATTATCACCTGGTTGCGTGGTTTTTTTATCGTAACCGTTCAGGCTCCCTGGCGCGCGAGCGTCCTCGCGAGCACTCCGGTGGTTTCGATACGACCCTCCGTAGTCTACTCAACCACCGGAGTGCTCGCGAGGACGCTCGCGCGCCAGGATGGCCTGAGCGGTTACTTTTTATAGTGATGATGGTGATTGGACCGTTCCGGCGCTGGATAGCGCCGGAACGAATTGACGCAACGAAGTTACGGCGCCGGCTGCGGCATGACGCAACGGAAGCCATAATAGGTATTCGACAGGGTCGTCGGCACAAGCGCGCTCCGCGCGGCGGTGCGGAACCCTTCGGGTTGGCTGGCATAGCCGATCCAACTGCCTCCGCGCATTACCCGCAAGGTTCCAGTGGTCGGTCCGGTGGGATTGTTCGCCGGTGATGTCTGGTAATAGGTCTCTCCGTACCAATCCGCGCACCATTCCGAGACATTCCCTGCCATATCCTGCGCGCCATAGGGACTGGCGCCGGCAAGGAAGCTGCCGATTTGCCAGGGGCCAAAATGATTGGTTTGTGGGGTGACAAACGGGCCACCCGAGTTCGCATAGTTGGCGCATTTCGTGGCATCCCAGGTATTGCCCCAGGGCCAGCGCCGCCCATCCGTACCGCGCGCCGCCTTTTCGCGTTGTGCTTCCGTCGGCAGTTTGGCTCCCGCCCAGGTGGCATACGCGGTCGCGTCATTCCAATTGATGCAGGTCATGGGATAGTTCCCATACCCGTTCCAACTATTCCAGCCGATGCCGGTCGGCGGCGCGGGCATGGCACGGCTGGTTGCCGTACAGAATGCCTGGTATTGGGCCACCGTCACCGGATATTTGTAGATCCAATAGCCGTCCAGATAGACGGTGTGCTGGGGTTCTTCATTCGACTGGGCGTATTGATCGCTGCTCGTGCTCCCCATGGTGAAGTTCCCGGACGCAACCCAGACTTTTTCACCGCCGTCGATCGGGTTGATGGAGTTGGGCACCGTGAAGGGGGACAAGCTCATGGCGGTACTAATCGGCGTGGTAATGAAGATGTAGCCGGTGGTCGTCCCGATCCCTACCGTGGCGGTGATGGAGGTGGCGCTATTCACCGCGTAGGTCGTCGCCGGCGTGTCGTGAAACACCACTGAGGTGGCGCCGGTGAAGTTTGTCCCGGTAATCTGCACCACCTGTCCGTTGGGACCACTGGTCGGGGTGAACGAGGTGATCGTCGGAAGCTGGGTGACCGTGAATACGCCGGTGCTGGTGACCGTGCCGCCACTGGCCGTCACGCTGATCTTCCCGGTCGTGGCGCCAAGCGGGACGTAGGTATAAATACCCGTCGTGCTCGAGACCATAATCGAATAGGCAGGTACGGCCGTGCCGTTGAATTTCACGGCCGACACGCCGATGAAGTTGGTCCCGGTGATCATGACGGGGTACCCGACCGCGCCGGCGATCGGGGTGAAGGACGTGATGGTCGGCGCTTGTGGAATGTTCACGGTGAACAAGGTGGTGCTGATTCCCGTCCCGCCCGGGTTGGTGACGGCAATTTTGCCGGTGGTCGCGCCGGTCGGCACGGTGGCCGTCAAGTGGGTGGAACTGGCGACCTGGTAATTCGTCGCCGTCGATCCGTTAAAGGTCACCGACGACACTAACGTGAAGTTCGTTCCGGTGATGGATACGTTTTGTCCGACAAAACCACTATTCGGCGAAAATGACGTGATGGTGGGCGCCGGCGGTGAGGTTACCGTAAAGGACGAAGCACTGGTGACCGTGCCGGCAGGTGTGGTAATGCTGATTTTTCCGGTCGTCGTACCTGTCGCCACTTTCGCGGTAATAGTGGTGGAGTTCACCACGGTGAAAGCGGCTGCCGCCACTCCATTGAACGTCACTGCCGTTGTCCCGGTGAAATTCGATCCCGTCAGGGTCACCACGGTGCCCACCGGTCCGCTGGTCGGCGTGAAAGAGGTGAATACGGGTGGTACCAGCACGGTAAAGACACTGGTGCTGGTGGCCGTGCCGCCAGCTGTGGAGACGGTAAGCGGGCCGGTCGTGGTGCCGGGCCCGATGAGCACGAGGAGCGTATTGGTGGTGGCCGCTTCATTGGTACCGTTGCACTTCACCGTGGTGGAGACCGTGAAATTCGACCCGGTCACGGTGACGAGCGTGCCGATCAGGCCGCTGGTCGGCGTGAATGAAGTAATCGTCGGCGCCGGGATCACGGTAAACGAGGAGGAACTGATGACCGTGCCCGCAGCAGCAATGATGGAAATTTTTCCGGTCGCCGCGCCGGTCGGTACGGTGGCAGTGATGGTGGTGGAATTGTTGATAGTAAATGGCGCCGTGGTGCCATTGAATTTTATCCCGGTGACGCCGGTAAAATTAGTTCCGGTCAGGGTGACCGCTGTACCCACTCCGCCGGTGACCGGAGTGAATCGGGTGAAAGTCGGCGCCTGTCCCCAGGCGAGGGTTCCCAGCAGGCAAAGTGCCAGCAGGATGAACGGTAGCGTTACACGTTTGCGCGTAGACATGGCTAATGCCCCTCCTAAGTGATGTGATGAGATGTGATGTCGGTTCCCGGTATCAGGGTAACCTTTTGGGTTAGGAATACTATTTGCGCGGCATTCAACCGCTCGCTTCACTATCGACCCATCGGTGCATCCACACCAATACGCTGACTTATGCATTAGCCCACAGGCCATCTCCCGGTAGAACGGCCACTCGTGAGGGCAAGTTACACATTATTTAGTATAGCAAAATAACCGGTCGTTGTCAGTAAATGTAATAAAAAAAGTCGAAAAGCGTTAGCGAGAGGCGGGGGATAGCAGTGGTATAGCCGTTCTGGCATTCGAAGATGTGTCGGTGAGGCGCTGGCGCGCGAGCGTCCTCGCGAGCACCTCGGTCAACCTTTTCTGCTCGTGAGGATCATATCGGGCGTGATGCCGGCGAACCGCCGGGGTTCTGCAATAGGCTGCTAATAGGATAAACTGCTGAATAACACTTTCCCCGCGGTGCCGGCGACAATGATGCGGTCGTAGGAGCGGGAGGCGATATGGATGGAACCCATTTCCACCGGCGTTTTGCTCCAGGCAATGGGGGTGGTGACGCGATCGCGCACCAGATCCCACACCAGCAGGCAATGTTTCCCCTGTGCTTCCAGGTGCGCCCATAACTCGCCTTTGTAATCCAGCTCGATCTGGATGATACGCGTGTTGGCGGGCACGTAAAACGGGATGAAGGATTGCTCCCATCCCCATCCCCACGGCAGGTTGGCGATCCGGGGGTATTCGAGCATGATGGCCCAGTGTTCCGGTTTCGTGTCCGTCTTGCGTATTTGCGCGGTGATGGAGACGACCAGCCCGAAGGTGGTAGAGCGCTTGACGGTAGGCGGCATCGTACAGACATTGGTCACTTCCGCCTTGCTGACCAGCGTGCTGGCCAGCAGCGTGAGGGGATTATCCGTGTCGCCGAGTTGCAGCCGGTAATGCCCGGCCTCCAGCAGTCCGAATACTTCCGCCACATCGACACTCAAGCGCACCGTCGCGCCTTTTTTCAAGATAAACGGTTCGATGAAGGGGGTATTGGGTGGCTTGCCCCAGGATGCGCGCGAAACGGGAGTGCCATCCGGCCCGAGCAGCACACATTTCAACCCGACAGGGATGCCGAAATCATCCAGTTGGAGTGGGGCGCTGGCCTGCGCGGTGTAGTCGAAGGGGATCGGCACCGAAGTGCCCAGCAGGTAGTAAGGCGACAATGGCTCCGCGAGTTTGACCGGTCCTTGCGCGATACTCGGTGTGATGCCCACCATCATTGCCAGACAACAACACCATCCGATCAGCAATGTGCGCATAAGCGCTCCTTTTCCACTCGATCCACTCGACATGTTTTCGGCACTTTAGATATACATACCCTCTTGTCGCCGGTATCTCACAATAAATGACCGATAACAGTGAAGAACCTTTACCTTTACGGCTGGACACGTTGGGGGCATGCCTGTTATCTTACTGAGGAAGACACCTATTCCTTGATTTCTATCTTACACCGGACAGAAATTGCTGGAGAGGTGATCGGAAGGATCTATCCAACTATGTCAAGCCGATATCAACATCAGCGCGTGCAGCGGGAATTTCATGTCGCGCGTAAAGCCCGCGATCGTTATCATTTCGATCAGTCGCTCTTCACATTGAGCGGCGAAGTGATCTTTGCGAATTTCCGCGCTGCGCGCGTGTTCGCGCAGAAGATCAACGAAAAACGCGATCTGCTGCATTATCCGGAACAAGCGATGAAGGCGGGGCAGCTCAACGCGTTGGGACTGATCCACGAAATATTGCATTACGTCGCCGGACTGTATCGTGAGCAAAGTCAACCGGAGAGCATGCGGCTGGCACTGGAGCAGTTAGACGCACAGCTTGGGGCCGATGTCGTCGAGGCGGCTTTGCGCCGTTTTGCGGATGACTTCCCCCCGCTGGCCGTCTATCGGCGTGAGATGTCGCTGGATGCCTATTTGGCCGGCCAAAGCGACGGCGTTCCCCATCGCCAACTGCTGTTGGAAGAGTTGCTGATGCTCTGGCTGGAAAACGCCAATCCGGCCTGTGTGCCGTATCTTGAGCTCTTCGACGACGCGGCGCTGAAGAAGGAAACCGGCTATGCGCCGATCATCGACGGTCTGCGCGCGTTCTTCGCCACCCAACCATCTTTCGGTCCGGACAATCAGCCATTGATCGATATGTTGCGCGCTCCGGCGATTGCGGTGCCGCATTCGCTCAGCGGGCAATTGGAATATATCCTGACGCATTGGAGCGTGTTGCTCGGTAAATATCTCTACCGGCTGCTCAGCGGGCTGGATTTGATCCGTGAGGAAGAGAAAGCGATCTTTCTCGGTCCCGGTCCGTCGCTGGTCGATGATTACAGTAGCCTGGGTGGCGAACCGGAAGCATTCAGCGCCGACAAAGAATGGATGCCGCGTGTGGTGCTGATGGCCAAGAATATCTACGTCTGGCTCGATCAGTTATCGAAAAAATACCGGCGCGCGATCACCCGCCTGGACGAGATTCCCGATGAAGAACTGGATACGCTGGCGCGCTGGGGCTTCACCGGATTGTGGTTGATCGGCGTATGGGAGCGCAGCTCGGCATCGCAGCGCATCAAGCAGTGGTGTGGCAATCCAGACGCGGTCGCCTCCGCCTATTCCCTGCTCGCTTACGATCCCGCTAACGATCTCGGCGGTGAAGCGGCGCTGAATAACCTGCGCGAGCGCGCCTGGCAGCGAGGCATCCGCATGGCCAGCGACATGGTGCCCAATCACATGGGCATCGATTCGCATTGGGTGATGGAACATCCCGACTGGTTTATCTCGCTGGATTACAGCCCCTTCCCTTCCTATAGCTTCAACGGCGGCAACCTGTCCGACAACGAGCGCGTCGGCATCTATATCGAAGATCATTACTACACCCGCAACGATGCGGCGGTGGTTTTCAAGCGGGTGGATCACTGGACCGGCGAGACGAAGTATATTTACCACGGCAACGACGGCACCAGCATGCCCTGGAACGATACCGCGCAGTTGAATTACCTCAACGCGGAAGTGCGCGAAGCGGTGATCCAGACCATTTTGCACGTCGCGCGCAACTTCCCGATTATCCGTTTCGACGCGGCGATGACGCTGGCGAAAAAGCATTACCAGCGGTTGTGGTTCCCGGAACCGGGCGGCGGCGGGGCGATCCCCTCGCGCGCGGAGCATGGTCTCACGCGCCCGCAGTTCAATGAGGTGTTCCCGAAGGAGTTCTGGCGGGAAGTCGTCGATCGCGTGGCGCAGGAAGTGCCCGAGACGCTGTTGCTGGCGGAAGCGTTCTGGTTGATGGAAGGCTATTTCGTGCGCACGCTGGGCATGCACCGGGTGTATAACAGCGCCTTCATGAATATGCTGCGCGACGAGGACAACGCCAAGTATCGTTCGGTGATGAAAAATACGCTGGAATTCGACCCCGAAGTGCTCAAGCGGCTAGTGAATTTCATGAATAACCCGGACGAGCGCACCGCCGTCGATCAATTCGGCAAGGAAGATAAATATTTCGGCGTCTGCACGCTGATGGCGACGATGCCGGGCTTGCCGATGTTCGGGCATGGCCAGATTGAAGGCTTCACGGAAAAATACGGCATGGAATATCGCCGCGCCTACTGGGATGAGCAGGTCGATGGGCATCTGGTGTGGCGGCACGAACGTGAAATCTTCCCGCTGTTGCATGCGCGCCCGGTCTTTGCCGGCGTGGAAAATTTCCTGCTCTACGATTTCTTCAGCCCGGAAGGCTGGGTGAACGAGGATGTCTTCGCCTATTCCAACCGACTCGGCGAAGCGCGTGGGTTGGTAGTCTACCATAATAAATTTGCCTCTGCGCGCGGGTGGGTCAAAACCTCGGCGGGCTTTGCGGTCAAAACCGACGACGGTGGGAAAGCATTGGCCCAGCGGTCACTCGGCGACGGACTGGCGCTGCATAACGACGGCAACTACTACACCATCTTCCGCGACGTGCGCAGCGGGTTGGAGTTCATCCGCAATAGCAAAGAAGTGTGCGAGCAGGGAATTTACGTCGAATTAGGCGCCTACCAGTCGCATGTCTTCCTCGATTTCCGGGAAGTTTGTGACAACGTCTGGCATCATTACGCCAACCTGTGCGGGTACCTGGGCGGCGGCGGAGTACCGAGCGTCGACGAAGCGCTGCGCGAGATCATCCTGCAGCCGGTGCTTCAACCGTTCCGCGAGTTGGTCAACGGCGCCTTGTTGACGCAACTCTATGCCGCGCGCGGCGCGCAACCGGATGTCGCGCTGCTCGATGTCGCCGAAGGAAAACTCCGCGACTTACTGCGCGAGATCAAAGCCTTTACCGGCGCCGGCGGCGACGAAACGGCGATTGCCCGCGACACCCGCCGCACCCTGGAAGCCGTGCTGCGCTTGCCCGCGCTCGCGGCGAGTTATCCGGCCATCCCGGCGGAACCGCTCGCTGCCGCCGCGCTCGAACAGTTGGCGATTTGGGGCGCGCTCTTCGGTTGGGCGATCATCGGGGCATTAGGGAAGGTCGTCGCGGAAGAAGACTATGCCGAACAGAGTCGGAGTTGGATGGACGAATGGCGCTTGGGCCGCCTGCTCGCGGTCGCTTTGCAGGACTTCGGCCTCGATGAAGGCGCGAATTGGCGCGCGGTAACCGCCGCCGGCTTGCTGATCACCCGGCAGGATTTGTCCACCGAGGAGACGCCAACCCCGGCCGGCCTCCTCACCCACTGGCTGGCCGATATCGAAGTGCAGCAATTCCTGCAAATCAATCGCCATCAGGAGGTGCTCTGGTTCGGCAAAGAGGCTTTCGAGCAGTGGCTGGAACTGGTCTGGCTCTCCACCGCCGTCACCCTCACCACCACGCCGACCGCGGAGACGGAAGCGAAACTCGTCGTCCGCGCCACCCTCCTCGCCACCCTCCACCGCGCCCAGGCCGCCTCCGGCTACCAGGTGGATCGGTTGTTGGAAGCCGTGCAGGAAGCGGAAGTGGTGTAGCAAGAACTGTCTGAACCTTGATCTGAAGGATAACAGGATGCCCATGATGGTCTATCAAGCAAATCCTTCAATCCTTCTCATCAAGGTTCAGACAATCAAAGAAAAGTCATAAAACACCGAACGCCTTTTACGCTCACACTCCCACTCACCCGCCAATAATCCCCTTCACCCGCCCCTCATCCACCGGCCCAATCGCCGTGAAGGTCCATTGGCGGGTGTCGAGGGTTTCGGCGATGACCTGTTCCACCTCCTCCATCGTCACCGCGTTCAGCCGGTCGATGAGGTAGCGGAGAGTATAGATTTTGTGCCAGGTGAACTGGTGGGTGGCCAGGCGGCGCATGCGTTCCAGCGTGCCTTCCAGCGAGAGCGCCAGGCCGACTTTCATCTGCTCCTTCGCGCGCGCCAGTTCCTTGGGCGTGATCCCATTGTGGTAGAGACCGTCGATCTCGCGTTTGACCAGTGCGAGCACTTCATCGAAGGTATCGGGACTGGTGGCGCCGGTGGCACACACCAGGCCGGTTTGCCGGAATCCCACCACATCGGAGCCAATATCGTAGGCCAGACCGCGCTTCTCGCGAATCTCCTGAAAAAGGCGCGAGGTGGTGCTGGAACCGAGGGTGGCGTCGAGAATCGCCAGCGGGAAGTTACGCGCATCGCCGGCGGAATAGCTGCGCCCGCCCCAACAAAAGTTCACCTGCTCGCTGTCTTCGGATTCGATGATCAACGGCACCTGCGTCCCGAGCGGAACTGCCGGCAATGACGAACTCGGGGGCAATTCGGCGAAAGCCGCGGCGGTCATCTCCACCAGGCGATCGTGCTCGATGGCGCCGACGGCGGTGATGAGCACGCGGTCGGCGGCGAAATGCTGGCGCCACCCGGTCAGCAGATCGGCACGGGTGATGGCGCTGACGCTGGCGACGTTGCCCAGGATGGGATGGCCCAATCCCCCGTCCTGCCAGAGTCCCGCCATCATCAGATCGTTGATGCGCTCGTCCGGTTGCGCGTCGTATTTGCGGATTTCCTCGATGATCACCTGCCGTTCGCGCTCCAACTCGGACGGCGGGAAAGCGCTGCGGCAGAGCATGTCGGCGAGAAGATCGACGGCGACCGGCAAATCTTCCGCCAGCACGCGCGCGTAAATATGGGTGATCTCCTGCTCGGTGTAGGCATTCAACTGCCCGCCGACGTCCTCGATCGCTTCCGCCAGCGCATAGGCGCTGCGCTGTTCGGTGCCTTTGAAGAGCATGTGTTCGAGAAAATGCCCGACGCCGAACTTGGCCGGGTCTTCATCCGCCGAGCCGGCATCGGCCCACAGGCCGAACGCGACCGATTCGATGCCCGGCATCGCCTCGGTGATGACCAACGCGCCATTGGGCAGTCGGGTAGAGTGAATGAATTCCGCTTCGTGATCCAAAGGGGCCTCTTTCTTGTCGATGTTAATTCACAGGATGGGCAGGATAGGAAGGATAACTTTACTTCAGAGCAGACCTATTTTCTTTGCGGTAACTCTTCAGCAAGGCTAGCAGCTTGTTGCAGAACCCCGGCGGCCATCTCGCTGGATCTTCTTCCGCCCGTATGCGTCGCAATTGTTCACCGTATAACGCCAGATACGTCTCACAATTGCGGCACATACGGACGAAAGAATCTCTCAGCGATCTGACCACTGGAGTTCTGCAACAAGCTGCTAGCACCTTCTAATGCTGTGGCATGATGCCCGACTTTTGTCCGCTTATTTAAATTCGCACCGTTTGTGATCAGTTGTTGAATTCACCGGATAAGCAGGATAGCAGACTTATCCTACTTATCCTGCATACCCGGTGAATTATTGGTTCGCGGCATCACCGGTGTCCGCGTCTCCAGTGTCGCCGGCATCGGTGGTCGGCGCGGGAGATGATGGCGTATCGGCGGTGTCGGGGTTCCCGGGGCCGTAGTTCTCGGTCGGTTCGGCCACTTTCGCTTTCTTCGTGTCCGGTTCCGGCGGCGGGGCATTGCGCACTACCACGGTCACCGGCGCCGGCTCGTCCGGCAATTTCACCTGATCGCCTTTGTGCAGGCGTTGGTAATCGACATCCGGATTGAGTTTCTTCAGGTCATCCACCGTGATGCCGATGGCGGTGGCGATCTTCCAGAAGTTGTCGCCGTTGTCCACCGTGTAGATGCGTTTGAGCGGCGGGTGCACCAGAAATTCCGCCGCCTTGGCCCCCGACATCACCGGCACCTGTTCTTTGCTGTCTTTGGTCAGGTGCAGGTGGTTCACAGTGACCTTCTCTTTGAAAGTCGGCACACCGGGATTGCCGTTCAATCCCCGCTGCTGCATCAGCGAGATGGTCTTGGCGACATCGCTTTTCGGGACCATCACCAGCGGGCGATGGTTGACATAGAAGGCATACCCATCGCACACCACCGTCAGTTTCCGTTCGAGAATGGCCGCGGCATCCTTCACGCTGTGCGAAGTCATGGCCTTCTTCAACTTTTTGACCGTCGGTTCGCCTTCCGCGAAGGTAATCGCCTCGGGCGCATCCGGCGCTCGGTTCGTTTTCACCAATTGGATCGCCTGTAACGCCGCGTCTTCCGAATCCAGCGCCACGAGCGGTTTCCCGTTTTCGACAATGGCAAAGAATGACAGGTGTGGACGCTTGACATACCAGACCGCGGCAAGGCCGATCAGGATGGCGCACACCACCCAGAAGGCCCACCCATTGCCGTGCCGGCGCTCGAAGACGGTCTTGCGACCGGCCGGGCGCCGGCGAAGCGGCGGCGTGGTGGTAAAGACGAACTCCGATTCCGGTGGTGGCTCCCGCACCGGTGCGTGCTGTTGCTCCGGTTGCGGCTCCTGCGCCGGTGGTTGTCCTTGCTCCGAATGCTGATCCAACTCGTCACTCATGCTGAAATTTCCACCTTTGCGGCGGGGGCATCGTTCTCTGTTTTCTTCTCGACTTCGCGCAAATAGAGTGCGGCGTCTTCCGGACTGGTGACGTTAATGTAAATCCCGGTGCCCATCTCGAAGCCCGCGGCAATCGTCAGGCGCGGCATGATCACCAGGTGCCAGTGGAAGATATCAGAGTCTTCCCGGTCGCACGGCGAAGTATGCAGCGCGAAATTATACGGCGGCGAACTCAGGCAGCGCGAAATGCGCGCCAGCGCATCCTGCAGCAGACCGGCAAATTCCAGGATACGCTCGCGGGTCATCGCCGTAAAGCTGGCCTGGTGCGTCTTTGGCAACAGCCAGGTTTCGAAGGGGAACTTCGAGGCAAACGGCTCGAAGGCGAGGAAGTGCTCGGTCGAATTGACCACGCGCGTCCCCTGTCCCATCTCCTGCTGCACCATGTCGCACCAAATGCACCGATCGCGGAACTGGTAATAGCGCTCGGCGCCTTGCAGCTCATTGACGACATCGATCGGGATCATCGGGGTGGCGATCAACTGCGAATGCGGATGCTCCAGCGATGCGCCGGCGACCTTGCCATTATTGCGGAAAATGAGAATGTATTTAAAGCGTGTATCTTTGCGCAGGTCAAGGTAGCGCTCGCGATACGCCCACAGCACTTCGGCAAGCTGATTGAGCCCCAACAACGAGGGATCGAGGTTGTGCTTCGGCGTCTCGATGATCACTTCATGTGCGCCGACCCCGTTCATCATGTCATACATGCCGGCCCCGCGTTTATTCAAATCACCTTCGATGGCCAGGGCGGGAAATTTATTCGGCACCACGCGGACCCACCAGTCCGGCGTATTCGGCTCCTTCCCCTCGCGAAAGGCGAGAATTTCCGGTGGGGTCAGTTGCTCTTTCCCCGGACAGAATGGACAGGTGGGTGAATATTCCGGTTTATCCGGTTCCGCAATGGAGAGATGGGTGAAGTCCGACGGACGACGCGCGCGTTCCGTCGCCACAATGACCCACTCCTGGGTGATCGGATCTTTTCGCAATTCTGGCATATCCTGCTCCCTACTCGCTATTTCCAAAGGCACGCACAGACACTATACCCGGTCATTTCCCAATTAATATCGGGGCTTGTCTCGGAAAGCGACGTTTCCATCCGGCATGATCACGAAGGCTGAAGAGCCAGGTTCCCCCCGGATCAATCCGGGGTCTGGGACTGGCCGGATGAAGCCGGCCACGTGCCGGCGAGACGCCCAATGCCGTTAAAATAAGCATCCTTCGCCGGGACACCAAGGTGATTGTGTCACCCATAAGCGTTATCGCT
>Ga0118677_10005176_pt1 | contig 23032 bp, 17 predicted proteins | sample AliMusrvi5mmetaG_FD_86154 | JGI IMG/M metagenome (GOLD analysis project Ga0118677, IMG submission 86154)
ACCAAAACGGGGTGCAAAGTCCCCTGTCCTTAACCCAGGTCTCCGGTGTCACTCATTGTGAGGCAACCATCCGCCCCTTAACACAAGCTCCGGGTGTCATTTTTTCGTGAGGCAACGCGGAACGTCGTCATGACGTTGTGCGGTGACTTCTGCAACCGCAGCGGCCCTTCCACCGGCCCGCGCATCGGGGGATCAAAGCCCTTCTCCACAGGCACGTCCTGCATCACCACTTTGCCATTCAGCGTGACGGTGACCTTGCCATCGAGCAGCTTGATTTGAAACGCATTCCACTCGCCCAGCGGCTTGTCGGCGACCACGGCGGGAGCCACCGTGTACTTGTGATTGTAGATGAACCCGCCCGAGCCGCTGTCCTTCGCCCAGATCTGCACCTGCTGCCCGCCCGGCAGGTACACACCGCTGTCGCCCTTGAGCGGGATCTTCCATTCCAGCCGCAGCTCGAAGTTCGTGTAGGATTTCGCGGTGACGAGATCGGTGCCCTTGCCGTCATTGATCAATTCACCGTTCTCGACCTTCCAGTGCTCGGCCGCCGTCGCGGTGTCCTGCCAGCCGGTGAGATCGTGGCCATTGACCAAGGCCGTGAAGCCTGCGGGCTCCCCGGCCACAACCGGAGCCAGGGCGGGGGACAACAGCACGGCGAGCGAGGCAGCAAGGAGAAGGCGGTTCATGGGAGGGGAACGCCAATGCTTGCCGTGTTCTTTGCCTGATCGTGGAAAGGGCCTGCGCCCGCATGGGTGTTTGCGTTGCTTCTGAGATAGGTCCTATAGGTCATATAGGTCCTATTTCCCCGGCCCCCAAAAGCAACCGAGACTGCAATCCCGCCCACCGGCTCCTTCGCTAAAGAGCGCGGAGCCAGCGCTCCCACCCAAGAGATAGGTCTTATAGGTCATAGAGGTCCTATTTCGGCACTGGGCTACGGTGCGCTGTGAGCTATACAGCAGCGCCAGGGAGCCATTCTTTCGCCCCTGATTTTGCCACATCCAGTGCTTCTGAGATAGGTCCTATAGGTCATAGAGGTCCTATTTGGGCTCTGGGCTTCGGCGCGCTGTGAGCTATGCAGCAGCGCCGGATGAGCCATTCTTTCGCCCCTGATCCTGCCCACCACATCCAAAGCTTCCCTTTGCCGCGATACATCGCTAACCTCCGCCGTCATGAACCGCCCCACCGCCTCGGACTTCGATCAGGAACTGCTCAATCTGTACGATGACTATGCCCATGGCCGGCTTGACCGCCGGAGTTTCATTGAGCGGGCTTCCCGCTTCGCCATTGGCGGCCTCACAGGCGCGGCGTTGCTGGAAATGCTCAGCCCCAATTACGCGCTCGCCGAGCAGGTGGCGAAGGACGATCCACGCATCGAGGCGGCCTATGCAGAATATGCGTCCCCCCAGGGCGCGGGCAAAATGCGCGGCTACCTGGTGAAGCCGGCCAAGGCGGCGGGCAAACTGCCCGGCGTGGTGGTCGTGCATGAGAACCGGGGTCTCAATCCCTACATCGAAGACGTCGCGCGCCGCTTGGCGGCGGCAGGGTTCGTGGCCTTTGCTCCAGATGCGCTGTTCCCGCTCGGCGGTTACCCCGGCAGCGATGACAAGGGCCGGGAGATGCAAGCCAAGCGTGACCCGGCGCAGATGACGGAAGATTTCGTGGCTGCCGCGCGCTGGCTCGCGGATCATGCGGCCTGCGATGGCAAGGTGGGCGTCGTCGGCTTCTGTTACGGTGGCGGCATGGCCAACACGCTTGCGGTGCGCCTGCCGGAAGTGATCCGCGCTGCCGTGCCCTTTTACGGACGCCAGCCGGCTGCCGAGGACGTGCCTAAAATCAAGGCCGCGCTGCTGCTTCACTACGCCGAAAAGGACACCCGAATCACCGAAGGCTGGCCCGCCTACGAGGCGGCGCTCAAGAAGGCCGGTGTCAGGGCCGCCGCGTACATCTATCCCGGCACCAACCACGGCTTTCACAACGACACCACGCCGCGCTACGACGAGGCTGCCGCGAAGCTGGCCTGGGAAAGGACCATTGCCTTCTTTAATGCAGAGCTGAAGCCGGCGTGACGTGATTTGTGCCAGATGCCGCTGAAACTGCCGTTTCAACGCGACCTCTCATGAAGCTCCCGCATCTCCTGCTCTGCCTGCCACTCCTCGTGCTCACTGCGGTCGGAGCCGATGCTCCGAAGCCGCCGGTCAACGTGCTCTTCATCATCGCCGATCAGCAGCGCTGGGACACGCTGGGGTGCGCGGGCAACTCGATCATCAAGACGCCCAACCTGGACCGTATCGCACGTGAAGGCGTCCGCTTTACCCGCATGTACTCCTCCTGTCCGGTGTGCGTGCCCGCCCGCACCGTGATTCTCACGGGGCACTCTTGCGCTTCGAACAAGGTCTTGTCTAACAACGATGTGGACGACCAGACCCTGCCCACCTTCCCCACCTTCGACCAGCTCCTCATAGGCAAGGGCTGGCATGGCGAGTACCACGGCAAGTGGCACAGCCCCTACAAGTATGCGCTGGAGTATTCGAACGGGGTGCACTGGACGAACGGTCCGCGTCCGCCCGGCTCACGTGCGGAGCAGCCGGAAGGCAAGGCCTTCCTGAAGTACCTGGATGAACACGTGCCCATGCGCGACCTGCTGCCGGGCGAGCAGATCGCCAACATGTATGACCGACCGTACCGGCCCGACCCGCTCGATGGCTCATACGGACGCCCACCGGAGGAGGTGCGGAAGATCATGCGCGACAAGAAAGCCGGCGGTGCCATGCAGATCGGCCAGGGCTACAGCTACGGCTGTCTCGATGTGCCGCCGGAGCACACCATGACGGCGTGGACGGTCAAGGAAGGGCTTGCCGCCCTTGAGCGTCTCAAAGACGGTCCTTTCACTTTGACGGTCTCCCTGGGTCCGCCACATCCGCCGATGGTGCTGCCCAAACCCTACTACGGCATGTATCCGGCCAAGGACCTGCCGGTGTCGCCAAGCATTGACGACCCGCGCGCCGATTCCCCCTACCTGAAGACCGGCTTTGCGCCAGCGAGCTACCGCGACGCGGACAAGGTGCGGCAGATGAAGTCGGACTACTACGGGCTCATCACGCTCAACGACGACTGGATTGGCAAGCTGCTCGCGCGTCTCGATGAACTGCACCTCAGCGATCACACGCTCATCGTCTTCACCGCCGATCATGGCGAACTGCTCGGCGATCACGGCATGCTCAGCAAGTTCGTGTTTTATGAGGGCTCCTCCCACATTCCCTTGCTGATGCGCCTTCCGGGTGTCATTCCGGCGGGCTCGGTGGTCAAGGCACCCGTGGCGCAGATCGACTTGTTTTCGACCATCCTCGACTACTGCGGTGTCGGCGGCCACGAGTCCGAAGGCACCAACTTGAGGCCCTTGATTGAAGGTCGTCAAACCGGCGCGGACCGCATCGCCGTGTCCGAGTGGAACGCCACGGCCCTGCCCGGATTCATGGTCTTCGATGGACGCTACAAGCTCATGTTCGGTCGAGGCCTCACCGCCCGCTCGGTGGATGCACTGTACGATCTGGAGCACGATCCCAACGAGTTGCACAACCTGCTGGGCAACGCCGCCGATTTCGACAAGGCTCAGCCCGAAGCCACGCGCATGAAGTCATTGCTGGTCGCCTGGCTCGAACGCGTAAAATCACCCTATCTCAATGACGTGAAGGCACGGCCCCTGACCGCGATGTCATCGCCCCGGCGAGGCCCAAAATAGCCCGCCTCATAGAACGACCGGCTCGTGTCTGCCGGGCATCTTCTCCTTCTGCCTCACGCTCTCAACTCGCAACCCCGGATCTAGTGTCCTGTCAGACAAGTTCCTTGAAGTACATCCGGCGTCGTCCGCGTCCTGCGCAAGGTAGGGCACTGTGTCGCCTCCTTCGCCAAGGCTACGGAGCGCAAGCCCCACAGTGCCGTCGTCGCAGGCCACAAAACTTCGTGTATTCCCATCTCCATTCAGCGCTTGGCGGCCCAAGGCGGCGGGCTAGGGATTGCTGCGCCGCGAATGTGGTCGTCGCGCGCAAGGTAGGGCGCTGTGTCGCTTCCTTCGCCAAGGCTACGGAGCGCAAGCCCCACAGCGCCGCCGTAGCAGGCCGATGGTCTTCGTATCCGCCGTTAATCACGCCGAGTCCATTGGCCCAAGGCGGCGGGCTAGGGATTGCTGCACCGTGGATGTGGTCGTCGCGCGCAAGGTAGGGCGCTGTGTCCCACAGCGCCGCCGTAGCAGGCCGATGGTCTTCGTATCCGCCGTTAATCACGCCGAGTCCATCGGCCCAAGGCGGCGGGCTAGGGATTGCCTCGCGATGCTCGCCCTCCGGGCAGCCTGCGGCTGGCTATCTGCACTGCGTTCCGGTTGCCCGCCCTACCAGCACTCCGCACTTCACCCCGCCTAAATATTCACGTGCTCCGGCTCCGCCGCCGCCCCTCCTTGTCCCAGCGCCTCCCGGATCGCGGTCAAGTTGTCGTGCAAGCCACGTCGGAACAGCGTGAAATCGGTGCGATGCATGATGAGATTCATCCCGGCGCGGCTCCATTTGATCTCCTGTTCGACGGTGGGCAAGTTGTGAATGCCGGCGCCGATGTTCCGGGCGCGAGCCTTCTTGACGATCTCAGCCACGGCTTCTTCGAAGGCCGGATGATCATACTGCTCAGGGTGGCCGACGCTGCATGACAAGTCATGCGGGCCGATAAGCACGGCATCAAGCCCGGGCACGGCAAGGATTTCATCGAGCGCGGCGATGGCTGCCACGCTTTCGATGTTAACGATGAGCAGGTTGTCAGCGTTGCGCTTGTGGATGTAGTCCGCGAGTTCGCCTTCCAGCACCTCGCGACCTGCCAGGATGTCGTCGAGCTTCTTGCCTTTGAGCGGCCGCAGCTTCGTCGCGCCGCGCAGTTGCTGCACTTCCTCCGGGCTTTCGATGTAGGCCGCGACGATACCGCCCGCACCCATGTCGAGCGCGCGACAGGCCTCGAACGGATCAGCGCGCGGGATGCGCACGATCGGCACGATGCCGAGGCTTCGGTAGGTGCGGCAGAGCCAGGCCAAGTCGTCCCAGAGCATCGGAATGTGCTCGGTGTCGAGCATGACGATGTCGAGATCGAGGCCGTGCAGTCCCTCGATCGACTTCGGCGAGGTGGAAGCGATGACGGTGCCAAAGCAGGGCTGGCCTGCGTGGAGGGCTTGCTTGAGCCATTGCGCTTTGCTGGGGCTGTTCATGCGGAAGGCCTCATCTTTAACACCCGTTGGGTTGATTGCATCATTATGTTGCAAACGACATTGAGCCGAAGTCGTATACCTGCGCCCCTGCACACCCTCTAGCCCGCCCACGCCATGTCCTGGAAAATCTTGATCACCGCCCGCGCCTTGACCATTGAACCCGTCGGCGCGACCGGCCTCGCAAAGTTGGAGGCTGCGGGGTGTGAGATTGTCCATCCGCCCAAATACGGGCCGCTCACGGTGGCGGAGTTGCTGCCGCAGCTTGTGGGTATTGATGCGGTGCTTGCTGGCATGGACCCGTTCAATGCGGAGGTCCTGGCATCGCCCGAAGCCGCGCAATTAAAGATCATCTCGCGCTGGGGGATCGGCATTGATGCGGTGGACCTGGCCGCTGCTGCGAAGCACGGTGTGGTGGTCACCAACACCCCCGGCTTGCTCAACAACGCGGTGGCCGACTACGCCATGGCCATGTTGCTGGCGATGGCCCGCCGCCTGCCGCAAGGGGCGCGGTCGTTGCAAGCCGGGCAATGGGATTCCGAATGGGGCCCCGACATGGGCGGCAAAACACTGGGCTTGATCGGTTGCGGCGGCATCGGTCAGGCCGTGGCCAAACGCGCGCGCGGCTTTGACATGCGAATCATCGGCTGCGATCCCGCGCCCTCGGAAGAGGCGCGCGCCCTGGGCATCGAGTTCATGTCGATGGAGCAACTGCTTGCCGAGGCCGATTTCATCTCGCTGCACTCCGCGCTGACACCCGCGACACGCGGTCTCATTGGCGAGGCCCAGCTGCGCGCGATGAAACCCACCGCCATGCTGCTCAACACGGCGCGCGGAGCCGTCATCGACGAGCCTGCGCTCGCCCGCGCCCTCACCGAAGGCTGGATCGCCGGGGCCGCGCTCGACGTCTTCGCGGTCGAACCTCTGCCCACCGACCATCTTCTGCACGGCGTGCCCAACCTGCTTCTCACTCCGCACCAAGCCTCGCTCGGCTACGGCAGTGGCGCCAAAGTGAGCGGGGCCGTGGCAGATGCGGTGCTCGATCTGCTGGCCGGCCGCAGGCCGCGCTGGGTGGTGAACCCCGATGTCTATCAGTTGGGCAGCTTGCGGGCAGCCGTCTAGCTCACGAATGCGCCCAGCCTCGGTCGGCGAGAATCTCTTGTCCGGTGATCGCACGGCTGGCATCGCTGGCCAGGAACAGCACGACTTCGGCGATGTCATCAGGTGCCAGCAGCCGAGGCACGCATTGCGAGCGTTTGATTAGCCGCTTCACCGCAGGGGTCACGAGCTCCTTCAACTGACGCTCCGTCATGACCCAACCCGGAGACACGGTATTCACGCGAATCCCGCGCGGACCGAGTTCGCGGGCAAGTGACCGCGTGAATCCCAGCGCCCCGGCCTTGGTGGACACATAGGCCGTCATCAGCGCGGGCGCGATGTGGAAGGTGATCGACGACAGATTGATGATCGCTCCCGAGCCCGTCGCCAGGCATGGCGACACCTCGCGTGCCGTGAGGAAATAGGCCCGCAAGTTGGTGGCGAAAAGATCATCCCAGTCCTTCACCGACATGCTTTCCAAAGCCATGCGCGGATCGCGTGCGGCGTTGTTCACCAGCGCCCGCACCGGCGTGCCACCCTTCGTGGCTTGTTTCACCCAGCGCACAATTTCCGCCTCACGCGTGAGGTCCACCCGGGTGAACGTCACCCCGAGTTCCTTCGCCAAAGCCGCGCCCGCCGCCGCATCCGTGTCACAGAAGAACACACGGGCCTGCTGGGCATGAAACGAGCGCACGATGGCACTGCCGATGCCATTGGCACCGCCAGTGACGAGAACGATTTCATCACGAAGATCAGAGTAAGCAGGCATAGGAAAGTGGTGGGGTGTCGATGACTGGCCTGGAAAGCTCACGGAGTCTTCCCAAGGTGGCAGGCTGCCGCTATAAAACACACAAAACGGCCTGTGACTTGCGTTTTGTCTGCCATAGCATGAGAGGACCTTTTCCGCGCCATGGGATCATAATTCCCGCTCGCTGGCAAAGCTTATTGAGGCTCGCATAACAGGATGATACAGCTCTTTGACCGGTCCCAACGGCCATGCTGGGCGCGGAGCGTCCTGGAGTGCGTGCGATTCATCGCCGCTTTGGCCACGCCCTGATCTGTGTCGCAAAACCAAGCTTCGCCACGCCCACGTCCCTTGACTCCGCTGATCCATCGCAACATTGCAGGTTCACCAGGCCCAAGGAAAGCGGCGATGAATCGCACGCACTCCAGGACGCTCCGCGCACAACGTTGTCTGTTAGGGCATCGTGCAAAGCGAAATAATGAGCTAATCGTCCTGCGAAAAGCTTATGCGGCAGTACGGACAATTGAGAAAAAGATTATTTTTCAAAAATGGGTTCCTGCACCTCGGGCACGAGGCAAACTTCATGCACCATACAAACGTGCAAATTCCCCATGAAATCATTATAATCGCCAGAGCGACGTATAATCCGCTCGTATTTGGACCCAGGATTGATTCGGCCAAAATACCTAACAACAAGGGGCCAATAATCAAAATAACCGCTCCCTTTGCATAGATCTTTCTATTTCGCCGAACGATCTCTATTTCCTCGATCTTTGCTTTTGGAAAACCTTCATTCATATTTTGCAGGTATCGTAACTCATGGATGAGAAGATTCACGGCCGTTTACCCGGCGCGCGCGACCAGCCCCATCCCCCTTCAACGAGTCATCCCAATGCAAAACAACTGTGAGTCGGTGCGGTAGATCAGGGCGTCTCCTGAAATGGCGGGGGAGGCGGTGAGTCTTTCGCCCAGTTCATTGGTGGCCAGGACCTCGAAGGTCTCCCCGGCCCGGATCACGAAGGTGGTGCCCTTGATGTTGCTGACATAGATCTTGCCGTCGCTGGCGACGGGTGACGAATTGCATTCGCCTTCGCCCAGGCGCTCGCGGTACTTTTCGAGGCCGGTCTTGCCATCCAGGCACACCAGCACGCCATTGTCCTTCAGCACATAGAGCAGGCCCCGGTAATAGAGCAGCGAGGGCTCCACCGGACCGGGCTTGTCGTTGATCCATACAGTCTCGGGCGGCTTGCCGTCGCCGCGCAACCGGATGGCGTGGATCGCACTCTGCCGCCACAGTTGGAGATAGACCACCCCATCGGCGTAAACCGGGCTGGAGATGATCTCGCCGTTGTACGGCCCCGCGCCTTCACCGTACTGCCAGAGTTCCTTGTGGGTGGCGGTGTCATAGGCGGTGAGACGATTCTTGCCAGGGACGAGCAGGTCCTCCTGGCCATGGTGCTTCACGCGCAGCGGCGTGGCGTGGGCGGTGCCGATGGGACGGTCTTTCTGCCAGGCGATGGCGCCGGTCTTGCCGTCGAGGCCGATGACGTAACACGGCCCGGTGTGGTGGTCCCAGGAGAATAGCACCGAGTCGTCCAGGACCAGCGGACTGACGTTGTATCCCCAGGCCATTTTGGGATCGCCAAACTTCGCCGGGTAACGCGTGACCCAGGCCAGCTTGCCGTCATGTGAGTAGCGGGCGATGTCGGCATTGCCAAAGGCCACATACAGCGCGTCCTCGGTCACGGCGGGCGTGTTGGAGGCGAGGTTGGACTTCGCGTGGGTCCGCTGATTGCTGCCAAAGCCGAAGTCATGACGCCAGAGCTCGCGGCCGCTTTGCCGGTCATAGCAGAGCGTCAGCAGCGACTTGGCACCTTCGGTTGTCACCTCGGAGGTGACATACACCTTGTCCCCGCGCACCACCGGAGAGCTTGTGCCCCAGCCGGGCAGCTTCACCGACCACTGGATGTTATTGGTCGGCGACCACTGCACCGGCAGGTTGTGGCCATCGGCGACACCATCGGCCCTCGGGCCGCGCCAGGCGGGCCAGTCGGTGAGGCGCGGTGCCTCGGCGGCAATGCCCGCCGCTTGCAGCGCAAGCACACCGAGCGTGACCAGGGGAAGACGAAAAAAGCAGTTCATGGGGGATGAGGGGATGGGTGCCGGCAGGCTGGGGGAGTGGTTACTACGTCCCAGGCTGGTGAATTTCACAGAGGAAGATGCCGGGGAGAAAGAGTGAAGAGTGAAGAGTGAGCCGAACGAAGTGAACCGAAGCGGAGCGCAGATAGCTGGCGAAGCCCCATACAGCAGGACGCCAGCAAACAGACAACCGCAGGTTGCCCGAAGGGGGTAGCGCAGCGGAATCAATGGTGAAATAGGGAACGGAACCGAGGTGCGGGGAATGTAGCCGGGGTGGCGCTGGTGGCCGGGGAAATAGGTCCTATGGGTCGTATAGGACAGGTTCCTTGGATACCATCCCCCGTCGTCAGCGCCCGGCGCAAGGTAGGGCACTGTGTCGCCTCCTTCGCCAAGGCTACGGAGCGCAAGCCCCACAGTGCCGTCGTCGCAGGCCGCAAAACTTCGTTTATCCCCATCTCCCTTCAAAGTTTGGCGGCCCAAGGCGGCGGGCTAGGGACAGCCCGCCCTACCAGCACCAGTGCTATCTCAGCCTGGGTGCTTTCGGCGGCCCGGGAAATAGGTCCTATGGGTCCTATAGGACCTATTTTCTTGGGAGCCGCGGGGGCCAGCCAGGGTGGCCTAGCGCAGCGCCCACCGCAGACTCCGGCCACCGCCCTTGTGCCGGACAAGCCCAATTTCCTTTTCCAGTCTGCGTGTCCATTCCGGGCACGGTCGATCATAAGGCAATTTGAGAGTGTCGCGCAGTTCATTCCAGGTAGCTCCGCCGGAATGGGATTCCAGATGCCGCTGAATGGTGGCTTTGAATTCGATGTAGCTCATGACCGGCTCCTCGTGAGACAACTCACTTCTTTACCAGCAACGCACCGGCCTTGTCCAGCGCCTGGCAGTAGCTGCCGAGCACTTCCGCGATGGTGACGGCGAAGGCCTCCGCATCCAGCCAACGGCGGTCTTCGATGGCTTCGCGAATGCCGGGCAGCGTCTTCACGCCGTAGCCGGTCTTCACGCCGGGGGCATAGATCATGTGCCGGTACCAGGGACGGCCGGGCAGGCCTTCGGGGGAAAGGAGCGTTTGTTCGAGCGCACGCAGCGTGGTGTTCACCTCGGCGAGCTTGCTGGAATCAAGGCCGGCCTTCATCGCGGCTGACAACGCATCGTCATAGGACTTGGTGGACTGCTTCAGTCGCAGCACGGCGTTGTCGAGCGGCGCGAAGTTGAGCACGGGCACATCGGATTCACGCTCGGGAGCACGCCCGGGGCGGGTGGGATCTGAAGCGAGCTTGTAGAGCTTTTCATCGAGCAGCTTGTGCTGCTGCACGGTGCTCTCCTGCATCGCAGTGGCAAGCTTGTGCAGCTCGCCGGCGTATTGCGCGACGGTGTCCGCGAAGTCGCCGGTCACAAGCGGCAGCACGTCGGCCCCGGCCATGCGCAGCATGAGGCGGCCCGCTGTTTGCGCGAGTGTAATGCCGTACACGAAGCCGGGATCGCCGAAGCGCGAGTAGTGGTCGAACGAATCATACGCGGAATGATACACACCGCCGGTGTCGCTCTCGCCGCCGAAGCCGAGATTCAATGAGGCGATGCCGAGGTGATCAATGAACGCCGTGTAGTCGGACCCGGAACCGAGCGCGCCCAGCTTGCCGGACTTGCCGCCCTCGATCCGCGACTTTGCGCGCAGACGCTTGAGCACGCTCACCTGGGTCTCGGGATCAGTCACGGAATCAGCCACCTGATCCACCAGTGCTTGCAGCGAATGACTGCCATCCGCGCTGAGGAAGCCGCGACCGTTGCTGTCGGAGTTCACGTAGAGCACCGCCTTCTGCCGCAGTTCCGCTTCATGCGCCTCCGCCCATTCCGTGGAGCCGATCAAGCCCGGCTCTTCGGCATCCCAGCTGCAATACACCAATGTGCGCTGCGGATGCCAGCCTTCGCGGACTAGCGTACCGATGGCTTTCATCTCGGCCATCAGCGCCACATTGCCCGACAGCGGATCGTCAGCGCCGAAGACCCAGCCATCATGATGGTTGCCGCGGATCACCCATTCATCGGGCTGCTCGCCACCCTTGATCGTCGCAATGACGTCGTAGCACGGTTTCAAGCTCCAGTCCGATTTCACCACCAGATGCACCTTCGCCGGGCCAGGCCCGAAGTGATACGTGATGGGCAAGGCCCCACGCCATTTCTCGGGCACGACCAGTCCATCCAGCGCGGCAAGCAAGGGTTGCGCATCCGCATACGACATCGGCAGCACGGGAATCTTCAGCACCGTGCGCGCTTCGGCGATGGACAGACGTTTCGCATCCTTGGTAGCCGCAATCCCCGGCGTCAGCGGATCGCCAGGATACAGGGGCATGTCCATCACCGAGCCACGCTGCACGCCGTCTGCCGGACGAAAGCCGCCCTTCGGATAGGTGTCGCCCGCGCCATAGCCGTCGTCTTTCGGATCCGAGTAAACGAGGCAGCCAATCGCGCCGTGTTCATGCGCGAACTTCGGCTTCAATCCCCGCCAGCCGCCGCCGTAGCGTGCGATGACGATGCGCCCTTTGACCTCAATGCCATGCGCCGCGAGCTCCTTGTAGTCTTCCGGCATGCCCTGGTTCACATACACCAGCTCCGCGGTGACATCGCCATCCGCGCCATAGACATGATACGGCGGCAGCTCATCCGCGACCTGGGTCGAGGTGCGGTCCCCCGGGACCGGCGGCTCCTGCAGCTTCGCGACGAACCTGCCCGGCGCGACCAGTTCCACACTCACCTTCGTCGGCGTCGGATACAGCACGTCGAAGGTTTCGATGTGTGCCTCCCAACCCCACTCCTGGAAGAGCTTGAGCATGAACTCCGCGTTCGCCTTGTCATGCGGCGATCCCACATGATTCGGAGCCGAAGCCATCTGCTCCATCCATTGCTTCTGATCGTCAGGTTTCAGCAGCGCATCGAACTTCTTCTCCAGCGCCACCTGCGCTGCCGCACTCTTGTCAGTGAACCCGGTCAGGTGAGGCACCGCATCGCCAGCGTGAACGGCGGCAAGCAGAACCAGTGAGAGCAACGGAACCAGGGAGTGCGTGGGAATGAAGCGCATAAGGCAGGCGTGGGTGAAGCAAGACTGAAGGCTAAACGACTGGCGCAGGGCGTTGTTGCAGCACTGGCTCGGCGCATTTTAGCGGAGGCACCCGAACTATGGCTGTTTGCCTGGCGTTTTGCTCAAGTGACTGCTGTGAACCCATCCAACGACATTGCTCCAGCGAATGTAAACCCACAGGTCCTGCCCATTTTGCGAGGTCCGCCCAAGGTACTCGATCCGGCTGCCATTCCACGGAATCCTGCCAACGGTTTTGTACCGTTCGCCCGGGCCTGCCCGCACATTAAGCTGGTCTGGGTCGCCACGACCGACGTTGACAGCATATAATTGATCTCCCGCCATCGTCTGCTTGCGGGCTTGCCCGGGGGCGGACGCAGGAAAAGGCGGGTACGCATGCGGGCCTAAAAAGGGCGGTGAAGGAGGTTTGGACGGCTTCACGACAGCATTTGAACTGTAGTAAGAGCGGGTGGGGGTGTTCGGCAATTGCGGGTTCGTATAAACAGTATGTCGTGTTGACGAGTTAGGTGGGGACACAATGCGCGTTGGCGTACCGGAGTGATGGCTGAGTGCCGAAAGAGCGACCACCACAATAATGGCAACAACCAATAAACCGAGGCACCCACCGCATCCGCTGCCAGCCGAAGAACCGCCACTCGAACTGCTGGTCGTATACCCAGAATCGCTCCCGTACGCGGACGAGGCGCTTGAATAGCTGGCGTGCGAATAATCTGAGGAGTCATCCGATGATTCGTCGTCGCTTCGGTGGCTCCCGAACAGCCCGTGCGGGCATTCATCAGACGAATGGTTCTTGCTGCCACAGTGAAGGCATTCCGAGGAAAGGAGTCCGTGAGGACAATCACCGGATGAATGTTCTTTGCTGCCGCAGTGACAGCATTCGGAGGAAAGGAGCCCATGAGGGCAATCATCGGACGAATGGTCTTTGCTGCCGCAGTGCCTGCATTCCGAGGACAAGAGTCCATGAGGACAATCACCGGTTGCATGGTTCTTGCTGCCACAGTGCCTGCACTCCGAGGACAGGAGCCCATGAGGACAATCACCGGTGGAATGGTCTGTGCTGCCGCAGTGCCCGCATTCGGAGGAGAAGAATCCCATAAATCAGTGTGCGGGCAGCATTGCCTAATAGTGGCGTCGGCAACAAACAGGCGGATTGGTTCAGCGGCCTTTTTATAGAGAAGAATTCTATTAAATGGTGCCGCAGATTTTATCCATGGCAGGGGTTTTGCGCAACAAAATTCATGATTTGACGCTTCCTGGGAGGGGGGGACAAGGCAGAGGGGTGGACTGCCTGGGGTTGCGCTGGTGGCCGGGGGAGAAAGAGTGAAGAGTGAAATGGGACCGGCGCAGTCAATACATAGGTAACAGATTTGGGGGGCAGCCCTGGCTCCACGCGTGTCTGGAAAATGTGTCGCCTCCCAAGTTGAACCCATGCGCGTAACCGTGAAGCACCCCCGTTCACGTTCTTCACCCCCCGACAGGAGAGAAAATCTATGACAACCGAAGCGAAGTGCCCATTCAACCACGCTCCCAGCACCGGCACGACCAACCGCGACTGGTGGCCCAAGCAGTTGAACCTGAAAATGCTCCACCAGCGATCTTCGCTGTCGGATCCCATGGGCCCGGCCTTCAATTATGCGGAGGAGTTCAAGAGCCTCGACCTCAAGGCCGTGAAGAAAGATATTGAGGCCTTGATGACGGACTCGCAGGACTGGTGGCCGGCGGACTTCGGCCACTACGGGCCGCTGTTCATCCGCATGGCATGGCACAGCGCCGGCACCTACCGCACCGGTGATGGCCGCGGCGGGGCAGGGAACGGCAGCCAGCGCTTCGCGCCCCTCAACAGCTGGCCCGACAACGTCAGCCTGGACAAGGCGCGCCGGCTGCTCTGGCCGATCAAGCAGAAGTATGGCCGCAAGATCTCCTGGGCCGACCTGATGATTCTCACCGGCAACGTCGCCCTGGAATCGATGGGATTCAAAACCTTCGGTTTTGGCGGCGGACGGGCCGACATCTGGGAACCGGAAGAAGACATCTACTGGGGCACGGAGAAGATCTGGCTGGATGACAAGCGCTACTCCGGCGACCGCGACCTCGAAAACCCGCTCGCGGCGGTGCAGATGGGCCTGATTTACGTCAATCCCCAGGGTCCGAACGGCAACCCGGACCCGGTGGCGGCGGCACGAGACATCCGCGAGACCTTCGCCCGCATGGCGATGAACGACGAAGAAACGGTGGCGCTGATTGCGGGCGGCCACTCCTTCGGCAAAACCCATGGGGCAGGGGACGCGACCCTTGTGGGGCCGGATCCGGAGGCGGCCGGCCTTGAGGAGCAGGGCCTGGGCTGGAGAAGCGGCTACGGTACTGGCAAAGGCGGGGATGCCATCACCAGTGGTCTGGAGGTCACCTGGACCACCACGCCGACGAAGTGGAGCAACAACTTCTTTGAGAACCTGTTTGGCTACGAATGGGAACTGACCCAAAGCCCGGCAGGTGCGCATCAGTGGCGGCCGAAAAATGGCGCCGGTGTGGGAGCCATCCCGGATGCCCATGACCCGTCCAAGCGGCGCGCCCCCTCCATGCTCACCACGGACCTCGCCCTGCGGTTTGACCCTGCCTACGAGAAGATTTCGCGACGGTTCCTCGAAAACCCAGATCAGCTCGCGGACGCCTTCGCCCGCGCCTGGTTCAAGCTCACGCACCGTGACATGGGCCCGCGCGCACGCTACCTCGGGCCAGAGGTGCCAGCCGAAGAACTCATCTGGCAAGACCCCATCCCCGCGGTCAATCATCCGCTCATCGATGCGCAGGACGTTGCCGCCCTCAAGGCCAAGGTCCTCGCTTCAGGTCTGACGGTCTCCGAACTGGTGTCAACCGCCTGGGCTTCGGCGTCCACATTCCGTGGCTCCGACAAGCGCGGCGGTGCGAACGGTGGCCGCATCCGTCTGGCCCCGCAGCGCGATTGGGCGGTGAACCAGCCGGCCCGGCTGGCCAGGGTGCTCAGCACCCTGGAGGGCATCCAGACCTCGTTCAACGGCACCCGGTCTGACGGCAAAAAGGTCTCGCTTGCCGACCTCACCGTTCTGGCCGGTTGCGCCGGCGTCGAGCAGGCGGCGAAGAATGCCGGTCATTCGGTCACCGTTCCGTTCACCCCGGGGCGCATGGACGCCTCGCAGGAGCAGACCGATGTGGATTCCTTCGCGGTGCTCGAACCCGTCGCGGATGGCTTCCGCAACTACCTCAAGACCAAGTTCTCGGTCCCGGCCGAGGAACTGCTGCTGGACAAGGCGCAATTGCTCACGCTTACCGCACCCGAAATGACGGTGCTGGTGGGCGGCATGCGCGTATTGAACACCCACGTCGGACCGGCCGCCCACGGTGTTTTCACCCAGCGGCCCGAAGCGTTGACCAACGACTTCTTCGTCAACCTGCTCGACATGGGCACCGAGTGGAAGCCGCTCAACGAAGGCGTCTTTGAAGGGCGTGACCGCAAAACCGGCCAGCCGAAATGGACCGGCACGCGCGTGGATCTGGTCTTCGGTTCCAACTCCGTGCTTCGCGCCGTGGCGGAAGTTTACGGCACGGCGGACTCACAGGGCAAGTTCGTCCAGGACTTCGTGGCGGCCTGGAATAAGGTCATGAATCTGGATCGCTATGACGTTGCGTAGTTTCTAACCACAGCCCCGGATCTGAAGAATGGAGCGTGGACACTCCTGTCCGCAATCGTAAACACAGGCGGCGAAGCCGCGAAGGGCTTCCCTGAAGCTTGCACGATAATGGCGCTGCTCTTTGATAAGCTGGCGGCGGCGCCACAGACCTCCTGATCTCAGGCAGGTCCGGGATGCTTTGGGCGGCTGAGGAAATAGGTCCCATACGTGTTGTTGGGTATTTGTGAAATGCGTTTTGAGCGCCATTTGCCGCCAGCGCAAAGGCTTCGCCGGACGTCCAAACGGGTCCTAAACAAGCATGGAGATAAGTTCCATCCCACGGCGCTCATGGAGGAGGTTCGCCACAGGCGTATCGCTCTCAAAATGTCCCAGAGCTCGCTGGCGCTTGCCGTAGGGAGTACTCAAGCCATCATGTCAAAATGGGAACTCGGCAAGAAGATTCCGGGGCGCGTGTCCAAGGGGAAACTCGTGAAGTGGTTGGGGTTTGACCCCGGGCTCAAAACACCATTGTGATGGCTCTTTAGGTGTTGGGTTTTTGGCATTGTGGCTCCTTGCCTGTGTCCTGTCCGGGCGTCGCCCCCATCTTCCAGCCATTCGGCTTGAATCGGTCTTTTGTGTCCTTGACTTGCTCGAACGCGCTCGGAGCAGTGGCAAAGAATCTTGAGCCGTGTCTCTGGATTCCGCTATTGTCGATTGACCGCACTCCTTCAGAATTCCGTCAATGCCCTCCCCTGCATCATCGAGCTACAACCTGAGCTTCACTGCCGCCCCACTCCGCCCAGAGTTGGCGAGAATTGTCGCTGAGAGCTACCTCGCGACGGGCGACTGGGATCTTGCGAAGGAACGCATGATCTCTTCCAACGCCCTACAGTGCCGGAGCGCGAGCAGCGCGATCCGCCTTGAGCGGGAACTGCGTCAGAGGCTCCGGACCTTGACTCACGATCAAGTCGTTCTGATCGCACATGCCACGGCTGAAGATCGCGCCGCCATCGCGTGGCTCGCCGCGTGCAAGCACATCCCGTTTGCGTTCGAGTTTGCATCCGAAGTTTTAAGGGACAAGCTTGCGGTTCATGATCCTGTTCTTCGCCATTCCGACTACGAAGCCTACGTCGAAAGCAAAAGCCTTTCCCACCCTGAGCTGGCCCGGCTGACTGTTTCTTCGAAGAGCAAAGTCCGGCAAGTTCTTCTGCGGATGCTCTCCGAGGTGGGCATTCTGACCCAGGGGGCTTCGTTGGGAGCGATTCAACGCCCCGCCTTATCGCCTGCGGTCGTTCGCGCCGTCACCGCTGACAGCTCGAAATGGTTGGCCGGATTCCTCGTTCCCGAAACTGAAATTTTCAGCCGCTGATACCATGAACACGAACGAACTTTCGGAGCGGCTTTTTAAGACTCTCGGTCATCCGAACTTCCTCTCGATGAAAGGGCTGGCGAACGAGGTTCCCATCTTCATCCAAACGTATGAGCCCGCGCAGGAAGATGGCATCCGCCGGATGGTGGACGGTCTCGTGGGCCGGCTGCGGAATACGGGTATCACGCTGACTTCCCTTGATCTGTTCAGCCTGGTTTTAGAGGAATTGGAGGAGCACGACATGACACACGATGAATCTCCAGATGGCGCAGGTGATTATGGTTACCACCATCCGCCTGCTGGTGATATTGACGAAATCCGGGAGCTATTGCGTGGCTATGGTTCAGAAGAAAGCTTGCTCAAGGAGCTCATCCAAAACGCCGAGGATTCTGAGGCTTCGCGACTCGTGTTCATGCTTGTTCCAGGTGATCCGGCTTCACCACACCCACTCCTCCGAACGGCTGGCCTGTGTGTGATGAACGATGGGGTTTTTCTGCCTGAGCATCTTGAGGCCATGTCCCGTTTGCGCATCGGGACAAAGGGCAAAGATGCCCGGGCTATTGGGCGTTTCGGCAAGGGTTTGAAGTGTGTGTATTCCGTTTGCGAGGCATTCTTTGTCGTCGCAGCCACAGACCCTTCGCTAGGGTGGCCTGGAAAGACCAAGAGCAGATTCTTTAACCCCCGAAGTGGTTGGAGGCATCAGGACTGGGATTCCGCTTATCGAGGATCACCTGAAGCGGTTGTCAGTCATGTGACCAAAGAAGTGAATAAAGTCCGCAAGAATGACAAGCCTTGGCTGGCATTTTGGTTGCCACTCAGACATCCAGATCATCAGACAGATTCGAAAGGGAAGATCGACTGGATTCACTCCACCTCAAACCTGCTGCCAGGGGTCAATCCAAAGCTTGGTCACGATTTGGCCGAGGGCTTGGCCAGCATTGCGCCCTCCCTCGCCATCTTGCGCAACTTGATTGAGATCGTAGTCGATGACCAACTGGGTTCTGCACCGCTGTGCACGACGTGGTCGGTCGGAACCGGCAGCCTCAGAGCCTCCGCTCCGGGAGACTCGGAAGCACAGCTTCTGCACGGACAAATGTCGCTGCTCGCCACTCATGGCGCGAATACCGATTTCAGCTATAGCGGTTTCGTCGGCACTCTCAGGGACTCGCGGGCAATTCAAATCAAACAATCTGATGATTGGCCGTCAACCGTCTCCATTGACCCAGATGGCAGCTCCTCCGACGACAAGACCAAGGGGGAGGCCCACTTCGGTGCCATTTTCTCGGGAATGCCCAGCAAGGCCGGAAAACTGCGCATTAAATGGGCGGTTTTCCTTCCTGTCGGTGACCAGCCTGTGGGAACTCGCGAATGTCAGCTCCAACTGGTTGCTTGACCTGCTGCTTCAGGGGTATGAATACAAGGCGGACAAAGCCTCGCTCGCCCGGGAGGAGGCCGGATTGGCACATGAGTTTCTTCACCTCGCGGAAGAGCACGCCAACTATTTTCACAGCGGAAAACGAGTTCAGGCTTTGAAGGAATTGATCGGGAAAGATGATCAGAGCCGTGAAATCCGGCTCAAGATGATGGCGGTGTTGGCAGGCACGGCAGTAGAGATCGATGCTCTGCTGCTGGGGTTTCTGGGGGGCAACGTAGAAGCGGAATTGATTGATCCCGTGACCGAGTGTCTCGACTCTGCGGCATTAGTAAATCCGTTTTGGAAGGAAGTGGAGCACCTCTTTGCCTACGCTGCTTCCAAACCCTCCATCCGTGACTTCGTCGTGACGCTGTTTCGAGGAGCCGATCCCCTGGACGACAAGGTGCCTCTCCCGGCCCATAGTCGCGTGTTTCTCCAACGCTGGAAGGACAGCCAAACTCACCGCTCCTCGTTCCAGCAGTGGTCGGCCCGGCTTGAGCGTGAGCTACATGTGGCGCATCGGCTGGATGCCAAGGGCGACAAGCATGATCTGGGAGAAGCGGATGCCTTTGAAATCTTCGAGAAGTTCACCATTCACCGCCTGTGCCGTGCCTTTGAAGACGGAAGCGCGGCGGAAGTGCTGCGACAGACCATCCAGGCGCGCAGGCAGTCATTCTGGTATGGACATCATGAGGACGGCTACCTGGCCATCCTGCACGCCATCGAACTGCGGGAACGCCTTGCCCGGGCTGAGCTGACGGTCGACAGCATCGAAACCGGACTGGAGCGTTATCAGGCCACCTGGTGGCGCATTGATCAGGCCTACCGGCTTTGTTGCCTGCACTTACGCCGCTACGGGCAGGTAAACGTGATGGAGCAGCTCGAAGCCTGGATAGGCAAGAGCTACGTGAACAACTTCCTGCTGCCGCTGGCGGATCGCTGGAGTGACAGGGTGCGGTTCATGGACAAATGGTCCTGCGCCTCGCTGCACGCCCAACGAGATTTTGTCATCGACCACGTGCTGCCATTCTTGCACAAAGGGCAGAAGATATTCGTCATCATTTCCGATGCGTTGCGCTACGAGGCTGCGGCGGACCTGGCGGACCGCATCAACTCAGAAAACCGTTTCACGGCGGAAGTCTCGGCCATGTTTGGAGAGCTGAATGGCAGCAACATGCTCCTCACGGCGGACCATGGCTTTCTATTTCAGTTGGATGATGTGCATGATGGCGATGCCACAGCCCTTCCCCAGGCTGCTGAGTGGAAGAACCGGAACCGTCGCTTTGCGATAGGGTTCGGCATTCAAGAAAGCAGCGCCGTGAAGGTGTTCACCGCCCGCCAACTTTCCCTGCCAGGGGAGTGGTCCTGCGCTTTTCCCCTGTCGCTCGGGCGATTTCCGCTCCAAGGCTCGGGCAAGCGCTATGTGCATGGCGGATTCAGCCTTCAAGAGGTGGTCATCCCGGTGGTCCGAATCAACAAGTCGCGTACCGATGACACAGGGCGCGTGACTGTCGAATTTATGCGTGTGCCTGCCAAGATCACCACGGGGCAGGTGGCCTTCTCCCTGTTTCAGGAGAAGCCGGTCACCGCCAAACGCCTGCCAAGAGAACTCCGGGTGGGCATTTATGCCCCGGACGGGGCGTCCCTGTCCGAAGTCAAAACCTACAGGCTGGATTCCAAGGACGAGGAAGCCAGGACTCGGGAAACCAGCGTCATTCTAACGCTGTCCGCCAGCGCTGATGCGTTCAACAACACCACGCTGGAGATCCGGCTGGACGAAACACTGCCAGGCACGAACCAGACCGTGACATACAAATCTCACGCGATTAAGCTCCAGAAACCCTTTGCCAGCGATTTCGATGACCTCTGAAGACACGCCTCCTGACGATCAGGAACTGCCCCCAGCCCCGCCAACAGATATCAGCGATCTGGATCGCAAGATCCTCCAGCACTTCCCTGGCCTGGTCGTTCGCAAGGACCTGACCAAGGGGCTGAAGCAGAATGCCGTGGTGCCTACGTACGTGCTGGAATTTCTCCTCGGCCAGCATTGCGCGACGGACAATCCAGAGGTGATCAAGAGCGGCCTCGAATCGGTCAGGCGTATCCTCGCCAAGCACTACGTTCATCGGAACCAGGCGGAACTGGTGAAGTCCACCATCAAGGAAAAGGGGCGGCACAAGGTCATTGACCAAGTCACGGCGGAGCTGAATGACAAGGGAGGTTTTTACGAGGCAACGTTCACTAACCTTGGGCTCAAAAAGGTGCCCATCTCTGACGATTTTGTGCGCCGTTTCCCAAAACTCCTGGTGGGAGGAATCTGGTGCATCGTGGACGTGATGTACGAGCTGGCGGAGAACCCCAAGTCAAGTCCCTGGCAGATTGAAACACTTAAACCCATCCAGGTTGCCAAGGTGGATTTTGATGAGTACCTGCAAGCCAGAGCACAATTCACCACCGAGGAGTGGATGGACGTGCTCATGCAGAGCATGGGCTTCAATCCAGAGCAGTTTGGCAAACGTGCCAAACTGCTGACACTGATCCGCCTGATCCCCTTTTGCGAGCGCAACTACAACCTGCTCGAACTCGGGCCGAAAGGGACGGGAAAGTCACACATCTACGCCGAATTTTCGCCCCACAGCATGCTCATCTCGGGCTCCGAGGTGACCTCACCCAAGCTCTTCGTCAGCAACTCCAACGGCAGAATCGGGCTTGTGGGCTTTTGGGATTGCATCTGCTTCGACGAGTTCGCCGGAAAAGACAAGAAGGTGGACAAGGGACTGGTGGACATCATGAAAAACTACCTGGCCAACCGCACCTTTTCGCGTGGAATCGAGAAGCTCACGGCGGAAGCGTCGATGGTTTTCATGGGCAACACCAAAAAGTCCGTGGCATACATGCTCAAGCATTCCCACTTCTTCGATCCCCTTCCGGACAAGTACATCGACTCCGCCTTTTTGGATCGCATTCACGCCTACAACCCTGGCTGGGAAGTGTCACCTGTCCGGCACGAGCTTTTTACCAACGGATATGGCTTCGTTGTCGATTATTTGGCTGAAGTCCTGAAGCACCTTCGCACGGAAGATTTTACCGGTGCTTACAAGGAGCATTTTGAAATCGTGTCAGAGGTATCGACCCGTGATCAAACCGGATTTGAGAAGACTTTCTCCGGGCTGATGAAGATCCTTTATCCGGATGGCAAATGCAGCGCTGAGGAAACCGAGGAGCTGCTGGCCTTCTCCATGGAAGCTCGTCGACGCGTGCGTGAGCACATCTTGCGCATCGATGACACCTTTAAGCGCCACGACTTCATTTACCAGGCTATGGGCGGTGGCAAGCCCGTGACTGTGCTGACCCCAGAGGAAATCCAGTATCCCACTTTTGCCGCACCGCGAACCCATCAAGCAGCCGAAGGTGAAGAAGCGCGTGGAACCGAGGAGGGCTCAACCTCTTCCAACGATGCGCTGCTTGAGAAATCGAAACCCTACGCCGAGGAGTCACCGCAGCCTGGTCATGTGATAGTCCCTGAGAACACCAAAGGCTGGAGCTACCGCCGTTTGTTCGCCAAGCATCTCAAAGGTGCCCGCACCATCACGATTAGCGATCCCTATGTGCGAATGTTTTTCCAAGCGAGGAACCTGATGGAGTTCCTCCAAATGGTGCATGACCTGGTATCCGAGGGCGATGAAGTCGCCGTGCATCTGCGAACCCAGTCCGATCAGGACTCCTGTGTGAAGCAGGAGGAGAATCTGAACCAGATCGCGGATTCGTTCACCGGCTCGCGTGTGGCCTTCACCTGGGAATTTGATCACAGCCCCAACTTCCACGCGCGAAACATTACCACCGACAATGGTTGGAAGATCACTATTGACCGTGGGATGGACATCTTCCAACGCTACGAAACGGGACCTTTTTCGCTTGAACAAGCCGTTCAGGAAGCAAGGCTGACTCGCGGAGCAGAGGTCACCTACCTGAGGGTGTGAGGGGGTGACGGCGACGGTCACGAGGCGTTGCGGGGTGTCCCCGCTGGAAAGGGTAGCGCCTCACGAAGGAGGCACGAGGGAAAGACTTCTTCTCCGTAGAGCAGCTAGGCGAGAGAATTTCAAGGCATCTCGCTACCATCCAAATCGCCTCGCAAACCACCTGAAAGGAAGGTGAATGGCGGTTCGAGCTTGGTAACCGTCACGGGGGCTGCCTTGGGCCGCCGCTTGATTTTGTCCGGTGATCGCTACGCAGCGAGACGTTGCTTTGCCCGATGACCTCTGGCCCAGGCCTCCGGCGCTACCTCATGCACCT
>Ga0118677_10005177_pt1 | contig 23031 bp, 22 predicted proteins | sample AliMusrvi5mmetaG_FD_86154 | JGI IMG/M metagenome (GOLD analysis project Ga0118677, IMG submission 86154)
GGGATGTGGATGGCTCTATGGTGGTGCGGCGGATGGTCTTGGAGTCAATGGGCTTGACCACCGGTCGGGCATTGGGATCCTGCTGTTGGCCGAAGGGATCGCTGGTCCGCTCGCGCATGGCAAATTGGCTGGCTATCGCCTCAACATAACTCTTCAAATCGGGGCCGACGAATCGCGATGGAACGGGGGCATTAGCGGTGTGGGGGGCTGCCAAGGCGGCCGCGGGTGCCGTGGCCGAATCCTTTGGCTTGGTGGCAAGCGCCGGTTGGAGAGTGATGAGATGGAATGCCAGGGCGGCGAGGATTGTGATAGATGGAATTGAACTACGGATAGCACGACTTGAAGAAAAGCAGGCAGCGGTTTCATCCTTCGGCACCCGCGGCAGGCGTGTTGAATATGCGGCCTTGGGGATGCGGTGAGCATTTCCCACAGACGCCATGATATGAACTAATTTTCCCATGCGGTGTAGTTGACTTGGAAGTTAAGGAGGGTTGAGGGAATCTGTGGGTTTGGATTTGGGTCGATGCGAAATTCTTGGAGTTGGAGTTGAGGCATGCAGGTTTCCAATTCGAGGAATGCCCGCTGCATGGTGCGGAAGGTGCCACGGAAGACGATGCGCAGTTGGGATGATGGCTGGGCGGTGGCAGAGCCAATGCCGGCCTTGGTGTTATTGCGTTCGAATGCGGTTTTTTGGAATTCCTTGGGTGGTAATGTTTCGGCGATTGCGCGAAGATGAGTGTTGACTGCGCTTGAGGACTCCTCTGCCAACAGAACCGCCCAATGCGATATTTGTGGGCGGTGGAGGGTGATTTTTGTCTCAATTTCGAGGGCTTTGGTTCGATTTCTTTTGAAGGACTCGAAGAGGGTTTGCTTGTTGCTGAGGGAATCGAGCATTTGGGACTTGAGCGTGAAGCCGAGCGCAATGAACAAGACACAGCCGAGAGCTGGCAGGACAATACCGAACATGGCGATAGACTGGCGATAGAGATTCATGGATCAGGGAGATTTGCTGACATTGAGAGACAGCGGATCAGTGGCTTCAAATCGCTGGGTGATGGTCAGGTCAAAGTTAAACGGGTAAGTGGACTCGTCGGTGTCGAAGGTTTCCTCGACGGGCAGCGGCTTGAAACCGCTGTTTTCCTGGGTACGGACGTTGATGGCGAGGCTGCGGGTGCGAACGGTTGGGTTGAAGGCAGGGTTAGCGGTGACGCGGGCGATTTCACCGAACAGGGCCGCAATGCCATCCTGAGTGTTGAGGGTGTTGAGACGATCCACTGCCTCATCGCGGGCAAGGCCGGTGATCCTCCACTCCTTGATAAAGCCTATTTTGGTCTGACCGGGTGCCGATTCGGGTCGCACAGTGTGGACAAAATTCTTCACCAGAACGCCGCAGTGCTCTGGGAACAGGCGGCTGAGAAGTTCCATGGAGGTCCAGGCTTTGGAGCGGTCTGCCAGCAGATTGTCCCAATGCTCGTTTTTTTGGTATTGATTGGTGAGATTGCCGAGCCGACCCTTGATGACGTTGGCTTGATTCGGATCAAACGCCCACGCGTCACTGCAAAAGATATCAACGATCCCGAACACGACCCATGCCAGCATCAATACGGTGAGCGTGTAGAGGCTCATGCGGGCCAGTCTGAGGCCCCAAAGCAGCAGCATTTCCGCACGGGACGGGTACACTTCAATGAGCGCCCTGTCAGAGGGCAAGAAATCCTGCAGTGCCCATTTTTCACTGCGGAAGGTGCTGAATGTCAGGCTGGGGGCCAGCTCATCTTTGGACGGCGAGGTGGCGGCGATGACCGGTTCGGGACACCAGGTCGGGATGACCTCCGGGGTTGAATATGTAACCATGGCAACCCGGCTGAGTGGGAATGCATTGCTGAGATAGCAATTCAGGCTCGGATCGAGGTCGAGGCTCAGGGGCAGAATGAAGAGGTCCGGCTCGATCAGTTCCAACGAGGCGTAAGTAGTGGTTAGGGCTTGCCGCAAGTTGGGGGCTTGGCGCAGGTGGCGGTGCTGGAGTGTTCTGATGAGCAGTAAATCTGCGTGCTCGTTGAAAAACGCTAAAACACTGAACCACGGGTATTGGAGGATGGCCACCGAGGATTTCCCCGGTTCGAATTGGGCGCTTTGGGCTAGGCCCATGATCGCGACTAGCGGGGCACTGAGTGCATGGGTGATGATTGGAAAATTGCTAGATTCACCAGCTTGTCGGAAAGCCGTGAGAAACGGGGCATATTTGCGGGTGATGGTGATGGTGGTGCCGATCACACCGCTGCCTTGGGCGGGATAGGGGAGGACTCGCCATGAATTTTGTTCGGGCGGAATTGAGGAATCGCCGAGAATGTTGGCGGGTTTCCGGACGGCGGTCTCGCGCAGGTCCGGGAGGGCAGCCGGATTATCGAGGGCGGGTTTGAGTTCGGCGGTGGTGAATTCATCGGCTATGTGAAGAATGACGCCGAGTGAGGAGGCTTTGAAGGTGCGGACTTGTTTGAGCACCTCCGCCGCACAAGCATCCATTAGTGGGGTGTCTCTGAGGTCGGCTTCAATGATGGTCGGGCCGATTGCCCATGCCTCCTTGCGCCGCTCGTAAAAGAAGCTAGATATGCGGAGGCCGTCCACCCGGATGTGTAGTTGGAAGTCTAGGTCGAGGGCCGCTTGGTACCATGCAGGGTAGGTCGCCCGGGTGCTGTGGAGCAGCATCCAGCTTGCTTGCCGGTAACGCTCAAAAGTATTGAGGGATGCGGGATGTTGAAGGGTGACCACGGAACAGATGAGGAAGGAAGGGTGCTGACTGCGGCTGGGAATGAATGACTGGCGAGAGCGAGGCCCGCCCGAATGCCTGAAGCAGGCCGCGTGAATGTTCAGGAGCTCCCACTGATCGGGAGTGTTTTCTGATGGTTCACCAATGGATGTTTTGTGGTCCTCTGGGTGATCCTCGCGGGGCCCGCCCGCACGGATGGAGCGGGCTGCGAGGATGGGTAGGCGCTCCGGTCGATCACGGGTGCCCGCCTGGATTTCACCAATCAGTGATTGGCGAGTTGAAGACGTGATTGGTCTTTTCAGCGGTTTGCGCGCAGGTGGCATAAAGGTTTCCCAGCGCAGGATAATTGCCGTCACCCGTGTAGGTGTAGGCTGTCGCCTTGTCGGTGGGGCAAAGCGGCCCGTTGGTGACGTAAGCGTTTGCGCCTATGATGTTCGTTGCCAGCAGGCCCGCGCCGCCGGGAGCGCTGTTTCGCATGTTTTGGTCACTTCGCATAGCTTGCTGCATGTTGCGGATATTCATGAGGCAACCGGCACGGTCCGAGCCTCTCTTCCAGGCGCGAGCACCTACGAACAGAATCGTGATGAGAGAGAGCAGGACGAGTATGACGACCGTCAATTCGAGGAGGGTCATGCCGGAATTGCGCTTGGTGGATGTTGTTTGTGTTAGTTTCATAACTGTTCTTCTGTGGTTTGTGTTTTATCTGTTGTTTGTTTCTGTTTTGTCTGCGTGGACGGCATAGCGATGCGGAAGTTCATAAAGATCTCCTGCTAGGCTCGGCAGTCTCGGAAGGGATTGTTTTGGCGGTTTGTGCCGGTTTCGAAATAGGTTATTGAAGTAGTGAGGATGGGACTTGGGGTGAGCGGCGACGGTCACAGACCGCCGCTACATGAGGTTATCATCATTTCGGTTCATTTTGGCGTTGGTAAAAGTATCATGAGTGATAAGGCCGTGCTTGAGGAGGCGGCGAAGGTTGGCATCCCACTCGATGTTGCCACTTCGACGGATGACGTCATCGAGTGAGCGGGCACCGCCGTTGTAGTTGGCAATGGCACTGGAGCTGGCGTCGTCGTTGTTGTGGAGGAACTCGTAGGTGAGCGCCCGGCGCTGGACGCCGACGAGGAGTCCTTGTGAGTGGATGAAGATGAGGATTTCAGCGAGGCGGCTGAGGACGGCGGCGTGGTTTTCTTTACGATAGAGTTCGAGGATGCGGCCGATGGTCTTGACGGCACCCGTGGTATGGAGGGTGGAGAGGACGAGATGGCCGGTTTGGGCCGCTTCCATGCAAGTATCCATTGCCTCGCGATCACGGATTTCTCCTAGCAAAATGACGTGGGGGGCTTTGCGCAGCACGTCCTTAAGGCCTTGGCGATAGGAATGCACGTCACGCCCGACTTCCTGTTGAGTAATGATGCTTGGTGCGGGGATGCGGTGGCCTGGGTATTGCGGGTCGTCCATCGTAACGGGATATTGGTACTCGATGGGGTCCTCGACGGTAACGATGTGCTTGGGATGGTGGCGGCGAAGCCAGTCGATGAGGGAGGCCAAGGTGGTGGACTTGCCCGACCCGGTGGCACCGGTGACAAGGCAGAGGCCCGCCCGCTTGAGTACGCAGTGACGGAGGGTGGAGGTGGTGTCCGGGTCGATGCCGAGGGCCTCTAGTTCCGGGATGGAGTCGCTAAGAATACGGCAGGTGATGCCGAGGCCCGACAAACTAAGGTGGGCTTGGATGCGCAGGCGGCCGGAGCGTTTGCCACGCTCGCCCATGGGGACGCCATCGCAGGAAAAGTCTGCGACCCGGCAATTGGTGAAATCAGCAATGGCCATACGAATATCGCTAGCAGTGCGTTGGTCGGGCGAGTGTTCCGTGCCGAAGCCGTGGTTGGAGCACTCGCGGTTGCCGATGAGTTCCTTGAGGATTTCATCCAAATGAGCGGAGGAGAGGATGCCAAGGTGACCGAGTATCTCTATGCCTTTGTTGGTATGAATATAGACCGGGCGTTCGGCTCGCATCTGGATGTCCGAAACCGTCAAATCGCAGCAGGTGCGGAAAATCATCCCGAGCAAGTCCTCGCCACTCATGCCTGGCACAAAGTGTGCCGGTGCGACCGCTGTGAAGCGGCCGGGGAGCGGGGGAGGTTCTAGAGTCTCGAGAATGGACATGGAGGAAACGGTTATGAGTTATTAGTTAACAGGAAAAAGCCATAATACCGCTGCGCTCCAGGAGAGAGGTCCGAAGAAGAGATATTTGGGGTCGGAGATAAGCGTGGATAACAGTCTCTTGATCTTATGTCTTCTTTCTTGGAGCCTTCTGCCTTTGCCGGGGCCTCGAGGCGGATAATGGTCTTTTCGGCGGCCTCACGGATTTTGCCGATGAATTTGAAGCGCTCCTGGCACTCGGCAATGCGCTGGGTAGATAGGCGTTCCCATTGCTTGGTTGCATCCCACTCCAGGCTCAAGCGGGTGTAACGGGCGAGGCAGTGGTCGAGTACGAGCAGGCATTGGTGCATCTGGGCTGGGGTGTATGTGGGAGTTGTGTTGTGCAGGCCACAGAACATCAGCTGAAGAATGTTGGTGGCGGCAGCGGCGGCGGTGAGAGCCGGTCGCGGATCCTGATCCTGTCTGAGGCAGTACTTGATGGTGCCTTCGGCCAGCTTTGCAACTGACGGGGTGAGTTCGGGGCGCGTGCCAACTGCGGGCTCAGTGAGGAAAAAGTGTAACGCGTTGTAGTTGCCGTAGTGCGATGGATCGAGTTGATAGGCAAAGCGCAGCTTGTCTTCGGCCTGACGGCGCAGGTAGCGCTTGAGCGCTGGACTGGCAGCCTTGGGATTGTTACCGGCTTCGGATGCCTTATTCAATGAATTCAGAAGTGCCTCCATATATCCGTTGAAGGAAAGGGCCGCCATTTTGGGTGAGGTTTTCGGCGTGACATCGGCCTTGACGTCTGGCGCAATCTCGCGCTCCTCTTGGAGGGTCAACCCACCATCAGCCATGCCTGCGTCGAAGAGGATATCGATAGGGCCTTGCATGGCCATGGCAATGACCTCACCATACGGGCTGCAGTTGAAGCCGAGTGGATTCAAGGGGACATCCAGATCTGGATTGGCGATGAGAGGACGTCCGGCAAATACCCACGCCAATGCCCCGGTCCCGATAAGACCCGTGGAGAGTACTCTATGCGTGATGGATATCATTGGAGTGGAAGTTCGGTCGGTTGCCTATGGAAATAGGTCAGGAGGACGATTGGGTGCGGAAGAACAATCGGGAAAGCCCCAAATAAACGGTAAGAATTCCGAAAAAATAGAGGGCCATGGCCCAAAAGGCTGACGAGGGCAGCGCACCGCGCTTGAAATAGAGCCGCTGAGTGAGGTCGGCAAATCGGTATTGGGGCGAATACAGCCAGATGCTCCGCAAGATGGAATTCTCCTCAACTTTCAACATGTTTTCGAGGAGGCCCACGCCCCACAAGCCATAAAGGGCGAGGGCGAGGGAGATGCTGAAACCCACGATGCTGCCAAAGCGCGAGGCGAGTGCGATGGCCAGTGCCAACAATTGGGCAACGACCAGCAGGAACAGGCTGGCGTACTGGAGGTTGAGAACCCACCACAGCGAGCGTTCGGTGGGGTCGCCGGGGCTGGCGGCCCATTGGCAGATGGCGGCGGTGATTAGCGCCAGCGGGGCGATATAGCAGAATACCGCGAACCAGATTTCGAACAACTGGCGGGAGGCAGACATGCCGGTGGTTAGAAAGTATTCACCCATCCCGGACTTAGCGTTGTCCTCCCCTTGGCGTGCGGCGGTGAAAAGCCCCCACAGCAGGGAGCAACACCACAGCGTGTTCCAAGCAGCGAGAATGCGTGCGGGTTGGACCAAGTTCGGTTTCTCCGTCGCGCTGGAGATCAGTGGCAGGGCGAATGGCAGAAAAACCACCGCCAGCATGCAAATAGCCCATGCTTTGCGTTGGAAAATGGTCGCGATGGTGAGTTGGAAGAGTCTCATCGTGTTTCTATATCTATCTTGCGTGGTCAATAGAACATTCCCCTCCGCTCTTCGAGTAGAACTAACCAATTCATCATCGAGACCGGCGGCAGGTTGGCTGGATGGGAAATGGGACACAAATTCACATGAATCTGGCTGGCCGTCATGCTCGCGCCACTGAGCATCGTGGTATCCAGCGGACGAACCAGCACACTCGCCGTCTCGCTGGCTACCGAGCCGACTTGACCGGAAAATGTCACCCCTGATGGGTCGAGTTCCACCCCATAACGCCTTTCCGGCGTGAAAATCGAACACGGTGGGAAATACAAACCCACAGGAGTATAGCCAGCGGGCGGAGTCCCGGGAGAGGTGTTGAAATCATCTCCAAAATACAAGCGCAGATTCGTGACCAATGAAAAGCCCTTGGTGAATGATGTTAGATCGGAGCATTCTTGGAGAATCACCCCGTAATCCAGGTCCGAACAGGGAATTGCCGGTTTGGCTAGAAACGCACTGCCTGTCGCCGCCGAATAGTCCACGTTGACTACCAGCGAGTGATTGACGGAGGTGGGGTCGGCCTGCAGCGCCGAGAGAAACGCGGTGAAACGCATGGGATAGACCGCGATGCAGATCTTGTTGGAGGCTAACAACTTGATTTCAAACGGGTAACTTGGTTTGAAATAGCCGGTTTTGGTCACTCCGGGTAGCGGATCGCCGAACCTGGCATTATTGAAGGTGATCGAACCGCTCATTGCGGTCTGAAATGCAAAATCAGTGCCGCTGCCGTAAGCCAGATCCACCACTCCGGTTCCGAAGTTATAGGTTTGGTCCTGGCCGCAAGCCAAGATGTAACCCGCTGGCAGGCCGCGGGCAAGGCCGGCGGTCAGCGGTAGTTCCAGGTCCTGACGGACTCCTGCCTTGAAATAGGAGAAGCGCAGTACTGTGGGTGTTTGGTTCGAGGCGCTGAGCGCCTGGGTGATGTCAAGGCGCATCGCGCATTGGAGGGAGCCGAGTGAATAGTTGTCCCAGGTGGTGGATGACAAAACGGCGGTCTCGCTGACATGCGCGAAGCGGTCGAAATAGTCGGGACCACGGTTGATCGGAATGAACGCAGCTCGTCCGCTCTCTGATGCCAGCGAGACGGGGAAGAAATCGCCTTGGGTGAGCTGATAGGTCTCGCGCACACCAGGAGTGAACGGATCGCTGGTGAAATTCAGCCCGCCAACCGTTGTATTGGGGGAAAGGGCGGCACCGCGGCGGGTGGCCAGCGCCGGGAGCACGGTGGCACCGTCCACCTGTGCCCTGCTAGCGAAAATACCACCGCTGATGGTCACGTCACCCCAAGCCGCACCGCCGGCATACTGGCCAAGTTCGAGGAAGGAGGCGGCAGAAATAGGCAACTGGGATGGGATCTCGTAAATTGACAGCACAAAGTTGCGTCGTTGCATCGTGGACCGAGTAGTGGCGGTATCCGCTGTGGCGAGGTTCATCGAAAACCCCCACCAATTGCGTTTAGCAACAAAGGGTCGGTTGGGACAGGTATAGCCAAAGTTGATGTTTGGATAGGTAAGGATGTTAAAGTTTGGATAGGCGCTCACCGGCAGCGCGACTCCGCTTTGTGCCAGGGCCCCGTACACCTTATTGCTGGAGATGATTGGCCAAATGGCGTCATGAGCGCTATCCGTTGTGTTGTCGCAGGTCAGTGGAACAGGATAGCCATTGCCCAAACTTCGATTGATACCCGCCGAGACCACCCCGGCGTCATGGCCGAGGGCCTTGAAGATCAAGGCGGGATTGTCTAGCGGCGCATCTCCGGAATTGGCCACCACTGGATTCGCCACTGCGAGTGACGAGAGCACTTGATTGGAGATTGAATGTTGGGCATTGGCTGCTGCCAGCGCTTCGCTGAAAATCGTATCCCAGCGCAGTGGGATGTTGTTGGCAGTGTTGGCATTTGACAGGGATTGCATCGCTAGGATCGCCCGGTTAGGGGTGATGGCCACAATCGAGCGCAGGATCGCCTCGCCTTTCTCAGAATAGTCAACCTGTAATTGCACACCTGATTGGACCGCGAGGGCGGCGCTTGCCTTTCGATAGGCGAACACCATCAACAAAGTTAGCAAAATGCCCATGGAAAGTACTATTAGCAATGACACATACCCGCGAGTTCTTCCTTTGGTGGTGAGGGTTTTCATTGGACCGGGGATGGTAGCGGCATGGCAGGCATTAACTGTAAGGCACCGAGTGGATCCTGAGAATCAGGAAACCGGCTCGAAAATTCATGAATGAGCCATCTGAGCAAGCTGAGGCTAAACTGTTTTCCAGCAAATCAATAAGCTATATTTTGGTATATTAACCATTTCGTATAACCAGCCACTTTGAAGGAATCCTCACACTAGGGTTCTTGACAAGTATAGGTAGTTGCCGATAGGCTAAATATTGTCACCTTGCGTCTTGAGGTCTTTCGTCTCCGTTCTGGGGCGAAGCATCTCTACGATATTATTGGCTCACGGAATACGCACTGCGTGGCAGGATTCCAATGGCTAACTCCTGGTCATTCAATAGTTGTCAAATTGCTATTGATTTTGATCATTCTGTTTAGGTTGAAGCTGACGTAGGCTAGTCGATCAATGCCGAAGGGTGTGAGGGTGAGGAGTTCCATGGTCCAGAGGCCCTCGCTATCAAGCACGGCGTCATAGCCTTTAAGCGTCAGCACTCGGCTTTGTGGCACCGATTCATTAAGGACCAATGTCGATCCGGGAACAGTTTTGCCGGTCACGCCGAGTTGTGGATTACCGTGATAGACCTGCACGTAGGTCGTCGAACTCGGATATAGATCATTTAGCGTAACGGTTACTTGAGGCATGGCAAGACGAATCAATTGCCCCTGGCTCAGGCCGGAAAGCACGCCGTCGGCCACCGGCCAAATTTGGATATGCGAGGAAGCGATCTGGGCGACTGACGTCTGCCGCTGGGCCTGCGAGAAGAGAGAGAAACGCTCTTCCCCGCGCACCTTTCGGAGGTTGGTTCCGGGGATGGAAGTCAGCGCGTAGCTTAAGGTCTGGCTACCATCTTGGGTGATAGACGCTTGTGTCAGCAGGGTGGCATGGCTGTTGTCGAGGTTCACACCTGTGCCGTTAGTCCCATAGGATTGGACATAGCGCAACACGTTGACGTACTTGGTGGGGGCCGGATCTGTGATAGCGTTGAGTAAGCCACTGACTGAAATATGGACACTAAACGGGCGATCCGCCCGGGTACGCAAGACCGGGCCATAGGGATCCTCGGAGTGGATCGTCACCCCTGCCACCGGGATGAAAGCACCGACGTACTTGGTATCGAGAAGATAACTGGCTAATGGCTGATTTGTGACGGTCCACAGTTCAAAGCGGGATCCCCCCGAACCAACCGGCAGCGGCGACCATTGGACGCCACTCGCCGCCACGGAAGCATCGCGCTGGACACCGGTAGAGGTCTGGAGTTGACGAATGAAGTTGGTATATCCGGGAGTTTGGGCGGAGGCCAGTGTGGCAGCGGCAATGAGCACGAGAACCAAGCGTAGTATGTAGATTTTCAATGTTTTGAAGGATTGGATTGAATTGGATCGGAGGGAGTTGGCGCGGACGGGGATGCTTTGGGAGACAACACCGAGATTGGGCCACCTTGATAGGTGGCGACCACAACACAGATACTGCCCTTGAGGCGCAGGGAGACTTCGGCATCTAGGGGTTGGGTGCCGGCGGCTTGCTCGTTAGTCACTTCCACGGTGGTGATCCAGCCACGGTTTTTGGCGTAAAACTCAGCCCAGCCCATGAGGGTGGAACCTGCCGTGAACTCGCTGCGATTGGCCATGGCCTTGGGCAATAGTAGGACTGCATGCTTGGGCACCAGAGTGGCTATGCCACCAAAACACAGGACGTCGGATTGGCTAATCAAATCCTGTGCTTGCTTGGGGGGGGGCTCGGCCCGACTAGGCGGCAAACGATGCATTGGATCCTCCTGCTGGCACTTGCGGAGTTGCAGTGCCAGTTGCTCGTGAGTTGCTGCATCCTTCATCACGGGTGGCGCGGCGGCTGCAAGGCCTGCCAACCATGCGCATTGCACAGCCACCGGCCATGCGAACGCCTGCCTCACGACTTTGGAACCTCGATGTTGCTTGGGCATGAGATCAGGGAGTGCGGAAGGTGATGAGGAGGACGAGATCTTGAAAATTGGAGCCGGGGCTGGTGATGTCAGCATGGGTTAGATCCATGAATATCATTACGTCCATCGGGCCGATGCGTAACTTGTTTGATGAATCCAGATAGGGTTTGATGCAAGGTGCCAGGGGCCGGGCGATGTAAGCCGGAACGCAGCTTGGACAAGTATCGCCATTGACGAGGGACCGGACATTTGTGCTATTGATGGAATTGAAGAAAGGAGACCAGGAATCATTGAGAAAATACTGACCGCCGAAGTCCATAGCCATACCGGAAGTGATGTTTAGGGTCTTGATAATTCCCTGTATCTGGACGCTCGCATCGGTCTGTTTGCCGTCGAAGATAGGGCTCCAGGTTAACGAGCCGTTGTAGCGGATCATCCCAGCCGTCTCGATGGGGTTGATCGAGCCATTGGGGTTTTGGGTGGTTACGCCTGCAACTAGGATTCTGATGTCGCACATCAGGTTCTGATTTAACGTGATGCCACCCTGGGCCGTGATTGTGACGAATTTCTTAACCGATGAAGGGTAGGTGATATTCCATGTTAGGTTAGGTCTGGTATCGGTCTGAATGATGGTTGGCGTGATGCTGAGCGTGCCGAAGGGGACCACGGGACAGACGGATTGTGCCCATGCCTGAGCCGAGGCGAAGGTGCAGATGGCCAAGGTGCTGGCTGAAAGGGTGGCAAAGGGTGATGTTTTCATAATCAATTGGGAGTGACTAGATAGATCCAGGAATTGCCTCCAAGTGGATCCTGAAAACCGGGCTTCCAGCATACTGAGGAATGGGTGAACTATCCGAGCGGGCAGCATTATCACTAGAATCCCTAAGGGCGGTAAGATATACCTTGGTACATTAGATGTTGCTGGAAAGAGTGGGTCTTTATTGAGTCATAGCTCCGGCATAAGTGATGAGTTCACCGTTAGGACCATTGAGGGCCATAACGAGGATGCCTTGATTGACCGAGAATGAGACATTGGAGGGCTTATTGGTGATATACCATTGCGGGGATCCAAGCACGCCGCTGAGCGGCACAACATAATAGTATAGGGCCAAACCACCACCGTGGTTCTCGAAGGATAGAATGGCCGCCCGCACCACGCCATCGGGCTCCCGAAAGTTCAACACCAGCACGGGTGAGGCGATGTTTTGAGGGTTGGTCCCGGCCAGCGCATCCGCCACCGAGGCATGCAGACGGAAGCGCTCGGCCTTACCCACCAGTTTGCTTACATACTTGCTGACGAGCGGAGCCTCCTCAGTTAGGAATTCCTGGGCTTTGTAAATCCTCAAAAACGCCAGTTGCTGGTTGAACAGGGCCAGGCTCATAGCGCCGATGGCCATACCCAGCAGAATAACCAGAGTGAGTTCGATCAAGGTGAAACCACCGCGTTTTGAGGCTGGCTTCATTGTGAGCGAATGATGGTTCGGGATTTGGCATAGTTTCGCCCGCCAATTTGGTAGGTCAACACGCTCTGCACTTTCCACACATGCATGTTTGCCGGATTGGTGATCGTCGTGCCGCTTCCACCAGCAACCGGATAATTATTGGAATCTGGAATGCGGGTTCGCACCACAACGCCTGTCACCGGGATGCCGCCGGCGATCAGACCGAGCTGGACCGTGGTGCTGCTGGTTGCTGGATAGGCGGGCCACGGCGAGGAGACGGAGGTCAGGGTAGCGAAGGGCAGGCGCTCGGCATAGGCCCGCTCGTAGGTCACGTAGGCGTCAGAGAGCGCCTGCTGGAGAGCCCACTGTCGAGGTTGCAGGATATTGAGTGAGAGTTTCAGCATCAGCAATCCGATGAGTGAGAGAATTGCTAACGAGAGGGAGGCTTCGACCAACAAAGATCCACGGAGGGCCGATGCGGACTTGCCACGGGACAGAAATTGCGCCAGCCTCGGCCCATGATAGCCCCTTCTCGAGCCTTGGTCTGGTGTGGCGCTCTTTTGCTGTTGTGTGGCGGCCGTTTGGGTGCCCAAGCGCTGCTGGAGCCTCCGTTCGGGCTGCACTGGGGCGATTCGCCGGAGAAATTGTTGGGTTGGGTGGGACGGCATGCGTTGGACGTGACGATCATGCTTCCCGGCGACGAGCCGGGGTTGCGCATCATCAAGGTACAGGCACGCAAAGGCCCGTTGCCGGGGAGTCAGGCCTCGGCGGTGGAGGGACGTTTTCTGAGTGGCAGGCTCTACGAGTTGACAGTTCACTACTTTGATAGGGAAGCCACTGCCGATGCCATGGCAACCCGGTTCGAGGATCTGCGCAAGCAACTCAGCGTGCAGCACGGGATGTTTGCCGCCGACCGGCAACAGCGGACGATGGAGGACAAGTATGTGACCAAGACGGTGGCGTTTCATCGTGAACCAGTGAAGGGGTTGTTGTTGCTGCTGGCGCTGACCGAGGTGGAGGACTTGCTTCGGCAATCGAGAGACGCACGATTTTCGATAATCTATCGAAATGAGAATTTCAAGAACGAAATGCAAAAAGAATTCGACGGTCTGCAGGCCCCATAGTAGTTATAGCAATTGGAGGGTTGTCTGGTTATGTTCCGGTTTTTTTATGATTAGGAATATCCATTGGCATGCGGAGCCAAGGTCCTGTGGGCACTTCGCTATCTTCGGCGAATCGCCATTCGACGGTTGCGCCGCTGCGGAGTTGGAGGAAATCGCGGACGGCAGGGCTCAGGTCGATGCCGGCCCCGCCATTGGCGTTGGGCGAGGGTGAGTCGTTGCCGAAGACATATTGCCAGTGGTCGATCTGGAATGGGCCGACGTCTTCCCACTGCGCATAACAGACACGGCCTTGATGGTGGATAGCCAGCCAACGATCTTTGCAAACGGAGATGCCGTCACCGCGAAAACGTTGCCAAAACCAAGGGATCACCTCGTTAGCCTCCGGGCGGTGGCCACCGCTTTGGGTCACGTCGTTGTAGGGCAGGGCCACGTAAAACGGGTTGAGCAGTGGCGTGAATCGTGCCGGTTGGTACCCGGCCCGCTGGTCGGGATCATCGTAGCCGCCGAAATTTGCCACCCAGTTGGGATCCCATGCGCTGCGGGTGTTAGGGGTTGGATTGTGTTTGCCGGGCAATTCGCCCACCCAGAAAACCGTGGCAACCACATTGCGTTTCCACACCGCCCTTGCCGGGCCTCGCGGAGGGCCGCTCTCCAGCACGAGTCGTGCTTTGGCGGGGACGCCGAACGGATCACTCAAGCCCGCCAGAGCTTGCCGCCGCTCCGCCAAGAACTTTTCATGCACGCTGGCCGTCCGCTCCGCAAGCCGCGAGGCTCCCGCCCAGCTGGCGAGCGCAAGGCTGACGCCAAGGGTGAAGATCATAGGGGGGGTTGGAAATGCATGTATCATTTCAGCTGCTGAAAGGTTAAGTAAACATAAACAAAATCGAGTTTTTTCATTCCTTCTGAGAGCGTACCACTCGTAGTCCGTGAAGTCTTGGGCTGGGGATGCTGTTGGGAGCCCCACTCGCACATTGCAGAATTTCAGAAAGGAAGGTTAGTGTCAATGGAGAATTTGTTTCTGAGGCTAGGAACGACAGATTCCGGGGATTACGCCGATTGCATGGCTGCAACGCGGGGGTGCAATGGCTGGAAAAATGCGGAGGGTGCAATTGATGCTTGGCAAGGCGCGGGGGTTTGGCCAGCCTGACGCCGCAACAGCAAATATCCCTGTTGCCCGATTTCATGAAAAATAAACTCCTCGCCGTTTTGCTGCTGCTTCCGATGGGACTGGTTTCGTGTACCCACCCGACCAAGCCGTTGCCCCCTCCAACGCCGCCGCCTATCGATGATGCGTCCAACGTGCCAATCGGCGCGGCCCAGACGTATGTCGGCAGTGTGGGCGTCCACAGCGCCGTGTTTGTGCTCACTTGGCAGGCGGATGGCAACGTCGTCGGACACTACTATCACCCTGATAATTCCGGGGTTATCCTCAAACTCAAAGGCAAGAACACGGCACACGGCGAGCTGGTGCTTACTGAGTACGCGGCCGACGTCCAGAGCGCCATCCTCACCCTCAAAAAGTCCACCTCCCACGGCCTCATCGTCTGGTCCGGCAAGATGCACAACACTGACCAACACGGCAGCCATGTGCTAAATGTGAGCTTCACCCGCAAGGCGGACGCCTGAGTAACAAACCTTTGACACTTTGACATCATGATCACTCGTCGCCAAACCCTCAAAGCCCTCGCCGCCATGGCGACGGTGCAGATTGTCCCAAGCCGCGTGCTCGGGCTCAATGGCCAAACCCCTCCTTCCCAAATCCTCACCCGCGGCATCATCGGCTGCGGCGGCATCAGCGCCTCCCACCTGACCATGCCCGGCAAATTGCTGGCCCTCTGCGATGTGGATAGCAACCACCTCGCCGAACGCATGCGCGACGCCGGCGGTGAGGCCAGCGGCGTCAAGGGCTATCATGATTTCCGCGAACTCATTGCCCGTCCAGACATCGATATCATCCACATCGCCACACCGCCGCACTGGCACGCGCTCATGGCCATCGCCGCCGCCAAGGCCGGCAAGGACGTGTGGTGCGAAAAGCCGATGAGCCGCACCATCGGCGAAGCCCTGGCGATGGTGGCCGCGGTGGAAAAACACGAGCGTATTTTCCGACTCAACACCTGGTTCCGCTTCAAGGAAAGTTTCTACGGCATGAATGTGCCGGTGAAAATGCTCAAAAAAGCCGTCATCCACGATTTGTTAGGATGGCCCCTGAAAGTCACTGTTTCCGGCGTCACCGGCTTCGATTGGAAGTTGGGCACCTGGGCGGGCAAAGTCGGCCTCAAACCCGAGCCGGTTCCGCCGGAATTGGACTACGATCTGTGGCTTGGCCCGGCGCCGATGAAGCCATACAACCACGAGCGCATCCATGGGTCCTTCCGCGGCTATTGGGATTATGATGGCGGCGGCCTCGGGGACATGGGCCAACACTACCTCGACCCCGTCCAATACCTCCTCAACAAGGACGACCAAGCCCCCATCTCCGTCGAAATCGATGCCGACCCCCAGGACGCCGAAGCAGTCGGTACCTGGCGGCGCATCGAGCACACCTACGCGGATGGCTGCAAGGTCATCCTCGACGGCGAAAACCGCGACAAGGACGCGAAGTACATCGAGGGGCCGAAGGGCTGGATCTCGAAGGGCCTCACTTCTAACATTCCCGACCTGCGCAAAACCCTCGACTCTCTGGCCGATCCCGAGCCCCAGCTTATGGACTTCCATGAGGCGGTTCGCACCCGCAAAAAATTCGCCGTCAACGAGCATACCGGCTTCTGGTCTAGCACCTTGGTGAACCTCGGCATCACCGCCCACCATCTCAACAAGAGCCTCAAGTTCGATTCCAAAACCCTCCAGTTCGACGATCCCGCCGCCAACGCACTGAGCCATCAACCGATGCGCGCACCCTGGAAACTCGATTCCTGATCGGCCGGCCCAATGCTGTCAGTTTAGCTGGAGAATAGGCATCCTGCCTGTCATGGACGACGGGCTTCCAGCCTTGTCGTTTCATGCGCAGACAGGCTGGAAGCACTCACATTCGCCATAGGCAAGAGGCGTGCTTTCTGGTCAGAGCCCACTAAACTGACAAAACAGAGCCCACTAAACTGACAAAACAGAGCCCACCAAACTGACAAACTCGGTCGGCCCGCACCATCAAGAATGGTAAATTCCGGGCTCCGGCAAGAACAAGAATCAATTTAGAATAATTCTTGCTATTGGCTTTTTTGCGGGTAATTTCCCGCCGCCATGCAAGCAAAGCCATCATCCAAGAGCGTCAATCCGGGGTCTGCCGAGGATGCGTCCGGGCTGCGCATGACGCGGCAGCGGCAGGGGGTTTACCGGGTGCTGCTGGCTGAACGGGACCATCCGACGGCCAACGACGTGTTCATGCGGGTGAAGGACAAGTTGCCCCACATATCGCTAGCGACGGTATATAACTGTCTGGAGGTGCTTGTCGAACATCGCTTGGTGCGCCAGGTGAATTTCGAGCGCGAACCGTCGCGCTATTGCCCAAACCTCGAAGAACATGGCCATTTTCACGACCAACACACCGGAGTCATCCACGATGTGAAATTCAAGCCCGGCGTCCAGCTTCGTGACGTGCTCGATCTACCCAGCGGGGCGGTCATCGAGGACGTGGAAATCAATCTGCGCGGCCAATTGAGCTTGGCCTGATCCGTCTTTCCCCTTCAACCGCCTGCCTTTCCCCATCCCTTTCCCCATCCCTTTCCCCATCCCTTTCCCCAACCATCTGCCACCCCACCTCATGAGCCTGCACATCCACGACCTCCGCGCAACCCTCGAAGACGGCACCGAAATCCTCAAGGGCGTCACCCTCGATATCCCCAAAGGCGAAGTCCATGCCATCATGGGCCCTAACGGTTCAGGTAAAAGCACCCTCTCCAAGGTCATTGCCGGCCATGAGGGCTACCTCGTCACCGGAGGCTCGGTCACCCTCGACGGCCAGGACATTTTTTCGATGTCCATCGATGAACGCTCGCGAGCCGGCATCTTCCTCGCCTTCCAATACCCGTCGGAAGTCCCCGGCGTGTCCAACGCCAACTTCATCCGAGCCGCCCTCCAGGCCCGCCTGCCCCAAGGCGAGGAGCTCGACGCCGTGGCCTACTACCACCGCCTCTACGCCAAGATGGATTTGTTAGAGATCGACCGGAAGTTCACCGCCCGTTCGGTGAACGAGGGGTTTTCCGGCGGTGAGAAAAAGCGCAATGAAGTCCTCCAACTCATGATGCTCGAACCGCTCTACGCCATCCTCGATGAAACCGATTCCGGCCTCGATATCGACGCCTTAAAAATCGTCGCCAAGGGCGTCAATGCCATGCGGGCACCACATCGCGGGTTTCTGCTCATCACTCATTACCAACGACTGTTGGATTACATCAAGCCGGATTACGTCCACGTGATGGCCGAGGGCCGGATCGTCCGCTCCGGCGGCCCGGAACTCGCCCATGAATTGGAAAAAGACGGGTACGAATTCCTCAAGGATCTCGCCCCCGCCTGAGCCTCACACCTTTCAGCCTTCAACTTTCAACTTCTCCCATGTCCTATCAGCCCAGTGCCACTCTTGACGCGGAAACCCACGATGCGATCTCAGTTGACCGCAGCAAGGGCGACTTCACCTTTCCCGAGCGCAACAAGCTCGACGCCGGCCGCGGCCTCACCGACAAGACCGTGGATTACATCTGCGATGTGAAGAACGACCCGCCATGGCTGCGCGAGTTCCGTCACAAGGCGTTGAAGGTATTCCTCGAAAAACCACTGCCCACCCACTGGGCGAGCAAGGATTTGGAAAATATCAACTTCGACGAGATTCGCTATTATCTATCCGACGGCGAAAAGCCGAAGCGCTCGTGGGACGACGTGCCCGATGATATCAAGCGCACCTTCGACCGCCTCGGCATCCCACAGCAAGAGCGGGCGTTTCTGGCCGGGGTGGAAGCCCAGTACGATTCGGAAGCGGCCTACTCCAACGTCAAGGAGGAGCTGACGAAGCAGGGCGTCATCTTCGTCAACTCCACCGAGGGCCTGCACCAGCACGAGGAGGTGTTCCGGCCGTGGTTCGGCAAGGTGATCCCCACCTCCGACAATAAGTTCTCCGCACTCAATTCAGCGGTTTTTTCCGGCGGCTCGTTCATCTATATTCCCAAGGGCGTCAAACTCAAACAACCGCTGCAGGCATACTTCCGCATCAATTCGGAAAACTTCGGCCAGTTCGAGCGCACCCTCATCATTGCCGACGAAGGTGCCGAACTGATGTACATGGAAGGCTGCACCGCTCCGAAGTTCGAAACCGCCACCCTCCACTCCGCAGTGGTCGAACTCGTCGCCCTCAAAGGCGCTAAAATCCAGTACGTCACCGTCCAAAACTGGTCGTCCAACGTGTTCAACCTGGTGACCAAACGCGGCCTCGCCATGGAAGATGCCGAAGTGCGTTGGATCGATTGCAACATCGGCTCGCGCCTAACCATCAAGTACCCGGGCGTCATCATGAAGGGCCGCCGCGCCCGTGGCGAAGTCATCTCCATCGCCCTCGCCAACACCGGCCAGCACCAGGACACCGGCGCCAAGATGATCCACGCCGCCGACGAAACCACCTCCAACATCGTCTCAAAATCCATTTCGGTGGGCAAGGGACGCGCCACCTACCGCGGCCAGGTTCACATTCCCAAGCACCTCAAGGGCTGCAAAAATAACACCGAGTGCGACGCCCTGCTCATCAACACCAACAGCCGCACCGATACCTATCCGGCCATCACCGTCAAGGGCAACCGCCACTCGACCCAGCACGAGGCGTCCGTCTCCCAGGTGTCCGAAGATATGCTCTTCTATCTGATGCAGCGCGGCCTCAACCAAGGCCAGGCGATGTCGCTGGCCGTCAACGGCTTCATCAACGACCTGGTGCGCGAATTCCCCATGGAATATTCAGTCGAACTCAAACGCCTCATCGACCTCGAAATGGAAGGCTCGGTGGGCTGATATTGAAACTTCTCATCTCATGAATTCCCCAGTGCCAGTGCCAGCCCCAACCACTTCCGCCGCCTTACCCGCTTGGTTCACCACCCGCCAGCAGGCGGCTTGGAGCCGTTACCTAGCAATCCCCACACCCAAGCGCGGCGATGAGATGTGGCGGTTTTCCAACATCAAGCAACTCGATTTCACTGGGTTTTCACGCAGCACAGGCGTCCCGCCTGTGAGGGAAGACGGCCCGACCAGCTTGTCCCCGCATGAGACGACAGGCATCCTGCCCGTCGTCCCTGACAGGCAGGATGCCTATCCTCCAGCGGATCTGATCGCCCGCTCCAGCGGCCTGGAAGACACGGCTGCCAAGCTCATTTTCGTCAATGAAACCCTCGTCCACTCGCAATCCAGCTTGCCCGCCGGGGTGCTGTGCCTGTCGTTGGCGGAGGCCTTGGTGAGCCACAGCGCACTGGTGGAAGCGCATTTCATGAAGCAGGAGACGCGCCTTGGTTCCGCCAAATTTGCCGCGCTGCACGAGGCGTCAGTGGCCAACGGGATGTTCGTTCATGTGCCGGACGATGTGGAAATTGCCCATCCGATTGAAATCCACCACTGGCTGGCTGGCTCCAACACCGTGATTTTTCCGCACACCTTGGTGGTCACGGGCCGTCATGCCAAAGTGCGCGTCGTCGAGATGTTTCGCTCGGCCGGCGACCTCCAACCCGGCCTCGCCATCACTTTCAACGATCTGGCGGCCGGCCCCGGCTCCAGGCTCGACTATGTGGCAATCCAGGCGTTCAACGAGGTCAGCCGGGTCATTCAAATCAACGAGACTTCGGCTGCCCGTGATGCCACCACCACCGGCTTTGTCCTCAATACCGGCGCGGCCTGGGCCCGCAACGAGTCGCTGTCCCGCCTTGAAGGCCCCGGTGCCCGTTCAGACATGCTTTCGGTGTCCATCGCAGCCCACGCCCAGGAATACGACCAGCGCACATTCCAACATCACGTGTCGCCGGGGGCGTTTTCCGACCTGCTTTACAAGAATTTGCTTTACGATTTTGCGGGCACGATTTTCTCCGGGCTCATATCAGTGGACGAGGGGGCGCATCACACCGATGCCTATCAGACATGTCGCAATCTGCTGATGAGCGACACCTGCGAGGCCAACTCAATGCCCGGTCTCGAGATTAACGCAGACCAGGTGAAGTGCTCGCACGGCAGCACCTCGTCCCAAATCAGCGAGGAGGAAATCTTCTATCTGCGGGCCCGCGGCATCGACTCCGCCGCCGCCCGCCAACTCATCGCCCGCGGATTTTCCATCGAGGTGCTGGCACGACTTGGCGACGAACCCCTGGAATCGCTCGTCATCGGCTTCATGGATGCAAAGTTTGCCTCCATCGCCAAAGCCAACAACTGATGCCAGACTCTGACAACATTGCAGTTGACCTAGCCCTCCGGAGCTGTCATCCACGCGTGGCGTGAAAAAGTATTTCCAATCCGGCATCATCCTTGTTCTCATCCTGTGGCTCTTCGGAGCCATGATCTACCTGCCATCCACCGAAGGGAAACTGCAGGAAGCTGCCAGAGTGAAATTGGCGGCTGCCAAAGGCGGCGTATTAGCCAAGGTCTCGGCCGAGTTCAGTGGCCAGCAGGCAATCCTCACCGGAGCGGTGGCCACTGCTGCGGAAAAAGCCCAGGCACAAGCCCTCATCGAGAACCACCTCCGCCTGCCGGGTTGGTTCACCGGTAACATGAATCCAGTCACCGGGGTGACCAATCACATTGCGGTGGATCCCGAACACGCACCCTTCCGGCCGCAGCCGTGGCTCATTCTCACACTTTATGGTGGGAACCAGCGCCTCGACGGGGTGCTGCCGTCCGCCGGACAACGGCAGGACCTCCTCGCCGCCATCGTCAGCAAGTTGCCCCCACCGGTCACACCGCTCAACGACCAGATTGCGGTTGCGGAAACCGCTCTTGCTGCCACCAACTGGGAAGCCACCCAAGCGGAGGTTCCAGACCTGACTGCCACGCCCAAGGAAGAACGCGCCATCGCCGTGACCACCTGTGATGGCAAATGGAGCACGCTCCCAGCTACGGCCACCGACGCCGAAATTGCGGCTGCACTCAAGGCCAGCAAGGTGCCCGAGAACGAAATCACCCACGCCTTGGCCAAGCTGCGTTCATGGAAAAATCTCACGCCCGAGGAAATCAAACAACAAGCTGAGCAAAAGGCCGCCGCCGATGCTGCCGCCAAAGCCAAAACCAAGCCGTCACTCGCGCCTAACAAAAATCTCGGTCCCTTCAAAGGTCCCAACGGTGGTCTGGGCCCTTCCCCACGATAATCCGTCCCCATCCCTCATCCGCAGCAACTCCCATCCCACCACCCCATCATGATCGCAGAAATCCTCCCAGGCAACCTCTGGCTTGTCATCAAATTTCTCCCACTCCTTGGCATCACCGCCCTGCTCTTTGGCTTGTTCGGCTGGTGGCTGCGCCGCAAATTCCACGCCCCGGTCGTCTCTAGCAGCAAACCCAGCGCCCCCGATGACCTGCCGGCCCGCGATCGCGCCAAAAAACTCGAGCATGCCTTGGCCAAGTCCGAAACCACCCAAAAATCCCTCAAGCACGAACTCGAAACCCTCCAGGCCAAAAGCGTCTCCAAACAAGCCCTCGACAAAGCCACCAAGGATCTCGCCGACGCCCAGCACCGCTTGGAGGCCGACCTCAAACGCATCCAGGCCCTTGAAGCCGAACTCAAAAAGGCCCGCGAAGCCCTCAACACGCTCAATTCCAATACCGCCGAGGCTAACAAAGGCCAGCGCGACCGCACATTCGTCCTCGAAAACGAGCTGTCCAAAACCCGCGAAGCCCTCGCCATCTTCGAGGCCCGCCCCGATAACTCACTCGCCCTCCAATCCGAAGTCGATCGCCTCCGCGAGACCCTGACCAATTCCACCCGCGTCATCGGTGAATTGCGCAAACAGGAATCCACCACCGCCCAAGCCTTGGCCAAAACCCAAGCCCAACTCGAGGCCGCCACCCAGCAAGCTGCCACATCTAACGCCGCCGTCAGCCTCTTGCCCGCTATGGAGGCCGCTGAACGCCTCTCCCGCAAACCCGCCAAAGAACCCGTCTCCACCAAAGTCGCCGACGCCAAAGAAGCCGTCGAACGCCTCCAAGCACTCAACGCTCAAAAAGAAGCCGAACGCCTCGCCGCCGAACAAGCCGCCGCTCTCAGAAATTCCCAGGACCGCCTAGCCACCCAACAAGCCGCAGCTGCAGCAGCAGCAGCAGCAGAACAAGCCACCGCTGAACAAGCCGCTGCCGCCGCAGCCGAGCAGGAGCGCCTAGCAGCCGATCAAGCAGCCGCTGCCGTCGCCGAACAAGAGCGTCAGGCCGCTGAACAAGAGCACCAGGCCGCCGAGCAAGCTGCTGAAGCCGCTGCTGCCGAACAAGCCTCTCAGAAAAAGTAATCCCAGCCATGTCCGATCCACAGTTCGATTCTCTTGCACGCGTTCTCGTCAATCACTCCACAAAGCTGAAGGCTGGCGAACGCGTTCTCATCGATGTTGCTGAGACGCCGGAGGATTTTGTGATCGCACTTATC
>Ga0118677_10005178_pt1 | contig 23028 bp, 23 predicted proteins | sample AliMusrvi5mmetaG_FD_86154 | JGI IMG/M metagenome (GOLD analysis project Ga0118677, IMG submission 86154)
TGCCAGTCGCTAATAGTTCCCCTTATCGGGCCTATAGGAGACTTTCACTCCCTAGTATTGTGTCATGCCAGTCGCACCAAAAAAAAACACCTACTCGAGAAATCCCGAGTAGGTGTTAATACACTTTGAATTATAAAATGTTACTCTATATTTGTGCCATTGTTGCTGTTAATTGATCTTGTGCAGCTCGCACTTGTTCGTGGTATACAGCAAGGGCGTCGGCCGAGCGCGTTTGTATTTCATCTTGCAGTTCCATTGACTTAGCGAAATCAAAGTCTATATCCTGTTGTAGAGCTACTTGAGCTGCTTCTTGAGCTGCCAGCTCTTCTTCTTGTTGTTGCATTAACGGAGCTAGAGCATCGCCTGCTGCTTGAGCTGCTCTGATAGCCTCTGCTGCTGCATCTGATGCAACAATTGCTGCATTGCATGCAGTTTCTATAGCTATTACTGCTGCGTCGATAACTCGAGTTTCTTCCGCAGCTTGAACATCACGATGCGCCACTGCTGCTGCTGCTGCTGCTGCTGTAGCTGTAGCTTCTAGACGTGCTGCTTCTAAAGGAGATAAAATAGTCCCTGGAGCTTGCTCTACTTGCTCGTTACGATTTCCAAAGAAACTAGCGATATGGCTAAATATTGCTGTAAAGAAATTAGAGATATTGCTGCATACTCTAGCAAATAGAGTAGGAGCCGGTGCTGCTTCATCAGAAGATCCAGAATCTTCAACAGATGCTGCTGACCTGATTGTGCTGTCTGTGCTGTCTGTTCTAGATCGCATAGGGATTGCTGCAGCCGCTCCCGATTCTAATGCTCTAGGTGATAGAGCTCCAGATCCTGATGCTCTGGGTGATAGAGCTTCAGATGAAGTATCTGCTGCTGCTGCTGTAAATACTGGAAAGGGTCTTGGATCTGTTAGACTTGCTTGAGAAACCGTCATAAACTTACTCCTATAAATTAGGTTTTTGAAGAACTTTGCAAAACATTAGAAATTCTACAGCATCGAATCTGCTAAAACTCTAACGAATTAACTACTAAATGCTTGGAGAATAACAAAAACCGCATTACTTGAAAACAATAAATACTTATACTAAGAAAAAAACATTTAACGTTAAAATAAAAAAATTATTTTTACACGGGAATGACCATTAAAAATAAAATAAGAGAATAGTTGAATAAGATAAATTTAAACTAAAATATGCGTTATCATTATCCCTTACTTCTTTAATATCCGGGGGAAAGTTCAGAAAAAAACCCTTCGAGTAAATCCTCGAAGGATCTCAAATAATTAAAGTTAAAATCGATTATCTAAATTAAGATTGATAATAAAAAAAACCTAAAATTTATTTCGATGGCGCTTCATCTACAGAAAAATCTTGTGTTCTAGGAGATTCTGATGGAAGTTCATGATCTCCCTGTAATATAGGACTATGTACCCGGCCTGAATCATGCGGCGATTCTGATCTAGCGGCTAACGCTGTCTCTATTACACCACTTGCTGCGGCTTGTGATCCTGTAATAGAATCGCCATGGCTTTTTGAATCTTCTTCATCTGAAGATGAATAAAACCAACTAGCTATCCAGTTAACAAAACGTGTAACACCCTCTGTTATAAATGAAGAAATTCTATCGCATAAGGTCGCTAAAAAATCAGGCGCTTCCGATTTACTTAATAAAGGATCCTTTTTTTCTCCTAGAGGCGGTAATGGAGTTTTTGTAATTACCCCAGCTACAGCACTGCTTTCAACTCTAGTTGCGCAAACCAAAGGCAGGCCTGCGCCATCTGAATTACTTACTTCACAAGAAGGAGACTCTGGAAGAGGTAATGACAGTCCTGGATGTCCTTCTTTAGATAGAACATTTAATGAAGATACTGGAGATGGAGCTCTTGGTGGAGCAAATGAAAGCTCTTCTGTTACAGGTGCAAAAGCTGCCCCAGTATCGAGACTATCACTTGTTACTCTATGTGCTGGAGATGGAGCTCTTGGAGTAGGAGAAGGTCGAGCGCTGTCTAGCCCCGATTGAGGTGGTAAAACTCGTTGTGAAATTACAGAAGGCGTGTAAGAAAGATCGGTTATTGGTAATGCCATAAAACAACTCCTTAGCTTTAGGTTATTGGTACTATTTTTCAAAAGATCAAAACTTTCTTAAGAGTAGAGGACGTACGCTAAACGCTTGAGTCCCTTGCCCTTAAATTAAAAACCATAAACAATCGATGTTACATTAAGAAAGAATTAAGAATTTATTGCAATACTTTTAAGAAAAGTCTTACTTTCTAGCTCAGGATATTTTTTAATCTTAAAAAACCACCAAGGAATAGAGTGAGAAAGTAGCGTAAATCACATTCTACTGAGGCAGTGATATTCTTAAGCCCTGGTGAAATATTTAATAATTGCTTCGTTGTATAAAATCTGTAGTTTACTAGATAATCATAAGGAAAAAAGCACCCCCAGAAAATTATGATCTTAGGCTCAGCGTCTCCGAGAAGAAAAGAAATTCTCCAGTTTTTTACAATTCCCTTTACGGCAGTCCCCTCCCATTTTGATGAAGAGCAAATTCCTTTTTTGGGTAGCGCTCACGACTACGTGACTCTTTTAGCTGAAAGCAAGGCTAAATGCCTAACAACTCAGTTTCCTGAGGAAATCATAATATGTGCCGATACGGTGGTCTATTTAGAAGGGAAGGTATATAACAAACCTAAAGACAAAGCAGAAGCGGCTAAATTTCTTGGGGAGCTTTCAGGGAAATGGCATGAAGTAGTAACGGGAGTTTGTATTGTTAAGGGATCTCAGATCTGCTGTGAAGCAGAAACTACCAGGATACTCTTCAACACTTTATCAAATAGCCAAATTGAGCAGTACCTAACACATTTTGCTTATAGCGATAAAGCAGGTGGTTATGCAATACAACAAGGAGGAGGGATCATAGTAAAAAAAATTGAAGGGTGCTACTATAACGTAATGGGATTGCCCATAAATACACTTAGCAAGATCCTAGCTTCTTTTGACATTGATCTCTGGAAACACCTTAAAATATTTTAATATGCTCAAAAATAAACCCTTACTCTCAGCTCTATGCCTTACGCTAACACTAAGCCCCCTAGGACTTTTCTCTGAAAATCTAATAGAAATAACGCAAAATGAGGAGAGGGTAAACAAACTGCAAATCGTCTACCTCGCCCAATCTAAAGAATACCGCAAATCAATCGACTTATATAAAAAATACCAAAAGCAGATTGGGAAACACGATTTCGAAGTACTAGAGCACCTAGGAATCGCAATACTCGAGCAAGGATCTAGAAGTGATGATCCCCAAATGCAGCTGCTAAGCATCTTTGCAAGTAGCCTAGCGGGAGTTTCTTCCTCCTATGATATCCTTGAGGCAGGCATATCCAGCAATAACATGCAAACACAGCTGGCAGCGCTCCAGTTTTTGGCTAAGATGCAAGATGATCAAATCGATCAGCTGCTGCATAAAGCCATGGCCTCTGAATTTCTCTATACAAGACTTGAAGCAGCCTACATTCTAGCAGCTAAAAAATCCAGGTCAGCAACCGGGCAAGTAGAAGCTCTTATGTACAAGCTCCCTCCTCAAATGAGGTTCTTTTTTCCGGAGCTCTTTGCGCTCATTGGAACTACCGATTCTATCGGGATATTACGGCATATGATGGATGACAAGTTCCATGCGATACGGATTGAGGCGATTTTAAGTGCTGCAAGGCACGGAAGAGATGATTTACTCCCTGCAATTCGGAGCTGCTCCACCCATATCGATGTGGCCGAGCAAGAAGCTTGCGCTACAGCTCTTGGCTACCTGAAAGACAGCTCCTCTATCAAAAGACTTAAGAAGCTGAGCCTCTCTCCAACAGAGAGCGTGCAGCTAGCCGCCCTCAGGTCTCTTTATTCTTTGGGAGATGAAACAGCCAAAGAAAAAATCCTCATTAAAGCCCGAGAGAAAAACCTCTTTGCAATTAGCCTGCTTGCAGATGTTGCAGGCTGTGAAGAGACTTTAATTTCCCTTGTGAAAGACGATAATATTAGCATCCGGTTTAATGCCGCTTTATCTCTGCTGAAACGAAAAGACCCAAGAGCTGCATTCTATATCAGGGAATTCCTGATTGCAGATAGTCGAGATCTCGGATTTCAGCCGCAGACATCGATCGGCAACTCACTTAAAACCTGGAAGGTCATCTCATCGACGCAGCAGCACGCGAAGGAAAGCTACTACGATCTTATGGCGCTAAGCATCTCTGTCAGAGAAAATATATTAAGAGATGCTTTAGAACTCCCAGAAGAGTCCTTTTTAAAAATAGCAAGACTTATACTCGATACCAAACAAAATGAGATGATTCCCCTTCTTGTCTCATTACTAGAAAATCAAAAAAGCCCTCAGGGAATAGATCTTCTAAAAGCAAAATCTCAAACAGCCGGCGCCCCCCTGATCCGCGCCTACTGCAACCTCGCTTTATTTCGTTTGAAAGAACCTGGCCCTTACGAAGAAAACGTAAAAAAATGGGTCCTATCCAAAAAATCCCATGAGCTCATCCAATTCCGTCCTTCACTGCCGTGGGCGGCTCGCCTATCAGAGTCTAAATTCGAGCTGACTCCTGAAGAGAGCTCCTCTTTACTTATCGAGTCGTATCAAGTGCTCGCCGAAAGGCACGATGAGAAAAGCATAGACTTCCTCTTAAGCACACTCCAAGAAGGGGAAAATAAAAACCTTCCGGTGCTTGCAGGAATCCTTCTTAGAGCCATCCAGTAAATTTAGATGTAAAGAGTTTTATCCGGCATAATCCCTTTAAGAAACTCTTCACAGGGCACACATAGAATACCCTTCTGGACAATTTTTCTATCCCCCATGTAAAGAAGAATCGGAACAGCTTCTGGATAATCCTCCTTAAAAGATTCTAGACCATGCAAATCTTGTGGATGAACCTTCTTACCGTGTTTTACCTCTATCGCCCAAAACCCCTTGGGCCCATAAATAATAAAGTCCACTTCGAGGCCTGATTTTGTTCTCCAAAATGCTAGCTTATGCATTTCTTCTTGAGACATGACCCAAGCTCGTAAATGCTGAGCGACGAGTCCCTCGAGAGCTGCTCCCTCAAGTTCATCTTTACTATCGAGAGGACCTTTAGGCCTTAGAGAACGATAGACACCCGGATCAAACAGATAGAATTTAGGATGGGAAGATAGAGTTCTTTTAGCTTTTCTCGTAAAGACCTCAAGGCTAAAAGAAAGGAGTAGATCTTCTAAGATCGTTAGATAGTTCTCGACAGTTTTTCTCGCTACATCACATTCTCTTGAAATATTGGTGGTATTGATAAGATTTGCATGAGAAAAACTAACGATCTCTAAAAACCTAGCAAAATCTCCAAGACTACGAACCAATCCTTCTTCTTGAACCTCTTCCTTTAGATACAAAGAAGCATATGTTCTCAAAGTACTTTCCGGTGTTATAGAGTCCCAAACCAAGGGAAGCAGCCCCGTCGTTAGAGCTTTTTCCATAGAAAAATCAGCACCAAGCTCAGCTGCAAGAAATGGATGCATATAGGTCAGAAGAGCTCTTCCAGCTAATAGATTCGCTCCTGTTCTTTTAAGCTTTCTACTACTAGATCCTGTAAGGATGAACTCAAACCCAAGCTTTTGTTCAATAAGAGAGTGAACTAAAGAAAGAAGCTCTGGGGCTTTTTGGACTTCATCAATCACTATAATTTTTTTCTTAGGATGAGCTTCTATAGTCTCTTTTAACCTTTCAGGATATGCAGCATAATAACGAAGCTGGTCAGGGTTTAAAAGATCTATCCATAATGCATTAGGGAAGTTTTCTCTAATCCAGGTTGATTTACCTGTACCTCTGGGGCCAAAAAGGAAAAAGCTCTGTTTAGGAGCTATAAGGAATCTCTTGTACATAGTCCGCCATATTTAGACTCATTATGGCATATAATGTTACATTTAGCAAGAGTGCAGGATAAAACCATAAATACCAATGACTTAAATAATGCAAATAAAGACTCTGCAAATAAAGAGACCCATGTAACACACTGGAACAGTTATCCTGTATGGCCATGAAGCTTCATGCTTTAAAATAAGGAGGAAATGCCAAGCCTCTTTTTAATAGCCACTTAGAAAAACTAAAGTCCTGTCATCTACCAAACTTTACAGTAAAATTATAATTAAAAAATTAATTACATAAAAACACTCGCCACATCGAAATCCAAACAAAGCGTTGAATTAAAAAATATTAATCTTGTATAATTTATTTTTAAATAATGAAATTACAAATCATGACAGTTACTTATACACCTCCAGCACAGACCTCTCAATACGATCTAGTGAACATGCATGGAGCCCCCTTGTGTCATGCAATTAAGTGCCGAAAACACACAAAACTGCATAGAGCCTATCGTGGAGTATTTTGTCCTGCACATCTCCTGGCTATAGCATCAATTAGAGAGCGAATTCTTCACATTCCTCACGAGGAAGCCACTCTTGAAGAATTACAAAGGGAAGTAGAAGCTCTCTTTAGAAAAATAATGGAACCAGGTCACATGCACTATCTAGCAAACCTAGAAAACAGGATTAAGGAACTTTCTAAAGCTCGTATTACAAAGTAAAAATAGCCACTATTCTAATTTTAGAATCCACATCCCTCTTAAAAAAAACATGCTAAAGCACAAATTTCCTTTTTAAAGCTACCACCTTTCGATTGGTAAATATTTAACCAATGCTCTATATTCTCGAGGTTTATAGCCAAAAATATAGAGCTAATGCCCCCTCTAAAAAAACACCTACTTTCTATTTTCCTCGCTTCGGCTGTTTGCTACACCGGGTTAATACAAGCAGATCTCTCATTTACCCCTCCGAATGCCGATGGATTCAAAGAGGCCCTTAAAATAATGCCGGGACGGAAGAATAAAGGAAAAGAGATCGCTGAAGCTCCCAAACCCCTATCCACCCCGGATATTTCAGCTGAAGACCTAGAGATCAACCTCAAAGAACCTATTTTCAGTCAGGGGGTGATTACAACCGATAAAGGAGGGATAATCACAGCTGAAGGAATTAGGATCCAAGCGCAAAAGATCGAATATACCAATAAGATCGAAAATGGGATCCGACTTCTTAAGGTCGTAGCAGAGGGTGATCTTATGATGGAATTCGGCGGACGCTATTTCGTAGGCGACAAACTAGAATTCGACTTTAACACAAAGACAGGCACCCTCTGGCATGGACGAACAGATGTCGATATCTGGTTCCTAGGCGGTGATAAGATAGAGCTCCAGCAAGATGGCAGCTTCTACATATATAACGCCTTTATCACCACCTGCGAAAGCCAGGATAATCTTTGGGAGATCAATTCAGAATCTGTAAGGATCACTAAAGAACACGTTTTATCTGCTAACAACATCCAATTTAAGTTCTTTAAAGTACCGGTATTTTGGCTTCCAGCGTTTCGTAGTAACTTGAAACTTTTTTCCGACTCACCCATCAAATACAAACTCGTATGGGATAAGGGCCTAGGTCCGAGAGCCACCATGCGTTATCGTATTTTGTCGTGGCAAGATCTCAACATCTTTTTTCGATTAGACTATCGCCTAAGCCGAGGCTTTGGTGGCGCATTAGAATCTGAATATTACTCCCCGGATGATAGGACTGTATTTATCTCTCGCAGCTATGGAGCTTACGACAAGATCGTACCTGAAGAACGCGGACCGACTCGCTACAGGCTGCAGGGACTTTTAAGCCACCAGAGCCTTGATAAAAAAACATTTCTTCACCTGCAGTACGATAAATTTAGCGACGTTCAAATGATCGATGATTTCAAGAGTAGTGACTTTGTCATCGACACACAAAAAAGAACTCGTCTTTTAATAAACCACCAAGAAAACAATGTTTTTGGAACTCTCAGTCTGCAGCCACAAATCAATAATTTCGAAAGCATCAACGAGCAACTACCTCTGGTGACCATGGGTATTAGACCATTTTCCCTTGGATCCACAGGGATCATCTCCCAAAACCACATAAATGCAGGATTCTTAAAATACGCCTATCCAGATCAACTAAGCCAAACTCTACATCCTTCGCAAGCCGTGAGACTCGAGACTCAAAATAGACTCTATAGACCGATCCCCATTGGACCTATCACCCTCACACCAAATATCGGTGCTATAGGAGTATTTTACACGAATAACCCCATGCATAAAGATGCCGGGCAGCTCACTTTTTCCTACGGAGGAGAGCTAAGCTCTCAACTGTATAGATCTTATGAAAAAAGAACGCACAGACTCGAGCCCTATCTACAATATAACGGACTTACTAAACCCCGTATAGATAATGCTCATCACTACACCTTCAGTATGGATGATGGTTATTACACGCTTAATGAACTGCGCCTGGGCACAAGAAATTATCTCTTTTCTAGAAAAACAGCCCTTGCGCTCCCTGAACTCGTTATAGACCTTTATACGAACACCTATTTTGCACAACATAGATATAGCAAGACGTTCCCCAAGCTCTATCTTAAAACCTCATGGAACCGGCCCACCTACGCCCTTAACACCGATATCTGCTGGAACTTTCAAGAGGATGTTCTTGACTATATCAAAACAGGAACAGATATCACGATCAATGAACATATTGCCTTTGGAGTAGAATATCGCTACAGGAGCAAGTATGATTGGAGAAAAGCAAACCACGACAACTTCATTATCGATATGGCTCACTCGATTGAATCCCTAGTAAACTCCCCTCTTTCTGATAGAAGAGAAACCTTTCTTAGTAGATTCTTCTTTAGAATTTCCCCTAAATGGACTCTAAATATAGATTCCATCCAAGGATGGAACCGCAAAAACGACCCTTTCTACAATGCAGTTAAATCGGAGTTTACTACACTCTTACCCAGTAACTGGCAGCTTAAATTCGCTTATAGCCACACACCTGATGATGACAGGTTTACCACTCAGCTTCAACTAACGAAATAATCCTAAGAATTGTATTTCTTTTTGATCTCTTTGAGAGTCGGCTCGATCTTTTTCTTGACAGCTAGACTTACTCGATCAATATAAAGAACCCCATTGATATGATCATTCTCATGCATTCTAGTGCGAGCATTATACCCTTCTAGTTTTTCATGAAAAATATTTCCATTAAGATCCATCGCTTCAATCGAAATCATTTCAGGGCGATAGACATCAAGCCTTAAACCCGGAATAGAAAGACACCCCTCTACATCTTCGATCTCTTCGTCTGAAGGGGAATGAACCTTCGGATTAATATAGACAATAGGGTCTCCTAAAGTCATTGAACCATCAGGCTCTTCTATATAGGGACAGGCTATAAAAAGACGTATAAGCCGCCCGACCTGTGGGGCTGCCAGGCCCACTCCATCGTAGGCTTTCATCGTATCGATCATATCAGCGACAAGCGTTTTAATATCGTCGGTGATTTCCGTAACAGGAGCGCATTTTTGCCTAAGAATCGGATTACCGTAATAAATAAGAGGTAGTTGCATTTATTTTCCCTGACCCATCTCTTCAATAGTGTAAGGGATCTCAGCTACCTTTGAGCCTAGCGATTCAGACCATATCGATAAAAGAACACAGGCAACAACAAAAGCGCAAGCGATCCATGCAGTGAATTTCTTAAGAACATCAGCTGTTGATGTCCCAAAAAGAGATTCTCCGGGATCTCCTCCAAAAGAGGCTCCGAGACCTAGACTCTTGCTCTCTTGAATAAGGACAAGAAGACAAAGAAGACCGCATAGGCCTAAGAAGAAAAAAATTGTTAAATGAAAAAGAAAGCCCATCGCATATTCCTAAATTTTAAGTGAAATTAACTATTTGTGAAAAACCGGTAGGATCTAAAGAAGCTCCACCGACAAGAGCCCCGTCGATATCTTCCTGAGCCATCAGAGATGCTATATTGTCACCTTTTACAGAACCCCCATACAGTATTGCAAGCCTATCCGATACCGCAGGCCCCCAATTCTCTTTGATAAATGACCTACAATCTCTATGAGCTTCCTCTGCCATATCAGGAGTGGCTGTTATTCCGGTACCAATGGCCCAAATGGGCTCGTAAGCTAAGACCACTTGAGCTAGATCCCCTGCAGTTAGGCCCTCGAGACACTGGGAAAGCTGAGACTCAAGAACCTCTTTAGTTTTTCCTTCATCTCGGTCTGCAGCTGTTTCCCCAAAACAAAGAACAGGTGTAAGACCATTTTCTAAAGCTTTTCTTAATTTTTTATGAACTAAACTATTGCTTTCCTGAAAAAGCTGACGCCTCTCCGAATGTCCGACAAGGACAAAAGAGACACCGGCAGCTTTTAGCATTTTAGCTGAGATCTCTCCAGTAAAGGCACCCTGGTCTTGCTCACTAAGATTCTGCGCCCCAATCTCAATATTTGAGCCTCGTGCCATTTGTACGGCCCCCGGTATATCGATAAAGGGAACTGCGAGTAAAATCCTAGATTTAGAGGAAGCTACAAGGGGCTTAAACGCCTCCATAAACTCTTTAGCTTCTAAAGGAGTCTTAAACATCTTCCAATTACCGGCAATGATCGACTGACGCATGAGGCTAGCTCCTAGATAAATTAGTTTCAAATTTAGGGAATGATCATACCGGAACACACCTACGCAAAGCAAGGAGATTTACACCTAAATTTTTGAAAGCAACGTATATTACAAATAAATATTATTTACTAAAGCGAAAATCAAGCAGCAATTGAGAACACAAAAAAAATTAACATTAAATAATACTACCAAAACAACCGCTAAACGCTGAATCATAATAATTTAATCAATAAAAAAGATTTTCTTTAAACAACTTGCTAAAAGCAGAAAAGGTGTAAATATCGTTACATAAAACATCTTTTCCTACATAATCTCTGGCTTTTATGACCCAGGAATCTCTATGGCTGCAATTTCAAATCCCCCCTTTCAAAACTACATGCAAGCTCCATTAATTCCTGTCCCTTTAAATCATAGGGGGCAAATTGTTACACAAGCTTCAGCGGCAGTTGAATTCTCTTATAAAGAACTCAAAATAGCTAGATCCTCTATTGGAGCTATTTTCTACAAAGCAATGGACTTTTTTAGATCAATATCCCTTGGATGCTGCTGCACATGCAGATATAGAAATTTTTCGGTAATAAAAGAACTAGAGCTTGATCCTATAGATCCCAACACCGATCTAACAGGGAAAATTCAAGAATTTCAAAGAGAGCACCCCCTAGAATTTAGATTTAATATCTTACAAAGAAAAACAGACGCTTCACCTGAACCCAAAATTACAAGACCAATTACGTTGCTTGCAGAGGCTATACAATCCCTTCTCGATCAAAATGAAATCTCAGCTACCCCAGATCATATAAAAAAATTATTAATAGCGCGAGAGATCGCTCTTACAGCTCATGAATTGAATAATAAATCGATTGTTTATATACCGTCAAACTCCGCTTTCTTTTACGACATAAATCGAGCCCAAAAAGAAAGAAATACAGCAATCCGTTACCTTGACCCTGAGGCCCCAGGAAAATCTTTAGCAAGCGTTAGGGTATTCCCTGACGGATCTAGCTCTTTAACGATCCCTCTACTAGAAAGAATTGGCGGGGCATTAAAAATATTGAATCATGAAATATATATAGGACCAGATGACACTATTTCTCTTATGAGAAGAGTTAAACTACGCAAATACAGAAGGACTAATTATGGAGTCCGCACCACCGAAATAATGCTAAAGGTTGCAAGATTTACACATCCAGGAATCCTTACCCCTAAAACAATCTATACGCACAAAAAAAAAGGTTTGGAGTATCTCGTCGAAGATTGTAAAGGGGATTTCTATTCTGTACTTGAACCTTATGCATATTTGCAAATAAAAGCGACCGATTTCCAAGAACCTACCGTAGCACACATTCTAAACACTCCTATTCATTCCCAAATGCGAACGCATCTGGGCTACATGAAAAGTATTGTACAATCCCTTCTATACATGCACAGACAAGACTTATTACATAATGATCTGAAACCTGAAAATACTCTTTTAAATTGGAAAGGAGTCCCCCTCATTTGTGATTTTGATTTTAGCTGCAGCACAGAAGAAGGATCTAGAGTAAGAACAGTCGCAGGGACCAATCAATACAAAAAACCAAACACATTTTCGAGAAACATATATACAGATTTATTTGCTCTTGCTAGGATATTTTGGATAGAAAAACCAGATCCTGCAGCAGAACGTCCTTCTTTTATGGACGTATTTCAAGTTCTACACACACTTTCTCGAACCCAACATCCGAAGCTTACAGCAGATATTGAATTAGTAATAAGAACTTTAAAAAACGTCTGCATAGAGATGCGAGAAGGCAAATCAGTAGAACACGGGATAATATACCCTACTTTAGAAAGGATAATTGATATAATTAACGATCTTGAAGGGAAATTTCCTGTTGGCTATGAATCCGGAATTTCTTACTAAAGCTACAGAATCTACAAAAAAAAACGAACATACTGCAAATCAAAAGCATAATTATTAAAAATCATAAGGTGAAGCCACAATTGTCCTTTTGCACTACAGGATTAATCTACGGCAGAATACTTTCATTCAGGGAGTTTAAACATGAGCTCATCAAATATCATCTTAGGCAATAACGACCGGTCGCTTCTCGTAATTGTTCCCAGCAAACAATTACTAAACCTGTCCTTGCAACTCACAGCTCCAGGCAGACAATCTACCAGTTGGTCAGCAGAAAATCATGCAGAAGCCTACCTGTTTATGCAACGTATCGTTAATTGTTGGGAGACGACCCAGATCACCGATCAATATCTTGTCTATGGAAAGATAGATGAAAAGCCCTTTAATTGGGAAATCGTTCCCTACCAAAAATGCCACAACTTTGTTGGGCGCGCAGTTCAACAGCTGCAGGTGCTTTGGAGAACAGTTTTTGGAGGTATTAAGGTCTCTGAAGCAAGTCGCATAACTCAAGCAACAAGATATCAAGTTCTACTAGAAAGCACACCCGAAATACCAGAGCCTTCTACTGTTACTGGAAGGAGTAATGACTCATTTTGCAACGATGATACTATTGATCGTCAGTGGGTGATTACGGGGAAAAAAGTAAATGTTCTTTTCAACTATGCACCTATCGGATTTGGTGGAGAGAGACTTCATTTTCTTGTGGTTCCCAAAATGCACAGGGAAACCTTTACTGAAGTTACCCAAGAAGAATATTGCGAGTCACTTGCATTAACTACAAAGCTTATCGAGCATTTTTCGGAAACAAGAAAAAATGTGAAAAATGCCTATCTTATGCACAAAACAGGAATAGACGCAGGCCAAAGTGTAAAGCATTGGCACTTACACGTTATTTTTTCTACTAATACTGCTCAAGATTTCTGGGGAAGAATTACGGTCATTAGAAATATCCTTTTTGGATCTTCACCCATGAAAAGAGATGAATTAGCAAGAAAAGTCGGAGCCTTAAGACTAGAGTTGGCTAGCGTGTAGATAGAAGCCGCCTGGATACCTCACCTACATAATACACCAAAAATAAGGAATTATAATAATTGATGCTGATCAAAACTCCCCGTCTTCTCATACGCAATTTTACATCCTCTGACTTTCCAAATTTTGCCCATTTAATGGCAGATAAAGAAGTCATGCTCTTTTCTCTATCGGGCCCTATGAATCAGGACCTAGCTATGGAATACTTTGAAAGAAGGATCCTTGGCCATTACCAAAATCATGGATTCGGCCTATGGGCTCTTTTCTTGGCAGAAACAAAGGAATTCATAGGCCTTGCGGGCCTAATTTCTCAAACTATTGATGGAATAGAAGAAGTAGAGCTAGCATACCGGCTGCATCCAAATTATTGGAGTAAAGGCTATGCCACTGAGGCAGCTACTGCAATTGCAGAGCACGCTTTTGCTACAATGAAAATCGATTATCTCGTCTCTATCATCGATCCAAAAAATATCTCCTCAGAAAAAGTCGCAAAAAGAGTCGGAATGCAGGCCTGGAAACCTGTGGTATTCCATGGGCATCAAGTAAATATCTTTAAACTCCCCCCTCAAAAAGATTCCTTGTAGAAAAGAAGGATTTTCTTGAAGATCTAAAGTTAATTAATGAGGTCCTTTTTTCTATGAAAGCCCTATCTGTCACAGAACTTACTGCGCAAATCAAAAAAAACCTTGAAACAGGCTTTTCCTACATATGCGTGCAAGGGGAAATTAGCAATATCAAACTCCAGTCCTCAGGTCACTATTACTTTACCTTGAAAGACGCCGGCGCCCAAATATCCTCTGTTTTATTTAAAGGACAAACTAGAACCCTTTCTAGACCTCCTAAAGAAGGAGATCAGGTAGTAGTGCAAGGAGAGTTGTCTGTTTATGCCCCAAGAGGCAACTACCAGCTCATCGTAAAGAGCGTGGATTATATTGGAGTCGGAAACCTCCTTTTAAAACTCCATGAGCTTAAAAGTAGACTAGAAGCTCGGGGGCTTTTCGATCCTAAAAACAAGAAGCCCTTACCCCGCTTTCCTAAAACCATCGGTGTAGTAACAAGCCCCACAGGGGCTGTGATCCAAGATATCATCCAGGTGTTAGAAAGACGCTTTAAAGGATTCCACCTGATCCTAAACCCTGTTAAAGTACAGGGCGAAGGCGCAGCCCTTGAAATTGCAAAGGCCATACAGCAATTCAATGCGCATGGTCTGTGTGATGTACTCATTGTTGGAAGAGGAGGAGGAAGTCTTGAAGACCTCTGGGCTTTTAATGAAGAAATTGTAGTCAATGCCATTGCCAATTCAAAAATCCCTGTTATATCTGCGGTCGGTCACGAAACCGATATATCTCTATCCGATTTTGCAGCAGATGTCAGGGCGCCAACGCCTTCGGCAGCGGCTGAAATCTGCATGGCTGAAAAAGCCCAGCAGCTTACCTTTCTATCTAAAGCTGGAGCTGGGCTCACCCAAACGCTTAGAGTGAAGCTCCAAAATGCTAAAAGACAGCTTGCAAGCGCTAAGAAACACCCATACCTAGGATCTCCTTATCACCTACTTTCCAAGAGGCTCCAAGATATCGATGAAATGAAAGAGGTTATGGATACTGGGATAGATAATTTCCTCATGCAAAAAAAGCTGCTGCTTGAAGCCAAACACAAACAGGCGTCAGCTCTTAAACCAACAACCCAAATCAAGACATATAAAGAAAAATTTACCCAACTGGATAAAGGGATATATACCGCCCTTCTGCTCCAACTCCAAAAAAAAGGGGCCTTAGTGGAGAAAAAATCCCTCCAAAATAGGCTTGATTCCCAGATTCTTTTGGGCCTAAAAGCGAAAAATGAAAACTATGGAAGACTGATTTCCCACTTAAAAGCGGTGAATCCAAAAAATCTTTTAACTAAAGGGTACTGCATTCTCTTTTCTGAAAAAAATGATTCAGTTATTCTTAACGCTAAAGATATAGCTCTCGAGCAAAGACTCCGTATCCTCCTGCAAGATGGACAACTCCAAGTAAAGGTAGAAGTAAAACTATGACGCAAGAAAACACTCTGACATTTGAAGAAGCATATTCCCGACTAGAAGAAATTTTGGAAAAAATGAATTCAGGCAAACAGTCTTTAGAAGATTCCTTAAGTCTCTATGAAGAAGCTGATAGTTTAATTTCCTTTTGCAATAAAAGACTTTTTCAAGCGGAACAAAAGATTGAAACGCTCATTAAAAATAGAGAAGGAGATCTAGCTCTATCCTCTTCTGGATCTGCTCAAAGAGAAGATTTTTCTCCAAACTCCTATTCGACACTTAAGGCCCGGGACTAAGCATGGATAGCCTTCTACAAAGTGTGCAAGCACCCTCCGATTTGAAAGAGTTAAAGGTAGAAGAGCTTGAAACTCTTGCCTCAGAAATCAGGCAAAAAATCATAGATACACTGGCTATTACAGGCGGGCATCTTGCATCAAACCTGGGCATTGTTGAACTAACAATTGCCCTGCATAGGGTATTTGATTCCCCACTTGATAAATTCATCTTTGATGTCAGCCACCAGTCATATCCCCATAAGCTGCTCACCGGTCGGCAAGGTAAATTTGACAGGATACGCCAGTTCAAGGGCCTTTGTGGATTTTCCCATCCTAAAGAATCCCCCCATGACCATTTTTTAGCGGGCCATGCAGGAACTGCGCTCTCCTTAGCTCTTGGCACTGCAAAAAACAGAGATCTCCTTGATAGAGATGAATACATTCTTCCGATACTTGGAGATGCATCTCTTACTTGTGGACTTACTCTGGAAGCTCTCAACAATATCCCTAAAGAGCTAAAGAAGTTTATTGTCATCCTAAATGACAACAATATGTCGATCTCCAAAAGCGTGGGAACCATCAGTAACATCCTAAGCCGCTTTTTTAGCAATCCCACATCTAACAAGCTCTATAGCGAAATGCAGCACTTACTTGCTAAAATACCCAACGTCGGTGGATTCCTCGCAAAACAAAGCGGCAAAGTTACAGAATCCTTAAAAAATCTTGTCAGCACAGCTCCTTTTTTCGAGCAGTTCGGTCTTTCCTACGTAGGCCCTATCGACGGTCATGACATACGACAGCTTATTGATGTTTTAGAGGCACTTAAAAATAGCCCTAAACCTGTCCTTCTCCATGTACTTACCGTAAAAGGCAAAGGTATGGAAACCGCGATCAACGACCCTATTTGCTATCACGGCTGTAAACCTTTTGACAAAGTTACAGGCAAGTTTTATGCCACCCCTAATGCTAGGCCCACCTTCCCTCAGGTCTTTGGAAAGCACATCTTAAAGATGGCAGAAGAAGATCCCTCAATTGTCGCTATCACCCCTGCAATGCCTGCCGGATCTTGTCTTGAAGAGTTCATGGAAAAGCATCCAAACAGATGCCTTGATGTGGGGATTGCTGAAGGGCATAGCGTAACCTTCGGTGGGGGCCTTGCGTATAATAAAAAGCTAAAAATCGTGTGCTCTATTTACTCGACTTTTCTCCATAGAGCGCTCGATAACCTCTTCCATGATGTCTGCCTCCAAGAACTCCCTGTAGTGTTTGCCATTGATAGAGCCGGGATATCCGGTCCTGATGGATCTACACACCACGGCATTTATGATATCGGTTTTTTAAATGCGATGCCCAATATGGTAATTTGCCAACCAAGAAATGGGCAGCTTCTAAAAGAACTGATGCAAAGTGCCTTTGCTTGGAATAGGCCTGTGGCTATTCGGTACCCTAATATGGCTACAGAAGATCTGAATATTCCTCTACAAAAAAGAGAGCTCGGAGTAGCCGAGGTTCTTCAAGAAGGCTCACGAATCGCAATTATAGCACTTGGTGTTATGTGCAATACAGCTCTTGAGATTGCAAAGCGTTTAGAGTCTTTTGGAATACAAGCTACCATTATCGATCCTATCTTTCTAAAACCCCTTGATACAGAATTATTTTGTAGAGTCCTATCCTCCCATACTCATGTGATAACTATTGAAGAACATTCAATGGCCGTCGGCCTTGCATCAATTATGAACTCATTCATTGTACGGAATGGCTTTAATCACCTTACAGTGGCAAGTTTCGGCATACCGGACATGTTCATAGAACAAGGAAGTAACAAAGAGATTCTAGAGGAAATTGGGTTAAGCCCAGATAAAATCTGGGACCGCCTACTAGACGTATTTAACCTAGAAAAGAACCTAGTAACCGCGGATAGTCAATGATTATTGCACTCTTTGCCAACAGATCTATAGAGCATTCTCATGCGCTGGCTTTAAGTGTTGCTGATTTTTTAAAAGGTCACGGAGTGAAGGTCTTTACTGAAGATGACCTAGCAACAAGTTTTAATGCTATGCCTATTTCTGAGGTAAAGGGAGAAAAAATTGATTTTATAATTTCTATGGGTGGTGATGGAACGATTCTTCGCCTTGCACACAAATACCAGCATCTAGATGCTCCCATACTTGGAATTAACCTCGGTCATTTAGGTTTTATGGCAGATGTTCCCCTCTCCGATATTTATCCAAGCCTGCAAGACCTCATAAATGGCGCCTATAAGATCCATGAGCGCCTCGTTATTCAGGGGGAATCCTCTCGCAAAGATATGTGCTTTGCAGTGAATGATATCGTAGTACATAGAGGAAGAAATCCAAGTCTTGTAGAGATTGCCATTCATGTCGATGGACAGTATTTAAATACCTTTGAAGCTGATGGGATCATTATATCAACACCCAATGGTTCGACAGCCTATTCTCTGGCCGCTGGCGGTCCTATTTTAAGTCCCGACCTGGAAGCTATCGTGATCACCCCTATAAGCCCGCATACTATATCAAATCGTCCGATCGTTCTCATGCCTAATCAAGAGATACAGATCCAGTACTTAAGCGAATATGACCCTATTGAAATACGTGCAGACGGCTTGGAATCCTTTGAGCTTTCAACAGGTGATGTTTTTAAAATTGTTAGAGCGCCGAATAATTTTAAACTCGTCAGTCTTTTTAGAAGGAACTATTTTTCTACGTTAAGAACAAAGCTCGGCTGGGCAGGCAAGCTCCGCTAATGGGATCCTACAATATAGCAAAAGCTGCTTTAGAATTACAGGTGACAGATCTCACTCCGACCTCTCTTACCTATCTCTATTCAGGTCTCTATCAAGAAAAGCCAGTCATACTCAAATACATAGAAGAAACACAGTCTTTTTTCCAAGAAAAACAAACTCTTTCTCTCTTTGCATCAGATTTTTGTATACCTCTTCTTGCCTCGGACGATAAAAACCAAGTGCTAGTCCTTGAAAAACTCATTCCTGGCACCACACTCAAAGAAATCAGTGATGCTCATAAAGCCTCTCAGATATTTAGCCACATCATAAAATCTCTTCCAAAACTTTCTGAGCCTGGACTAATCTATCCTACCCTCGAAGAGTGGCTAAGCATAATACCGAATCATTCTCTGTTAGAAAAAAAGCTGCAAGATAAAGCCGAAGCTACACTTATAAAGCTCTCTTCCATACCAAGAAATGCCTATCTACTCCATGGAGATCTTCACCACGAAAATATCCTTGAGTCTCAAAGAGGCTGGATGTGTCTAGATCCCAAAGGAGTAATTGGACCGATGGAATTTGAAATAGCGCTTTATCTCCTAAATCCTCTGGATCAAAAACCCAGCCTCGATAGGTTCTTTAAAAAAGTAGCAGATCTACAAAGAGAACTTGGAGCCGATCCAACTCTAATGAAAGGCTTCGCCTTTCAGAGATCTCTTTTGGGGGCTATTTGGGCGGCTGAAGACCAAAGGCCTACCGAGCCCTGGCTTGCCTGGTCTGAGCTTTTGCAAGACTGTATTGAGTAGAGCTATGAGATCCATGCCCAACCTGTATTAGGCGAAGACAAAGAGCCCAGGGCTTTGCAGCACAGAGCTCTTAGAAAAACAGGTAAAATAGATTACTAGACTTTTAGAGATTTCTTTTGTGACTGGTTCCAGATCACTACTTGTGCGAGATAATCTCTAAATTCCTTGGGACTCTTCATACTTTCGTAAAAGTCTCTCTCATTTGGAATAGCAACCGCTTCATATCCGCCCATTTGTAAAATGGTATTTAGCATAACTCTTGCCACCCTCCCATTTCCATCCATAAATGGATGCATTCTAAGGATCTGCTGATGAGCCCAGGCTGCTAGGGTAATAGCATCCGCCTCGTGGGAAAGTAGATCTCCTAATCGATCGCTTAATTTCCTTGCAAAAACTGTTAGATCTTTTCTTAATTCGATGGGAGAAGGAGGGATAATCGCCGCGCGACTAAGCACATCCATTTGCTTCTCTGAAAAATTAAGAATCAATTGGTCGATCGATGCATTAGAGAGGTCTACTAAGTCATAGATAGATTGTAAAACTTCAAGATCTTCATTTGTAGCTCCCGCCTTACGAAGCTGTTGAGCAAAGGGACCGAGTTCGATATGAGTCAATGTATCACGAAACTTACCAGCTTCAAAATCTCCGTGATAGATTCTACTGTGTATTTCTAATAAAAGTGTTTTTATCTCTGCACTTTTTAAATGCTTATTGAGGAAAAGCTCTTGCATATAACCCCATGTAGATATGCAAGCAGCCATTCTAGCTTTGTTTCTATACAAACTAACATCACCTTTTTCAGTGTGATATCTTGATCCGTGAGGACAAGAATTCCTCATAGGCCGTCCAGGTCCTTCTTCAAGTTCACTTTTTACTTGATCAACTAGTTGTTTACATCGCTTAGGAAGTAGGAAATCACCTGAAATACCGGAGCTATTTCTCTCTGTATCTATGTAACAACCACCAGTGCCACCTGGAATAAGCTGAATCCCTAATTCTGTGATACTACATAGTTTATCAGGGGATGCAAAAGTAGGTGATTTGTATTTAGGCATTACAAATCTATCCCCTGAAAAAAGGTGGTAACTTAAAACGTCTGTATGTTGCGGACGGACTTTATCGCGAGGGCAGAAAACAAGAGAAGGGTTCAAATCAGATGTAGATTCTACTGAAGATCCAGAAGCTAACCCAAGAAAAGCTACCGCAAGTTGAGCAATTTTTAGTAAGCTAATGCTTGATGCAGTCGGAAATAGAGCTTGTGATGGAGTGGAGCCTATCTTTAAAGGCGAGCTAACTTCTAATGTTCGATTTGTAACACCTAAACTCATTTTTACTTCTCCTTCATAGAATAATAATTTCAAAAATTTGAAGCACAATAACATGAGATTCCAGTATTAATCAAACATAACCATATCAATTTATTTTAAAATTAAATTAACTTACAACTTAAAATTTTACTCATGCAGAAATTGCATACACTGAAAAAAAATCGATTCCATTAGGAAAAGCTATTGGAATAGAAGGCTCTTTACTGACGGGATGTGACATTCGCTGAATCTCACCACAATCCGATAAGTTTCCACCAAATCCCCCCACAAACAAGCCAGATAAAAATGTTAACGACGCTGATTATAAAACCGGTCTTCCACCACTCTCCAATAGTAACATAACCGGCTCCAAAAAGAATAGGAGCAGGACCTGAAGCATAATGAGTTAAGCCTCCGAATAGGCTGCTGAAAAAAGCTAAGGTTAAAGCAGCAAGCTCAGGAGGCGTTCCAAGCGCAATCGAGACTATCAATAAAGGGGCAAACATGGCGCCAATATGGGCCACGTTACTGGCAAAAAAATAGTGAGTATAAAAGTAAACAAGGCTTACAGCAATAAATCCGGCTATCCATGTCCATCCCGATATACTGGTAACTACCCAAAGGCTAAACCAAGTCATTAGACCAAATTTATTCAGAAAGGCTGCAAGGGTCATCAAAATGGAAAACCAGATGAAAGTATCCCAAGCACTTTCCTCTGTTAAAATGTCTTTCCACTTTAAAACTCCGGTAAGAAGGAGGATGACAAGCCCTATCAGGGCTGCAACGCTTGCTTTTAAAGCAAAAAGAGGCCCAAAAATCCAAAGAACTAAAAGAAGAATAAAGGTACCAAACATGATCCACTCTGATCTTTTCATGGGACCCATCTGGTCTAGTTTTTCTAGAGCCATCTCGCGAGCATGAGGCGTCTTGCGGATAGTTGGTGAAATAAGCCGAAAGAGAACATATGGAACAACAGCCAAGCTAATGAGTCCAGGAACTGCGGCGGCCAAGGCCCAACTGGCCCAAGTAATCTCGATCCCATTCTCCAGGGCTAAACTTGCAATCAGAGGATTGCCTGCCATCGATGTAAGAAACATGGCTGATGTGATTGCTGATCCTTGGAAAGCAACCAGAGTCAAAAAGGCTCCCATTTTAGGATCATGCGAGCGCCCCGTAAAGATCTCCGAAAGGGATTTTAGAACTGGATAGACAATCCCCCCTAAACGTGCGGTAAGACTGGGAATCGCTGGCGCTAAGATCAAATCGGTCGCAATAAGTCCGTAACCAAGACCCAGACTATGTTTGCCCAGTCGGCTCATGACAAGATATGCAAGGCGGCTGCCCAGACCCGTACAGATGAATCCTCGAGCAATAAAAAAAGCAAATAGAATGAGCCAAATCACATCATGGCTAAACCCACTAAATGCCTCTTCAAAGGTAAGCGTATTAGTCACAAGAGTCGCTGTCAGGGCAAAAATAGAAATAGTACCCATTGGGTAGGGCTTTAAGATGATTCCAATAATTGTCGCAACGAAAATAGCAAATAGATGCCAAGCTTTAGAAGAAACTCCCTCCGGCTCTGGAAAAAACCAGATAAGAAGACCGATCAAAATCGTAGTCCCTAAAGCCAGATACTGTTTATTTCGCGCGTAAAAGTTCAGCATAATCCCCCTCCAAAAAACTACTGTATAACAGATAATAAATTAAAAATACATGCAATATATAAATTTTAAAATAGAGATCACAACAAAGTGAAATTACGAAATAGATATAATATATACTTAAATTTTTTGAAATGGCTACGACTGAACGAGATTTGCAAAATAAATGGTACATATTCCAAGTTAATAGAGGGGGAGGACTAACATTTTTCGTATAAAAAAGAGCGAACATTTGAGCATCGCTGTTAAAATACGACAAAAAGTATGGATAGCAAAGAATCCACCTATATATCTAGGCAAAGCAAACTATTTGACAGTAGGATGACAAGACGAATTAAACACCCTATATGTAGAGTTAATACAGATGCCGGGACCTGTATCTTTAACACTTCCCTTAAAGGTCTCGTTTGGATCATCATCTCTACTTAGAGAGGAAAAACCTCTCCTCTCCGATGCATAAGGTTAGAGCTGCCTATAGTGATTTAGATCCAAATGCTACCGTGATTATTTTTAAAGATCCAATAGCTACATACGTCTATCCAACGCCACTTGACTCTTCTCCCCAAAACGATACTCCCGCTTTCTCTCTTATTAAAAAGGTATGTCAACCCAAAGTTAAAATGTCACCCTCTTGGCCAAAGTTAAAATGTCACCCCCCATGTACTTAGAGGGATTTTGTACATAGGGGTTCGAGGGGGCTCAGCCCCCTCTAAGGAAGAGTAG
>Ga0118677_10005179_pt1 | contig 23026 bp, 25 predicted proteins | sample AliMusrvi5mmetaG_FD_86154 | JGI IMG/M metagenome (GOLD analysis project Ga0118677, IMG submission 86154)
ATCCCAACCTGAGAATGCCGCAAGCCAGTCTGGTCCGCACCTTGGTGATGCCACATGGGTGGGCCGCGCCGCTGCCGTTTTCATCCCGCGTGGTGCCCCAGCGGGGCATGAAGTCTGATTAACTGATCCACCACGAAGACACGAAGACAAGAAGGCAGGAAGGCAGGAAGGCGCGATCTGCATCCCGCCAGGGCCTCGGTGCCTGCGGCCCTCCCATGAGGATGCCCCTGATCGGCGGTGGCGCTTTGATATCTACCTTCGCCCTTCGCTTCTCGGTGGGCGTCGCCTCGGTTTGAGCCGAGTCTTCCTGCATCTCATTGAAGGGTTTTCCTTCTTCATTTCTTCTATTTCTTCGTGCCTTCGTGTCTTCGTGGTGAATCAGTAGCGCTCCGGTGATGATGAATCCATGGCGACTGTGATTGTGGTGGGTGGGGGTGCGGCGGGGCTGGTGGCCGCCTGGCGGGCGGCCTGCCTGGGGCACCGGGTCACCCTGCTGGAGGCCAATGGCCGCCTGGGCGTGAAGCTGCGTATCAGCGGCGGGGGCAAGTGCAACCTCACCCACGCGGGGCCGCCGAAGGAACTACTGGGCGTATTCGCCAAGGACCAGGCCCGCTTCCTGCGGCCCTCCCTCCACGCCTTCGGCAATGAGGATCTCCTGGACCTGCTGCGCCGCGAGGGCCTGCACACCTACGTGCGGGACAACGGCCGGGTCTTTCCCCTGGATCGGCCGGGCAGCGCCGGCGCCGTGGTGGAGGCCTTCGAGGCCCTGGTGCTCCGCGCGGGGGTCGAGCTCCGCCTGGGCGCACGGGTCACGGGACTCCTGGGCCGCAGCCCGCACCTGGAAGGCCTGCTCGTGGACGGGGAGCGCCTCCTGGCCGAGCACATCATCCTGGCCACGGGGGGCGCCAGCTACCCCGAGACCGGCACCCGGGGCGAGGTACTGGGTTGGCTCAAGGGCCTGGGCGTCCCAGTGCAACCCTGGTTTCCGGCCCTGGCGCCCATCCCGCTTCAGCAGGCCCGCCCCGCCTGGGAGGGCGTGGCCCTGCGCGGAGGCTCCCTGCGCCTCAGCGTCGGCCCCGAGGGCCGCCGCCTCGCCGCCTTCGAGGGCGACATCCTGTTCACGCGCGCGGGCATCACGGGCCCCGCCGCCCTGGAGCTGAGCCAGGCCGTGGAGCGGGCCCGCCGCGAGGGCGCGGCCTGGCTCAGCTACGCCAGCAGCCTGGAAGCCCCCGAGGCCCTGGACGCGACCCTCCTGGCGGAACAGCAGGACAACCCGCGCCTCCTCGCCTCCACCTGGACCCAGCGGTACCTGCCCGAGCGGCTGGTGGAGCCCCTCCTGACGTCGGCGGGCCTGCCGAAGGACCTCATGCTCAAGGACCTTACCAAGCCCTATCGCCGCGCCCTGGTGGCTCTGGTGACGGCCCTCCCCCTGGGCGAGCCCCAGCCCGTGCCCCTGGCCCGGGGGGAGGTCGCCGCCGGGGGCGTGGACCTGAGCGCCGTGGATCCCCACCGCATGCTGCTGCGCGGCTGGGAGAACCTCCGGGTTTGCGGCGAACTGCTGGACCTCGACGGCCCCGTGGGCGGCTACAACCTGCAAGCCGCCTTCAGCACCGGGTACGCGGCAGGCAGCCTGATTTAAAAATTGAACTGATCACCACCAAGGCACCAAGAAGGGTAGGGGGGACAGTTGATCGTTAGCTGGTGCGCTTTTCTTGGTGGCTTGGTGTCTTGGTGGTCCATCTTTTCAGTCGCTCAAATCCGCCCAGCCAGGTCCACCACGAGGTCGCAGAGCCGGGCGGCGTAGCCGGTTTCGTTGTCGTGCCAGCCGAGGACCTTCACGAAGCGCCGCCCCAGCAGGTGGGTGAGGTCGAGATCTACGATGACGCTTTCGCTGCGGCCGGTGATATCACAGCTGACGGTGTGGGGGTCGGCCAGGGCCACGAGGCCCCGCCAGGGGCCAGCGGCGGCGCGGGCGAAGGCGGCCTTCACACCCTCGAGGTCCGTGTCGTGCCGCAGGGTGGCCACCAGATCCACCAGGTTCACGCTCAGCACGGGCACGCGCAGGGCCACGCCGTCGAAGCCCGGCGGCAGGTCAGGCAGGGCCCGGTGCAGGGCGCCGAAGGCGCTGGAGGTGGTGGGGATGATGCTCTGGAAGGCCGCGCGGCCCCGGCGGCGGTCCGGGTGGGCCTGGTCCAGGAGGCGCTGGTCATTGGTGACCACGTGCACGGTGCTCATGCCCGCGGCATCCAGGCCGAAGGCCTCGTCCAGGATCTTCAGCAGGGGGGCCGTGGCGTGGGCGGTGCAGCTTGCGTTGGAGATGATGCGGTGGCGCCTGGGGTCCAGCTCCTCGCCATTCACTGGGGCGATGGCCGTGAAGTCGGCGTCGGGGCTGGGGGAGCTGATGAGCACGTGGGACACGGCACCCTTCAGGTGCTGGGCGGCGGCGGCGCGGCTGGTGAAGCGCCCGCTGGCCTCCACCACCAGGCGGGTGGCTTCGGGGAAGGGGATCAGGGCGGGGTCGGGCTCGTGGTAGAGCGGCACCATCCGAGCGCCCAGCAGCAGGTAGTCCTGGCCCGCCTCCGTGTGGCCCTCGATGGGCAGGGCACTGCGGCCGTGCACCGAATCCTGGCGCAGCAAGTGGAGTACCTGGTCCAGGGGGGCTGGATCGTTCACGGCGGCCAGCAGCTCCTCGGGCGCGGCGCCCAGGCGCCGGACAGCCAGGCGTCCGATGCGGCCCAGGCCGTTGATGGCGATGGTCCTGGGGTGCAAGGGATGGAGCGGATGGGCGTTCATGGCCGCGCCCCTTCCATCACGCACAGACAGAGGTCGCAGAGCCGGGCCGCGTAGCCGCACTCGTTGTCGTACCAGCCGAAGACCTTAACCAGCCGGGGCCCCAGCACCTTGGAGAGGAAGGGGTCGTAGACGCAGCTGGCGCGGCTGCCCACCAGATCCACACTCACCAGTTCGGCGTCCAGCACCTCCAGATAGGGGGCCAGGGGACCGCTCTCGGCGGCGTGGCGGAAGGCCGCCTGCAGGCCCTCCATGGACACGTCCGAGCATAGGGTGGCTGTGAGGTCCACGAGGCTCACATCCGGTGTGGGCACCCGTACCGAAAGCCCTTCCAGGCGGCCCCGGAGGTGAGGCAGCAGCAGGCCCATGGCCCCGGCGGCCCGGCTGGTAGTGGGGATCATGTTGGTGGCCGCGGCGCGAGCCCGGCGCAGATCCGGGTGGGGCAGGTCCAGGATGCGCTGTTCTGTGGTGTAGCTGTGCACGGCAGTCACAAAGCCATAGTCCAGGCCGAAGACCTGATCCAGGACCTTCACCAGGGGGGCCAGGCCCTGGGTGGTGCCGCTGGCACTGGAGATCACGCGGTCGCGGTCGAGGTCCAGCAGCTCGTCATTGAGGCCCAGGACCACGGTGCGGTCCGCGTCCTCGGACAGGGCGCTGATGAGCACGTGGCCTACACTGCCCTTGAGGTGGGCGGCGGCCTGGGCGCGCTGGGTGAACTGGCCAGTGCACTCCAGCACCACGCGAGCGCCGGTCTCGCCAAAGGGGATGCGCCCCGGCGTCACTTCCCGAAACACCCGCACGAACTGGCCGTCCAGGATTAGGTCCTCGCCAGCCACCGCCACACTGAAGGGAGCTCGGCCGTGCACGGAGTCGTATTTCAGCAGGTGGGCCAGGGTGGGGGCGTCGCAGCGGTCATTGAGGGCCGTGACCCGCAGGCCTGGTGTGGCCAGAAGGTGGCGCAGGGCCATGCGCCCGATGCGTCCCAGTCCGTTGATGGCCACCTGCTTCAAGCGTCACTCCAGCCCTTAGTTCTACCGGCCCAGGCGGGTCCTGTCGAAAGAAAAGCCCGGCGCGGGGCCGGGCTTTGACGGATGGACAAGCAAAGGCTAGCTCACGCGGCGCAGGCGACTGGGGGGCGTCTCCAGCTTCTTGGCCAGGGTGTTGCGATGGATGCCCAATTCCCGCGCGGCAGCGCTGTGGTTGCCCTCGTGGGCCGCCAGCACTTCCTCCAGGTAGACCCGCTCGAACTCGCGGCGGGCCAGCTCCAGGGGGATGCCGCCATGAACCATCTCGGCTACGAGCGTCCGCAGCTTTTCGCGCATTCCATCTTCTCCATCAACCGTATCGGGAGAATGAAGGTAGCACCGCACTGGACGAAGGGAAACCCCATGACAACTGGGTTTTCTGCGATCAATATGTGGAAAAGTGTGTGGAATACCTGTGCAAGAACTGGGGGCGATCGTGCGCAAGACTAAACTCGTGATGACCTTGGGGCCCGCGCTCATGCAGGGCGATCGTCTGCGGGAAGCACTCAAAGAAGCCGATGCTGTGCGCATTAACGCCAGCCATGGCGACCCCGTGACCCGCGCTGAGTCCCTGGCCACGGTCCGGGCCCTGGCCGTGGAGCTGGGCCGATCCATCCCGGTCTTTCTGGATCTGCAGGGACCGAAGTGGCGGGTGGGTCTGCTGGAAGTCCCGGTGGATCTGGCGGAAGGCAGCGAGGGGTTCTTCTTCCTGCCCGGAACCCCCGCGCCCGTGGGCACCACCTGGGCCGTGCCCCTGCCGCACCCGGAACTCTTTGAAGGCGCCGAACCCGGACAGCACTGGCTGCTGGATGACGGCGCCATCACCATCCAGATCCTGGCCAAGGGTACGGACCTGCTCAAGGCCAAGGTGGTGGTGGGAGGCCCCCTCAAGGCCCGCAAGGGCGTGCATCCCATTGGGCTGGATATCGCCATGGATCCCCTCACGGAAAAGGATCACGTGGACATCCGGTGGGGGGTGGAACACCAGGTGGACCTCTTCGCCCAGAGCTTCGTACGCCGGGCCTCGGACGTGCAACAGCTGCAGGCCATCATCCACCACCTGGGCGGCACTCAGCCGGTCATCGCGAAGATCGAGCATCCCGCCGCCTTGGCCCACCTGGGCGAGATCCTGGATGTCTCCTGGGGCGTCATGGTGGCCCGGGGCGACCTGGGCGTGGAGTTGGGCGTCGAGCGCGTCCCGGCACTTCAAAAGCAGATCATCAAGGCTGCCCGCCGCGCCCTGAAGCCCGTCATTACGGCCACGCAGATGCTGGAGAGCATGATCGAGCACGCCCAGCCCACCCGGGCTGAAGCCAGCGATGTGGCCAATGCCATCTGGGACGGCACGGACGCTGTGATGCTCAGCGCCGAGAGCGCCTCGGGCGCCTACCCCGTGGAGGCTGTGCAGTGGCTGGGGCGCATCGCCGCGGAGGCTGACGCCAACGTCAAGCAGCGCACCACCACCCTGCCCGAGGAACTGGCGGAAAAGGTCCTGGCCCGCACGGATATCTCTGTGGCTTTCGCAGCCTGTCGCACGGCGGATGAGATCAATGCCCGCTGGATCGTAGCCTTCACCGAGGGCGGCGGCACGGCCCGCATGGTGAGCCGCCTGGCAGGTCGCACGCCCGTGCTGGGGGCCACCGTCGACGAAGTGACCGGGCGCCGCATGGGCCTGCTGCGGGGCGTCACGGCCCTCATCATCCCGCGCGTGGCCAGCACGGACGAGATGGTGGAGGTGGTGCGGGAGCTCCTCATCACCAAGCATCAGGCGGGCAGCCTGGATCGCGTGGTGATGACCATGGGCCTGCCCCTCTGGAAATCCGGCACCACGAACACCATGAAGGTGATGATCTTCTAGACTTCCAAGGAGCGACCATGGGCCTGCGACGACCACTACCCGGCGAATTCGCGGAGGGCTACGCCCACTACCTGGGTGCCGCTCCCGAGGGCGACGTGCTGGCCCACCTGGAGGATCAGCTTGCCGAGGTCGGGGCCCTGGTGATCGGCCTCAGCGAGATCCAGGGACTCTACCGCTACGCCCCGGGCAAGTGGAGTCTCAAGGACCTGCTCCAGCACCTCAGCGACGTAGAGCGCATCTTTACCTACCGCTGCCTGCGCATTGGCCGGGGCGACGCCACTCCCATCGAGGGCTTCGAGGAGGACGACTACGCCCATGCCGCGCAGGCGGACATCCACAGCCTCGGAGGCCTTTTGGCGGACTTCCGCCTGGCTCGGGAGGGCAGCCTGGCCCTCTTCCGCAGCCTCCCTGCCGCCGCCTGGAACCACGCGGGCATCACCAATGGTCGGCACATCACGGCCCGCTGCTTCCCCTACCTGGTACTGGGCCATGCCGCCCACCACCTGGACGTGATCCGCGAGCGCTACTTGCCAGGGCTGAAGTAGGTCTCCCAGTCCCTGAAGGCGTCCGCCAGTTTCTGCAGCTGGCTGGCCTCAGTGGTACGAAAGCGGCTCACCAGCTTCCAGCCCTGGGCCACCTTCTGGTAGCGGTGCAGCCACAGCGAAGGGCCTTCCCACTCGCCCTCGGGATCGGTCTTGGTCATGACCAGAAAGGCCACGGTGGTCCAGGGGCCCCGGGCCAGGAAGCGGCGACCCAGCTCCCGGATCCCGGATTCCTCGTCGGATTCCAGGATCAGGTCATCGAGATCGGGGATGATCATGGCAACACCTCAGGCATGGGCCCATCCTATCTCGTGGAGGAACTGCGTGGAAAAGCTGATGGGTTTCGTGGGCATGACCGTGGTCAGCACCCTCGGCTGGTATCTGGGCATGCTGGTGGGCTTCACCACTGCCGTGGTGCTGAGCATGGTGGGCACGGGCTTCGGCCTCTGGGCCGGCCGCTGGGCGGCCCGGCGCTGGCTGGAGGGTTGAGAAGTTGGCACCGTGTCGGGTCTTGTTAGGGCCTCTACTGGCCTCAGATGTAGAAGAACTGCATGAAGGCCGCCCTTTGCTGGGGCGTGGGGGGCCAGGCTTCGCCCCGGGTCATGTTCAGATGGATGAGCCCCAGCAGGGTCAGGGGGTTTTCTCCCACGAAACAGTTGCCACCCTTTTCGGCTTTGACGAGGATGTGCACCCCTTCCTCGTTGTCCACGTGGCTGAGGACATAATCCCGTTCCAGCAGTAGGGCGTGAGCCGCGGCCATCGTGTTGGAGGCTTCGGAGAGCAGGTGCAGTGAGGTCATGGGTGCCCTTTTTGAATCAGGGTGAGCGAAGGGTATCCCCTGCATCCCTTTCATCCCTATGCATTTTTTAACAGGGATGGGAGGTCATGGGAGCATTTTCCTTAGCTCTCAAAATCTCAGTCGATGCGGCCATAGAACCTACTGGGCTCAGTCTTTGACGGGTGCTGGAGCCTGCCGCCGGTAACGCCAATTCACCCGGTACGTGGACTGGAGTAGCTCACCGTTGTCCAGGTCCAAGGACCGGCCCTGGAAGCGGGTCCAGCTCCAGTTCCCCAGGTCCACCTTGAACACGAAGCGGTTGTGGGTGGGATCGGGCGGTTGGAGGTTCAAGTTCGGAGGCTGGCTCTTGATGCAGGCACAAGCCCGGAGTGGGCCGTATGCATGAAGGTTGGGCAGATCCCTCCCAGGCTCCATCCGCCTCCAGAATTGGCGAATCCAGACCTAAGTCCGGGCCCCTAGCTCAGCTTCACCACATGCGTCCCCGCCACCAGGTCGTGGAGGCAGCGGCGGGTGGGGCTGAAGATGAAGAGGATGTCGATGAGGCCCACGAAGCCCAGCAGTACCTGGAAGGCCTGCCCGATGGGTGAGGGGTCGTGCCTTCCCGCGTAGCGCAGAATGCCCACGGCGGCCGGAATGGCGAACTCCCGCAGCAGCAGCCAACCCACATGGGGCAGGCCCCCATCGGAGCGCATGATGTAGATGTCCAGGGCCCTCTTGCCGAGGGTCTGGCCCCGGGTGACTAGCAGCCAGATCTGGCCGATCAGCAGAACCGCGAAACCCAGGAGCATGGCGGGGGCGCCCATGAACAGCAGGGGCAGGGGGGCAAACAGGAGCAGGCCATCCAGGAACCGCGCCGCCAAGCGGCTCAGGCGGCTGGCCGCCTCGACCTCCGCGTTGGCGCTCAGGAAGGGATTCTCAGCCATGGGGCGCTCCGTGCTGGGGTCGTCGACTGTAGAAAACGCATTGAAACCAAGGTGAACCTACAGCAGCCAGTCGGCAGGGCTGCGGGAGGTCATGAATCCGTGGATGGGGCCGAGAGCCGTGCATCACCGGCTAAACAATCAGTTCGATGAACCGGGGTGGCCTCCGTCCCGGTACCGCACCCACAGCCGCCAGCCCAGCCAAGCCGCCCAGGCCAGCATCAGGGTCCAGCCCAGGAAGGCCACTCGGCCCGCGAGAACCGTGTCCCGCTCCAGCAGGCCCCACTGGGTCAGGAGGGCCGTCCAATCGTGCTCGCCGCCGCCCACCAGGGGCAACTCCTGGGCCCGGGCGTCGGCCATGTAGGAGGCGATGTAGAGCAGGTTCTGGGCCGCCCACTGCCCGCAGAGCGCCGTGCCCAGGGGTTGCCGCTTCCAGACGAAGGCCAGGCAGAGGGCCGCGGGTACCAGCAGCTCCATGAGGGTGCCGCCCAGGATGGTGAGTGTCTCCCAGTGGAACAGCCCGAAGAGGGGGTGCCCCGCCTCGTGGAAGAGCAGGTTTACGCCATCCAGGAAGGGCGTCCAGCCCACGGGGTTCCGCACCAGGAGGACCAGTACCGGGAAAGCCACCGCTGCCACCAACGCGGGCCAGGTGGCCGGTTCCCAGGGCTGGGTCAGGTGCTCTTTCAGGTCTTCCAACCATTCATGCACTGAGGGCTCCGTGGATTCTGGGCGAGCCAGGGACTCTCCAACCTAGCAGGGAGGGCGGCTTGGCGGCCTCGTTATGAGCCTCCTGAGTCTTGCGCAGCTGCTCGATCTGGCTGATGGAGGCGCTCCCCAGCGGGAACCGGCGCGGCAGACTGGGAGTGGTCAGGCATGGGCGCCTCCAGGTGCAGGCTGCTTCGAGGATGGGTAAAATATACCCGAGCCTTTTTGACGCAATTCATAGCCCGTCTGGGCGGGCCAGGCTGACCCCGCCCCCCACGCTGATCAAGGCCTGTTATTTTCTCCCGGCCGATCTGCAAGATCGGGCGCCCAGCCCACCCCATCCCATGGTTCCATTCCAACATGCGCATCGAATGTATTGCCATCGGCACGGAACTTCTCACCACGCGGCGTCTGGACACGAACTCCGTGTGGCTGGGGGAGCAGCTGGCGGGTCTGGGGCTGGCCTTCCATCGTAAGACCGCCGTGGGGGACAGTCGCGAGGATCTGGCGGCGCTGTTTCGCGAGGCACTCACCCGCTCGGACCTCATCCTCACCACTGGGGGGCTGGGGCCCACCTTCGATGACTTCACCAAGGAACTCTTCGCGGAAATCATGGGTGTGGAGCTGGTGGAGGACGTCCAGTCCCGGGACGATATGCTGGCTTTCTATGCGGCGCGCAAGCGGGTGCCACCCGCGGTGAACTTCAAGCAGGCGCTGATCCCCGTGGGTGCCGAGGCCCTGCGGAATCCCGTGGGCACCGCGCCCGGGGTCTGGTGGCAGGATCCGCCGGAACACCCTGGTGTGCGCATCGTGATGATGCCGGGCGTGCCCCGGGAGATGAAGCGCATGTGGGAGGACCAGGTTGCGCCCCGCATCCGGCCCCTGGCGGGAGCAGCCGTGCAGACCCTGCGCATGGTGGTGGCCGGCGTGCCGGAGAGCACCTTGGACGAGCGCACCCGGGAGGTCCGGGAGGCCCATGGCCACTTGGACTGGAGCATCCTCGCCAGCCTCACGCAGGTGGAGCTGCTGGCCCGGGGCCCGGATGCTGCCGCGCTCGAAGCCGCACGGCTGGCGTTCGCACCGGTGCTGGGGCCGGACCTGGTGAGCCTGGGGGACGGCAACCTGGAGGACGCGATCCTCGCTGAGCTGAGCCAGCGGGGCGAGACCTTGGCTGTGGCCGAGAGCATGACGGGTGGCCTGCTGGCTTCGCGGCTCACGGCCATCCCCGGCGCCAGCGAGGCCTTCCTGGGGGGCGTCACGGTCTATTCGGTGGTTGCCAAGGCTGCGCTGCTGGGGCTGGATCCCGAGTGGCTTGAGCGTGTGGGTACCGTGTCCGAAGCCTGCGCCACGGCGCTCGCGGAAGCCGTGCGGCAGCGCCTGGGTGCCACCTGGGCGATTGCCATCTGCGGCAACGCGGGCCCCGGCACCGAGGGTGGCGCGCCCCTGGGCTCCGTGTTCATTGGCCTCAGCGGACCCGGCGGCATCACTGTGAAGCCCATCACCATGGCGGGGGATCGGGTCGAGATCCAGCTGCGGGCCTCGGCCCTGGCCCTGGACCTGCTGCGGCGGGCCATCTCGGCGGGCCGCTGATACACTGGCTCCCATGTCCTCGATGTCTCCTTTGTCTCTCACCCTCTGGTGTCTGGGCGCCTTTCTGTGCGGCAGCATCCCCTTTGGCCTGCTGCTGGTGAAGCTGGCTGGGAAGGGGGATGTCCGCGCCCACGGCAGCGGCAACATCGGTGCCACCAATGTCAGCCGCGTGGGTGGCAAGGCCCTGGGCATCGTCACCCTGCTGCTGGACATCCTCAAGGGCTTCCTGCCGGTCTTCGTGGCCAAGCACCTGGGGCTGGCGGACAGCGCCCTCTCGCTGATCGCCCTCTGCGCGGTGCTGGGCCACATGTTCACCCCATGGCTGGCCTTCAAGGGGGGCAAGGGCGTGGCGACGGCCCTGGGGGTGGCCCTGGCCTACAAGGCGGCCATGGTATTGCCGGCCCTGGGGGTCTTCATCGTCTTCTTGGTGGTCTTCCGCTATGTGAGCCTGGGCAGTGTCCTGGCGGCCTTCACGCTGCCCCTGGTCCTGGTCAAGCTGGGCACTTCCCCCGTGGTGCTGCTCCTCTGGGCGGACATCGCCCTGCTGGTCATCGTCAAGCATCACGAGAACATCCGTCGGCTCTTCAAGGGCGAGGAGTCGCCCCTGTGGGGCGCCAAGAAGGGGACCACCCATGACCAGGCCTGATATCGGCGTCTTCGGTTCCGGCGCCTGGGGCACGGCCCTGGCCATCACCTGGGCGCGAGCCGGCGCCAAGGTAGCCCTGTGGGGCAGCTTCCCGGAGGAGATGGCCCTGATGGCCGCCACCCGGCGACACCTGCGCCTCAAGGACGTGGTCTTCCCAGATTCGCTGCACACCTCCAACGACCCTGCCGAGGCCTTCGAAGCCCCGCTTTGGATCTCGGCCATGCCCACCCAGGTGACGCCCGAGGCCTGGGCCAAGCTGCGACCCCAGGCACCCCGGGCCCCGGAATCCGTCATCCACGTGAGCAAGGGCATCCTCCAGAGCACCCACCAGACCCTCTCCCAGGCCCTGGCGGGCGTGTGGGACCTGCCTGTGGGCGTGCTGTCGGGGCCCTCTTTTGCGGATGAGGTTTCGCGCGGCGTCCCCACGGCCATCGTGCTGGCCCTGCCACCCAGTGTCCCGGATGCGCGGGCCCAAGCTCTCCAGGCCCAGCTCTCCTCGGAGAAGCTGCGCATCTACCTCAGCCGCGATGTGGTGGGCACGGAACTCTGCGGCGCCCTCAAGAACACCCTGGCCATCGCTGCGGGCCTAGTGGACGGCCTGAAGCTGGGCTACAACGCCCGGGCGGCCCTCATCACCCGGGGCCTTGCCGAGATGGCACGCCTGGTGGAAGTGCTGGGTGGCCAGCCCGCCACGGTCATGGGGCTGGCGGGCATGGGCGATCTCTTGCTCACGGCCACGGGCCCCCAGAGCCGCAACCGCACCTTCGGGGAGCTGGTGGGCAAGGGGCAGAGCGTGGCTGCGGCCCGCGACGCCCTGGGCGGCCAGGTCATCGAGGGGATGTTCACCACCGAAGCCGCCCTGGCCCTGGCGGCAGCGCATGGCTTGGACCTGCCCATCGCCGCTGAAGTACAGCGCCTGCTCAATGGCGAGCGCCCCGAGGAGGCTGTGCGAAGGCTCATGACGCGGTCGCTGAAGTCCGAGTGAAGGGCTAGCTGGTAGACTTATCCGTTTGTCTTTGGAGTTGCCGTGAAAGTTCTCATTCTTGGCGTCAATGGATTCATTGGATCCCACCTGGTGGACCGCATCATGGCGGACACGGACTGGGAGGTCTACGGCCTGGACCTGGGCGCCCACAAGGTGGCGGACCACCTGGTCAACCCCCGCTTCCACTTCGTGGAGGGCGACGTGACCATCTCCAAGGAGTGGATCGAATATCACATCAAGAAGTGCGACGTGGTGCTGCCCCTGGTTGCCATCGCCACCCCCAAGGTCTACGTCACGGATCCCCTGCGCGTCTTCGAACTGGACTTCGAGGAGAACCTGCGGGTGGTGCGCCAGTGCGTGAAATACAAGAAGCGCGTGGTCTTCCCCAGCACTTCGGAAGTCTACGGCATGTGCCCGGACGCGGAGTTCGACGAGTACGAGTCCCCCCTGGTCACGGGCCCCATCCCCATGAACCGCTGGATCTACAGCACCAGCAAGCAGCTGCTGGATCGTGTGATCTGGGCCTATGGCTTCCAGCAGGGCCTGAGGTTCACCCTGTTCCGTCCCTTCAACTGGATGGGCCCCAAGCTCGACAGCCTCAACACCGCCAAGGAGGGCAGCAGCCGCCTGGTGACCCAGTTCAGCTGGAACCTGTTCAACGGCGAACCCCTGCAGCTGGTGGATGGCGGCACCGCGCGACGCTGCTTCATCGACGTGGCTGACGCCATGGACGGCATCATGGCCGTGCTGCGTAATGAGGGTGGCAAGGCCGATGGCCAGATCTTCAACATCGGCAACCCCAAGAACGACTTCAGCGTGCGCGAGATCGCCGAGATGATGATCGCCATCTGGAAGGACCATCCCTTCCGCATTGAGCGCGGCATCCCCGAGGGCCGCATGGTCGAGACCGGCAGCGGCGAGTTCTACGGCAAGGGCTACCAGGACGTGGCCCGCCGCACCCCCAGCATCAAGCGCATGCAGGACACCTTCGGCTTCGAGCCCAAGGTCTCCATGACCGACTCTTTGAAGAAGACCATCGACTTCTTCGTGGAAGAGCACAAGGCGCAGGAGAAGGTCGTCGAGACGGAGAACTAGCCTGCGGCCATGAACAGCCGTGTCCGCTCTTCGTTACTCTCGCTCTGGTTCTTCCTCGGCTTCCTGCCCTTGCTGGTGCGGCCGCTGTGGGAGCCGGATGAAGGGCGCTATGCGGAGATCCCCCGCGAGATGCTGGCCACGGGGGACTGGCTCACGCCCCACCTGAACGGGGTGCTCTACTTCGAGAAACCGCCCCTGCAGTATTGGTTGTCGGCCCTCAGCATGAAGCTGTTCGGCGTGAATGGGGCCGCGGCCCGGCTGCCCCTGGCCCTGGCCTCGGCCCTCTTCCTTTGGGCTGCCTGGAGCCTGGCCAAGCGCCTGGGTGCGCGGGAACCCCTCTGGGCGCCCTTCCTGGCCGCCACGGGTCTGCTGGGCTTCCTCATGGGTCAGTTCCTCACTCTGGACGCCCTCTTCAGTGCCTTCCTCATTGCGGGCGTCGCCGCCTTCGTGGAGGCCGTGGCCCAGCGCCACGAGGGTCGCTCTGGCACCGCCTGGACCCTGGCCACGTTCACCCTGCTGGCGGCGGCCATGCTCACCAAGGGCCTGGCGGAAGTGATTCTCACCGGCGGCATCCTGGCCTTCTCACTGGCCTTCGCCTGGAAGGACACGACCCTACGCAAGGCCGTCCTGCGCACGGCCCTGGACCCCCTGGGCTGGGCCCTCTACCTGGTGCTGGTGGTGCCCTGGTTTTGGCTGGTGAACCGCGCCAACCCTGGCCACGCGCAGTTCTTCTTCATCCACGAGCACTTCACGCGCTTCCTCACCCATGAACACGCACGCCAGGGCTCCAACAACTGGCTGCTGGACAAGCTCTACTTCGTGGGTGTCCTGGCCCTGGGCCTGCTGCCCTGGCTCTCGGCCACCCTGGTGGCCCTGCGCCGCACCTGGACCTTCCTGAAGGGCCGGGGGCCCCAGTCCCAGGACCACCTGGCCCGCTGGAGCATCGCCATCGTGGCCCTCTCCTTTCTCTGGCCCCTGGTCTTCTTCAGCGCTTCCGGCTCCAAGCTGGCCCCCTACATCCTGCCCGCCATCGTGCCTCTGGCCGTGCTGGTCTGCCTCTTCGAACGGCAGGGCGAGGAGGCCAAGGCTCAGCTCCGCATGGGCTGGGAACTCATCGTCCTCGGGGCGCTCTTCCTCCTGGCTGCCACCCTCTTTCGCAAGGACCTGGGCGGCCTGGCCTGGATCTACGCCCTGGGCGCGGCCTTTGCCGGACTGGGCATCTGGGCCCAGGTGGGCAAGAGCCTCACGGCCCCCCGGCTCCGGGCGGCCCTCCCCGCGGCGCTGTGGCTGCTGGTCCTGGTGGCCCAATTTTCGGCGGGACCGGGCAAGACCGTGACGGATCTGGTGCGTCAGGCCCCTCCAGAGGCCCGCTGGATCAGCTATGGCACCTACTTCCAGGGCCTGCCCTTCTACGCCCGCACCCGGGTGGTGGTGGTGGAGGGCACGGGTGAACTGGCCTTCGGCCGTGAGCGCCTGGGCCGGGAGGAGCACCAGTGGTTCCAGGACGGGCCCACGGCCCTGGGGGACGCCGCCCAGCGCCTCCAGGCGGAGAATCCCGGCCGCCCTGTGCTGGTCCTGGCCAAGGCCTCGGACTGGAGGCGCCTGGACATCGACGAGCAGGGCCGCTGGGAGATCCTTGGACGGAATCCCATGGCGGTGATGGCGCGGCGGAGGTAGGCGGACTATTTCTTGACCACTTCCTTCACGCCCGCAGCGCCTTCCTTGGCCCCCTTCGCCACGCCCTTGGCGGCGGTCTTGGCGCCCCGGCCCACGGCCTTACCACCTTCGGCGGCGGCATGACCCACGACCTTCCCGGCCTTGGCGGCCGCGTGGCCCACCTCTTTGGCACCCTCTTTCACGGCGTGGCCGACTTCCTTGGCGGCCTGCTTGATCTCCTCCTTGGGCCCTTCCCCCGCGCCTCCCATGGGGGCGGCCAGCAGCAGGAGGGAGAGGAGCGCGGGAGTCATGCCTCATGCTATCGCGCTGGGCGAGGAGGGCCCTTCCGGGCGAAGATGGGGGATGTCCGCAGCCCCGTCCCCCTCGCTGTTACCGTCACGCATTGCGACTTGGCTGCGCGCGCACCTGCCGGAACTGCTCTTCGCCGCCCTGTTGCTGGCGGTGCTGCCCATGCGCGACCTCTGGGCCCCGGATGAGCCGGACTTCGCCCAGTGCGTGAAGGAGATGCGCCTGCGGGGAACCTGGCTGCTCCCCTATCTCAACGGCCTGCCTTACAGCGAGAAGCCCATCCTGTACTACTGGGTGATGAAGGCCTTCGCGCAGGTGCTCGACTTCCTGACCGGCGGCCTGGGCTTCACGCAAGGCGTGGCCGCCTGGGCCCTGCGCCTGCCCTCGGTGCTGACCGCCGTGGCCTTCCTGGCGGCCTTCCGCGCTTGGGCCCAGCGCTTCCTGGAGCCCCGCTGCGCCGAGCCCGCCGCCCTCATCCTCGCCACCACGCCCCTCTGGTTCTGGCAGAGCCAGTTCATCCAGATCGACCTCCTCTTCAGCGCCCTCCTTGCCTGGAGCTGGCTCTCCTGGCTCGGGGGATACCTCCTACTCAGGGCTGGAAAAGATCAACTGATCCAGCACGAAGACACGAAGACGCAAAGTGAAGCGAAGAAGGAATTCTATTTTGTGCCTTCGGGTCTTCGTGGTGGATCTGTAATTGAACGGGAATCTCGACGTTGGTTCCTGGGCGCTTATGTCTGGCTGGCGCTGGCGTTCTTGGCGAAGGGGCCTCTGGCGCCGGTGCTGTCGGTGCTGCTGATCGGCGTGTTCCTGGCCTGGCAGCGGGAATTGAAGATCTTGCGGCGCACTCAGATCCTCGCGGGGTTGGGGATCACGCTGGTGATCGTGGCGCCCTGGTATGTGGCGGCGGGGCTGAAGGGTGGGGCCCACTACGTCTACGAGCTGGTGATCCTCCAGAACTTCAACCGGGCCACCCACGCCTGGGACCACATCCAGCCCATGTACAAGTACGCCGAGTACATCCTCGGGGACTTCTTTCCCTGGGTGCTGCTGCTCCCGGCCCTGGCCCTGCATCTGCGCCGCACGAAGGGGCTGGCGGATCCGACCCGCCGCTTCCTGCTCCTGGCCTTCCTGGTGCCCTTCGCGTTCCTGAGCCTGGTGCAAAGCAAGCAGGGCAAGTACCTGCTCATGGCCTACCCCTTCCTGGCCCTGCTGCTGGCGGACTTCCTCCAGACCCTGGACGCGTCCCGCGCCCGGCGCCTGGGCAGCCTCCTGGCCGGGGGCCTGGCCATCCCCACGCTGGGACTGGCGGCCCTGGCGCTGGGCCTGGGCGGTGCCAAGCTCCAGGCCCAGGCCGCGCCCTTTCTGGGGCCCCTGCGGCTCATGGCTCTGGGGCTGGGCGCGGGCTGGCTGTTGCTCCTGCTGCAGGTCCGGCGGGGCAGGGGGACCGGCCTGGTGCCCGCCGCGGCCCTCGCGCTGGGCCTGCTCTATCTCACGGGGGGCACCTGGCTCTTCGCCCGCCTGGATCCGCCCAAGAGTTACCGCCGCTGGACAGCCGCTGTCCAACCGTTCATCCAGGGCCGTCCGGTCTTCTACTGGCAGACCATCCGCAGCGGGGTCATGGTCTACACCGATCATCTCATGCCCGAACTGCGGGATGCCAAGGCCCTGGAGGCCATGGCTCCCGAAGCCCGCCTGGTGGCCCAGCGCACGGAATGGGAGCAGGACGACCGGGGCCTGGACGCCGCAGTCCGGGCCCGCTTCGAGATCCTCCTCGCCGTACCCACAGGTGGAGGTGAGATCCTGTTGCTTAAGAAACGTCCCGCATCCAGTCCTCAGCCCAGTCCCCAGGAGGCCCCTTGAGCCCCAACGTAAAGGCCATTCCCCTCATCGTGCTTGGGGTGCTGCTCAACGCCGCCGCCCAGATCTGCCTGAAGAAGGGCCTCAACGCCGCCGGGGGCATGACGCTGGAGGTGGGACCGCTGTTCCGGCTGATGCTGGAGCCCTGGGTGCTGGCGGGCCTGGCCTGCTACGCCGTGAGCGTGGTGGTGTGGCTGGGTGCCCTCTCGCTGGTGCAGGTGAATTACGCCTACCCCTTCCTGGCCCTGGGGTTCCTGGCCAACGCCCTCATGGCCCGCGCCTTTTTGGGCGAAGCCATGACCCCCATGCGCTGGGTGGCCCTCAGCGTCATCGTGCTGGGCGTGGGCCTGCAGGCCCTCAGTGGGCGCGGGAATTAAAAATTATTATCCGCAGAGGACGCAGAAGGCGCAGAGAAAAATTAATGGGACTGTGGTCTCTCCGTTCCTCCCTGTTCCTCACCCGTGAAACCCAAGCTCCTCTGCGTCCTCTGTGGTTAATCTTCTGTTCCAAGACCCCATTACCCAAACCCAAGCCGCTTCGAATGCTATCTTTGGGAACTTAAACTCAACCCAGTGCCCATGGTCCCAGCGCTAGAGGACGCACGATGCTGATCGACGAGGCGGTCCGGTTCCTGGCCCAGATCCCGCCCTTCCAGTTCCTGGAGGCGCCCCTGCTGCGGGAACTGGCGCAAAGCCTCACCCTGGAGTTCCACCCTCGGGGCACGGCCATCCTCCAGCAGGATGGGCCCCTGCCGGAGCACCTGCACATCATCCAGAAGGGGGTGGTGAAGATCACCCAGCGGGCCAAGGCGGCGGGCGCCGAGGACGTGGTCATCGACTACCGCGAGAAGGGGGAGATCTTCGGCCTGGTCTCGCTCATGGGTGGGGTCCAGCGGACCACCATCGTGGCGGTGCAGGACACCATCTGCTACCTGCTGCCCAAGGCGCGGCTCACGGAGTTGACCACCAGCCACCCGGCCATCTCCGAGTATCTGCTCCAGTTCCATCTCACCAAGTACCTGGACATGACCTCCCGGGAAATCCAGGGCAAGAGTCTCTTCCTGGGCGGCAGCGACCACCTGCTCTTCACCACCTCCGTGGGGGAGATCTGCCGGCACGCCAGCACCGTGGTGACGCCGGGCACCAGCATCCGCCAGGCGGCCAAGCGCATGGCCGAGGAACGCCAGAGTGCGGCCCTGGTCATCGGCGGGGGCGGCGGGCCCATCGGCATCCTCACGGACTCGGACCTGCGCACCAAGGTGGTGGCCCAGGGCCTCTCCGGGGATCTGCCGGTCTCCCAGGTGATGAGCCAACCGGTGGTCATGGTGGACGAGAAGGATCCCTGCTTCGAAGTGGTCCTCAAGATGCTCCAGGATGACATCCACCATGTGGCCGTGCTCCGCGAGGGGCTGCTCCACGGGGTGGTGACCAACCACGATTTCATGGTGCTCCAGGGCCGCAGTCCCCTGGCCTTTTCCGAGGACATTGAGCGCCAGACCAGCCTGGAGGGCTTGGCCCCGGTGTCGCAGAAGGCCCTCACCATCATCGGCGCCCTGCTGCGGGAGGGGACCAAGGCCACCAACATCATCCGCATCATCTCGGAGCTGAACGACCGGGTGGTGCGCAAGGTGCTGGAACTGGCCGAGCAGGAGTTCGGGCCGCCACCCACGCCCTACTGCTGGCTCTGCCTGGGCAGTGAGGGGCGCAAGGAGCAGACCTTCCGCACGGATCAGGACAACGCCCTGGTCTACGCGGACGTGGAGGAATACCGGCAGGCCAAGGTCACGGACTACTTCCGGCGCTTCAGCGTCTACATGCGCAATGGCTTAGTGCGCTGCGGCTTCGAGGCCTGCCCCGCCAACTACATGGCCAGCAATCCCGACTGGTGCCAGCCCCTCTCGGCCTGGAAGCGCTACTTCAGCCGCTGGATCTCAGAGCCCTCGCCGGAGGCGGTGCTGAACTCCCTCATCTTCTTCGATCTGCGGCCCCTCTACGGGGAGGAATCCCTGGCCTGGGAGCTGCGGGAACACTACATCCGCCTCATCCCTGAATACCCGTCCTATCTGGGCTTCCTGGCCAACATGCTGGCCCGGAACCGCCCGCCCATCGGCTTCTTCGGGGGCGTGGCCGTGGAGCGCAGCGGCGAGCACAAGGATGGCCTCAACCTCAAGATCAAGGGCGTGGCCCCCCTGGTGGACATCGCCCGCTTCTTCTCGCTGGAGAAGGGCATCCGCCACGCCTCCACCATGGAGCGCCTGGAGGCTCTGCGGAGCACCACGTCCCTGGTGGCGGAGCAGGTGGACGAGCTGGTCCATGCCTTCGAATTCGTCACCCTGCTGCGGGTGCACCACCAGTTCAAGCAACTGGAGGCGGGCCAGCCCATCGACAACTTCATCCGTCTGGATTCGCTCAGCAACCTGGAGCGCCAGTCCCTCAAGAACGCCTTCCGCCTGATCATCAAGATCCAGGACCAGGTCATGGACCGCTACAAGTCCTTCATCCTCTGAGGCGGTGCATGGGTCTGGCGATGTGGTGGCAGGAGCGGCGGGGCGGGGGCGGCACCCAGGCCCTGGGCGCCCTCCGCTTCACGGTGCTGGACACGGAGCTGACGGGCCTCGACGAGCGACGGGATGACATCGTGTCCCTGGGCGCCCTCCACATGCAGGGGGGCCGCATCGAGCTGGGCGGGGCCTTCCAGGAACTGGTGAAGCCCAGCGCCACGCTGGACGGCCGTACCGTGGTCATTCATGGCATCACGCCCGAGCAGCTGGAAGCCAGTCCCCCCATCGCCACCGTGTTGACGGCCTTCAAGGCCTATGCGGCGAACACGGTGTTGCTGGGCCACTGCCTGGCCATCGACCTGGGGTTCCTCAACCGAGACGCCCGGCGCCTGAAGGTGGGAGCCTTCCGCCAGCCCGCGGTGGACACCCTGGCCCTGTACGGCTGGCTCCGCCACCGGGGCAGCGAGCACCCGGCCTTCGCCCTGGAGACGTCTCACCTGAGCCTCTTCGACCTGGCTGCGGCCTTCGACATCCCCGTGGAAACGGCCCACACCGCCCTGGGTGACGCCTTCGTCACGGCCCAGCTCTTCCAGCGCCTCCTGCCCCTCCTGAAGGAAGCCGGTGTGGACACCCTCGCCAGCCTCCGCCGCGTGGGCGACCCCGATCAGGCCACCGCGAGTCTCAGCGCCAAGCCAGGTCACGCGCATTTTTAGGTTCATAACGAAATCGGGTGAGCTGGCTTACCAGGGACGCCTCCCCTTTTCGGTTTCGGCTAGCGCAGGCCCTTCCGAGCTTCAGAGATGGTCGAATCGATTGGGGGTAAACTGGGCAGGGAGGGGTGGCCTATGAACTTGCCGCAACTGAAAAGCCACGGCCATACCGTCGAGGAATGGAAGACCTGGGAGGGGCGCTGGGAGCTGATCAACGGTGTGGCATATGACATGACACCTGGGCCTTCCGTGGAGCATCAGCGGGTGAGTTCCCGGCTTCACGCTGCCATTTTTCACGCTCTGGAGGAAGGAAAGCGAAGGGCGGGAAGTGGGGATTGTGAAGTGTTCGCGGCGCCCATCGACCTTTACCTTCCGGACCAGCAGAGCGTCTACCAGCCCGACCTCTTGATCGTGTGCGATCCCGCGAAGGTTGCCTTACACGGGATCGTCGGCGCCCCTGACTTGATCGTGGAGATCCTGAGTCCTTCGACTGCCAGCCGAGACAACGTGAAGAAGCGTTGGGCTTATGCAGCAGCTGGTATCCCTGAATATCTGATCGTTGATCCCTCAGAACAAGTGGCGATGCTCCTGCGGCTAGAGGGTGGGCATTACCTTGATAGTGCTCCCATCGAATGGGGCGCTCTAATGGCGCTACTGGGCGGCAAGTTGTCCATCGCGCTGGGGTGATTCACTTGGCTCATTCATTTTGTTACTGACACAGAAAAAGGACGGGGCGCTTTCCCCCGTCCTTTTTCTATGCTGCGCGAATCCTAGTGCTTGGAAGCTGTCTCCGCCCCAAAGCCGGTCTGGCCCCGCACGTACTGGTCCTCGAAGGCCTCGATCTCCAGCTTGGCGCGCTCGCTGCCGTCCAGCTTGGAGAAGATGAAGGCCAGCCCGAAGGCGATGGGCATGGCGAAGAGGGCGGGCTGGGTGTAGGGGAAGAGGGCGGCCTTGAAGTGGATCACATCCACCCACACGGACTTGGAGAAGAGCACGAAGAGGAAGGCGGACACCAGACCACCGTAGCCGCCCCAGAGGGCGCCGCGGGTGGTGAGGCCCTTCCAATACATGGAGAGGATGAGCACCGGGAAGTTCGCCGCGGCGGCCACCCCGAAGGCGAGGCCCACCATGAAGGCGATGTTCTGCTTCTCGAAGAGGATGCCCAGGACGATGGCGATGAAGCCCAGGCAGATGGTGGCCACCTTGGAGACCTTGATCTCGGTGGTCTCCGAAGCCTTGCCCTTCATGATGACGCGGGCATAGAGGTCATGGGAGATGGCGGAGGCACCAGCCAAGGCCAGGCCCGAGACCACGGCCAGGATGGTGGCAAAGGCCACTGCGGCGAGGAAGCCCAGGAGGAGGTTGCCGCCCACGGCCTTGGCCAGATGCATGGCCACCATGTTGCCGCCGCCGATGAGGGCGCCCTTGATGTTGCCGCCCACAAAGAATTCACTGTTCTGGCCCACGATGATGATGCCCGTGAGGCCCAGCAGGAAGATGACGTTGAAGAAGTAGGACACGAAGCCCGAGGCGTAGAGCACGGACTTGCGGGCTTCCTTGGCGTTGGTGACGGTGAAGAACCGCATGAGGATGTGGGGCAGGCCGGCGGTGCCGAACATGAGGCCCAGGCCCAGGGAGATGGCCGTGACAGGATCCGCCAGGAGGCTGCCGGGATACATGAGCTTGGGGCCGAGCTTGTGCACGGCCTGGGCCTGCGCCACCACATTGGTGTAGGAGAAGCCGAAGCGGCTCATGGCCAGGATGGCCACCAGGGTGCCGCCCACCAGGAGCATGCAGGCCTTGATGATCTGCACCCAGGTGGTGGCGACCATGCCGCCGAAGATGACGTAGACCATCATGAGGATGCCCACGGCGAAGATGGCAACCTTGTATTCCAGGCCGAAGAGCAGCTTGATGAGCTGGCCGGCGCCCACCATCTGGGCCAGCAGGTAGAAGCAGACCACGGTCAGCGAGGAGATGGCCGCCATGGTGCGGACCTTGCCCTGGTCCAGGCGGTAGGCGGTGATGTCCGAGAAGGTGAAGCGGCCCAGGTTCCGCAGGCGCTCAGCCATGAGGAACAGGATGATGGGCCAGCCGGCGAAGAAGGCCAGCATGTAGATGTAGCCGTCATAGCCCTGGCCGTAGACCATGGCGCTGAGCCCCAGGAGGGTGGCCGCGGACATGTAGTCGCCCGCGATGGCCAGACCGTTCTGGAAGCCCGTGATGCCGCCGCCCGCCGTGTAGAAGTCGGAGGTGGACTTGGTGCGCCTGGACGCCCAGTAGGTGATGCCCATGGTGAGGCACACGAAGAGGCAGAACATGACAATGGCTGGCACGTTGATGGGCTGCTTCTCCATGGTCCCGCCCAGGGGTGGGCCCGCGTGGGCCAGGGTCGCCATGGTCGTGAGGGCAAAGAGGCCCAGGGTGGTGCCGATGCGCTTCAGACGGCCCATCACTTGTTCTCCTTCCAGGCATCCTTGATGAGCTCCTGGGTCAGGGAATCGAATTCCCCATTGGCGCGGTAGACGTAGACGCCTGTGAGCACCCAGAAGAAGATGAACATGAACAGCTCCACCACGACTCCGATGGTCACCATGGAGCCTTGATGGATGGGCTGGCCCAGGAGGGCGGGCTTGAAGGCCACCACCAGGACGAAGCCGTAGAACATCGTCAGGACGATGAAGGCCAAGGTCCAGGCGAAGCGACTCCGTTTGGAGACCAGCTCCTGGAACTTCGGATTGGAGCGCATGTGCTCGTACATCTCACTGCTCATGGCAGGGTCCCCTCCTGTAGGTGTAGAGACCTGTCCCGCCTGATGGGTGGACAGGTCTATCCCGGGTGAATTACAAAATTGAAAATGGAGCTTTGCGTCACATTACAAGAAAAGCGCCTTGGGGGGCAAGATTCCTCATTGCGGCAAAGGTCACAGATTGAAAGGGGCGAAAGTTGTCCTTGATTCATGGCAGGTGCGGGTTGACCGATACAAAAAGGGTGAACTGGCCAAGATTGCCCACCCCGTGACCCAGCCCCCAGGCC
>Ga0118677_10005184_pt1 | contig 23014 bp, 17 predicted proteins | sample AliMusrvi5mmetaG_FD_86154 | JGI IMG/M metagenome (GOLD analysis project Ga0118677, IMG submission 86154)
CTTGGAATATATGGGACGAGAATACGTGTTGATCTCGGATCGGATCAGGTCATAGGATATGTACGAAGTGACCAGGGTGCTCGATATTCCCCAGTGTGAGAGTCCGTTCTTGACCTGAGTCGTGGTCGCAGAGAAGTTCGACGGGCTGGTGAGAACGTAGGTCGCGAAGTCGACTTGGTAGACGTTCACGGCATAATAATCCAGGATCGTGCTAGCGCATGCGGCCCAGCACCAGTTCGACTGCTCCTTGACCTGGGTATCGAGCGTTATGTAGTCTTCGAGCGCGTAGGCGGAGACGGAAACGAACAGCAAGGCCATGAGCAACAGAACAAGAAGTGCACAGAATCCCAATTTGGTCGCCATACCTACCTCCTCTTCCTGCCTTCACGAAACTCCCACAATAGATAGACGGAGGAACTACCCAAAACAGGGCCACCCCCCTGCGAGAATCTTCATAATCGTTTCGTGGCCCTGTTTGACCTACTTCTTCCGTCTATCTTTCATGATGAATTCATTCACAAGCACCATGGATGCACCAGCGACTCTCGTCCGGCACGTCGGATGCGGTATGATGGAATACAGATTCCACCGATTGCGGGAGTGCTGGATGAGAGATGCCCTGAACGAACTTCTGCTTCGTGTTGCATCCATGGACCTCGAAGCCTTTGAGTCTCTTCATGTGCGGATGAGCGGAACCGTCCACCGAATCGCGAAATCGGTGCTCCGCGACCATCACCGTGCGGAAGACGCATGCCAGGAGGCCTTCTTCAAAATCTGGGAATCGGCGCATCGGTGCCAGAGCGCCATGATTTCAGAGAAAGCCGCTTGGGCCTGGATCGCACGAATCGCCTATACGACCTCGGTCGACATCTACCGCAAGAACATCGCCGCGGTTGAGGCATCGTCGCACCCGCTGCAGCAGCGCATCACCGGCATCACCGTGCCCCACCACCTGCTGGCGGCCGACCTGATCGCGAAAACCATCTATCAGGCATCCGGCCGGCAACCCAAGCGCATCCTCATCCTCTCACCCGATCATTGCCACCGCAGCACCACACCAGGATCCACCACCACCCGGAGTTTTCTAACAACAACTGGCCCGTTGGCGGTGGATGAAGCCGCCGCCCGCGAACTCGCGGCCAAACCCGCATTTTCCGAGTCGGATCTATTCTCGCACGAACACGGGGTGCAGGCGTTGCTGCCGTTCATCGCCCGCTGGTTTCCCGGCGTGCCCGTGCTGCCGGTCGCGCTCGACGCACGTTCCCGCCCCGCCGACTGGCAACGTATCGCCGACGCTCTCCAGCCCTTCGTCACCGCTGAAACCCTGGTCATCCAATCCACCGATTTCTCACACTACCTCTCCCAACCGGTGGCCGTCGTGAAGGATCAGGAAACCCTGCGCCTGTTAGCCACCGGTGACCCCACACGGGTGATCCAACTCGGCCAACCGGATCATCTCGACTCGAAGGCCGCACAATGGATCCAGATGACCCTCCAACGCGAGGTCTTCAAAGTATCCGCGCCGGTGGTGGCCGACAACCGCAACGCCATCCGCTACGGCGGCCGCCCCAACGAACCGCGAACCACCTCCTACATCACCCAATTCTATTCGCCGGATTTCATCCCGGCATCCTTGTTGCCAGGCAACGCGTGGTTCTTCGGCGGCGACACCCAATTCGGCCGCCACCTGGCCGGCTTGTTCGCCGATCCCGAACGGGCCGCACGCCTCCGCGCGAAGATCCTCAACGTCACCCGTTCCCGCCCGCTCATCGTCAACCTCGAAGGCGTGATGCTCGACGAGCTTCCCGACACCTATCAGAACCCCATGCGCATCGGCATGAAGTCCACCACCACGCTGACGGAACTCAAGCGCCTCGGCGTCACCGCCGTCAGCGTGTCCAACAACCATGCGCTCGATTACGGTACCGCCGCACGCGCAAACATGATCCGCAAACTAACGGAAAACGGTTTCATGGTATTGGACGCCGGCCCGCCCGCCGATGCCGGCCCGTTTCTGCTATGCGCCGCCACCGATCTCGCCAACCTGCCGGTTCCCGCCAACCATCTTCTATCGGAATCGTCGTTCCACGCGTGGCGCCAACCGCCCGTTCTAACAAAACCGCTGTTTGCCTTCCTCCATTGCGGCATCGAATACGCGGCATCCCCAGGCAGGCGGGAAGCGCAGCTCGCCGCCTGGGCGGAAAATGCCGGGGCTTCTCTCGTCATCGGCTGCCACCCGCACCGCCCGTCACCCGGTTGGGATTACTCGCCCGAATCGCTCCGCTTCTTCTCCATGGGCAACCTCATCTTCGACCAAACCGATCCCGCCAACACCGGCGGCCTGATCGAAGTGCGCTTCTTCGAACAAGGCACCTGGTCCGCCCGCTGGATCGCGCTGGGAAATATCTATCAGGATGTTGTCAGAAGCGCCGCCCTGGACCGCGAGTCTCCAGACTCGCCAGCCCATGACCAGTGAATGCGCGGAACTTGAAACGCGTTCCATTCGCACTCCATGGTCGGGCGAGTCTGGAGACTCGCGGTCCCGATGCCACCTACCTGACCTCACTCCCACTCGATGCTGGCAGGCGGCTTGGTCGAAACGTCGTAGAGCACGCGGTTGACACCTTTCACCTCGTTGAGAATGCGATGGCTGGTCTCGCGTAACAACTGATAGGGAAGATCCACCCAATCGGCGGTCATGGCATCTTCCGAAATCACGGCACGCAGGGCGACGGCCCATTCGTAGCTGCGTTCGTCGCCCTTCACCCCGACGGTTTTCACCGGGATAAGTCCGGCATAGGCCTGCCAGACGCGGGCGTACCACCCGTGTTCCTTGAGTTTGCCGATGAAGATGGCGTCGCACTCGCGGATGATGCGCAGGCGGTCCTCGGTGATGATTCCGGGACAGCGCACGGCGAGTCCCGGCCCGGGAAACGGATGGCGCTGGAGGATGTCATGCGGAATGCCCAGCGAGGCACCGAGCGCGCGCACCTCGTCCTTGAACAATTCCGCCAACGGCTCCAGCACTTTGCCCGCAGCCTGCAATTCCAGAATGCGGTCCACCCGGTTATGGTGGGTCTTGATTTTCGAGGCCTTCGACTTGGCATTGGACGCGCTTTCGATCACATCCGGATAGAGCGTGCCCTGGGCGAGCATTTCCGCATTGCCAACCGAATCCCAGAACACATCGATGAACAGGTTGCCGATGATAACCCGTTTCTTTTCCGGGTCATCCACCCCGTCGAGCGCCGCCAAAAACCGCGGGCCGCAATCGACGGTTTCGATCGGCACGCCCATCCGGTGGAAATTGTTTCGGACTTCGTCGCCCTCATCTTTCCGCATGAGTCCGTGATCGACGAAAATCGCGCGCACGTTCGCGCCGGCTTCATGCAGCAGCACCGCCAACACGGTGCTGTCCACCCCGCCCGACACGCCGCAGACGATCTGTTTGTTGCCGACAATCTTGCGGATGCCCTCGATGATCTCGCGTTTGAAGTCGTCGATGCGAAATGGCTGCAGGTGCTTCGCCTGGAGCAGAAAATTGTGGAGAATGCGCAGGCCTTCATGGCTATGGGTGACTTCCGGGTGGAACTGAATGCCGAAAAAACGCTCGTTCCATTGCAGGGAGACCGGAGTCTTGTGTTGGTTGGTGGCGATCACCCGGGTACCCGCGGGCAGAACCTTCACCGTATCCGAATGGCTCATCCATACCTGGGACGAGGCCGAAATGCCTTCGTAAAGACCGGCGCACTCCGCCGGATAGAGATTGGCCGGACCATACTCGCGCCGGTCGCTGGACTCGACCGTGCCGCCGAACTTGATGTTCAACAACTGCATCCCGTAACAAACGCCGAGCACCGGCACACCGAATGCCTTGAGCGCCTCGAAATCCAAATCCGGCGCGTCCACCTCACTGGTGCTGCGCGGCCCGCCTGATAAAATGATCGCCCCGGGTTGCCCGATGTCCGGAAAATCCTCAAGCGCATGGAGTTTCGCGAAAAATCCCAACTCGCGCACCCGCCGAACAATCAACTGCGTGTATTGGGAACCGAAATCTATTACCGCTACGTGGTTCTGGTTATGCATGGGGAAGTTGAAATGATAGTGAATGCAAAAGGAAAGTTTAAACCGGATGGTGAGGAGTCACTGGTCACTGGTCACTGGTCATCAGTCATCAGTCATTGGGAAAAAAAATGCTTCGCACCGCCATTTTTTCTCTTCACTAATGACTAATGACTGATGACCAATGCCTCAGCCAATCGGCTGATAGTTGGTGGGTTCCTCGGTGATGACGATGTCGTGGACGTGGCTTTCGCGCAGGCCGCCGGGAGTGATGCGGATGAAGTTGGCGCGTTCGCGGAGTTCCTCGAGATTGCTGGCACCGACATAACCCATGCCGGACTTGAGTCCGCCCATGAGTTGGAAGATCACATCGCTGAGCGGACCCTTGTAAGGCACACGCCCTTCAACTCCTTCCGGCACCAGTTTGCCGGAGCTGTTCTGGCCGTAACGGTCGCTCGAGCCTTTTTGCATGGCACCGATCGAACCCATGCCACGGTAAGTTTTGAAGGTGCGGCCCTGGAAATGCACGGTTTGTCCCGGGCTTTCGCGGGTTCCGGCGAGCAGTGAGCCCAGCATCACCACATCGGCCCCCGCGCCAAGGGCTTTGACGATGTCACCGGAATAGCGGATGCCGCCATCGGCGATCACCTTGACCCCGTGCTCGCGGCATACGTCGGCCACGTTGCGGATCGCCGTGAACTGCGGCATACCCACCCCGGAAATCACCCGCGTGGTGCAAATCGATCCTGGACCGACCCCCACTTTGATGGCGTGGGCACCGGCACTGATCAGATCGCGTGCCGCCTGCTCGGTCACCACGTTGCCTGCCACCACCGGCACGTCGGACAAGGCCCGCAGCAAACCGATCACTTCCATCACGCGGCGGGTGTGCCCGGTGGCCGCGTCGATGAACAACGCGTCGGCCCCGGCGTCGATCAACGCCTGCCCGCGGTCGATGCATTCAGGTCCCACCCCTACGGCGGCACCACAGCGGAGTCGGCCGCTGTCGTCCTTGGCGGAGGTGGTGAAGGTGATGCGTTTTTCGATATCCGAGCCGGTGATGAGTCCCGCGAGTCGGCCATCCGGGTGGACCAGCGGGAGTTTTTCGATCCGGTTTTGGTAGAGAATGCGCCGGGCCTCCTCCAGGCTGGTGGTTGGCGGCGCGGTCACCAGTTTTTCCCGGGGCGTCATCACATCGCCCACAGTGGCATCCGCGAGCTCCAAATAGCGGATGTCACGGCCCGTGATCATGCCCTCAAGGTGCCCCTCCGCATCAATCACCGGAAACCCGGAAAAGCCGTTTTTCGCCATGATTTCGCGCACATGATCGACGCGATCTTCCCGTCGCACGGTCAGCGGCTTGAGAATCACCGCGTTTTCCGAACGTTTGACCCGCGAAACCATTTTCACCTGTTCGTCGATCAGGCACGCCCGGTGGATCACGCCCATCCCGCCTTCGCGGGCCAGCGCGATCGCCAAATCGTGCTCCGAAACCGTATCCATCGCCGCCGATACCACCGGCAAATACAGCGGAATATCCGCCGTCACATGCGTCGTGATATCCGCATCACCCGGCAAAACCGTGCTCATCGCGGGCACCAGCAGCACGTCATCAAATGCAAGTCCTAGGGAAATCTCCGCCATGGGCGAATCAATAGGAACTCCTCCCCGGACGCAAGCCCGAATTGTCCCGAATTGTGGTGGCCGCTTCCAACCGCCATGCCTTTTTTGCAATTCCGTGGCACGGCCTGTAACGCGATGAATTTTCCCTGTCGAAATGTCTTGCCAGCCACCTTGCCCGGAGGTAGATCGTTCCGCGCCGACGCTTCATTGCTTGTCAGCGACCTGTTTCCAAGTGTCCATGCGTCATGCAACGACACCAAACGGCAGGTCATGCTAAGGATGGTCGTCGGCACGGATCTCTGGATCGCGGACGAAAGTCACAATCCGTTGATTTCTAAAAATGTGCGCGCGTGGCGGAATTGGTAGACGCGCTAGATTCAGGTTCTAGTGGGAGCAATCCTGTGTAGGTTCGAGTCCTATCGCGCGCACCATTTTTAATATCAACAACTTAGGGAGCCGGAAAGGCTCCCTTTTTTTTTGGTTTGAAAAGACCGTGTGCATTTATTGCGCACTTATTCTCCGGCGACATCAGTTAGAGATGGTTGCGGTACCAAGGATCCGATCCGTCATACGGACTCGGGATGAGGTCAGGAAACATATAGAATCCAAGCGGCGCCAGTTGCTGAAGGGTCCGTCTAGGGATAATCCCCTGCCCGCCTCGGTCTATCCGCTAATCCACAGGCAGCAACCCATGATCGAGCGGATCCTGAGCCGCCGCATGCCAGCAACTCAACGCGACCATTATCGCCACCACGGCCTTGGCGGGCTTCACGGATTTGTCAGCGGCCCGCCAGAAACTGGTGCAAACCGCTCTTGCCGTCGCCGTTCGGCAGCAAACCGAATTTGCAGCAAAGCGAGTGAGGCAGCGAGCGAGTGGACGGGGTTTACCAGCCCCCGGGTTTGTCTACAAACCGCAGATTCATGCCCAGATCCTCTTTCAGGGCCTTTTCGATCCGGGCACCAACCACGGCGACAGACTCTCCGCCTAACAACATCGGAAGGCCGCCGAGTTGCAGGGAGGTTGGATCGGTGAACGGCGGTTCCGGTGCTTTTGGCGGCTGGACGCTCGCGGGATAGCTGACCCTTCCGTCCGCAAGGGCGGTCACGCCAGGCCGCTTGATGAAGATCGCCAGTTCAGCTTCGTAGGTTTTGAAGTCCTCCCTGTACCGCTGATAGCGGACAAGGTTGCTCCGGTTTGCATCGAGAAACCGCTGGAGTTTGAGGACCCCTTTCTCGCCCTCGATCTGGATGAAATAGTAGATGATCAGATGGGCGGTGCGGTAGAGTCTCGGCAACCGGTTGGGATCGGACGAATCGAATGTGGGAATGCGGATTCCTGTCGGTAAGGGAGGGCGGCCGGCGGTTCCCGGGCCCGGCCTGGCAGTTGTCCCGCCGGTGTGCGCAGGTGGAACGGGCACCCGGCCCGTCGCCCATTCCTCATTGGTCATTTGCAGGACTTTCTCCACCCGGTACAAGGCCGGGAGGTCGGCACCATTGAGATAGGCATTCCTTGCTGCCTTATCGAGCCTGATGGGTTTGCGGCCCGAGGCAGTGCGTCCCTTTTCATGCTGGCGGATGAACATTTCCCGGACCCCTTCCCGGATCTTGTCGCTGCCGGCCTTGAATTCGTTACCTTCAATAGGAATCTTGGAGATGTATTCCGCGTATCCCTCGTTCATCCAAGTGGGCAAGTTGCCGAGCATGTCGTGCGTGAGCATGTGGGTCAGTTCATGGACGATGGTCGAGGGATCGTAATCATTGGACTCCTTGCGCCAGCCAGCCGTTCCGGATCGCACTCCCATCAGTTCAAGGGGAGCCAGAAACACCTTGTCTTTGAGCAGGTAAACCCCGGAAGTTCCCTCACGCCCGCCAGCTTTGAGGTAGGCGTTCCTGGTCCCGAACAACCGGGCGTCGAACCATTGGTCCCGTGGTTTTGCCAGAATGCCGAACGGCGATTTCGAATTCAGGTCATGGGCCTGCTCAAAGACCTTTGCCAGGTCCTTCATGAGTTGCGTGCCGAGGTTCACATCACTATCAAACCGGAAGTGCTGTGTGGTGTATATGAACGCGCCCGATGCGGAGCGAACCTCGTCAACCGTCAGCCCCACCGGCAACATCCCTGCATCCCTGGCCCACCCGTGCCATGGCGGGTAGTATCCGATGAGGTTATGCTCGACATACGAATTGTCGGCCGCCGAGAGCTTGGAAAGCGGCACAACGGAAATCCTGCCGTTGGCGAGCTTGAGGACCACGTTTGAGTTCTGGACGCCAAGGTAGTCCGCAGTGATCCTGTTGCCTTCCACACTCGTCCAATCCCTTGTCTTCGGGCCGGGTTGCTGTTGGGACCATGCGGGACTACCAATCCAGAATGTCGCCAATGCCAGCGCTGTGAGTCGTATAGTGTCCATGATGCCTCGTCAGATCACCGGATTGGTTGAAAACAATGGCGCGATCCTGATCATACGTGAATCCCTGTCAAAAGTTTCCCGCTGCGGAGCATCAGCTCTCATGATTTCCGCCACCGCTACTTCCGTCCGCCCCCCGGCAACGTCCTGCCCAAGCCGAAGTATTTCTCGCTCCGGTAGCGCAACCAGACCCGCAGCACCTGCGGCCCCTTTTCCCGTTCCTCAGCGGTCAACGATTCGTAGAGTGCCATCGCCTTCTACCGCTCACCGCGGCAGGCTGGGTTGTTGTGGGCGTCCCAATAGCTCCGGGCCAGTCGGATGCGCCGGCAGGTTTCCTTGACCATGGCGGTGCCGGTGAGAGGCTTGGCGGTTTTCCTGTTCGCGGGCATGGGGACGGATTGGACGGTGGCAGATACGGGCGAATATGCCCATGGGATTTTTGGCGGACGCCATGCTGGATTTCACACGACGCACCATGCGGTTTTCAGCCCGCCGCCCGGCTGGTTCGCCGACTGGTCCGCCCTTCCTCATTGACGTTCCCGGCGATAGTGCGTAGCCATTGCAGTCAACCCACAACCGATATCATCATGGCAACACGCAAGAAACCCGCAGCAAAGAGAGTCCCGGCCAAGAAACCCGCCCAACGCCCGGCGAAAGCAAAAGCTGTCGAGGTCGAGATCGTTCCCGATGTGCCCGACCTGATGCCCGCCGAGGTAGTGAAGCGGATTGGGGTGATCGAAAATCAGCTTGGCCAGGTCGATGGCCTGTCGGACCTGAAGCTTTGCAACATGATCCAACGCTACGCCAAGCAGGCGGCGGAGCATTCGGGGATTGCGGTCAGGGCCAGCGCGTCGGCGCTCGTGTACGCCTGGGCCTGCGGGAAGCTCCTGAACGCTGCCAAGGAGAAGCTAGGGCGCACCGGGTTCGGGCCTTGGCGTGACGCCAATCTGGTGCCTTCCGTGATGAGCGAGCGCACGTCTCAACGCTACATGCAACTCGCCAACCTGCACAGCGACGTGCGGGTCCTGCTGGAGTGGAACCCGGGCTTGCGTCAGGCCTACATCGCATGCGGCATCCTGCCGGAACCGGAACGGGCGGACGGCGAGGAGGATGAGGAATCGGCACCGAAGACGCGTGCCGTTCTAAGGAGCCTTACCGGATTGCAAAAGAACCTGCGGCAGTTCACGGGTTCCGGGGAGAAACTCGGCAAGGGCGAGCGCACGCAGTTGGCGCTGGCGCGGGACGAACTCAACCGCTTTTTCGACCAAATTCTCGGCTGATCCCATGAGCACGCGCGAGACACCCATGGTTTCGGCCCTGCACGATGCGCCGGCAACGATCGAGGAGAACCACTTCAAGTACAAGAGCCTCAGCATGTGGGCGCTCAACCTGTTCACGGGCTGCGCCCACGGTTGCCGGTTCTGTTACGTCACCGAGACCAGTACCAACAAGCAGGGCCCGTTGCTCCGTTCTTACGGCGTCAATGACCCGGTGAAGGATTGGGGCCGCTATGTGCTGGTCCGGCCATGGGACAGCAGGAAATTCATGGCGTCGCTTCGAAAAGCAGAGGACACTCCGCCCGCCCGGCTCAATGCCGACGGTAACCGCGCGGTGTTCCTGTGCAGCACGACAGATCCCTATCAGACGATCCGCAACGAGGACTCCGGGAAGCAGCGGTTGCTGAACGAGCACGCCAGGCAGATGTTGCGGGACGCGCTGGAGGCCATCCGCGACCATTCGACTTTGAACGTCCGCATCCTCACCCGCAGCCCGCTGGCACGCCAGGACTTCGACATTTTCAAGACCTTCGGCGACCGCCTGTTGCTTGGCACCAGCCTGCCGACGTTGGATCCGGTGCTCGGCCGTCTCTATGAGCCGAAAGTCCCGGCACCTGCACAGCGGCTCAAGCTCCTCGCCGACGCGCACGCCGCGGGCATCCGTACCTACGTCGCGGTCGCCCCGGTTTTTCCCGAGTGCGGCTACCGGGGCATGTTGGACGTGTTCAAGGCCGTCAAGGCGGCGAAGCCATGGACGATCTTCCTGGAACCCGTGAACCTGCGCTTGGGCATCCCCGAACGGATCCAGCGCGAGGCCAGCGACCTTGGCAGAGAGATCGACATGACGCCCTACACCGACAGCAAGGCGTGGGCCGAATACGCGATCCGCACGCTGCGGGATGCCGAACGCGCGGCCAAGGCGGCGGGATTGCTGGACCGCCTGCACCTGTGGCCGGACCATGAAGCGCTTGGCAGCAAGGCCGTGGTCGCCAGACAGCCGGACCCCGACGCCTACCTCAAGTGGCTGTCGGGATATTGGAACCGCGTCAGCGAGTGGCCGGGGAAAGCGGGCAGGAAGTAACCAACCGCCAGTAATCCGACACATGTGGCGGCGACCATCGGATCCGCCACCCACCCATCGAGGCCCGCCAAAACGAAAACACCGCATCCACCTGGGTGAACGCCGTGCTGGAAAATCGGCTGGCGGCTTTACTCGACCGGGTCCGTGGTGGTCGTGCCCGCCGCCTTGTGCTGGCCGCCCTTGCCGCGGACTTCGGGGCGGAAAGTCGCACGGAAGGCTTTCATTTCGTCGAGGCTGACCTTGCCGTCGCCGTTGGTGTCGATCTTCTTGAAGATCGCCTCGGCCGCAGCCGGATACTTCTGTGCCAATGGGCGGGCCTTGAACTCGGCTAGGCTGAGGGAGCCGTCGCCGTCGGTATCGAATTTCTTGAGGACTTGTTCCGGAGTAGGGAGCTTGCCCTGGCTGCGGGGGCCGCAGGCGGGTTTGGTTTGGGCGAACGAGAGGGGCGTGGCGATGGCCAGCGCGGCGATGGTGGTGATGAGCGGTTTCATGTTTCGGTAAGGATTGCCGCCGCTGGTCGCCGAGATGTGGTTGCCAACGGTGTGGAATAAACTCCACGGAACAGTGGAAGTTCCGAAGATCACTTGCCTCTCGTCATCCCCGGCGGCAGGCCTTGGGACTTCGCCTCCGGTTTGGCTGCAATCACGGACTGGCCGGGTCCTGGGATGAAGTGCTTGATCTGGTCCGATTCGCTGGGAATCCATTTCCCGCCCTTCCATTCGATGCTGATGCCTGGCGGGAAAAGCACGCAGCCGATGGGATACCACTGGCCCCATGCGTTCTTTTTGGAGTCCCAACTCCGGTGGGCGTCACACGAGAAAGACACCAAGTACCGCTTCGATACGCCATTCAGGCGGTCAGCCTCGGTTACCGGCTGGGTCTGGATGTGGCTCACCACGAACTTTTTCCACTCGATCTGCTGCCTGCCGGAAACGGTGCAGAAGGCGGATTCGGTGCCATCAGAACGGAAGGTCATGTGTTTGGCCAGCACCTCCGCTGTGATTTTCAGGATCTCGGACTTGTCCGCCTCAGGGACGGGTGCCAGTCCCGCCACCGCGCCCCGCATACCCTCTTCTAGCAGCTTACCCACGTCGGTCTGGGCGGAAGCGGTGGCCAGTGTGATCAGCAGCAGGGGTATGAATCTCACGGAGCTAGGTGAGCCTAATGCGTTAGATCTGGCAATCTGAAATGGACCTACCCCTCCAATCCGCCACCTTTTTCCAGGTGTGAAGCCACGAAGTCACCTCGGATTTCACCCCTCGCTAACCAAAAAACCGTCTCGCCATCCGGCATCCGTCTCGCCAGTATCCGCCCATGACCCTGGCAAAATCACAGGACCGGACTCGGCATGCGCCCATGTCGTCCGGCCTGACTAGGGTCCCCACGTCACTTTCCACACCCACCGCCTGATCCATGGCCCTCAAGAAATCCGAACTCTACTCATCCCTCTGGCAATCCTGCGACGAACTGCGCGGCGGCATGAATGCCAGCCAGTACAAGGATTACGTGCTGGTCCTGCTGTTCATCAAATACGTCAGCGACAAATACGCCGGTCAGCCATTCGCCCCCATCACCATCCCCAAGGGTGCCGGGTTTGCCGACATGGCCGCGCTCAAGGGCAGGGCGGACATCGGCGACCAGATCAACAAGAAGATCATCGCCCCGCTGGCCAATGCCAACAAGCTGTCCGACATGCCGGACTTCAACGACGCCAACAAGCTTGGCGGCGGCAAGGAAATGGTGGACCGCCTCACCAACCTGATCGCCATTTTTGAAAACCCGGCCTTGGATTTCTCGAAAAACCGCGCCGACGGCGACGACATCCTGGGTGACGCCTACGAGTACCTGATGCGCCACTTCGCCACCGAGAGCGGCAAAAGCAAGGGCCAGTTCTACACCCCGTCCGAGGTCAGCCGCATCATGGCGCGGATCATCGGCATCGGCACCGCCACGGTCAGCAATGAGACCACCGTTCAGGACCCCACCTGCGGCTCGGGATCGCTGCTGCTGAAAGTGGGCGACGAGGCCAGCCATGGCAGGCGCGGCGTCAGGGTGACCCTGTACGGGCAGGAAAAGGATTCCGCCACCGCAGGCCTGGCCCGCATGAACATGATCCTGCATGACAACCCTACCGCCCTCATCGTGCAGGGCAACACCCTGGCCAATCCGCTGTTCAAGGATGGGGATTCCCTCAAAACCTTCGACTTCGTGGTGGCCAATCCACCCTTCAGCGACAAACGCTGGAGCACCGGTCTAACACCCGACGCCGATCCCTATGACCGGTTCAAGGGCTATGGCACGCCACCCGCCAAGCAGGGCGACTACGCCTATCTGCTCCATATCCTGCGAACGCTCAAACCCAAGGGCAAGGGTGCGTGCATCCTACCGCATGGGGTGTTGTTCCGTGGCAATGCCGAGGGTGTGATCCGCAGGAACATCATCCAGCGCGGCCACATCAAGGGCATCATCGGTTTACCCGCCAACCTGTTCTATGGCACCGGCATTCCCGCCTGCATCATCGTGCTGGACAAGGAGCACGCCCACACCCGCAAGGGCATCTTCATGATCGACGCCTCCAAGGGATTCATCAAGGACGGCCCCAAGAACCGCCTCCGCGAGCAAGACATCCACCGCATCGTCGATACCTTCAACCGTCTGGTGGAAATACCGGGATACTCGCGCATGGTGCCTGTGGCGGAAATTAGCGACACCAAAAACGACTTCAACCTCAACCTCCCCCGTTACATCGACAGCACCGATGCGGAGGACATCCAGGACATCACCGCCCACCTGCGCGGCGGCATCCCGGATCGTGACGTGGATGCGTTCGCGCATTATTGGAAAGTGATCCCTGGCGTGCGTGCCGCGCTGTTCAAAAAGGACAAACATGCCGGTTATTGCCAGCTCAGGGTTGCCGCCACCGACATCAAGTCCACCATCTTCGATCACCCCGAGTTCACCACCTTCAACGCATCCGCCACCCGGTTGCTGGCCAAATGGAAAAAGGCCAACATCCCCAACCTGACAGGTTTCACCAAGAACGGCCACCCCAAGGCGCTCATTGAGACCATAGCCGAGGACCTGTTGGCCACATTTGAAAAGGCCCCGTTGCTGGATCCTTATGATATCTATCAGCACCTCATGGATTATTGGGCCCAGTCCATGCAGGATGATTGTTACCTCATTGCCGGTGATGGTTGGAAAGATGCCGCGCAACCCCGGCTCATCATCGAGGACAAGGCCAGGAAAACCAAAACCAGGCCCGACCTCACCGTCGGCAGAAAGAAATATCAGGCCGAGTTGATACCACCCGCGCTCGTCATAGCCCGCTATTATGCCAAGGACCAGGCGGCCATCGAGGCATTGGAGGCGCGGATTACCACCGTCCAGCAGCAGATCGAGGAGATTGCCGAGGAGCATGGTGGCGAGGGTGGCTTGCTGGAGGATGCCAAGAACGACAAGGACAAGCTCACCAAGGCCAGTGTCACGGCACGCCTCAAAGATATCAAATCCGACAAGGATGCCGCCGACGAGCGCAAGGTGCTGAGAGAATATCTATCACTCAGCGAGGAGGAGTCCGACACCAGCGCCAAGCTCAAGTCAGCACAGGAACACCTCATGGAGAAGGTGTTTGCCAAATATGGCCAGCTTGCCGTGGATGAGATCAAGACCCTCGTGGTCGAGGACAAATGGTTATCCACGTTGGCTGTAGCCGTGCAGGGTGAGCTGGACCGGGTATCGCAAACCCTGACCGGTCGTATCCGCCTGTTGGCCGAGCGCTATGCCACCCCGCTGCCGCAGTTAACGGATGAAGTCGAGAAACTCGCCGCACGGGTGGACAAACACCTCAAGAAGATGGGCTGCCAATCATGAACCCAACCATGAACTTCGAGCATCTTGTTGAACTCTGCCGATTGACCCATGAGGCAATGCAAAGGCAAGCCGCTCGGTCCGTGGATCTCACCCTCGTCATCCGCAACTGGTTCTTTGGCCGATACATCGTGGAATTTGAGCAGAATGGCGCGGACCGCGCTGAGTATGGCCCTCGTATTCTCTCCACTCTCGCCGCCAGCTTGAAACCCCACGGCATCAAGGGCACCGGCCCCACCAACCTCAAGCTCTGTCGCCAGTTCTACCTCGCCTATGGCAAGATAGGTCAGACACCGTCTAACCCATCGGATTCCCTGCTCGGAATTGGTCAGACACTGTCCGACCAATTGCCCCCGGACGTCATTACCTCTTCAATCCAACCGACACCGTCGGCTGAATTGGCTGTCCCATTTATTCCGGTGACATCAGCATCGGCGACGCCCAGCCTCTCAGCACCAAAGGTGCGACCCAACTCAGCCCAGGGCAACGCCCTGGGTTCACATGCGAAAAAGATCCAAGCCCTGAAGGGGCGACCCATGAACGGTTCTTGCGCCATCAAAACAGCCCACGGTTATGCCGCCCTTTCAGGGCTCGTTTCCTCTTTGTCCGTTAGACCCAGGGCGTTGCCCTGGGCTACCATCGCTTGCCCCCTTGGGGCGCAAAAGGTACAACCCGCCTGGATGAACCGCCAATCGGATTGGATGGAATGCCCATGAAACCGCTTCCCGGCTACAAGCAGACCGAGGTGGGCGTGATCCCGGTGGAGTGGGAAGTATGTCCAGTCGGGCAGAAGGGTGAAGTGATTACCGGCAAAGCGTTGGCCGTTAACGGACCGGGAAGGCAGCGCCCATACTTGCGCACAAAGAATGTCTTTGATGGCCGGATCGACATTGATGATGTGCTAACGATGCCGATGACCGACGAGCAGTTCGCGCAGTTTAGAGTTCGACAGGGCGATGTGCTTCTCAACGAGGGACAAAGTTTGGAATTAGTTGGACGGTGCGCGATGTATCGGGAGGAATATCCTGAGCCGTGTGCGATCCAGAATCAGCTTGTCCGTTTTAGGGCAAGAGACGAAGTCTCCGATCTTTTTGCTTCATATCTCTTCAGGCACTGTCAACAGACCGGCGTGTTCGCACGGATTGCACTACAGACCACATCAATTGCGCATCTTGGCGGTTCGCGGTTTGCTCGACTTCTTCTTTGTTGGCCCAAGAGTGAGATCGAACAAAACGCCATAGCGGAGGCCTTGAGCGATGTGGATGCCTTGCTCACTTCCCTCGACCGACTTATCGCCAAGAAATGCGATCTCAAGCAGGCCGCCATGCAGCAACTCCTCACCGGCCACACCCGACTTCCCGGGTTCAAGGGGGAGTGGGTGGAGACCCGAATTGCTGACATCGCATCACCAACATCAGAGAAAAATTGTAGTGGTGAGAGTCTCCCCGTCCTGACTTGCTCGAAACACTTGGGATTCGTGGACTCGCTTGGCTTCTTCAAGAATCAGGTATTCAGTAAAGACCTCAGCACCTACAAAATCATTAAACGAGACGAAATCGGCTATCCCGCAAACCACGTTGAAGAGGGCTCTATAGGGCTCCAAGATCTCTACGATGTTGGACTGGTTAGTCCAATTTATGTCGTCTTCTCCGTGGGTGAAGGTGTGAATAGTTTCTTCCTTCATCGATTACTGAAGCTGGACTCGTATCGGCAGAAATTCAAAACCGCTACGTCCTCATCGGTTGATAGGCGTGGAAGCCTTCGGTGGCCAGAGTTTTCCACAATTATAGTCAAGCTGCCACCCCTCCCGGAACAAGCCGCCATCGCCGAGGTTCTGTCCGATATGGACGCGGAACTGGCGGCATTGGAGCTGCGCCGCGACAAGACCCGAGCCCTCAAGCAGGGCATGATGCAGGAATTACTAACCGGGAGGACGAGACTGGTATGACGAGTAACCTCAAGTGTGATCATTTGGCAAATGCCCCAGCGGTCGGCTTTGCCGAACCCCGGCGAACCCTGTGCATTGGCTTGGATCTGGCATGGCATGGGGGGTCCGCCAACGACCGTTCCTCCCAGTTCGACTTCTTGGCTGCGGCGGTTTTCGATGAATGTGGCACATGGCAGCGGACGCACCTGAAGCGAGTTGATTTGCAGAACCGGGATCCAGACGGTTCTATAACCGCAGGTGCCATTGGTCAACTGATAAAGGAGTCCGGAAGCATCGAATCACGGATTATTCTGGCAATCGATGCTCCACTGCAAACCAATCAAGCAACGAAGAACAAACAGTACCGGGCCTGCGAGCGCCACCTTAGTTTACATCGGAAGAGGATCGACAAACAGGCTGGTGGAAGCAACGGATGGCACCCCAATCTCCAACCCGGTGCGGTACTGACGAACCGAGTGAAGAACGTACTGGATCACTTGCTGCGGGAACTTAATTTTTGGCTGTGGAAGAGTGACGCCAATCTGCCTGAGCGCACCGTCCTTGAGTGTTTCCCGGCAGAAGCAATCTGGGCAGCGAAACGCATGGACCGCTACCCGGAGTCTTTTACCTCGACACGGGTGAAGGCATACAAAGCGCAGAAAGGCTTCCATCTCAATGCTACTCAGGTTAGAGCATTAGTGGAAGACACTCTGCTAGACGGTTTTAAATTCACAACCCAAACTCCGCAGGATTGGGTGTCTCTAATCGAAGCTATCCTGACATGGATGCTCAATGATACGACTTGGATTAAATCCGGACGTTACCGGGGTGGAAAATGGCTGGACGATGTGGTGGACTCAACGCTCTGCCTAGCGACGGCGATTTGCTGTGCCCTCAACCGAGCACACGTCTGGCAAGATCCAGATAATCAAGATGACGGCCACATCATAGGTCCGGGCGTGATGCAGGAATTGCTTACCGGAAGGACACGGCTGACAGCAACCCAACTTTAATTGATTTCCATGAATACAAACACAGCAAACACAGAGCCTAACTACTATCTAGTAAGAACCATCCAAGAACTGGTCGAACAAGGAATTGTTGGGATAGGATGGTCAGGTTTCAATTTCGCAGAAATCGGAAATGCTGAGGAGGCAATTCGACAAATCAATGACGACTATGGAGTTGGTCGTTACGGAAACCAAATTCGCAGATTCTTCAATATTGAAGAGGCTGATATTATCGTAGCTACTATTCCTTATGCTGTTGCCATTGGTAGAGCCGTCGGCAGTCTGTTTTCTGACCCAAACTATTCTGATAAGGATAGGACCAATCAAAGAAAAGTGGCTTTCCCCCGGGATCAGGAAGGCCGATTGGTCACCATCCCACGCAGTTCTTTCTCCGAGGCTTTTCAGCGGCGACTGCGCGTGCAGGGTATGGTGGTTAATGATCTGGGTGAATTTGCCGATGAAATTCAGGCCGCGCTCTCCAGCCTCGAACATGGAGAGGATCATTCATGGGTGAATCAACTGCACACGGAGATTGGAAAACAGCGGGAGACATTCAAAAAGAAGTTGCTGGCGAACATTCAATCTGGAAGAACCAACCTGCAAACTGGCGGAACTGGACTGGAGAATCTCGTGTGCGAACTCCTGACCATCGAGGGTTACAAGGCACGTGTTTTATCCAAGCAGCATTTTGGGAGCTTTGCTGACGCAGATGTGCAGGCGTCCCGAAGCGACCGATGCGCGTCGGTGCATCTTCTGATTCAAGTGAAGCATCACCAAGGATATTCGAATGCGCACGGCATTGATCAGCTTCAGGAGATCAAAGAAGCCCACCAAGGAGAATACGATGATCACCAGCGCGTCTTTTTAACCTCGGCGTCGGTGTCCGAAGAGGTGCTTAAGATTGCCGAGGTGGCGAACGTCACGGTTATAGGTGGAATGGATCTAGCTGATTGGATCAGCGAGCATATCGAAAACCTTTCGGAGGAAACAAAGGCCTCACTGGGAATTTACGAAGTTCCAGCAGTGCTATAATCGGAATGATGCACCGCGTATGAGAACCGTCACCCTGCCATGAGCACCGAACGCGCCACGCAAAACCGGGTCATCAGCCTGTTCCGTGATGAACTCGGCTACCGCTTCCTTGGTGACCGCGGCGATCGGACTAACAGCAACATCGACGAAGCCCTGCTCTCCGCATGGTTGCGTGGCACGGGGAAATACACCAAGGAGCAAATCAGCCGCGCCATTTATCTGCTCAGGACCGAGGCCGACAATCCCAACCGCAACCTCTACGAGAACAACAAGGCGGTTTACGCGCTGCTGCGCTACGGGGTGCCGGTGAAGATCGAAGCGGGCAAGGTCACGGAAACCGTGTGGCTGGTCGATTGGGAAACCGCAGGAAACAACGACTTCGTGATCGTCGAGGAAGTCACCTTGCGCGGGGGACTTGAGCGTCGGCCTGACCTGGTGCTCTACGTCAACGGTATCGCCATGTCGGTGATCGAGTTGAAGAACAGCCACATTTCGATAGGCGACGGCATTCGCCAGTTGCTCTCCAATCAGCGTAAGGATTTCAACGAATGGTTCTTCTCCACGGTACAGGTGGTGTTCGCCGGGAATGATTCAGAGGGCCTGCGTTACGGCACCATCGGCACTCCCGAGAAGTTCTTCTTGTGCTGGAAGGAGGACGAGGAGGATGACAGCCGCTTCAAGCTGGACAAATACCTGCTCAGGATGTGCCGCAAGGACCGCCTGATAGAACTGATCCACGACTACGTGCTGTTTGATGGCGGGGTGAAGAAGCTGCCGAGGGTCCACCAGTATTTCGGCAACAAGGCCGCCCAGACGCAGGTGAAGGCCCGCAAGGGCGGTATCATCTGGCAGACCCAGGGCAGCGGCAAAAGCATCCTGATGGTGCTGCTGGCCAAGTGGATCCTTGAAAACCTGCCCACTGCCCGTGTCGCCATCGTCACCGACCGCGACGAACTGGACAAACAGATAGAGCGGGTTTTCAACGAAATGGGCGAGCCGATCAAGCGCACCACCAGCGGACGCGACCTGATGACCCAGCTTTGCCAGGCCACACCCCGCTTGCTGTGTTCGCTGGTCCACAAGTTCGGCAGGAGGGACGTGGATGATTTCGACGCCTTCATCAGGGAACTGGAAGCCATGCCCACCAAAACGGTTGGCGAGGTATTCGTCTTCGTTGATGAGTGCCATAGGACCCAGAGCGGCAAGTTGCACCGGGTGATGAAGGCGATCATGCCCAATGCCGTGTTCATCGGTTTCACCGGCACACCCCTGCTCAAGAAAGACAAGCAGACCAGCATGGAAGTCTTCGGCGGCTACATCCACACCTACAAGTTCGGCGAGGCCGTGGCGGACAAGGTGGTCCTTGATTTGATCTATGAGGCCCGGGACATCGACCAGCGCCTGGGCTCGCAGGAGAAGATCGACGCATGGTTCGAGGCCAAGACCAAAAGCCTGAACGCCTGGCAGAAGGACGAGCTGAAAAGCAAGTGGGGCACCATGCAGGCCGTGCTCAGCTCCAGGTCACGCATGGGTCGGGTGGTGAGCGACATCGTATTCGATTTCAGCGTCAAGCCCCGCCTGTCCAGTGAGCGTGGCAATGCCATCCTGATCGCATCGAGCATCCATGAGGCCTGCAAGTACTTCACCCTGTTCCAGAAAACCCCGCTCAAGGAAAAGTGCGCGGTGGTCACATCGTATAACCCGCTGGCCAGGGACATCACCCTGGAGGAAACCGGAGCGAACACGGAAACCGACAAGCAGTTTATCTATAACACCTACACCGACCTGCTGGCGGACATCGACCCCAAACCCAACAAAACCAAGACCGAAACCTACGAGGATTGGGCCAAGGATTTGTTTGTCCACCAACCGGCCAACATGAAGTTGCTGGTCGTGGTGGACAAACTGCTGACCGGTTTCGACGCGCCGCCCTGCACCTACCTCTACATTGACAAGTCCATGCAGGACCATGGGTTGTTCCAAGCCATCTGCCGCACCAACCGCCTCGACGGCGACGACAAGGATTTCGGTTACATCGTGGATTACAAGGACTTGTTCAAGAATCTGGTCAACGACAAAGGCACCGGTGCCCTTCAGGTTTACACATCGGAACTGGACCACAGCGCGGGTGGTGCCGATCCCGAAGTGTTGATGCAGGACCGCCTCAAGAAAGGCCGGGAACGCCTTGATACGGCGCTGGAAACCCTGCACCTGCTGTGTGACCCGGTGGAACCTCCCAAGGGCGACCTTGAGCATATCCATTACTTTTGCGGCAACACCGAGATCCCCACCGACTTGCAGGAACGTGAGTCCCGGCGCGTTGCCCTTTACAAAGCCACCGTGGCCCTGGTCCGCGCATACGCCAATATTGCCGATGAATTGGAACCGGCGGGATACACGGCGGCAGACATTGCCCGCATCAAGCACCAGCAGGATGCCTATCTGAAACTGCGCGAGATCATCCGCATGGCCAGCGGGGAAAGCCTCGACCTCAAAGCCTACGAGGCCGACATGCGCCACCTCATCGACACCTACATCGAGGCAGACGAACCCCGCACGATTTCCGACTTCGGCGACATCAGCCTGTTGGATTTGATCGTGAAAACCGGGATGGACAAGGCCATTGCCAGCAACCTCGGCGGTTTGAAGGGTGACAGGAATGCGATAGCGGAGACCATCGAAAACAACGTCCGCAGCAGGATCATCAAGGAGCAATTGAACGACCCGGCGTATTACGAACGCATGTCGGAGTTGCTCAAGGAGATCATCGCGGCACGCAAATCCAACGCCATCAGCTACGAGAAATACCTCAAGAAGATCGCCGATCTGGTGAACCAGGTTCATGCTGGCCAGCCCGACGACACGCCGGAACCCTTGAAAAAGAGCCCCGCCCTGCGTGCCATTTACAACAACCTTGGAAAATCCGGCGACGGCACCGTGCTGGAGGATGTTTCGATAGAGCCGGGTGCCACGGGTGACAGACGCCTCGACCTGGCCATGCGGATCGACCATACCATCCGCGTCACCAGACCCGATGATTGGCGCGGCGTGCAGGCCCGTGAATTGGTCATCAAGCAGGCCCTGTTCGGCATCCTCGGGGATGTTGACGAAGTGGAGCGCCTGTTCCTGGTGATCGTACAACAAAGGGAATACTGATGCCAGGCATCCTCCAACTTGGTGACATTGCGGTGGATGTCGTGCGCAAGGACATCAAAAACCTGCATCTCAGCGTGCACCCGCCTACCGGCAGGGTGAGGATTGCCGCCCCCATGGGGATGAATGCCGATGCCATCCGCGTCTTTGCCATATCCAAGCTGGGTTGGATCAAGCGGCAGCAGCGGAAACTGCTTGATCAGGATCGTGAACCGCCCCGCGAGTACCTTGACCGCGAGAGCCATTACCTCTGGGGAAAACGCTATTTGCTCAAGGTATTGGAAATCGACGGTCCACCCCGCCTTGAAATCGACCATCGCAGGATCCTGCTGGTGGTGCGGCCTGGCACGGGTGCCGAAAAGCGGCAGGATATCATCAACGCGTGGTACCGGGACCAACTCCGGCAGGCCATACCACCACTTATCGCAAGGTGGGAGCCGGTGATCGGCGTCAAGGTGGAGCGGTTCTTCATCCAGCGCATGAAGACCAAGTGGGGCAGTTGCAGCCCGGCTGCGGGCCACATCAGGCTGAATGCCGAACTGGCCAAGAAACCCAAGGAATGCCTCGAATACATCGTGGTCCATGAAATGACCCACCTGCTGGAACCCACCCACAACCCCCGCTTCGTCGCCCTCCTCGACCGCTTCATGCCCAAGTGGCGGTATTACCGGGACCAACTCAACCGCCTGCCAGTGCGGCATGAGCAGTGGGGGTATTGAGCGATACTGCGACAACCCGCTCAGCAAATTGCATGCTAGGTTCCAATCGTCGAAAAGTTCAAAGAATTGGTTACAAAGTCAACATCCTTTGCCAAACTCTGAATATCCAGAATCCTGATTCTTTTAAGCTGGATCTTCCTTGTGGCGATTACGCGCATCCCATCAAAATTCGGGCCAACATCGCAATTCCAACGATTACCACGAAGTCTAGACGCAATTTCTGGAGTTGCTCTTAACATATACTTCTTTATTGATTGACCCTTGCCAAGTCCAGAATTACTCCACTCAGCCACTAGTCGAATTTCATCTAGACCAACCCTTCCAACAGAAATCGAGAGTCCCGATGGGCTGGTATACAGCGCTGTTCCTTGCTGCTCATCCCAATCGTAATCTCCTCGTAGCACTTCTGATTGATGCCCAACCTCGTCAATCACAAGACGAATATCCTCAATTTTCTCGCTTTGGCAGAGTTGCTCCAACCATGTTAGCTCCCTAAGCATGGTCGTCATATCCGCACGCATCGATTGCACAGGATTCGAGCCGCGATATACAAGGCGTGCCAGCCGAGTAGGAATTGATCTCCAAGAATCGCACTTTATTAGACGAAAGCGTTGAAACAAGTCACTTCTCCAGTCTGCACGCTCTGTTTCGCCGAATCTTGGGTGCTTTCCAGTCAAAACGAAAAAGATGGTCATTGATAGTCCGTATGAATCCACAAGAGCGCTCCTCGATGTTGGGGGGCGTTCAATTTTCCGTTAATCTGCTAGAAGCCCGCAGGGCTGGCTAACGGGATGAGTGATGGCAGTTGCGGCGACGGTTGAGAAGGAGATTCTTCCGGCCGGGCGCGTTTTTCTT
>Ga0118677_10005188_pt1 | contig 23005 bp, 17 predicted proteins | sample AliMusrvi5mmetaG_FD_86154 | JGI IMG/M metagenome (GOLD analysis project Ga0118677, IMG submission 86154)
TGAGCCAAATCCCTTTGGTTTAAATTGAATTTCAATCTTTATTTGGTGAAGAATACTTCTCGCTTGATGCAAAGGAAAAAATTAAAGAATCTCTTGCCGCCCCTAGCCTTTGGGGGGCGCTCGGCAAAAATAGACGATTCCACCATTGAAATGCTTAACTGTATTCTGCCTATTGTTCCAGGCCTGAAAGAATATGAATCGATAGCGAAACAAGGGGCTTTTCAACATCAATCTTCATTTTTAAATATCAATGGGATGAAGATGATCGCAACAGCTAGTACCCCTATTAGAGAAAAGCTTGATAAGAATGAGAGTACCACTCTAATCATTCCTTTTTCTGGTCAAGGTGAGATACTGGTAGACGGTCACACTATTCACTGGGAGGCCGGAGTCAATGCGTTACTGCTCCCAAAATGTATGGGGAATGGTGAAAGCTCATTGCGATCACTGTTAATCATAGACATTGATCCTCAAAAATTAGACCTAATCTCATCAGGCATGCTTGGTATTGAGCCAAATTCTCGATATACCCCAGATTTAATTGGTCCTCAAAATCTCAAATTACAGCTTGGTAGGCTATCTTTTGAGGCTATTTTTAAGCAGCTAGCAAATTTACTAGATCAATTTTCATTGCAACCTGAATTATTGAATAAAACTGAGCTAGATGAAAATATATATCGAAATCTTGCCGTAATGCTGCAACCTGAATTATTTCTAGATGAAAGCTCGTTAACCCCAAATAGAAAATACGGCAGACGCTTACTCGATCGCGTATGTGATTACATCGAGACACACCTCGGACAGCCCATTAGCATTACGACCTTAGAGAGGGTAAGTAATATGTCCGCGAGAAACCTCCACTATGGGTTTTTAAAGCGCTATAACACCACGCCTATGAGGTGGGTTCGGGCAGAAAGACTGGCCATGGCTCATGGTCACCTGACATCTGCTACACCAGGTGACACCGTAACATCTATTGCCCTTGCTTGCGGATTTGGCAAACCAGCCGCATTCGCTGACTACTACCAAAAACAATACGGGGAGCTTCCTTCCATCACGCTAGCACGTGCTCTTGCCCGATAAATACATCAGAGTATAAAAATCGATCAGGTTAATAAGTAAATGCAGCTATAGATTTGCAGTTATTTAAAGTAGTTTTGCGTTTTCTGGATGACTCATGCGTTTTTAAGGTCGCTTTGTAACATCAACATTAAGAAACTATTTATCTGAAGTAAATCCCAGTCAACTTGGAGAAAAAACATGAGTACCCCTAAAAAAATTGATTATCGAATTCAACGTCAATCAGCTAGACAGTGGCGTAGCCTATTGGCAGCAACAGCCCATGGACTTTGCAAACAATTTGAACTTAAAAATCCAAAAATAGTCATGCACAGTATTGGCATGCAGTTTGGATTACAAACACCTCTACGTGAGTGTGAAACCATCTCCGATTTAGAGGCTGCCATGTGTTCTGTTTGGCGGGATATGGATTGGGGACGGGTTGAGCTTGAAGAGAATGATGGTGTTTTAAGCATTATTCACCATGGCTCAACTAATGGAAATTTACTCAATACTGCCTACGGAATGGAAACTCCATTGTGGGTTACGGGATTTCTAGAGGGTACTTATCAAAGTTGGTTATCCGGCATGGGAGCGAGTGATACATTGCGCGTTCGCCAGATTTCTGCAACGGATGAGTTCGGTAGTACAGAGTACCAATTAAGCGCTTAAGCACTTAAGCCTCTCCAAGCCATCCAAATCATTACCGCCACGCACGAAAGAGTATCCATGAAGCATGAGAATGATGTTGAAATTCTATTTAGTGAGATAAACGAAAATCCGGATAGCTATCAGGAAATAGTGCAACATCAAGATGCCATGAAATCACTTGAGCGGTGGCCGCTAATCGCGGTGATTAATCATGTAACGCCTATTGAGGTGCGGGGTCATCCGGAAGTAGCGCCTGTCTTGAAAAGAGACCAAGATGTGGTTCCACAGTCTATTACATCAGTGTCAGAGACAATTTCTATTACCGAGACACAACTTATTAATACTGAAGTTGATGATCTGGCTAACAGCAATAAAACAACTCCTCATACCTTATCAACCGATGAAGCTGTTGTAGCGCCCACTAATGAAGTCAATCATAAAACTAGTGAGTTTGTGTCTGACTCGCGCCGTAGCAATAAGTCCGCATCAGAAAATATCAGTTCAATATTTGAAAGGTTGAAGCATTCGTGAAAATTATTTCTATTGTTTCTGGTAAAGGTGGAGTTGGCAAAACTACGATTTGCGCTAATTTATGCGCGGCTTTGAGGAAAAACGGTCACGAAGTTCTAGCAGTGGATTTTGATCCACAAAATGCTTTGCGACTGCATTTTGGTATTAATCCAGCTGATACTAGCGGTCTCATATCAAATGGGCACCAGCCAAGCAAATGGAACGAAGTTATCGTTAAGACTACTGAGGGTTGCTCTGTACTACCTTATGGAAAAAACAATGAGGCCGAACAACTTGATTTTGAACAGCTGTTGATAACCGAGCCCAACTTCTTAAAAGAGCGACTGCGAGATTTGGGGCTTTCTAAAGACACTATCGTAGTCATTGATACCGCTGGACAGCTGGCATTTTTAAAACAAGCACTCATCGTGGCGCATCTGACGATCGTTGTTAATATTGCCGATGCGGCAAGTTACACGACAATCCCCATGATTAATAGTCTGATAGCGCAATATTGCGAAGATCGCTCTGACTATATAGACTCTTTTTATATCCTTAATCAAATAGACCGTTCGCGTCAACTCAATGGTGATATTGCTGATATTGCTTCAATGCAAATTGGTGCTGAAAAAATTTCATTCATTCATCAAGATCAATCCGTACAAGAAGCATTAGCTTGCAGAACGAATGTGATCGCTTATGCGCCTGATTCTCGTACTACGTATGATTTTATTGATGCTTCTTTGGCCATATCAAAACTGATAGCTGAAAATTCGCAACCATCATCAAAAAGGAATTCATTTTGAGCTCCTCCTTAAGAGCCAACCCTAAATTCAATAAATTCAGTAGAAACATCTTAAGCTGGGGGATATGGAACAGCTGGCTACTTAATACCTTATTAGCTGTAACAGCAACGTTAGCAGCTTACATCGTCATTACAGCAACCCTCACCCTATCTGAGCAAATCTTTTGGGGGCTGTTTGCGTTTTGCATGATCCTAATCATTCGTAGGCGACCATGGGGTAGAGCAAGCATCATCATGATGATTGTGATTTCTATCATGGTCTCACTACGCTATATCTATTGGCGGTTAACAAATTCCACGAATTTCATCACTCCATTAGATGCTTTTTTAGGGTGGGGTCTTGTTCTTGCCGAGCTCTACTCGCTCATTGTTCTACTTCTGGGTTACGTTCAAACAGCGATGCCTTTACAGCGTCCAGTAATGCTAATGCCGCCAGATCAAAAATATTGGCCAACCGTCGATATCATGATTCCAACCTATAACGAAAGTCTGTCAGTTGTACAGACAGCTATTTTGGCAGCCCAATCGATTGATTGGCCTGCTGATAAATTACGAGTTCACTTGTTAGATGATGGGCGTCGTGAAGAATTTCGGGAGTTTTGTGATCAAGCCGGCGCAAATTACATCACTCGCGAGAACAATCTTCATAACAAAGCAGGAAATCTGAATGCTGCATTGAGAAAAACTGACGGTGATTATGTTGCTATCTTTGATTGTGACCATATTCCAACGCGCTCATTTTTACAAGCTTCCATGGGTTGGTTCCTTAAAAATCCCAAGTTAGCAATGGTTCAAACCCCTCATTTTTTCTTTTCGCCAGATCCATTTGAAAAGAATTTAGATATTTATAACATTGTCCCAAATGAGGGAGTGCTGTTCTATGGGCTAGTTCAAGATGGTAACGATCTTTGGAATGCTTCATTCTTTTGCGGTTCCTGCGCGATATTAGAGCGAAAAGCACTCATGAAAATTGGCGGTATTGCCACTGAAACGGTAACTGAGGATGCTCATACTGCATTAAAGCTTAGCCGCAAAGGATATGATTTGGCTTATCTAGCCATTCCACAATCTGCAGGCTTAGCGACTGAAAGCTTATCAGGGCACATTGTGCAGAGAAGACGCTGGGCACGAGGTATGGCTCAGATATTTAGGATAGACAATCCCTTGCTAGGACGTGGCTTAACTATTTGGCAACGTCTCTGTTATTCAAATGCCATGATGCATTTCTTTTATGCCTTGCCCCGCTTAGTATTTTTAACTGCTCCTTTGGGTTACCTGCTATTAGGAGCTGAAATATTTAGCGCTTCTGCTGCTGTTGTTCTTGTCTATGCTCTCCCACATATCTTGATTTCTACAATTACCAATTCACAGATACAAGGAAAATTCAGACATTCTTTTTGGAATGAAGTATATGAAACAGCTTTGTCTTGGCATATTTTGTTTCCAGTTCTTCTAGCAATGGTCAATCCTAAATTTGGGGCATTTAATGCGACCGCAAAGGGTGGAATAGTAAAGGAGGAGTATGTTGATTGGAATGCTTCAACGCCATATTTAATTCTGTTAGCCATAAATTTAATTGGATTCTCTGTAGGAATATTTAAGTTAATAACAGACTATGGATCGACGTCAACATTACTAATTAATTTGGTGTGGGTATTGTTCAATATCATCATCATTAGCGCAGCTGCAAATACCGCCAAAGAAGCTAGGCAGTTGCGAAAAAGTCCACGTATTTACAAAAGATTAGCAGCCACCATACATCTACCCAATGGTAAAACCGTAGTTTGTAAAACTTCGGAATTTTCGCAAATTGGTTTGGATCTCAAGACTCTGACACCACTTGAAATTCCGCTCGGCGAAAGAATTCTAATATCCATATTTAGAGGTAATAAGGAAGTGGTACTTCCCGGCACTGTGACAAGAAGTGGCAACTCTATTGGTGTTCTTTTAGAGGGACTAACTGTGGAGCAGCAAAAAGACTTCACGCAGATAACATTTTCACGCGCAGATAATTGGATTTACTCTTGGGACCATGACGTCGCCGATTCCCCTCTTCGCTCTTTCGGACAGGTAATGACCTATGGAATTTTAAATTTACTCCCACTGATGAAATATGCAATTCACGATCTCCTACTAACGATGCGTGCGCAAGGTCAGCGTAAGTCATACTCGAAGCGCTAAAAATCTTATGTTAAAAAAATGCAATGGATTGCATCCGTCAGTAGCTCAAAAGTACAGGTTTCCATTAACGGCTATTGGAATATTGATTTTTTCTACCTTGGTGGCTGAACCTACTAATGCTAATCTTACTGATAGCAGTCGAGTCATCCCAAAAAAATCTGCAGAATCAACTTACTTACAAGCACCTTACACCACTAGTCTAAAAGAATTAGGGGCTGGGAATAGCATGGGCTTGTTTGGGCAAGACGGCAGAGTTTCCCTAAACTTTAATACTGGTGCAAATGAAGTTATTTCTCAAGCAAGTTTAAAACTTCACTACAAATACTCGCCCGATCTAGTTAGCAAGAATTCTCGAATCAATGTATATCTCAACGATGAGCGCATTGCCAGTCTGCAAACACCTAATCAAAACGGAAATAAGGATTTAGAGGTCAATATCCCTGTTCCCATAGAACTCTTTTCAGAAAATAACCAATTCACCTTCCAATTAGTTGGTCACTATGAATCAAACTGTGAAGATACTAGAAGTCCGAAACTATGGGCAAAAATTGGAGGGCAAAGCTCATTATCAGTAAGTAGCATTCCCCTACTTTTGCCTAATAATTTAGCTAGTCTCCCCATTCCATTTACCAACAGATATAGCACCCGAAAGTTAACTCTGCCTTTTGTATTTATGGCAAAACCAAATAATGCCGCATTAGAATCAGCTGGTATCGCTGCATCTTGGCTTGGTTCCAAAACAATTCAGTCAGGGGCCAAATTCCCGGTACTGATGAATACTTTTCCCGAAACAGGTAATGCGATAGTTTTTATTGACTCCGCAACCACTGCAGTTCCCGGAATTGCTTTGCCTAGTATCACAGGGCCCATGGTATTCATCACTAGCAATCCCAAAGATCCTTCTGGAAAGTATCTTTTTGTAATGGGTAAAAATGGCTTTGAGTTAAAACAGGCAATTACTAATCTTGCCCTCGGAAATCAAAATCTTTCCGGGCAATCTGCCTCCTTGACTAAAACTTTTAAAGCCCCCGCAAGACAACCTTATGATGCTCCTTATTGGCTCAGTGAAACCGGCCCCGTTAAATTAAGTAGTCTCAGAGGAGATGCTCAATTTAATGCCGACTTTAATACTCAGCTTCCACCCGATTTATATGACATCAATAAAAAAGGTATTCCGCTCCATTTGGATTACAGCTATAGCGACAAATGGACTGGCAATTCATCTGCCTTATCAGTTGTATATAAAGCACAACCAGTAAAAACGATTCCACTAGAAACCCATCAAAAATGGATTTTTAATATCAACGAATACCTTACTAGCTTCTTGAAAGGCATCGGCGTTACAAAAAAAATCGATAGTGAAGTGACTAAAGAGGCTAATTTTTACATTCCGCAAGGAATGCTCTATCCGAGTTATGGTGCAGATACCGCTCCAAATAATGATCAAATAAACTTAGCGCCTTTTTTAAAGACCGACTTTATTCAAAGCTCAGATACTAAAACTGATTGCACCAATATTGGAGGAATCTTGCCAATAGATGCAAAGTTAAATCCGAGCTCTACGATCGATATTTCAAAGATGAATCACTTCATCGGAATGCCCAACTTAGCAGCTTTTAGCAATAGTGGCTTTCCATTTTCGCGTCTCGCAGACCTTTCTGAAACTGCCGCTGTCCTTCCAGAAAATCCCAATATAGAAGATTACTCAGCTTATCTGGCTACATTAGGCCGAATTGGTCGTTTGACAGGTTACCCGAGCACCTCTATTACAACGACTACATTCAGTCAAATAGCTTCCACAAAGAATAAAGACCTATTAATTTTTACTTCTGGCCCAGAGAACCAGTCAATATTAAAAGGTTGGGAACATTTAATACCTTCATCTAATAGTAATTTTAGCTTTGAACAGATCATTGTATTTTTACGAAATATCATGGACTCTTCATCGAAATTTGATATCTACAAAAATACTTTTATTACAGGATTTCAATCGCCATTAGAAAGTGGTCGAAGCGTGATCCTCATTTCAAGCCTCAATCCAGAAAAGATGGACGATCTCACTTCATCATTCGATGGATCAATGGGGTCTATTTACGGCAGCTTAGTTCGCTTAAATGAAGATCGAGTTGAAACTATTTTCGATGAGGAATCCTATCAATCCGGCAACCTTCCCTACTCTAGATATCTTGTTTGGTTTTTTTCAAAGTACATACTTTTATTTACTTTACTGATTAGTATTTTTTCAGCCTCAGTGTTGACAGTCGTGATTTACATCAAGTTGTCAAAAATCAAATTGAAAAGGTTGCGGTCATGATGTATACCATTGGCCTATTTTTTCCTGCTATAAATGCACATTTTATAAAAATACTAGCAATATGTGTATTGTTGTTTATGGTCTTACAAGCAAATAATGCCATTGCCTCAGCAGTATGTGCACCAGTAAGTTGGCCACTTTGGGAACAATTTAAGGTCAACTACATTGAGTCAAGCGGACGGGTCATAGCTGGCAACTCACGCCAGATAGAGAGCTTTTCCGAAGGGCAAGCATATGGAATGATGTTTGCATTAATTGCCAATGATCCCGAGACCTTTGAACTGCTCTGGAAATGGAGCGTAGCCAATTTGGCTCAAGGTAATATCGAAGCCCGGTTACCCGCTTGGAACTGGGGGGAAGCAAACGATGGTACATGGAAGATACTTGACGAAAATTCAGCATCTGATGCCGACCTTTGGTTCGCTTATGCTTTGTTGGAGGCTGGTCGTTCCTGGCAACGCAATGACTATATAGCCGATGCAAAAAAAATCTTAGCGCAAGTTAAAACTAAGGCCATCGTGACCCTTCCAGGGTTAGGAAAGATGATTCTTCCAGGACAAATTGGTTTTGCTTTTATTCCAAATCAATGGCTGCTCAATCCCAGCTACCTTCCCATTTCAATATTGAGGAGGTTTGCTACATTCGATAGCAATGGTCCATGGGATGAATTAGCAAAAAACAGCGCAAAAATGATTACAGCAAGCAGCCCAAAAGGATTTGCTCCGGACTGGGTTGGATATCAAGGGCTTTCACCAATTTCTGGAAAATTTATTGTAGATCCAAACAAAGGAGACATCGGTAGTTACGATGCAATCCGGGTTTACCTTTGGGCCGGAATGACAGATGCCAATGACCCGTTAACTCAGCCAATTTTGAAATCTCTTCAGGGTATGGAAAAGATTTTGAAATCAAATAGCACCCCACCTGAGCGTGTCAACACTGTCAATGGAGTGCCGTCAGGAGCCGGTCCGGTAGGCTTTTCAGCTGCTTTATTGCCTTACCTTAAAGCAATAAATAAAAGTGATTTATTGCAGGCTCAATTAGAGCGCGTAAAAAATATGTTACTTACAAAACCATTACCCGTCTATTACGACTCCGTTTTGAATTTATTTGGTATCGGCTGGTTTGAAAATCGCTATCGATTTTCAAGTAATGGGTTGATTAGCTTAAATTGGAATCAAGCATGTACACAAAAAATAAATTAGCTTTATTTGGAGTATTGGCTGCACTATTGCCCCATTATGCTGCAGCACAAAATCAAGATGCGGCGAGCAAAATACTGTTTGAGAGAGCTCAGTATTGGCAAGAAAAAGGCGACTATGCCCGCGCTTCAGAGTCCTACAAAAAACTATTACTTATAGACCCGAAAGATATTAAAGCTCTCAATGGGCTAGCTTCACTAGAGCAAGATAAAACATTAAAAGCTGATCCAAAAAAGAGGGAGTCTTTAGAAAGCGCTCGTTCACTTGCTAAAGCCGGCGATTCTGAAAATGCAATTGCTAAATATAATACCGCGCTTGGGGATAAAGGGCCCATTAGCGAAACGCTCTCTTTGGAATACTATTCAAACTTAGGTTATACAGCCAAAGGTTTTGCAGCAGCTAAAGACGGATTACAGAAACTGCAAAAAGATTCTCCAAATGATCCTCGAGTTTCTCTAGCCTTAGGAAAATTGCTTATTAATGAGAGCAATACGCGTGTTGAGGGCATCCAAATACTCTCTCGAATCGCATCTAACCCCAAGGTCGGCAGTGAAGCGAGCGAAAATTGGAAAAAAGGCTTGGTATGGATAGACGTGCCTAATCAGAAAGAACTGCCTTTATTTGAGACATACCTGAGAGCCTACCCGGATGATATTCAGATTAAAGAAAAATTAGACGCAGGCCTTAAACAAAGCCAAATGTTGAATGCTGCTCGAAAAACTTCTAATCCTCAGGAAAGCAGAGCATTTTCTATCTTCGATTCCGCCAAAAAAGCCATGGCTAACGGCGATGAGTTAATGGCAAGAGCTGAGCTAGAGAAATCCCTCAGTATTGATAGTAACAACCCATGGGCCCGTTTGGAGCTAGCGCGCCTTGAACTCAAGAATGGTCAGTCAAAGCAAGCGCAAGATCTGATGTTTAATTATCCTTACAAAGATCAAAATCAGCCTGACGCCCTTTATGCAGGCGCCCTTTTTGCTGTAGATTTGAAAAATTGGAACTATGCACTTGATCTACTGGATCAGATTCCGCTAAAAAATCGCACTCCACAGATCATTGCACTACAAAAAAATACATGGCTCCAAAGTCAGGCTGCTAATGCTAGGGATCTAAATCTACAAGGTAGAAAATCACAAGCATTAGCTGTGCTATCTGATGCTGAAATGAAAATGGGGAATAACCCTGAAAGCATATTTTTAATCGCTGATGCTTATGTTGATGTAGGCGATCCAGCGCGAGGCTTATACTTAATTAAACAGCAAATCCAGCCTGGTAAGCAACTTTCCCCAGATGTGCAATTGCAATATGCAGGGATCTTTTTAAAAACTAATCAAGATGCAGAATGTGCCAATGTTTTACGTCAGCTTAATAATCAAAGGCTAACAGGAGTCACCCTCACTAAATTTAACGACCTATTATTTAGCTATTCTCTTCGGCAAGTCGACTTATTACGTCAACGTGGTGACCTGGCAACAGCTTATGAGCGATTAGTACCATTACTTAATCAGAGGCCGATGGATTTGAGCGCCAACGGCGCCCTAGCCAGGTTATATATTACTGCAGGCGAGAATAAGAAAGCATTGGGCGTATATAAACAGTTGGTAAACGATTATCCAAATAATTACGACATCAAACTCAGCGCAGTTCAGGTTGCTACGCAAATTCAGGACTATGACTACGCCAATACCTTACTAGAATCAATGCTGGCTCAGTCACCAAACAATCCTCAGCTCTTGGCTGCAGCAGCAAAAATATATCAAGATCAAGGAAAGCTTACAAAGGCTACAGCTCTATATGAAAGGGCTCTTGCCAATGAAACTGATGTTTATTACGGTCAAGGTGTAGGCATTCCACCCCCCGTTGCTGGAGCCCCGCGTTCTAATAATCCATTTGGAGCCGTGCTCTCTAACAATCCATTTGCAGGTTTAAATAATGTGAATGGTATTGAGACAATCAGAACACAAAGACAAATTGCAAGTGCACCAATAAATCAAACAACCATGCCTGATGCGTATTTACGGCAAGGCAATAATCTTAATATAAACAACCAAAGAGAATCGATTGATCGGATACCTCCACCAGCAGCCTATGCATCTAATCCTTCCCCAAGGAATGCGGGCTCCACCTATGCAAATCAGAATGTAACAAGCAGTTTCCTTCCTGCTAACTCTTCATTTATTAATGCAGTGAACGCCATACCTAATCCCGCTTCTCAATATTCAAGTACGCTAGGACCAACTGAAGCAACTCCGCGAACCATCATTACTGAATTGAATGAAATTAAGCAGGCTCGCAGTGCTGAAATACTCTTAGGCGCACAGGCTCGCAACCGAAATGGTAACGCAGGCACTAGTCAACTTACTGATATTGAAACACCATTAGAGATACGCATGCCGGTATCGGATGGTAAGGCAATAGTTCAAATAACTCCGGTTTCTTTAAATGCAGGAACTCTTGGGACGGATTATTACTCTAGCAGTACCTTTGGAGGAGGGCCTGCTGCAGCCAATGCTCAAGCTCGCGGCTTGACCGCTGCAAATTCATCCCAAACAGCGAGCGGGGTTGGTATGGCCGCTGGTTATACAACTAAAAATCTTTCTATTGATGCTGGAACAACGCCTGTTGGCTTTACTTATACTAATTTCACAGGGGGAATTAAGGTTAACGGTCCCATAGATGAAGCCAATACCCTCTCATATCTAGTTAACGTATCAAGTCGCCCAGTAACAGACAGTCTACTTTCTTTTGCTGGAACTAAAGATTCTAGAACGGGGCAAACCTGGGGCGGTGTCATGTCTACAGGCGGGCGAGTTCAACTGACCAAAGATCTTGGTGGTTATGGTATTTACGGAGCAGGTTCTTACTACAGCATCAACGGAACCAATGTAGAAAGCAATACGCGTTCAGAGTTTAATGGTGGCGCCTACGTGAGCCTAATTCAAAAACCTGATTCAAAGCTCACCTCTGGATTAAACCTAAATAATGTTTATTATCAAAAGAATTTAAGTAACTTTACGTATGGACAGGGAGGTTACTTTAGCCCCCAGCAATATTTCGCGGCAACCATACCAGTCACTTGGTCACAACGCTCGGAAAAACTCTCTTACCAACTAAAAGGCGCCGTTGGTGTGCAGCAATACAACCAAAACGCGTCAAACTATTTTCCAACCTCAAGTCAGTTACAAAGCCAAGCAAATACTGCGCAAGCTAATGCTCAAACTGCTGGTTTGACTGGAACTAATCAAGCTGTATATCCAAGTCAAAGTACGACAAGTGGCTTGTACAGCTTGGCAGCAAATGCAGAGTATCAAATTGCGCCAAAGTTATTCTTTGGAGGGAGCGCACAAGCTGACAACTCAAGTAATTACCGCCAAATTGGTGGTGGAATTTACTTACGATATAGCTTTGAGCCTATTTCAGAACTACCTTCCTTAGAACTGAAACCATACATGTCTCCTTACGGACAATAGAAGGAAATATCTAGTTCAATGTTAATTTTTGAAAAAAGAGCAGCAGAAAACTGCAAAAATATATCAAAAAAAGCAAGAAATTTATCTAATAATGCCTCTTCCGAAATATAAAGGATCAATTTGTTATAAAGTTTTATATAATTGTGATGATGGATAAGAGACATTAAATGAATGCAACCTTGGAAAAACGGGGTGACGTTAAGTTACGAAGCGCCGTTGACAACTACCTAGACCACATTAAAAAGTCTTTTAAAGACGCTGTATATAGTACTGGCGCTTGGGACGAAGATGCGGTGAACGCCTATATTCAAAAGGTAAAAGTGGCTAGCCGCGGCCAACTGCTTGCCATTCAAGGCGGTAAAAAAATTCATTCCTTTGTCTCCTCTTCGTCCATTGGAAATTTTGAGAAAGGCAGTATCTTTTCTGCAGGCTGGTTTGGAAAACCAAACTTAAAATACTCTATAGGTAATGTGTTGGAAGCTAGCTACTAAGGCAAATTGATTACCGTAGTAGTAACGTACCCCATTAAGAATTTAAGTCATGTCATTCTTTATCTGTATGAGTGTTAAATGATACCTATTGATGATGCCTCAAGCACGAAGATAGGAAAAACACCTTGGCAAGATTTAAGCAAATTCTAAGCAGATCACAAAAATCGGAGCTACTCCAGTCATCCGATACCTAAAAAACGCTAAGCAATACACGAAAAGTGAAAATCATTAATACTGTGTAGATATAAATCCCTACATAAACAATAATCAATTTGTAATAATTAGGTGATAATGATATGAAAGCACATTTAAATGAGGAACTCAAAATGAATAACGAAAAAAGAGGCGACCCTTCACTAAGAAGCTCAATAGATAAATACCTCGAACACGTCAAAACATCATTTAAAGACGCAATGTATAAAGCTGGAAATTGGGATGAGGAGGCAGTATCTCGATATTGCCAAGCAGTAAGAGTAAGTGATCGGGGTGATCTTTTAACAATCTCCAGCGGAGCAAAGAAAGTGCATGCTTATGTAGCCACTAAGAATATTGGTGACCATCAGAAAGGCAGCATCTTCTCTGCCGGCTGGTTTGGAAAACCCTCTCTCTCCAACTCCATCGGCAATGTATTGGAAGGTGCTTACTGAGCCAGCTCTCCCTGCCCTAGGCTCGCTAAATATTTATTAAAATCAACCCCAAACTCTGGGTGTAGTTTAGCCACTTGTATTGTGGCTTTTAAAAAGCCGAATTTATCGCCACAGTCATAACGTATTCCATCGAATTCGTAGGCCAAGACATCCTCTTCCTGCAAGAGAGATTGAATGGCATCTGTTAACTGATACTCCCCACCAGAACCAACATTAATTTGGCGAATATGGTTAAAAATATGCGGCGATAAGATATAACGCCCTACTACTCCTAAATTAGAGGGTGCATCCTTGGGCAGTGGTTTTTCGACTATTCCTGATAGTAGATGTAAGCCGTTAGCTTTCTCTGTGCCGGCAACAACGCCATAAGATGAGCTCTTTTCAGGCCATATTTTTTCTACGGCCACAATAGATGCGTGGTATTTTTTATGAGCCTCAATCATTTGAGACAGTACCGGTTGGCTCGCAGTCAACAGATCATCTGCCAAAATGACCGCAAACGTTTCATTGCCAATTAATTTTTCAGCGCATAGAACAGCATGTCCCAAACCAAGTGCCTCTGATTGCCGAACATAGACACAGTTTACGTGACTTGGCTTAATATTTCTCACCATATTTAAAAGCGTTTTTTTATTCTTTGCCTCTAGCTCAGCCTCAAGTTCATATGCTTTATCAAAATGATCTTCTATAGAGCGTTTATTGCGTCCAGTAATGAAAATAAGCTCTGTGATTCCTGACTCGATTGCCTCCTCAACTGCATATTGTATGAGCGGCTTATCAACTACGTTGAGCATTTCTTTTGGGCTTGCTTTAGTTGCTGGCAAAAAACGAGTGCCTAGGCCCGCTACTGGAAATACCGCCTTGGTAATTGGCATTAAATTATTGCTGGTCATGTGTATATCCTATGTAATAAATATTGCATTTATATCTGGGCATTTAAACCCGTTTATTCTTAGTTTTATTATTTAAAGAGATGGGGTTATGCCTTTAAGATACTGAATTCTCTGAATCGTAATTTGATCAATCAAACCTGAATTTATAGGGGAATCCATCTTAATAGCCTGATCTATTGGTATCGCTAGCTGTTTACCCAGCTCAACTCCAGGCTGATCAAAGCTATTAATACCCCATAAAATTCCTAAAGCGACTGCACGACTCTCGTATAGCGCCAGAAGTGCGCCAAGATGATAGGCATCTAGCTTAGGAAGTAAGATCAGATTACTTGGCTTACCGCCAAGATAAGTTTCATTAGGTACCTCAGAGGCCTTTCCTAGTGCAAGCGCTTGGGCTTGAGCTAAACAATTGGCCATTAAAACCCGGTGATGCATTTCAGCCTCAGGGATATCGCTCATGGGCTCGATGACCGCGACGAAATCTACGGGAATAATTTGCTTACCTTGGTGAAGTAGCTGGAAGTAAGAATGTTGTGCATTGCTGCCTACGCTCCCAAAAACAACTGGAGATGAATAAGTAATGGGGTCACCATGGTGACCCGCCCGCTTACCATGGCTCTCCATTTCCAGTTGCTGCAACCAGAGCGGCAGTAAGCTGAGCGCATTGGCATAGGGAATCAAAGCATAGGCCTCTACTCCATGCTTTCTTTGTTGATAAGTCAGTGCAAGCGCCATCAAAATCGGCAAATTGCTCTCTTGGGGAATATTTCGAAAATCCTCATCAATAGAATGAGCCCCCTTTAAGAATTCCATAAATGTATTAAAACCGTATTGCAAAGCAATGCAGAGCCCTACTGCAGACCAAACAGAAAAACGCCCCCCAACCCAATCCCAAAATGGAAAAATGTTCTCTTTCACAATCCCAAAATCATTTGCTTTTTTTATATTGGCAGTAACTGCAATAAGGCACTTCTCGATATGCTCAACACTACATCCATTAATTTGGAGCCAATTTTTGACTGCCATAGCATTCATCATGGTTTCTGTTGTGGAAAAAGTTTTGGAAACAATGATGACTTTGGTAGTCAAAGGGTTTGCCAATCTAAAGATGCGTGATAACTCTTCAGCATCAATATTAGCTGCAAAGTGAACACGCATCCCTCTACTTTTAGTCTTTGGTAAGTTTTCCAAAGCCCTCACAACCAGTTCAGGACCGAAAACTGAGCCGCCGATACCAATATGGATGAGATCGGTAATACCATCGCATTCATCGCATAGGATACGCATTTTCTCCCAAACCATCCTAACCTCAGGCATGATGTCTTGGGCATTGACATAAACTGGTGTATTAGACAGATTACGAAGTGCCGTATGCAATGCCGGGCGAGCTTCGCTTTTATTTAAAATTTCACCAGCAAACATGGCAGCAACTCGCTGCGCTATTTTGGCCTGCGATGCCTTTTCTAATAGTAAACTCCATTGCGAAGGGGTGATCCCCTGGTAGCTTAAGTCAAGCGAGATGCCTGCAGAACTAAGATTAGTTATTGAATGCATGGGTCTACTTATGGCTTGCACTATTTTTACACCCTAAAAAATATTTAGTTTCATGAATAGCTTTTGCCATTATGAATTGATTAGATTTTGGTGTTTGGAATTTTTACAGGCTATCCAATAAATGCAAATTAAATCCTAAAAATGCAAAAGATACTCTTAAAGAACTTTCTTGCGCGCAATATATTTAAACGCAAGTACTATCTAATTTGTTTCATTTGATAGTACTTGATAGAAAATGACTATAGAAAGCAAATACTTTAATAGCGGCATCTTAATTAATAAACTGCTCAGAATTAGCTCGTCCCTGAGCAGCGAAATAGATCTTGCGCGAATTCTAGAAAACATTTTAGTTGCTGCAATGGAGATAACGGGGGCCGATGAGGGTAGGATATATAAAGTAACGAATGACAATTCTCTTACTATTGAAATCATCTATACAAAAAGTAAAGAAAATACTTTAGCTGGCAACGACCCCAATAGAATAAGTAATAGATCCATTCCCCTTTTTACTGATACGGGAATTCCAGATCTGAGACATGCAGTCACTTATGCATTCCACAAAAAGGAGACTGTCAATATACCAAATGCACGCGACGCAATGAATTTTGATTTTTCTGAAACATTCGAATTTGATTTTAAGAATAGCTATAAGTCAGCATCCTTCTTGTATGTACCCATGAAGAATCATGAATCTGAAACTACAGGGATTTTGCGACTAATGAATACATCTAACTCATTAACTGGGGAAATTATCCCTTTCTCACAGAGATCTCAAGTCATCATTGAGGCGCTAAGTTCTCAAGCAGCAATTTCCATAACTAATCGCACCCTTGTAATTCAGCTAGAGGACCTATTTGAATCCTTTATCAGCCTCATCAACCATGCGATTGATGACAAGTCTCCACATACCGGAGGGCATTGTGAGCGCGTACCAGCACTAACTATGATGATTGCGGATGCGGTAACTCAATGCCAAGTTGGTCCATTTAGCGATTACTCATTATCTGATGCCAATCGAAAAGAACTAAAAATGGCTAGCCTTCTACACGATTGCGGGAAAATTACAACCCCAGTGCATGTTGTAGATAAAGCAACTAAGCTTGAAACCATTTTTGATCGGATACAGTTAATTGAATTGAGAATTGAAATATTGATGCGTGATATTCAAATCCAACTTGCAAATAAAGTAATCACTGACTTTGATGCGCAACAAGAGCAAGAGTGTTTAATTGCTGATTTTAATTTCTTATGCCACTGTAATATTGGTGTTGAATCTATGATTGATTCAGATTTAAAGCGAATTCATGATATCGCTTCAAAATATGCCTGGCAAGATTTCTCGGGATCAAAGCGACAGCTTTTAAGTGAAGATGAGGTTCTTAATTTGACTATTAAATCTGGAACCCTAAATGCATCTGAACGAAAAATTATCAATCGGCATATTGAAGTCTCGATTAGTATGCTAGAAAAATTAAAATGGCCCAAGCATCTGATGAATGTCACTGAATACGCAGGAGCTCACCATGAGCGAATGGATGGAAAAGGTTACCCCAAAGGATTAACACGTGATGAAATGTCAATACCTGCCCGCTGCATGGCAATAGCCGATATCTTTGAAGCTTTAACGGCTAAAGATCGGCCCTACAAAAAGGGAAAGAGCCTAAGCGAGTCCCTTTTCATTTTGGGGAAAATGAAATTGAATAATCACATCGATCCAGATTTATTTAATATTTTTATGTGGAGTAAGGTATATGAGGAATATGCTCATATATTCATGGATAGTAGTCAAATAGATCTAGTTGATCTTAGCAAAATACCAGGGTATGAGACTCCTCTAGCATCCTAATATCAGGTGGATACTACTTTTCTGATATCCCGTATTTGTGTAATTGCTAATTGTCCAATATCAGGAATCTTCTCATATTGACCTTGGTCTAGGTCGGCCAAAGATTGAATCTGTGAGTACGTAGATGATAAAAATCGGTCGCCATTTTCTGCACTTTTGATCATTACCCCAAAATCCAAAAGATTACGCTCTTCTGCGCTAAGCTTACTCACAAGACTTTTGGTTGCCCATATTCTTCCTAACCTTGCAAAGTCACTTAATCTCGTCGCCTCATTGATCGTATTACCAAGTGCTACGAATTCAATATGATTGGCAGACTGGAAGCCACCTAACCACTCCTGCCCCTCATGCAATCCAATATTTAACTGCAACTCTCTTGTCCAGTTTTTCTTTAACTGCCATTGCGCACTAATTTCTCGCATAGCTGAACGCAATTCGACTGAACAAATGACTGCATTAAATAGATAGTTACTTTCATTTTTGGGGAAAAAGTAATAAACAACCCCATCGCCCATATGCTTACCATGGGTGCCTGCATACTTCGATAAAATCTTACCCATTGCCGCCCAAATCTGGTTTATCAAAGCAAAATACTCATCTGGTGGAAGTTCAGAACAGATGTTGACTGAATTTTGCAAATCAGCCACTAAGACAGCCAAGGAAGTAAGTACTGGTAAACGCTGACTCAATAACGATTGAATTACCCGGTCACGATGCGACAAAAAGTTTAAAAGGTCATTTTTTTCCTCTTCCTCAGGAAAATGAACTACTAATATACCCTCCCGAAAATAGACAGCAAAAATCCGATAGTGCGTCATTTTTCCAAGGGAATTCTTTGCTGAGAATTGAGCCTCATTGATAACGCCCTCTTGATTAACTTCATCGGAATTAATCACATCTAAATAGTCCAATAAATCTATGGCACCTTGCTCAATAATTTTCATCAAAGCGTCATGACCCATATTTGATTTAAAAAATTTCATTAGCAAGGTCAATAAAGCAATACTTTGTTGAGAATCTAGAGATCCTCTAGCTTGAGATATCAAAGAGCATAAATTTCGTTCAGCCCCCTTATCTGGAGGTGACTCAAATCCAAATACTTCCTTACGAGCGCTCTCATTTAACCAACTCAATTCAAAGTTGTAATTAAACATATAGGCTGGATGGATTAAATTATCAACAGAGATTGAGAGATTCTGAAGACCCTTACTCGCTTGGTGGTGCGCAGCCTTAACTTGCCTCTCATTTTCTTTAATACGTATCCCGGTACTAGCACCCTCATCCATTTCCTTTACGTCTAGCAATGAATCTGTTTGAGCTAACCGTTCCGCAACCTGAGCAATAGATAGGCCACGGCCCTTGAGGACCTGGACAGCTCTTACTCTTTCAGGGGCATCATCTGGAAAATACCCCAATATACGAGCCCCTCCCTCGTCCAAATCCGAGGCGATTGACTGTACAAGTGGCTTAGGCAAAATACCAAGCTGAATGTAGTTATTTAAAGTTGCGCGGGATATTGATGTTTCATCAATAAGGGCTTTGCTAGAAATCATGGCTGTCTATTTGGACATCTGTTTATTTGGACATCTGTTTAAAAGAGCAAGAATCGATTAAATCTATATCTACGTCTACCTTTTTTATGCAAAATAGTTCTAGATACTGAAATTTAGAGTGATTATTAGTTTATTTTTAGTAAAGGATCGTCACCCCCCCCGCCTTAGGCTCACTTAAGCCTCAGGTAATTCAAGTTTTTGAAAACTCATCGGAGTTAACCCTGCCCAATAATATAATAAGCATTAACCGTATATGATTAATGCTTATATTTTTAAAGTTAACTTACTAAAGTGAAAATCATGCGTTTAATAAAAATTGTTTCGGCTTTTATCGCCATTGCAGCCTTTAATTCAAATGTAAATGCGGCTGATGCTATTGCAACGGGGGGTGCTGTAGCAAACAGCTTAAATTATGGCGGGTCAACCTATACTGAAGTTGGTAATGGAAGCGCAATTACTTACGTTAATGGTACGAATGTCAATATTACAAGCAGCAACCAATCGAACCTTTCCACAACAAATGGTACGACAAGAACGGACGTCATTACCACCGTGAACGGGTTAAACGTCACGAATAGCACCTCTGGGTCAACCAATGGATATTTATCTCTTGATGTAGGTGGGAATATTCAAGTTGGTGGGGCTGGAAATGTAACTGTTGCCTCGGGTCCGAGGTCATCTGGTGGAATTGCTGGAACAAGCGTTCTTTCGGTAACTAATACATCTGCTACATTAGTTTCTGCAGGCTCAAGTTCTTACTCTGCTATTGGCTGGGGTGCCTCAGGAGCATCCGCTCCTGCTGATTATGTAAATACTTTAAGTGCCAATCAGAATGGTGTAGCAATTGCCAGCGCAACTGCATTAACAATGAATGCTACAACCACCACAATCACATCGACTACAAATAATATTGTTGGCACAACTAATAATGTTACTGGAACAACCAATATCAATACTTCCGGTAATGCCAACACCTCAATTGGTAGCTCTGGCACTGGAACCGTAACGCTGACCTCAGGCAGTAATTCAGTGGTAATGAATAACTCTGGTACAACAGTTACATCTCCTACAACTATTATTGGGCTAACAAATATTAATACATTAGGAACTGCAAATACACTCATTGGAAATTCAATTGGAACAGTTTCAGTTAATGGTTCAACAGTAAATGTGGGTACAAATAGCGCATCAAATATCACTATTGGAAATGGCACCGGCAATTCTACTGTGAGTATGAATGGGAATAGATTGCAAAATGTTGGTAACGGTACAGCAGGTACAGATGCTGTTAACTTAAATCAATTGAACTCAGTATCCGGTAATGTAAGCTCACTTTCAAATAGCGTGTCATCATTGGGAAACCAAGTTAACAACTTAAATACCCAATTGCAACAATCACAAACTCAATACAGAAGTGGTATTGCAGGCGTAGCAGCAATGAATGGAATAGGTGGTTTAAATGCAGGTCAAACTGTTAATTTTGGAATTGGAGTTGGTGGCTTTGCAGGACAAGCCGGAGTGGCCGCTGGTGGCAACATTCGCATTACTGGCAACACAACCTTTAAAGCATCTGTAGCTCAAGCTAGTAACAATACCGCTGTTAGTGGTGGCCTAACAATTGGCTTCTAGCATGAAGATAAAAATACTTGGCATCATTTTGGTTGCAGTTTCATCGTTTGCATTTTCCCAGGCTGCTGACTCCGGAAAACCCAAAATGAAGTTTCTTGGGGCATACGATGCAGGCCAACCAAATGTGAGCATCATTAAATTGCTTGACCCAACCGATGATGTCCTTTGTTATGTTCTCGTTCCTGACATTGCTACCAGAAAACAAGTGGACAAAGACAAGTGGACATACGATGCGAACAATGTCGGCTCGATAAGCTGCCTTAAAGTAATGGTGCCAGTTATTGCGGTTTCGCCAAAAACTCAGGCAGACCAAAAAAAATAGTCGCCCTTACCCACGACTTGTGGGAACATCTGTGGGAACAAATGGAAAAAAGGGCAATTAAGCCCTCTTTTACTTGACAATTTGGCGGAAGAGGTGACGGAGCAACTAAGCGCATCTTAATAGCCAAAACATCTCCATTCCAAGCTATTGGATAACAAATCCTTAAGTTCATCAAACAGAGAATTTCTGTGTTAAATTGAGTCTGTCGGCGTTAAAACAGCTCTTTTAATCCGTTGGTCGCGAGTTCGAATCTCGCCCGACCCACCAAGTATTACTAAGCCTCGCTCTGCGGGGCTTTTTTACTATCTAGGAGTTTACGTTCGCTATCAACTCTTCCAATCAATGAGAAATAATGATTAGTATGTCGCATTGGTAATAAATGAGAGGCCCTATCGATGCTATTTAACTCTGCTTCAATTGCATTAAGTGAGGATGGCTCAGTTGTACTATTTAAATCAATATGCACCATTCGGAGACGTTGCATTAAATTATCGACATACTTTTCAATAAACCATTTATAGAGTTTTGGCAAAATCTTAATCAGGGGCAACCCAATTCCTAATACAGCTATCAATGTGGCAAATAAACGAACAATATAATTCGTTATCCAAAATGGTAGGTATCGATTTATAAACGAGGGACCATTTTTATAATAATCACGAGCCTCGCTAGACATTGGGTACCCGGTATCGTATTGCGTTGGGAAAGTGCCAACAGTATGAAAAGGTCCAAAACCACTGTGTACCTCCTCTAAAGCTTGGGCCATAAGATAAATTATTTGCGGATGTAAATCTTGTCGGACTAATACGGAAGTTGCAGTGGCGATAATATTTACATCACGGGGTGGAATATTATTTTCAAAATCAATAATTCCAGCAGGCAAAACTAAGTGCCTTAATTGAGGAAAAATTTTTGTTAAGGCTTCCGCTCTTGGGAAGTTAAGGAGCCTAATGGAAGGATCTCGTAATAACTCTTGTATTGCGGGAATACTAAAGGCGCCAGTAACGATGATCGCATCAACCCTTCCCTCACGCAAAGCCTTTGTAGCTTCGGCGCCTGATAGCGCTGACTCTGCTTTTGGAGTGCTCGCATCTAAATGAAGTGCCTGAGCGAATCTATGTCGCCCTGTCCCTTCAGGACCAATGGCAATGCGCTTACCTTTAAGAGAATCCAGATCAGGCCATTCTTTTGTAGAGCGATAAAAAACCCAATACGGTAAATAGGCGACCTGCCCAAGAGAAACAATGCCTTTTATTTGGGAGCCGTCTAAAGTACCTTCTGATGCAAAGCCAACCTGATAATTTAATTTGGGATCGGTCAGTCGCGCTAGATTTTCTCCAGTACCCTCTGAATTTTCTATCTCCAGAGTAACGCCTGATTGCGCCAGAATTACTTGGTATTGCTTGGCTATGGGCTCATAAGCCCCATTTTTAATACCCGTCGTTGCGATAATTTTTTTAGGTGGGGCTGGTAAATAGCGATCTAAAACAACCCAAGCCAGGGATAGGATCACCAATAATCCAACCGAGCTAAGCAAAAGATAAGAACCGAGCTTTTTAAACATGGATTACCTTAAAAGGAAGTTTAAATTATCATACGCTGAATTTTTTAACCCCATTTAATCCAGCTTGAGCCAAGAAAGACCTTCAATCATCGGACTAACTTTTCCCATAATGATCTGTACCATGAGAGTTTTACCAACTATCACGCTAAGGATCTCATTGATCTAGCGTAGCAATTATCTTGCCAATCCATTAGTCGCGAGTTCGAATCTCGCCCGACCCACCAGTAATACGAAGCCCCTGAATGAAAGTTCGGGGGCTTTTTCTTTGGAGTTCAACTAATATCTCATCACTGGTGTACTTTTTCCTTCAATAC
>Ga0118677_10005189_pt1 | contig 22999 bp, 21 predicted proteins | sample AliMusrvi5mmetaG_FD_86154 | JGI IMG/M metagenome (GOLD analysis project Ga0118677, IMG submission 86154)
CCGTGGCAAGTAGGCCTACCTTGTGAAAGCGATCCGGGAGTCCTGGGCGGAGTGGATTTCCTGAGGGAAGTTAACCTGGGGACTCCTGTCAAACTGGGGAAACGCGTGGCCATCGTCGGCGGCGGCAATACCGCTATCGACTGCGCCCGCACGGCCGTCCGCATGGGGGCATCAGAGGTCAGCCTCGTCTACCGCAGGACACGGGCCGAGATGCCCGCCGCTCCCGAAGAGGTCGAGGAAGCCGTGGAAGAAGGCGTAAAGCTGGTCTTCCTGGCGGCCCCGTCGAAGGTCCTCCGCGCCGAAGGCAAACTATTCCTGGAGTGCGTGCGCATGAAACTCGGCGCCGAGGATTCAAGCGGCCGCCGCAAACCCGAACCGGTAAGCGGGAGCGAATACCTTACCGAACTCGACAATATCATCTCCGCGGTCAGCCAGAGCCCGGTCATTCCCAAATCTTTCGCCATGAAAGCCGACCGCGGCAGCCGCCTTATAGTAGACCCCGAAACGCTGGTTGCCTCTGCCGGCATCTTCGCCGGAGGCGACGACGTACTCGGCCCGGCAACGGTCATCGAATGCATCGCGCAGGGGCGCACCGCCGCTTCGTCGATCGACCTGTACCTCGGCGGCAACGGCGATATCACGGAGGTTTTTACGGCGCCAGAGAAAGTCGCCGAACGCACCGGAGGGCCGCTCGAGGCTTTCCGCCCCTTCGGCGATGCCATCGCCCATGAAAAACGCCTTCACACTTTCGAAGGAGTCGAGATAGGATGGTCCAATGAGGACGCGCTGCTCGAGGCCAGCCGCTGCCTTCGCTGCGACCTGACCTACAAACCCGAAAAATGGCAATTAAAAGGCGGGCAATGCATCTATTGCGGCCTTTGTGTTGAAGCATGCCCGTTCGACGCCCTCTATATGGGTTACGAATATGAGCGCAATACTTACACGGCCGCCGACCAAACGCTTGAAAAAGAAGCTCTCATGACGCCCGAAGTACGGCGCCCCAGCGGCTATATGCATCCCGAGATTGCCCGCAGCCTGCCGGCGCAGAGCCTGCTCCTTGATACAGATAAACCGAAGAAATAATGATATGGGAATAAATATAGCTTTCTGGGTACTGGCCGTTCTCGCCGCCACCGGCGCGCTGGCCGTCGTTTCTGCCCGCAGCCTTTTCCGCACCGCTTTGGGCCTGGTGCTGTGTTTCCTTTCGATAGCAGGACTTTTCTTCACACTTTCGGCCGATTTTCTGGGCATCGTGCAGGTGTTGATATATGTCGGAGCTATCGCCGTGCTTTTGATAATGGCCATCATGCTGACGCGGGACGTCGAAAAAGGGAACCTGCCTTCGACGCTTAAGATACCCGCACTGGTGTCAGGGTTGGCTTTCGCGGGGCTTTCCGTATGGGTGATGCTCAATACCAGCTGGCAGGTTAGCAGTGAAGCGCCCACCACCCCCACCGCATCCACCCTGGGAAACCTTCTTTTCGACCAGGGGGGGCTTGTACTGGGGGTTGAGATAGCTGCCATGCTGCTGCTGGCTGCCCTTATCGGGGCCATCAGCGCGGCGAGAGAGAAGTAATATGACGGCAGGATTGAATAATTACCTGGTTTTATCGGCGGTGCTATTCTCTATCGGACTTTACGGAGCGCTGTCCAGGAAAAACGCCGTGGTGGTCCTCATGTGCGTCGAGATAATGCTCAACGCCGCCAACCTGTCCCTGGTGGCTTTTTCACGTTTCGTGACGCCGGTTGCGCTCAGCGGACAGACAGTGGCTATCTTCAGCATAACGGCCGCCGCCGCGGAAGTTGCCGTAGGCCTGGCGGTCGTCATCGCCCTTTACCGGCAGCGCGGCACTGTCGACGTTAACGATATCAACCTCCTGAAGTGGTAAAAGATGCACATTATGAGCATACCGTCCGCACTAATCTGGGCCGTCTGGCTGCTGCCGCTCGGGGCATTTGCCCTGATTTCCCCTTTGATAAGGCCTTTCCCCGGCAAGGCTGAACCGGCCAGCTTTATCTCCATAGGGGCGGTGGGCATCTCATTCGCCCTGTCGCTCTGGATACTCGCCAGTGTCTTGCAGGCGCCGGACCGGCAGATCATACTGCATGGGGCGGACTGGCTTTCGATATCGGGCGGGCCCGTATTCAATTTCGGGCTGCTCATCGACCCTCTCAGCGCCGTGATGCTCAGCGTGGTAACGTCGGTCAGCCTGATGGTGCAGGTTTATTCCCGGGCCTACATGCACAGCGATCCCTCGTACCTGCGCTACTTCGCGCTGATTTCGCTCTTCACCGCCGCCATGCTCGGACTCATCGTGTCGTCCAACCTGCTTTCGACTTTCGCTTTCTGGGAACTCGTCGGGCTGTCGTCCTACCTTCTGATCGGCTTCTGGTTCCACCGTCCATCAGCCGTGGCAGCCGCCAAAAAAGCATTTCTCGTGACACGCATCGGCGACGTGGGTTTCCTCGCCGCCCTCCTTGTTTTATACACTAAAACCGGCACTCTGGATATTACAGGTCTTAACAGTCCCGGGGTTCTTTCGGCGATTTCCGGAGGAGTGCTTACCTGGGCCGCACTGGGACTCTTCCTGGGGGCGATGGGAAAGTCCGGCCAGTTCCCGCTGCATGTTTGGCTTCCGGACGCCATGGAAGGCCCAACGCCCGTCAGCGCGCTCATCCATGCCGCAACCATGGTGGCTGCCGGCGTATTTCTCGTCGCCCGCATGTACCCGCTTTTCCAGGCCGCGCCCCACGTGCTCACAGTGGTTGCGATTGTCGGCGCCTTCAGCGCCGTCTTCGCAGCCACGATGGGGCTTGTGATGAAAGACATCAAGCGCGTGCTGGCGTATTCCACCATCAGCCAGTTAGGACTTATGATGCTGGGGATCGCGACGGGCGGGGTTTGGGTCGGCATTTTTTATCTTTTCAATCACGCGTTTTTCAAATCATTGCTGTTCCTCGGCGCCGGCAGCGTGAACCATGCCACAGGCACTTTCGACCTGCGCGAAATGGGCGGGCTGAGAAAGAAAATACCATGGACGTTCGCTTTCTTCGTTCTAGCCGCCGTCAGCCTTTCGGGCATATGGCCACTGGCCGGTTTCTTCAGCAAGGAAGGCGTTCTGGCGGCCGCGCTCGACAAACAGCCGGTGCTTTTTGGATTCGCACTCCTTACAACCTTCCTTACTGCGTTTTATATCTTCCGTGTCGTCTTTTTGGTATTCTTCGGGGACTACCGAGGCAGTCACGGCCCGCATGAATCGTCCAGGATCATGCTCGTTCCCATGGGCTTGCTGGCTGTCCCCGCAGTGGCCTCGGGATGGCTCAATGCCAACGGGGGTTTCGAGCATTTTCTCGGCGACGGCGCTACCCATGGATTCTGGAGCGGATTCATCGGCGCACTGGCGCACCCGCTCGCCCTTTTTTCGCTGCTGGCGGCACTCCTCGGCGTATTCTCCGCCTATACTTTATACATCAAGCGCTGGATTTCGCCCGACAAGGTCAAGTGGTTCCTGCGCTCGCCGTATGCTATCTTCACCCGCAAATACGGCATGGATGAATTATACGAAAACATCATCGCACGAAACGCGCTGTACCGCGGCGTTTTCCAGGCTGCGGACTGGACCGACCGGGTGGTCATCGGCGGCGCTTCTGCCGGAATCGCTTCGCTCACCACTGGCGCAGGCCGCGTGTTAAGGCGGTTCCAGACCGGACAGATACAACTCTACGCGGTCGCAGCAGTTTTAGGGATGACAGCCATAGTGCTGATAGCCCTGGTCAGGGGTTAGGAGGGCGATGAACTCTCACTTGCTGTCGCTGATTATCTTCCTGCCGCTGGCAGGCGCCCTGCTGATAGGCACCTACCCGCGCATCCCTGCACGGGTGGTGAAATATGCGGCGCTTGCCTTCACACTTTCAGTACTGGCCCTTTCGGTGATACTTTTATTCCGTTTCGACCGCCAGGCAAACGGGATGCAGTTCCAGGAGATTTATTCGTGGATCCCGGCACTCGCCGCATATTACCGGCTGGGCATAGACGGGATAAGCTTGCCGCTGGTGGCCCTTACTTCCCTCCTCAGCGTGGTTGCCGTTCTGATGTCCTGGAAGGTTGAAAACCGCACCCGCGAATTTTTCATATGGCTGCTCGTCCTGGAAAGCAGTGTTTTAGGAGTATTCTGTGCCCTGGACCTGCTGCTTTTCTTTGTCTTCTGGGAAGTCGAGGTCGTTCCGGTTTACTTCCTCATTTCGATATGGGGATCCGGAGACAGGCGCCATTCAGCTACTAAATACGTGCTATATACCCTGCTGGGCAGCGCGTTGATGCTTGCCGGCATCGTCAGCCTTTATTACTCCACCGGGAGCCTGGACATGGTTGCCATCGCAGGCAGCGGTGCAGCGATCGCGCAGACGCTCTTGCCTGCGGTTCCCATATTCTTCCTGCTGCTGGCCGGGTTTGCTGTGAAGCTGCCCGTTGTGCCCTTCCACAGCTGGCAGCCTGACGCATACACCGATGCGCCTGCCGCCGTTACGGTCATGCTGGCCGGTTCGCTGGCCAAGATGGGTGGCTACGGGATGATCCGCCTTTGTGTGAGCATATTTCCTGAAGTCGCCCGCCGATATGCTCCAATTATGCTGGCGCTGGCGGTCATCGGCATCATATACGGCGCGGCCATCGCCTTCAGGCAAACCAACCTCAAGCGTCTGATAGCGTACAGCAGTATCAGCCACATGGGTTTCGTTCTGCTCGGCATCTTCGCTCTCAGCCAAACAAGCCTTGTCGGCGCGTCGCTGCAGATGGTCAGTCACGGTCTGATCACCGCCCTTCTTTTCTGCACGGCCTCGATAATAATGGATACCACCGGAGAAAACGATATCAGGCGGCTGGGAGGCCTGGCCCGGCAGATGCCCTCGACCGCAACATTCTTCATGCTCGCCGGGTTGGGGGCGCTGGGACTTCCTTCCACGAGCGGTTTTGCCGCGGAATTTACTACCTTCCTCGGAAGTTACAGCAGTTCAGAAGTCGCCGGGATCAAGGTTTTCGTGCTTGTCGCGCTGCTGGGAGTATTGCTGGCCGCCGCGTATGTCCTCTGGACGATACAGAGAGTATTATTCGGCACCGTGCTTCCTGTCTTTAACGATTCACGGGACGCCGACATGCGGCAGAAGACTTATTGCGGTTTATTTGTGATTTTGATTTTCTTCGTCGGGCTTTACCCGATGGCCGTGGTTTCCATCGTTCAAAACAGCACCGCGGGCGTCATCAAACTACTCGGCGGTTAGAGGAGCATGTGTTGAACCTGGACTTACTGAGACCTGAAATCTGCATGGCGCTGACAGCCCTTGCAGCCGTCGGTGCGGACCTGCTTTTCAAACGTAAGGCGATCGTGACCGCCGTCTGCCTGGCCGGCATCGCCGCCGCAACCGGGCTGACATTCTCTATCATGGGAAACGCCCCCCAAATAATCGCGAACCGCCTTTTCTCATTGGACGATTATGCCATCTTCTTCAAATTTCTTTTCCTGGGACTGGCCTTCATAGTTATCGTTGCGTCGGTTGATTATGTCAATAGGATGAAGGACTTCCACGGGGAGTTTCATGCCCTTTTGATAACCGCCACTCTAGGGGCGATGCTGACCGCGTCGGCTACCGATATCATATCCATCCTGCTCTCGGTAGAACTGACGGCGATATCGTTCTACGCGCTGGTGGGGTTCCTCAAGAACGGAAAAACCGCCGAATCTTCGATAAAATATGTGCTGCTGGGGGCGATTAACTCCGCAGTCCTGCTATACGGGTTTTCGATGTTATTCGGATTTACCGGCTCGACCGTCTTATCCGGTATGGAACGAGCCACAGCGGCTATCCCTTCAGGCGGTGCTGCCGGAGGAGCCGGCCTGCTATTCGGCCTCATGCTGGTTATAGCGGGCTTCGGCTTTAAGATTGCGGCCGTTCCTTTCCATATGTGGGCCCCCGACGTATACGAAGGCGCGCCCACTCCCGTAACTCTCTACCTGTCGACAGCCAGCAAGATTGCGGGTTTTGCGGTATTGACGCGTATCCTCGTCACACCTTTCATGCAGCCTGTTGCGCTCGCCAGGAACTGGGGCATAATCCTGGCCGGGATCGCTGCACTCACGATGACAACCGGCAACCTCCTGGCAATCCCGCAGGTCAATATCAAACGGCTGCTTTCTTATTCCTCTATCGCCCAGAGCGGGTACATGCTGGTGGCCGTGGCTGCGCTCGGGATGAGTTCCTCGAACTTCTTACAGGCCCGAAGCAGCCTGCTGTATTTCATTTTGGCTTTTGCGTTTGCCGAACTGGCGGTATTCACGGCCATAGTCGTCATGTCGCGCAACAAACCAGCCGACCTTATCTCAGACTATGCCGGTCTGGCACGGCGTTCGCCCCTCCTGGGCGTGGCCATGACACTGGGGCTGCTGTCCCTTATGGGCCTCCCGCCGCTGGCCGGGTTCATGGGTAAGTTTTATGTTTTCACCCAGGCCGCACAGCACGGGCTTCTATGGCTGGTGATTATCGCCGTGGTCAACAGCGTCGTTTCCGCCTATTACTACCTCAGGATCATCAAGACGATCTGGACGGACGAACCGGCAAGCGAAGAACCTGTTTCTTCTTCTTTGGGCCCTCGCTTCGCCCTTGCATTCGCCTGCCTTGGGATAGCAGTACTGGGCGTCGCCCCAGCAATCATCACCAGGTTCAGCGAATTCGGTTCACACATGTTCATGCCCTGACCTAAATCTGAACTATGTCCGACGCTTCTTCGCTATCACCGGTGCGGCTGGTGGACAGCCATGCCCATCTGGACATGACTGTTTACGAAACAGACCGTGAAGATGTCATCAGGCGGGCCGTAGAAGCGGGGGTTGCAGCCATAATCAGCGTAGGCATAGACCTTCCCTCCAGTCGCGAAGCGGCGCTCATGGCCGCCAAATATTCGATCGTCTTCGCTGCGGTGGGCATACACCCCCAGGAATCCAGAAATGTCACCGGAAGGGACATCGCGGGGCTCTCTGTCCTGACGAAAGAAAAGCGTGTGGTCGCCATAGGTGAGATCGGGCTCGATTTCTACCACCTGCTTGCGTCCCCCGAACAGCAGACCCGCGTCCTGGAGTGGCAACTGGATTTCGCGGATTACCTGGGGCTGCCCGTAATCATACATTCGCGGCAGGCCGAGAAAGAGATGATCGCCGTACTCACAGCCTGGAATTCCCGGCGCTCGCATCCCCAAAAACCCGCAGGAGTGATCCACTGCTTCAACGGGACGCTCGAAACGGCCCAGGCCTACCTCAACCTTGGATTTTATATTTCAATCGGGGCTTATACAGGTTACCCTTCATCAAGGGCATTCCGTGAAGTGGTCAACAAACTGCCGCTTGACAGGCTGCTTGTAGAGACCGATTCACCTTTCCTGCCGCCCCAGAGGATAAGAGGCAACCGCAACGAGCCGGCTTTCGTTGTTGAGGCTGCGCTGGTGCTGTCAGAGATAAAAGAGGTAAGTAAAGAAGAAACGGCCAGAGTTACGACCTCAAACGCTTCTCGATTGTTCGGTTTACAAATTTAAGCCATCATAACTGCAAACCCTGTCTGCCTATGGAAGGGCAAATCTCGCCGCGTTAAAAGGCATACCAGCAGATATCGCGTTTAATCCCCTGCCTCCGCCTTTCAGCAAATCAGGTTACAGTTATAGTTCCGACGACCGAGTGATTATCATCTATCCAGAGCGTGTATTTTCCCGGGCTGATGAAGGTAACACTGCCCGTAAGGCCGGGGTCTATATTTGTAGCGAACGGATAGTTGCTGTTCACCATGTGAGGATTGCAGCAATCATCATTCTCAAGGTTGACGATCGTCCCTGCGGTAACTGTCATGGTCAAGGGATCAAACCCGGCGTCAAGGCCAATAATTATTGTCGGAATATGTGCGGCGACTTCCGTTCCTGCAGCCGTAATAGAAACCGTAATATCCGTGCTCACCTGAGTATTTATCTGAGAAGCGGTTGTTTTCAAACCAGTGGCCGGCAAATTGGTCGCCGCTGCAGGCGCCGGTGCTGTGCTTGACACAGGTTTGCCAGAACAAGCTGCGACGGAAAAAATACAACCTAAACCGACTGCAAGGAACAATACATTTTTGACGGGCATATTATGCCTCCGTTGCCGGATCAATTATTGATATAAATATATAATAACATATTACTTTATTTAGTGGTTTTGCCAATGCTTATGGGTGTGACCTGGTATTTGAAGCCATACCCTGCTTTTACCGCGGTTGCTTCGATGCCAGCCCTCACCTTCGAGTAATCAAAGGAATAATAATATTTCTTCCCGAATAGTTCCGATTGTTCCGTGATATTTCCCGTCCTGGCACCTGTAAATGTATTATAGGTTTCCGTCTTGAAACCAAAACCGGCCGGCGACCCGTCTATACCCGAATTTACACCCGATCCGGATTCCTTCAGCATCTCGTTGAAACGGATTTCTTTCTTGACGTCATCGATCAGGAAAACCGCGCGGTATATAAGCTTCTTTGTGGATAATAATGCCTTGCGTTCGGCAATAACGAATTCGAACGAATAACGCCCGCTATTTTCAACCAATTTGGAGGGGAGGCTAGAAACAAAGGAGTTGATGTCGTCAAAAAGCATTTTTTCATCCTTTTACCGGTAGTCTCCGGAAATCCGATTCCATATCCCCGTAAAGATTATCTTCAAGCGTTGTTAATTGCGGCTGTTTCATCACCGGAAATAGACAAGGTTGATGTTGGCGAGTACCTGCTCGACTGAAACAGAACCGAACGTCCCGACCATAAGCCTGTAGGAACGGAACGGTAAAGGAGCGTTTATGGTGGCAGCGGTCACATTTCCCGTCTCGTACTGCGGGGCGGAATCAGAATCTCCCGTGGTGTATATCTGGACCCACGCGGTCGTTCCGGGGCTTATCACGGATATCGAACCCGTTACCACAGGGTTGATCATAGCTGCGGTTATCGTGAATGTAACGGAATACCACGAAGCATTGCTCACCGATACCGTACTGGCAACGATAGGTGAAGACTGGATATTCGGCAAAATCGTGACGGGATACGGGTAGCCCGTCACTACCGTGGTCGTATAATCTTTAATAATCGTAACGCTCGAAGTCATCGTGGTGGTGACAGGAACCGTTATGGGCACGGTCTCAGTCCGGAAATCGGTGCTCGTAACTGTTCGGGCGCACCCGTTGCCGACCAGGATGAAAGCGAGGAACAAACATAGCAATGCCCCGAAAGGATTTTTCATTGTGCGCCTGATTCCTGATTTTTACCAAAATGCTGCGGATTTGTGACCGTATTTTTCTGAATCGCCGATATCCGCTCAAGCAGCGGGGGATGAGAATAGTTCAGAAAAACGTAAAACGGGTTCGGCGTCAGATTCGACAGATTTTTGGACGACAGTTTTTTCAAAGCCTCAATCAGGTTTTGAGGATTATCGATCGTTTTAGCCGCAAAAAGATCGGCTTCGTATTCGTTCTTCCTCGATACCATCTGAAAAACAACCGACAATATCATCTGCAACGGAGTGTAAAGCAAGCCGAAGAACAACAAACCTGAATAGAGTGAGTTGTTCTCCATGTAAAAAGCTTTATAGAGACCGGGGCTTTTAATAAATAAGGACAATATGAAAAAAATCACGCCCGTTTGAACAACGCTTATTATCATCCCCTGAATGATATGCTTCTTTTTGTAATGGCCGACTTCGTGCGCCAGCACTCCGACGATCTCGGGTATCGAGTACTGGGCCACAAGTGTATCGAAAAGGGCTATCCTCTTGTTGCGCCCGAAACCCGTAAAGAAAGCGTTCAGCTTGGCCGAGCGTTTCGAACCATCCATTACGAACACATTTTTGATGGGAAAATGCACCGAATCGGCATATTTCATGATGGCGTCCCTGAGTTCTCCCGTTTCCATCGGCGTGAACTTATTGAACAGCGGCATGATAAGCGTCGGAGCCAGGAACTGGAGAACCAGCGAGAATATCACGACGCCTCCCCAGCAATACAGCCAGGCGAAATCTCCGGTATATTGAAAAAATGCCAGAACGCCAGCAAGCAGGGCCCCTCCCAATAAAGTTCCCAGCAGCAGGTTTTTAACCATGTCGGCGGCAAACAGGCGTTTGGTGGTTTTATTGAACCCGAACCGCTGTTCTATGACGAATGTGCCGTAAATACTGAAGGGCAATTCGAGAAGGGTATATGCAACGATGAGAATGCCGATATAAACAAGGCCGCTCTCGACCTGGTTCATATTCCAGTTTCGAATGATCACGTCCAGCCGGTCAAAACCCCGCAAAAACCAGAAAGCCAGCAAGACCGCAAGATTGAAACTGCTGCTGACAATGCCGAATTTTGTCTTCGTCCGTATGTATTCCTGGGATTTCCGGTATTCATCGGGTTTATAGACGTCCTCCAGGACCGCCGGCACCTCAAACTTCAACGAGCCCAGGTTCAGAAGGTTGCCCGTCAATTCAAGGATAAATTCGAGCAAAAGGGACACGAGGATCACTATTCCGAAATCATTCATAATAATACTGCCTATCTGACTTTGGGAAGGCCTTCCAGATTCCAACTGCCTGTTTGGGTATGTGAAGCATTATACCTTGAACGCCGACGGGCAGATATCATTGAGTACGCACCCGGCGCAGTCCGGCTTCCTGGCGGTACAGACGGCACGCCCGTGTTCTATAAGCAGGTAAGCGAAAGAGCCCCACTTCTTTTTCGGGACCTTTTTCATGAGGTCCTGCTCTATCTTCACAGGGTCTTTCTCAAGGCTCAATCCGAGGCGATTAGAGAGCCTTATAACGTGAGTATCGACGGCGACGCCTTCGGTTACCCCGTAGGCATTGTAAAGCACCACGTTGCCGGTTTTGCGCGCCACGCCCGGAAGGGTGATAATCTCGGCCATCGTGCGCGGCACCTGCCCGTTGTAGTTTTGGACGAGCTCCCGGCCCGCCCCCATGATGCTTTTGGCCTTGTTGTGATAGAACCCCGTGGACCTGATAAAAGATTCGAGTTCCTCAACGTCCGCGCCGGCGTAATCCGCCGCTGTCTTGTACCGGGCAAACAGTGCGGGGGTCACTTTGTTCACGCCGATATCCGTACTCTGCGCGGAGAGTATGGTGGCCACCAGCAATTCCAGCGGGTTGGTAAAAACCAGAGCTATGTGAGCGCCCGGATAAAGCTTTTCCAGCCGGCGCATCACTTCCAGAGCATCAGCAGGTTTTGAAACGCCCATACCTACCATCCCTCTTGAGAGACATCCAATCCCTGATAACGAATAAGCCTGCCGGGATTAGCGGCAGGCTCATTGATAAACCGATGTTTTCTCGGCGAACTACTTGGCGCCGATTTTGAACATCTTGGTGGTGCACACCGGGCAGACGCCCTGGGTGGCGGGGCGGCCATTCTTCATGGTGATGGCCTTAGCATTCTTCATCTCTCTCTTGGTGCGGCATTTTACACAATATCCTTGCATAGCTAAACCCTCCTTCAAAGACTTACTTCTGAGGATAATCTATCTAAGATTGAAAAGTCAATAGGTTCAGGCACATTCAGGCACAATATTTTTTATTTTACACGGCTGGCAGGCACGGACCACTCAATATTCCTCATAAATGCGTCGATGTAGGCCGCCCGCTTGATGCCGTAGTCAGGCATATAGGCATGTTCGAAAACGTCCATCACGAGGACAGGCGCGCACCCCGCCGGATGGCCGGTATCATGTTCGTTTATCCACTGGTTGAACAGCCTGCCTGATACATTATCCTGGTACAAAATAGCCCAGCCGATGCCCCGCATGGCGCCGGTGGCCCGAAAGTCCTTCTCCCAGGCTTCTAAGCTCCCGAATTCGGCGGTGAGCTTCACGGCGAAGCTGCCGGCTTTATCGAGCGGCGTTTTACCTCCGAGGTTGTCGAAATAAAGCTCATGCAGGCGCATGCCGTTGAATTCCCAGCCTGCACGGCGTTTCAGTTCCGCATATTGCGGCGTTCCAGCCTGATCGTCCTTGAGCATCGACGCCAGAGTATCCAGGACTTTGTTGGTGTTGTTGACGTACCCCTGATAGAGCGTGACGTGGTTGGCCAGCATGGCATCGCTCAGCCCCATCATACCCACGAGCTTTGAATAATCTTTCGTCATATAAGCCATATGCCTACTCCTTTTTCATTTTTAGCGTTATACCCAGTATTAAACCACAATCACCGCTAAACTTCGACAAAAATCTCACCGGATTCCACGCTCACAGGATAAGTTTTGAGCGGGCGAGGCGGTTTGACCAACTTTGCAAATAATAGCACCGCCGATGGCCATGTCGTCCAACGCAATACCTTGCCGTCTTTCATATCAAACTGCGAGCGGTGCCTGGGGCAGGTGACCACCGTACCCTCGAGCGTGCCGCGTGAAAGGCTCCCCCCGAGATGCGTGCACGAGTTCTGCGCGGCGTAAACCTTTTCACCTGTCCTGGCAAGCAGGATGTCCTGCCCGCCGGCAGTAACCATTTTGAGCCCGCCGTCGGGTATCTCTTTGAGCTGTAAGACTTTTACTTTAGCGATATCACACCTCCATAGCGCAACTCCGGGCATCTTGCCCGGTATCGTAAACAATAATAGGCGCAATCCATGTAATAATCATAACAATCACAAGGCAATAATTACAAAAACATCACAAATCCGGGATATCCGAGATTTAATGACGATTTTATTAAAAAGGGTGTTATTTATCAAAGCGACATTGGCCCATATCATTCCGACACTATAAAAAGGGGGCACATAATTATTCATATTATTACATGCCTAGTTATAACTATATCATTATGTAATATCGTTATCGCGGATCTCCGACAAGACATCACCCATGCACGTTCTCATGAATGATTTAATGAAAGTTTTACAATATCATTCATATTTTTATGATTATTTTATAGAACGGCGCATATAATCCAAAATACGGTACTGAATTTGAGGAGGGAATCATGGTGATTGAAAACCAGACAAAAACGCACTTCATCCCCGTCACCCAGCTCAAAACCTACAATGTCGTCAACAGCCACGGGGAAGACCTCGGGCAGGTGCAGAATTTCATCCTCGATATGTGCTCGACCCGAATCGCCTACGCACTGGTTGCTTTCGAAGGTTTCCTGGGCCTTAGCGACAAATGGATCCCTATCCCGTTCAAAATACTGAACTGGGATCGGAAGAAAAGCAGGTTCTCATTGGATGTTTCGCGTAAAGGGCTGGAAAAAGCACCCGCTATATCCAAATCAGAATGGCCGGACAAATTTCTCGAAAAATTAGAGATGAAAGACCATTCAGCGTGGTTGGAAACCGTCTATGACTATTATGATTGCGAACCTTATTGGGTCGAGCGTGAATGCGATTCGTGCAACAAGCCTGAAACCGCAGGCAAACGTCAAACACATTTCATCCCCACCAGCCGGCTAAAATCGTATCCCGTCGTCGACGACCGCTCCGACAGCGTCGGCGATGTCGAAAGAATAATAATAGACCTGTATTCCGGCCGCGTGGTTTACATGCTGGTGGGTTTGAAGGGGCATGCCAACGGCAGGTGGGTGGCAGTGCCTCCGGATGCGATGACATGGGAGACCGACACGAACGATTTCAGACTGGATATCTCACGAGAAGTGCTGGCTACTGCCCCGACTATCCCGAAAGCAGATTGGCCGAACAAATTCCTTGCCGACCTCGAGGATGAAGAGCATGCACAATGGGTCCAGGACGTCTACGATTACTATGAATACAGGCCATTTTGGATCATAGTGGAATAATAAGGCCTTAACAGGCACTAGTGGTCAAAGACGCGGCGCTTTAGCAGCGCCGCGTCTTTTAGTGTCCTTCTTCATCCGATGGAACAAACAGCCGCAGGGTTGCCATCTGCGACGCGACAAAGAACTTCAGCTGGGCGATACGGGCGGGTTAGTACCGCCAGCCCAGCCGTTAACCGCTACCATCGCCCAATCCCGTTTCTTGCTGTCTGGCAATTTCCCGACTTTGTATCCACAGAAACCAAATTTATATCTAATCGACGCTCATGCTTTAGACGTTTCCGTGCCGAACAAAACATGGATAGAGGAGTATTGACAACGAACATTTTTCATATTATCTGTATTTGGATCTTGAAGAAAAATATGGTTTTATTGCCCGCGAAATCAACTAATAATAAACCCAGAATAAATCCGACTCTCAGCATAATCAGCATGACTTAAACCCCAAGGGCAGTACTCCCGATGAATGCCCGGTTGTACCGCAACAAACTATAGCTGGACAGTATGGTGACGGGGTAATTTTTTTTGTCCTTTGCATCCGCGCAAATCCCGTATGAACCAATATCTTGAACCATAGGGTCAAGCAAGTATACTTAAATACCATCTCACCCCTTACTAACAACTTATTGACTGAAGCTATCGGCGGCTTATAATGTCGATAGAGTTATGTAAATAAAGGGGGTGATATGAAGAAGATCAAAATTTTCGCCTCACGGCTAAAACTATTCCTATTTCCTTCGCGCCGTAAGTATGCGGCCTTGTGCCAGAGAAGCGGATTTTAAGTAATTTGGATCTCACTCAGGAGAGTTAATAACAAAGAGGAGGGCGAAGGCCCCTCCTCTTTTATTTTTTAAAGAAGAGTCCCGGTTAACCCCGTTCAACAGTGTTACTTGCTGTCGGGCAATCTTCCGACCTTGTATTCACCGGAACCTAACTTATAGCTAATCGGCGCTCCTGCTTTAGACGTTTCCGTGCCGAACAAAACATCCACAGAAGCATGGTGATATATCTGGCTCCCGGTTTCCGTCGCGCAAGAAAACACAACTTCGTCGCCGATTTTGATACCGAAAAGAGACAAGGGGAAAGCGCTGAGGATATAGTCCTGCCCGGCACCTCCGGCAACAAGCCCTTCACCAGTGTTGATTTTGTACAGAATCTCTTGTTTCGAATCCTGGCCCGTCGGGCTTACCATCGCAAGCTGCCCGACCGAAGGATGCGCTGTCTTGACCCATTGGCCGTTTTTATAATCTGCCAGACTCAAACTACTCGTCAAAGTAGCCGATTGCAGCAATCCCTGGCCATCTGTGAAAGTGAATTCCTCAATTTTACAGGTGATATTCCAGAGCAAATCTCCGTTATATTCAACGCTTGAAGCGGGGAATTCTCCATGGAACTGCCATCTGACGTAGAGATAATCGGCATCGGCGCTTATCGACACACTTTTCAAATCGGTGTACGGAAGGGGATAGGGATCGGCATTATCGGGCCGGCCGTCCGGTTGAATGCTGCCGGCCGGGAAATGTACATAGTCGCCCGCGCCGTCTTCCATGGTAATCCCTTTAGCCAGGGCAGCTTCAGCCGTTACCAATTGACCGGCGGTGAAATTAACCGGTTTGACGCCCTTTTCGATGCTTCCGCTGTCGATTTTATCGTTCCCCTTCGCACAACCGGCCATACCCAGCACAAGGATAGATGAAGTTAATAAACCACAAATAATCGTTAAACAGCGTTTCATCACTCTCTACCGCCTGAAATAGGATTCAAACCACCGACACACACCAGCTCGAATAAATCCAGAGCACAATATAATATTACCAGCATTCTTTGCGCGCGGCTTCCTCTCGTGTTGAAATCGTGCGGGCAATGTACAGCCCAGACGAAGCCTGTAAGCGATATCAACCGCTACCAGGCTTTCGTCCCCCAACACCATTATGCTGACTGTCATGCTTTGATCTTTTCTGATTTAAATGGGAAGGAGATGAGGTATTCTATTCCTTTGATCAGGTTGAGCTCCAGTTTGCCGCCCAGTTGGTTCTCAGCCAGTGTCTGGATGAGCACCATCCCCAGGGAATTGGTATTGCCGAATGTTAACCCCTTTGGCAAGCCCACTCCGTTATCCCCCAGAGACATCTCGATCTGGTCTTCTGTCTGCTTGATGCAGACATGGATACAGCCTCCCCGACCCGACGGGAAAGCGTGTTTGAGGGAGTTGGTTATGACTTCGTTGATGATAAGCCCGCAAGGCACAGCAAGGTCCAGCCCCAGTTTTATGTCTTTGATATCTATGAATGTCTTGATTGTCTCCGGGCCGAAATTGTAGGCTTTGACCAGACTTTTTACCAGGTCGGTGGCATATTCTTCGAAACCTATATTAGCCAGATCATCGGACTGGTAGAGCTTGTTATATACCAGCGACATGGAGTAGATACGCCTCTGGCTTTCCTGGAACATGAGTGCATCTTGCTTATCCTTGACGAAACCTGACTGGAGTTGCAGAAGGCTGGATATGACCTGCATGTTGTTCTTGACGCGGTGATGGATCTCTTTCAGGATGACTTCCTTCTCAGCCAGGGAAGCTTTGATTTTCTCCTCGGATGCCTTGCGCATCAGAGCTGTTCCGATATGAGAGGCAATACTTTCGAGATATTCAATTATTTCGAGAGTGAAGCACCCCTCGCGCCTGTCATTAAGCTGAATCAGGCCGACAATCCTCTCTTTTTCCCGAATGGGCACCAGGGCCACCGATTTGTAGCCATCATGGAGGCAACGGTCCCGCGGATGAAGCCTTGTATCCTGAAAAGGGGTGACTGCCTTGTCATTCGACCAACAACTTCCACCTTTCGTCATATAATCACTGGCCGAGCCCGTCTTGCCGGATATGACCTGACCGCAGGTACATTCCAGATTGACACAGCCGTTTTGATCCCTGCATACCCCCCCACCGGCAGCTCGCTCAATTAATGTGTTTTCTGTGGAGAGAAACGCCCTGGTAAAGCCCTCCTGGACGAAATAAGGGAAGTCATCCCCGTCTTGCAAGCGGATGCCGACGGCATCTAGCCCTGTGCCTGCCTTCAACGCGGAAAGGATACGCTTGATAGAATCCGTTACATCTGCCTGCTCGTTCAATATCTGCAAGATCAGGCGGCCCATTTCACGAATTTTTTCTGCCCGCTTGCCCTCGGTGATGTCCCGCAGAAAAACCTCCATCCTGCCGCCATCATCTGACCTGTACTTGACGCTTATGTCAAGGTCGATAATACCCCCATCTTTGCGGCGATGCCGTGTCTCAAAACGGTCCTGACCGTTTTCTATCAACTTTTGAATGCGCTCGATGGTTTCGTCCAGGTTTGCTTCCGCCTCAAGCGCAGGAAGAGGCATGGCCAGCAGTTCCCCTCTGCTGTATCCGCTCATACGGCAATAACTATCGTTTACCTCCAGCAGATTACCTTTGGTGTCCGCAAGCCAATAGCCGTCCATGGCCGTTTCCACAACCGTCCTGAAATGCGCTTCGCTGGCCGTCAGAGCCCGCTCGGCTTTCAAACGATCAGTAATATCCTCTACCATGCCTTCGATGTGGTCAACTGTGCCATCCGGGTTCTTAACAAAACGAACCATAAGCCGAGCAGTAAATATACTGCCGTCGGTGCGCCGATATTCGTTTTCGGAATAAACCCACCCCGGAGTGTTTATGTTATCGGCAATAATACGCGCACGCTTTTGCGGGTCGAGATACAAGGCCTGCTGGATGCTGGTATTGTTGACAACGGAGACCATTTCGGCGGGTGTTTTGAATCCCAGCATGCGGGCCAGGCTGCTGTTGACAAAGATAAATTTGCCGTCCTCGGTGGAATGAAACAAACCCAGCGGAGCGTTGTCGAAAGTATCATGGTAGAGCGATTCACTTTTGGCCAGAGCTTGCTCCGCCTGCTTGCGCGCGGTGATATCTCTAATTATGCCTAAAATATGCTGTTTGCCGTTCAATGTCAGGATACTCACAGAAACCGAAATCGTGATCAATTCCCCGCTCTTTTTCCGCCCTGTCAATTCCATGTCCCTGACGGAACCCCGGGCTTTGAGTTGGGAAACTAACCTGGCGCGATCTGAATAGTTATGATAAAGGCCGAGTTCCAGAAAGGTCTTACCTATTACTTCAGCTTTCGAGTAACCCCAAACTTGCTCAAAATTGTCGTTTACCTCAATAATCAAGCCTTCTTCGAGGGTGGCGAAATAAGAAGCATCCAGCCCGGTCATGAACGCTGATCTGAATTTTGTTTCATTATCTTTTAGCGTATCTTCAGCTTTCTTTCTTTGGGTGATGTCATTCGCGAACACGGAAATTGCGGAAACAACGCCGTTATTCTTAACAAGATTGAAATTCAGTAGAAGGTCCTTATCGCCCTTTGGTGCAAGGTTTTCCGTGCTGTACGCACCGTCGTTCAATGCGCGATCATAGAATCCATGCCATTTGTCGATATATTCATCGGTGGAAAACATATCTTCGGGACGCATGCCTTTTTCTACTAAAACACCCGTGTGATGATGAATATAATCCCTGAGACTCTGGTTATAATTTAGAAGGCCGAAGGATTTACAATCGACCGACCATATCAGATCTGATGTGCTTTCAAAGACCGCGCTTAGCAAAGCTTGCGACTCGATCAATTCCTGCTCTACCCGCTTGCGTTTGGTGATGTCCCGGATAAAGCCATATGCGACGATCGGCAACGCAGGGCCTGAATCGCTAAAGGTCGTCTTTCCCTGCACATGAAGCCAGCGGACCTGACCATCCTGGCGTATTATGCGATATTCTGTATTCATTACCCCATCACCGCCGGGGTCGTTACCTTGTTTCATGGCGGCTAAAAAATGAGTTTTATCATCAGGATGTATCGCGCGGGGGACCAAATCATCACCCAGTTCCAACACAGCATTATGAGATAGCCCGTATATGTCCATGAACTCGGGGGAATAGTTTGCTTCATTAGTGGCGTGATGAAATTCATAAACTCCGAAACCTGCGGCTTTGATAGCCGAACCCAACCTTGTTTCACTCTCGTTCAGTCGAGCTTCCACCCGCTTGCGACCGGTGATGTCAATGATAGAGATTTCCAGGTAGTCTTTTTCAAGAGATAATTTGAAATTACCCAGGCAGTTTCTTATCCCCCCAAGTTTATCAATCAAGTCAAACTCGTAATTATCGACATGGCCATTCTTTTTCATTAGTGAGATCGGGCCTTGCTGTTTTTCAGGGTGTGCCCAGAAAATAGAAAACGGTTTATCCAACAGTTCTTGCCTGGAATAGCCGGAGAGTTCGGCCAACCGCTGATTGACCTCCAGAATGGCTGACCCATCGAATCTGGTGCGAACCATGGCAACAGGTGCCTTATCAAATAATACTTTAAATCTTTCTTCACGCGCCTTAACCCGGTCAAGATTCCTGCGCATTTTCATCGCCAGCAAATATACCGCCAGCCATGCGACCAGTAAAACTACGGCTGCCATAAGTAATTCAGGCCAACCCGGCTTGCCCTGAAGTTGAAAAGGAATAAACCAGCCATAGTGTTCACCAAGAACCAACCAGCTGATCGATACCATGGTCAATGCAAGAGTTGCCCGTAAAATAAAGCGGTTAAAAGTTAAACTCGCGAAAATGTATATTACCGGGAATGTCACCAGGGCAACATCCCGAATACCCTGGCCGATCGTGGCAAAAACAGTCACCAGGGCAAGCACGAATACTACCAGGATGATGCTGCCTGCAAACAACTTTCCGCTTTTAATTAACAAAAAGGGCAAGACCTGCGAGAATAGCCCGATCCCGGCCACGGCGACCAATCTCCAATCATTTCCGTACAACCCGGAGAGGAAAAGGACAAAACAGGTTGCAACCAGTGCCAGAATGAGTTGGGATAGAACACCTGCCGTTTGTTGGTCTTCCGCATCCTTTGCGGTGTTTTGGCGCTGCTGTTGCTTCATGGCATCTCTTCTCCACACCCCACCGGTGACTATCAAGTTGCCGCATGATATCACTAACAGGGATGCATGACGCGATGGCTGTTTTGGTCATCTGACAAACCAATCGCCTTGCCAGGTTAATAGACTACGATAAAACGTATGCCTTGTAGAGAGATTTTGGTTCATATTAGCAGCTCTTTAGGGTCATGTTTCCACCGTTGCAAAAGAGGTGAGAGGAAATTGCCACAGCACGTAACGGTATAGTATCTTTTTCAGGCCTTAAAAGAACAGGTCCACCCGATTACGCAACTGGCGGCAACCGCTACCCGCAATTTGGATTGTGGTGTTTTAGGAAGCTATGCGGCCTACTTCCTAACCGTCTGAACATTGCCGTATTGCAACAAATAATAGCATTTGATAGCACTTTATGGCACTAAATGATTGACAATAGTTATAAGCGGTACTATATTGTATTTATGGAAATAGAACGAGGCACTTTACTCAATTCGTCACAGGTAGCCGATTACATCGGGTTGAAACCCACCACAATCAGGCGTAAGGCGCTAAAAAACGCCATCCCCCATATACGCATCCACGGGAGGTTGCGTTTTGATAAACAGGAGATCGACCGCTGGTTACTCAGCAACTCCCGGGGAAGGCAGGCAGAAATCCTGGTAGTGGATGACGACCCCGGGATCGAGCAGTTATTCAGATTTGGTCTAGGCCCCTATAATGAATTCCATGTAACTGCGGTGTCTGACGGCGTGACGGCCCTTGGGCTAATAGCCAATCAGCGTTTCGATATCATGTTCCTCGACCTCGTGATGCCAAAAATCAGCGGCGTCGACGTATTGGGGAAAATCAGAGAAGAAGACAAATTTGTGCCGGTAGTGATAATCACCGGCAATCCTGACAGTGAACTGCTCAGGCAGGCCAACGAATATCAACCCCTATCCATCATGATCAAACCGTTCACTGTTCAACAGATCATCCAGACCGTTCGCGCTTTCGTTCATGCGAAATAGCCAAATGGAGGTTTAACAGCGCTCATCAGGATAGATCAATCACCACTCTTGCCCCGGTTGATGTTCAACAGTCTCGGACGTTTTGCAGGAGGGTAATGTGAATGAATACCATCGAGCAACAAACTGCTGAAGCAATTTATTCAGAAATGCCCAAACTTTCGGTTGAGATCGCCAAGCAGCAGCAGCCGCAGAGATCCGATATAGCCCCCAAATATGGATTAAATGAACCAAAATTCGGCGATTATGCCAAATACGATTTGCATCAGCTCGCTGAAGCCATAACAGCCAACGACCCACAACAATTCGCCAGATACGAACTCTGGCAGCGCTCCATGCTAAAGGGACACCGGGTCCCGGATTTCTTTGTAGAACTTAACCTGGCGACCGAGCAAGGCGCACTGGCAAAAGTGCTGGCGCCCGAATTTCAACCGGTCATTTCAAGGTTCATGCAAAGCGCCAGAGAGGCCCTTAAGGGAGACGACAATTCCAATCAATCCTTTATCAACGCAGCCGGTAAGCATCCACAACTAGCGAAAGAGTATCTGGATCTGCTTATAGCGGGCGACAGAGAAAAGGCCAGTGAGCTGGTAAACACGGCCATACACGACGGCGTGAGCATCCGGGACATATATTTGAGCGTATTCAAACCTTGTCTTTACGAAGTAGGCAGGTTGTGGCAGACGGGCCAGATCACTGTTGCCCATGAACATTTCATCAGCGCCGCGACACAGATGATAATGTCTGAACTTTATCCCCAAATCCGCAAACTTATGCCCAAAAACGGTAAGGTAGCCATCGCCGCCTGTGTTTCCGGGGAGCTGCATGAGATCGGCCTGAGAATGGGCGCAGATATTTTAGAAATGGAAGGCTGGCAAACCTTTTACCTGGGGGCGAACATGCCGGCATTGAGTATCATAGATATGATTAAAGATAAAAAAGCCCAACTGTTAATCCTTTCATGCTGCTTGCCGATCAATGCCCCTGCATTGAGGGAATTGATTTCAATAATAAAAGAGAAACTGGATGACGGCGTCAAGATCATCATCGGCGGATACACAATATCTAACAATCCAGCATATGCGGCTTCTTTTGGCGCCGACGCAGCGGCAACAGACGCGGGGGAGATTATCAGCCTGGCAAACATCCTGGTAAAAACGTAAGAGGCCCGGCAATGAATCCTATCGATTCTGACTGGCAGGAATCCATCGCCAAACTGATGAATGAGTTGGTGGCCGCCAAGCGCGACCTTCAACAAAAAAACTCGGAGTTGCAAGAGGCACTGGACCAGGTGAAGTTGCTCAAGGGGCTTTTGCCTATTTGCGGTTCTTGCAAGAACATCCGGGACGACGAAGGTTACTGGAAAACGGTGGAAAATTACATATCCACACATTCTGAAGCCAAGTTTAGCCATAGTATCTGCCCGAGTTGCATGAAAGCGCTTTTTCCGGATATCAATGATGAAATCCAAGGGTTTTCGGATAATTCAAGCGGAGGAATGTAACAATAATCAGGCAGGGCAGGAGGCCGAGTATGAAACAACTGCAACCGCGAAATACATACACGAACGCCGAGGACCAGCAAACGGCAGGTGTTTTACTCAAGCTCATCCCGGCATCTCTGTTTATCTATTCTATCCTCATTGTTTCGGCTTTGTTTGCCAGGGACTGGAAGATGTTCGCAGTGGGGGGTATTGGAGTAGTTGTGCAAGCCATCCTGTTCTGGCTGATCAAGACCAAAAAAGTATTTGCCGCCAGCGTCATCCTGATGGCGCTCACCTTCGGTTTGGCGACCGAGTTCGCAACAATCGGTCAGGGCATCCGGGATGCCGCTCTTGTTTCATTCCCCATAATATTTATTTTCGCAGGACTGACCTTCAACCGCACTATTTTACGTATATGTGTCGCGATGAGTGTCATCGCGATCGGATGGCTGGCTTTCGGCGAAAGGTACGGTTTGTTTGTTCCATACCCGCTTTCAACAAAACCAGGCTGGTTTGAATTCGCGATAGCAACCATGCTTCTAATAGTTGCAGGAATGGCAGTCTCGTTACTGACAACAAACATGAAAAAGAACCTCGACCAGACCAGGTTAGGTGAGATAAGATATTTTGAAATATTCGACAAAGCTCCGGTTGCCATGGTCCGCGCCAAACTCGACGGGTCTGCCATCCTGGAAGCCAGTCCGCCGAACCA
>Ga0118677_10005190_pt1 | contig 22997 bp, 23 predicted proteins | sample AliMusrvi5mmetaG_FD_86154 | JGI IMG/M metagenome (GOLD analysis project Ga0118677, IMG submission 86154)
ATGAATTGTGAATCAACTCGGTAACGACCAATGCAAGAGGCGTAGCTACCTGTGAATCTAATATTCCGAAATCCCCAATCTTTACGGGAGTAATTGGCCTTGGACTTAATTCGATTGCATTGTGAACGATACGATCATAAACCTCATCAAAGAGAACGGATTCAGCAGAACTCGTTGAAAGAGTTTCGTGAACTATTGCAATAGATGCAACGCGTCGGACTGCCTCAGCAAGAGCGGCACTAGCTGTTGGATCTTCAACGCGACGTGACTGCAAACGTAAGAGCGCCGATACAGTCTGCAAATTATTCTTAACACGGTGATGAATTTCGCGGATGGTTGCATCTTTAGATACAAGTGCTCGGTCGCGACGACGTAACTCTGTAACATCATGTACTAAAACGATGGAGCCAATGCGATCTCCACCTTCGATCAATGGAATTACAAGCAAGTCGACGATTCCATTGCCATTATCAAAATCGGCACGACGCAAGGTTTTGCCGCTCAAAATCGAACTCCAACTCTCCTCACTTGGAATCGACTGAGGGCGCTGCAATGCATCGAAGATGGCACCTAATTGCGTGCCTTCAATCTCGTTATCCCAACCCAAGCGGCTAATTGCAGAACGTGCGTTAGGGCTGGCATATGTAGCAGCCCCAAGCGCATCGAGACGAACCAGACCATCACCAACACGAGGGGCATATTCAGCTTGATAAATGCTGTCCTGAATCGGGAAGGTGCCTTCGGCTATCATCCGAAAGACTTTGTGGGCGATCTCGCGATAGTTGATCTCAAGGGGCGATGCGGAGCGCATGGCTACCGCATTGCGGTGACGTGAAATAACTGCGATGGTCTGTCCTTCAAAGTGAACCGGAACGGTCTCCTCCTTTATCAAGATATCGCCGACCATTTCTGGTTCGGCATCTCTAATAATTGAACCAGTCGAAAGAGTCTGATCGATTCTGGCATTCTTACCCCAGGTGAGCTCTTGGCCAATTACATCCTGCGCAAAGACGGTTGGTGCCGTTGTGGGACGAATATGGGCGATCGCAATATGCCCCTCTGGCCAGCTTTGATAATCCTTGCGACGTGGTACCCAGAGAATGAGATCCGAGAAAGAGATATCTGAAAGTAACTGCCACTCCGAGACAAGTTCCGTCAACCGCTCACGGTCCTTGACCGTTAAAGCGGTATGCGAATAGGCGAGGTCACTTCGGGAGCTAATCGCCAATGTTCACACCTGTCTTTTGCAGAAACTGTCTATGCCAGCATTGCTGCAATCTTAGCAATCTCTTTTCTCTTTGGATCTTTGACCTTAAGCGCTCCGAATATTTTGCTCTCATTTAGAGGGGTCAGTTGGCTCTCGCGCAAAATGTACCTGCTCTCCCCGGTCGTCAAAGTCAGGAATTTAGCTTCCCACTCCCGCAACTCTCTGGAGTGTCCAGTCAGAATACAGATAAACACAACCGGCAAGCGCTTTTGCAACAATGGGTACTCGCGCATGAATTGAGAGAGTTCAGCCATACTCGAGGCGGTTGACTTGCTCAAATAAATCAAATGTGTTGCTCTATCTAGGACATTGTTGACGAGTGACCCATGCCAGCGACGATCAGCTGTTGCCTCCGCCAATCCAGGCAATACTCCAAGGTCTACAACTGCCGTCTCGTCACCATCCGGAATACGAGTGGGTCGCTTCTCGCGATCAAGAGGTATCACTTCAACCGCGCTTCTTTCTAGTTCTTCACGCAGAGGAATCGCTCCTTGAGATCTAATGTCTGCATCAATCAATAGCGTCGCACCACGAACAGCTAACTCCCGAGAGAGGGCTGTAGCGAATCTGGTTCGACCAGGTGCGCCTGTGCTTCCAGTAACTGCGATCACTTTACGATCACGATCCTGTATGCGCGCGGTGCGATTGAGTCTCTTGGCTTGCGTCAAATAAAGATCTCTCGACTGTCGAACCTGCGGAAAACTCGAAAAATCTGCACTCTGCGATTCTGTCGAATCGTGCTCTTGACTGGGATCCGCCGATTGCAACATTGGAGCTCGTAGCTTTCCGCGAATCACCGTCATCATCTCGTGTGAGGTAAATCCGACTGAATCGAGAGAGATAGTTGTGATGGTTGGGAAGTCAAATTCTTTAATTAAATCTGGCGAGAATCCGGGAAGTTCACTTTCATAGATGATCACGGTACGCATTTGTGAGCCGCGTTGATTCATAAATGTTAGGAGTGAGGTTGCGTCAAATGCCCGAAAGATGATGTTCCATCCTTGGGAGAATAGAAGCTGCGCCAGAAAATCTTCGCGGTCCGCATCCGGGATCGCAGTAACAACTTCAAGTTGCGGAATCTCAGAACGGGTCACGAGCTAGCACCAACCTTCCTTGCGCCTCTGCAGTAATGATGATTGAGGTGACTGTTGGATTGGCTGAGATGCTGACGGCAACACTTCCACCCAGGGCACGAGATTTAACATCGATGTTCTGAACCGGAACCCGATGCGCAACAACAGCAGGCAAGGTTCCCTGATCCTTCGGAATTACATAAATATCAACTAAATCCCCTACCGCGAGATCGGCGGGGAGATCATCAACCGCGACACCTATAGGAAGGTAATTTGCAGCCGAGTTTGCACTTTCCCCTCTTACATCTGTTACCGCGATCAAGTCCCCAGGCATGAGCAACCGTGTAGCAAACTTTCCAATCAACAAATCGCTTTTGCCCTCAAAATGAGTAGTGTCCTGAAGGAGATCAGCCTTCACAAGTTTTACATTACTTGCGCTAATTCGACTGCCTCCAGGAATAGATCCCGTTGCCATCCAGACGAGCGTAGAAGGAGTCGTATTTAGCAAAACCGATAGTGCCAAGAGCGAAAGCACCAACCCTCCGCCCGCCAAAATTCGACGGAAATTTCGTTGTATAAATTTCTGTATTTCGTCCATGGGAGATGGATACCTAATCTCACATAAATCCGCTTTTGGTTATCCACAGTGTATTTTCATCCTTTCGGATGATTTGAATCTGAAATCTAAGTGAGAGTTTTGCCCAATGAGCGCAGAACAATTACAAGTAAAAGAATTGGCACCTCGAGTTATTCATTTTCCCAGGCCAGGTCAACTAGAGCCAAGTGTTGATCTACATATCGCACCGACTCTTCGGCTTTTAGAGCCTAATCGGGTTGAAGTACAGGTCAATGCTCGCAAGCTCTTTCTCGTACCTACCCCTCAAAATCTTGAGGGCGAAGATGCAGATAGCGAGTATCTTCCTAAACCATCACCCTTGTCGGAATTACCACCTCTACAAGAAACAGTGAATCGATATGTACTCGGAGTAGTTGAAATCTGGGGAGGAAGACGCCAACCGATGCAATTGGCAAGACTTTCCCATCGCATTGTTTACTCGAAGATTACCGCAATGGCTGGTAGCCACAGAGAAATTCCTAAGATACGCAAGATCTACATCACCGAACCAATAGAGGGAGTGGCTGAAACTACGGTCACTCTGAGATTCCATGATCGAGTTCGCTCATTAGTTCTACGATTTGAGGGAGTCGATAAGAGATGGCTATGTACTGAATTGGACTTGCTCTAGTTGAAATTCACTCGCTACAACCGAACTAGTTATTGAAATCCTGTTGTGCCTGCATCAAACCTTTTTCAATCAATCGTTCAACTGATTCAGCACTTCGCGCAATGAAGTCAGGTAGCTCTTTCTGCTCAGCGCTTGAAAAAGGCTTTAACACCCAATCAGCTGGTGCTTGTGGGCCGGAGGGGCGACCTACCCCGAGACGAACACGGAAGTAGTCGGGGCCTGCAAAATTTTTGGTGATGTCCTTGAGACCATTGTGGCCATTATCGCCGCCACCTTGTTTGATACGGATCGCCCCAAATGGAAGATCGATCTCATCTTGAACAACAATTACTCGCTCAACTGGGACTTTGTAGAAATCGGCTAACGCCTTGAGCGGTCCACCAGATTCATTCATATATAACTTAGATTTCGCTACGGTAAGAGGAATCTGACCTAAGTAAATATCGGCGATTTCGGTGCGGGATTTATGTGAAGTAAATTTTGAATTACTCGCCAAATAATTGATGACCATATGGCCGATGTTGTGACGCGTTTTGGCATATTGATCGCCGGGGTTTCCGAGTCCGAAAACCAGCCAGCGATCAGCCATGGTGAAGAGTTAAGTCGCTACTTATTCTTTTGGAGCAGCTGCTGGAGTTGCTTCGGCAGCAGGTGCCGCAGGAGTCTCAGCGTCAGATGATGTTGATCGCTCCGACAAGTGAACTACGACGAGCTCTGGATCAGAGACAAGTGTTGTACCTGCAGGAAGTTGTACGTCTGCAGCGGTCTTGCTGGTACCAGCAGGCATACCAGTGAGGTCAAGAACCAAGAATGATGGGATCGAAGTTGCTTCCGCTTCTACTTCGATGGTGTTGTTCACGTGCTCGAGGATTCCATCCTTATCGAACTGCCCCTCGGTGTGAACTGGAACTTCGACAGTTACCTTCTCACCCTTACGGACAACGAGCAGGTCAATGTGCTCAAAGATTCCGGTTAGAGGATTCTTTGAAACTGACTTTGGGAGAACGAGCTCTGACTTGCCATCAAAGTTAACGTTGAGAAGAACGTTTGATGCCTTGAGGGCTGTTGCCAACTCGCGTGATGGAAGAGCGATGTGTTGAGGCTCTGCATTGTGACCATAGATAACGGCAGGAACTAAACCAGCCTTACGATCGCGGCGTGAAGCACCCTTACCAAAGTTGGTGCGCTTGCTACCGTTGATTTGAATCTCGGCCATTTAAAACTCCCTTATAGTGAACGGACACAACACGTTCCAAGAGAGAGACCGTCGATTACGGATATTTCTATCCCTCGCCGGAACGAAGCCTAAGGTTAGCGAATTTAGGGTCGTTATAACAAATTGCCTAGAAAAACCCTATAAAACGCCTTTGAAATAGCGGGCTTAGGAGTGACCATCGAAGAGACTGGTGACTGAGCCATCTTCAAATACTTCTTTGATCGCGCGACCCAGGAGTGGCGCAATTGAGAGCACGGTCAATTTATCGAAGCGAGATTCTTCTGCGATTGGAAGAGTGTTTGTAACAACAACTTCACTTACTCGTGAATTGCGCAGGCGTTCCACTGCTGGACCAGATAAGACAGCGTGAGTAGCTGCAACAATAACCTCTGAAGCGCCTTCATCAAATAGTGCATCTACTGCTTTTGTGATTGTTCCCGCTGTGTCGATCATGTCATCGATCACTACGCAGGTCTGGCCTTTAACATCGCCCACAACACGTCCCGTTACAGATTCATTTGGAATCCGTGGATCACGCGTCTTGTGAATAAATGCAATGGGAGCGCCACCCAACATATCTGACCAACGCTCAGCAACGCGGACCCGACCCGAGTCTGGTGAAACGATGGTTAAACGGGAGCGATCAACTTTGCTGCCTACATAATTTGTAAGCAGTGGAAGTGCAAAGAGATGATCTACTGGGCCATCGAAGAAACCTTGGATCTGCGAAGTGTGAAGATCAACGACCATCAGACGATCTGCGCCCGCGGTCTTGAAAAGATCTGCCATCAATCGAGCAGAGATTGGCTCACGTCCACGATGCTTCTTATCCTGACGGGCATATCCATAAAAGGGAGCGACAACTGTGATGCGCTTGGCAGATGCGCGCTTGAGAGCATCGACCATGATGAGTTGTTCCATGATCTGCTTGTTAACCGGTGCGGCATGGCTTTGAATTACAAATGCGTCAGATCCTCGAACAGATTCTTCAAAGCGAACAAAGATCTCACCATTTGCAAAGTCATAAGCGGAGGTTGGTGTGATGGGAATACCAAGTTCAGCGGCGACATCTTCAGCTAACTCGGGGTAACCGCGACCGGTGAAGATCCGTAATCGCTTTTCCGAGCTAAGTCGAAGTTCGCTCATGCTTCCCCCTGTACTTTGGTAGAGCCATCAGTGGCTCCGGCTTTCTTGGCAGATTCGGCCGACTTCGAGCCTGCCCGCTTACGCAGAACCCACCCTAAGACATTTCTCTGTTTTGCCCTAGCAACTCCGATTGAACCTGCTGGAACATCCTCAGTAATAACCGAGCCAGCCGCGGTATAGGCGCCGTCGCCAACGTTGACTGGCGCCACCAACATGGTGTCGCTACCGATTCGAACGTCATTGCCGATAGTGGTCTCGTGCTTCTCTACCCCGTCGTAGTTCACAAATATTGTGGCTGCGCCGATATTTGTTCCTGATCCGATGGTGGCATCCCCAACGTAAGACAAGTGAGGCACTTTGGAGCCTGCCCCAATGCTCGAGTTTTTCACTTCGACATAGGCGCCGACCTTGCTGCCTTCGGCCAAGGTTGTTCCTGGACGAATAAAACTAAATGGACCGACGTTCGCCCCAGCCCCAATGACAGAATCGGTGGCACGGCTCTCGATAACGCTCGCCCCAACTCCTACAACAACGTTCTGCAAGGTCGTGCGTGGGCCGATCGTGGCAGCGGTTTCTATCTTGGTATTTCCAGAAATCGCGCTGCCTGGATGGATCGTGACATCTGGAGCAATCTCCACCCCGAGATCAATCCATGTGGTTGTTGGATCAATAATGCTGACGCCGTTTTTCATGAAGGCCTCGTTGATGCGATCGCGCATGATCGCGGCGCACTCGGCTAACTGGCTACGGTCATTTGCCCCCAGGGTTTCGGTGTAGTCGTTAGAGCGAATTGCGAGAGCGCTCTTTCCGGCTACCTTGATCAAAGCTAAAACATCGGTGAGGTACAACTCTCCTTGAGAGTTACCGCTCTTGAGGCCGGCGAGAGCAGAGCGAAGCACTGCGATATCAAATAAGTAGACCCCGGTATTGATCTCATCGATCTCTTTTTGAAGTGGGTCGGCATCGCGCTCTTCCACGATCCCATCCAGTGATCCATCTTCGGCACGCACAATCCGTCCGTAGCCGAATGGGTCTGGGACAAAAGCGCTGAGTACTGATGCATCGATTTCTAGCCCCGTGTGAGCGTCAAAAAACTCTTGAAGGGTTACAGAGGTGAGCAAAGGAGTATCGCCTGCCAAAATCAAAACTGTGCCTATTTGAGGCGCTCCCTCAAGCGCTACCTGAACCGCGTGGCCAGTCCCATTGCGCTGCTCCTGAACCACAATGGTGGTCCCCGGGAATTGAGTAAGGAGATGTTGCTCGACGAGTTCGCGTGAGGCTCCTACGACTACTCGTAACTCTTTGGCATGTAGAGGTGCGGTCGCATTAATTACATGATCAACGATCGGACGACCTGCGATGGGGTGGAGGACCTTTGGAAGCGCAGATTTCATGCGAGTTCCCTCGCCTGCAGCTAAGACGATAACGAGGTCGAGCTGCTTCACTGCTCTCCCCCTCACTGCTTCGGCGGCACTTTTATGGCTCCGCCACCCTTTACTCGGGTGGCTTCGCTCCGCTCCGCCACCAGGTATCGATCCTGGACCCTGGGCTTCAAAGGCCCATGTGCTAGCCACTACACAATGGCGGAACCTGAATTCTCCCTTATAAGTGCCATTGCGACAAATACGCAGAAAATACGGGGTGGCTAGGAAAGGGCTAGGTGATTTCGAGAGATTCTGATGGGACTTTTAGAGAGTTTCGATGACGCGGGCGCCGTGGGTTGGCCCTGTGGCTCTAATGACTCCAGCCACCACCCCACTGGCACTCAGAGCTACGGTCAGATCTAGAGCCCGCTCCTCATCCGCCACCAAAAATGCCACAGTGGGTCCACTGCCCGAAACAACCGCTCCTAGAGCTCCATAATCAATGCCGACATCTAGCACCAGACGCAGAGCCGGACGCAAGGAGCAAGCCGCCGATTGCAGATCATTTGAAAGCGACTTACCGACTAGTTCGGCATCTCCGGCACGCAACGCCTGCAAGATTTGATCCGATACTTGTGGGCGAGCGATATCTAACCCGGTACGAAGTCGATCACATTCGCCGTAAACCGATTGTGTTGATAAGCCTTGGGGCGCCATTGCTAAGACCCAGTTATAACTTCCGCGAGCAAGAACAGGTGTTAGTTGATCACCGTGGCCGCGTCCAATTGCGATTCCCCCTGTTATGGCAAATGGAACATCGCTACCAAGTTGGGCACCGATCTTCTCCATTCCATCTCGCGACAACCCAAGTTCAAAGAGCGCATCAAAGGCGACGATTACTGCCGCGGCATCGGCGCTGCCCCCAGCCATACCACCAGCAACTGGTATCTCCTTTTTGATATGGATTGAAATATCGGAGTCAAGATCGTGCAAATCGATCATCAACTGCGCGGCGCGATATGCAAGATTGGATGAATCCATCGGGACGCCGACTGCAGTGGGTCCAGCAACAGTCAAAGTGATTCCTGAACCAGGTTCGGCCAACTTCAGGGTGACATCATCGTAAATGGCAATGGCCTGAAAGACCGTGGTGACTTCGTGATAACCATCTGGCTCAAGTGGGCCAACAGAGAGTTGTAGGTTCACCTTTCCAGGAACTCGCACAACCACTCCGTTACGCCTCATGGCTCTAGCGTATTGGCAATCGCCATAAAGTCGCGGAGAAGCAAGGTCTCACCGCGAGCAGTGGGATCTATCCCTGCCTTGGCTATCGCTGCTTCTGCCTGACCTGCAAAGACTTGAGAGAGTGCACTTCGCAGCATCTTGCGCCGTTGGGCAAATGCGGCATCGATCACTGAAAAGGTGAGAGTTCGCTGCGATTCACTGCCTGCAGCTTCATGTCTGACAAATCGCACCAGCGAAGAGTCCACATTAGGAATCGGCCAAAAGACCTGTCTAGCAACGTTTCCTGCGCCACTCATATCTGCCCACCATGTGGCTTTTACTGAAGGGGAACCATAAGTCTTACTTCCTGGTTTTGCGATGAGTCGGTCCGCTACCTCGCTCTGCACCATGACAACCCCCGACCTGATAGTCGGGAACTTTTCGAGAAAGTGCAGAAGCACTGGCACGGAGATGTTGTAGGGCAGATTAGCGACCAAGATTGTGGGTTCGAGTGGAAGTGATTGCGTGGTCAGTGCATCTTCATTAATCACGTGCAATCGCTCACTCTCAAAACCGTGAGTCAGCGCGGTCTGTGGCAATTCTTCGGACAAGCGCGGATCTATCTCTACTGCAACAACTGATTTCGCAATTTCAAGCAGAGCAAGTGTGAGCGAACCAAGTCCAGGACCAATTTCTAACGCAACATCTGCGGAATTCACATCGGCAACTTTGACGATGCGACGACAGGTATTTGCATCAACCACAAAGTTTTGTCCCAATTTCTTGGTTGGATTAACTCCTATGCGAGCCGCAATCTCTCGTATCTCTGCCGCTCCGAGCAGCGTGGTCATTAGTCAAAACTTCCGAATAAACGCAGCGCATTTTCTGTGACTTGATCACATAAATAATCAACGCTGACATCGCGCAAATCCGCGACAAACCTAATGATATTTGCGACCTGGGCCGGAGTATTGAGGGTTCCGCGATGCGGTGATGGCGCTAAAAATGGTGAATCGGTCTCAATCAATAATTGCTCCACAGGAACTAATTTTGCAGCCTCTCGTAACTCAGGTGCGTTCTTAAATGTCACTGTTCCCGCAAAAGACAAGATATATCCAGCATCGATGCATTCGCGTGCCATCTCTGCATCACCTGAATAGCAGTGGAAAATTGTGGAGGCAGGCGCACCTACTTCGAGCAAGGTATCAAGGACGGCGCGATGTGCGTTGCGATCATGAATTACCAGCGCCTTATCAACTTTTTTGGCCAGTGCGATATGTCTCTTGAATGAGTAGATCTGCCGGTCTCGTAACTCGGGTTCGGTCCTAAAGAAATCAAGACCAGTCTCACCAATGGCGCGTACGCGTGGATGATGCGCCAACTCTTCGATCACACTGAGGTCGGCTTCTAAGTCTGCAACGACCGGGGCTTCATTCGGGTGGAGCGCCACCGCCGCTAGTACTCGGCCCGGAAAACTTTCAGCGCACTTGACGCCCCAGAGTGATTGTTCAGCGGAATAACCAACTTGAACAACGCGATCGATGCCGGCCCGGGCTGCCGCAGCTAGTAGATCACGTATTTCTGGAGAATCTGGTTCGCTCTCGGTAACAAGTTCCATGTGAGCATGCACATCGATGCAAGATCTGGCCAGTGGTTCTGGAACAGGAGCAGCAGGACGAGGCTCTTTGAGGGAGTGGCGGTCTGACATCTACTCCGCTTTTTCTTCTAGCCGTGGAAAGAGAACTGCACCTTTCGTGACCTTGGAGCCCATCGGTAACTGACCAAATCGGGATACATCCGCAATGCGTTGCAGGGAGATATCGCCGAGCGTTTGGTTGGCTCCAAGACTCTCCCACAAGATCTCAGTCGTCGCAGGCATGATCGGATGCAGTAATACCGCGAGTGCACGGATTGAATCTGCGGTGTTATACAAAACTTTGTCTAACTCAACTTTGTTGGCAGGATCCTTAGCCAAGACCCACGGTTGTTGCTCAGTTACATATCCATTTACTCGCTTGCAAAAGTCCATGATGGCATTAATTCCAGATTGGAAATCCAATGCGACTATTGCCTCATCAGCAATATTTACAGCAGTTTTCAGGGCCCCACTTAACGTTTCGTCATGAGCCACAGCGGGGATCAGCCCGTCACAATATTTCTCAATCATCGCTATCAAACGTGAGGCAAGATTTCCAAAATCATTCGCTAATTCAGATGTATAGCGAGCAGACATATCCTCCCAAGAGAATGAACCATCACTTCCAAATGGGATGGCACGTAAGAAGTAATATCGAAATGCATCTACACCAAAGTGATCGGTAATCTCAGATGGGGCAATCTTGTTCGCCTTTGATTTCGACATCTTTTCGCCGCCGACCAATAACCATCCATGTGCAAAAACCTTCTTTGGCAACGGCAGGTTCGCGGCCATCAACATCGCAGGCCAGATAACAGCGTGAAAACGTAAAATATCTTTGCCGACCAGATGTACATCAGCGGGCCAAGTGTTCAGAAATTTCTCCGCACCAGCAGTCCCAGGCTCATCGCCCAGACCAACGGCGGTCGCATAGTTCAATAGAGCATCGAACCAGACATAGACCACTTGCTTGGTATCCCATGGAACAGGAATTCCCCAATCAAAGCTAGAGCGGGAGATCGAGAGGTCTTCAACACCACTTTCCAAGAACGAAACGACTTCATTTCGTGCGCTGGCCGGTTCGCACGCATCCGGGTGGTCTTTATAGTGTTGCAATAGTTGTGGCACGAAGGCACTCAATTTAAAGAACCAATTCTCTTCACTCAAGATTTCAACTGGAGTCCCATGGACTTTGCAGCGGCCTTCATCCAGATCAGCTGGAAGTTTAAATTCCTCACAACCAATGCAGTATGGACCTTCATACTTTCCAGAGTAAATATGTCCAGCTTCTTTGAGACCTGAAAGGAAACGCTGTACTCGTTCCATGTGTCGTGGCTCAGTGGTGCGAATGAAATCATCGTTGGCAATATTTAAGTCTCTCCAGACCGGCTTCCAAGACTCTTCCACCAAGCGGTCGCACCAGTCTTGAGGCGCCACTCCATTTGCCTGCGAGGTATTTAGTACCTTTTGACCGTGCTCGTCAGTACCTGTTAAGAACCAGACAGACTCTCCGCGTTGACGATGCCAGCGGGTAAGTACATCTCCTGCAACTGTGGTGTAGGCAGTTCCAATGTGGGGGGCATCATTCACGTAATAAATCGGCGTCGTTAGATAGAAAGACTTGGAATCGGCGCTCATGGGACGATCTTATCTTTCAGCAGGCTTGGCACCGACCATGGCATCGAAGACGATCCGCTTGGGAAGGTTGACCTCTTTGGCGATTGCAGAAATGGCATCTTTACGTGAATCTCCAGCAGCCTCGCGAGCGCGGACCAATTCAACGAGTTGATCGGCAGAATAACTCCGCGAACTTCGATCAAAACCTTCTAGGACGATGGTTATCTCACCCAAAATCTCCCGATTGGTACTCCACTCCAAAAGCTCAGAGAGTGAGCCACGGATTGTCTCTTCGTAAATCTTAGTCATCTCGCGGCATATGGCAGCCCGGCGGTTCTCTCCGAGTACTGCGACGGCATCTGTAAGAGACTCTTGCAATCGGTGTGGGGCCTCAAAGAAAATAATCGTTCGTTCTTCGTAGCTGAGTTTTTCATACCAGCCCTGTCTCGTCCCGGTGGTCCGCGGTGCAAATCCTTCGAAGCAGAAACGATCTGTGGCAAGCCCTGAAAGCAGAAGAGCCGTTGTTACAGCACTTGGACCTGGCAAAACTTGGATCTCGATTCCACGCTCAACCGCCAGACGAATTAGGCGATATCCCGGATCGCTGATTCCGGGGGCTCCCGCATCGGTGATCACCAAGAGGTCGCTGCCAGAAATCAAAATTTCAGTGAGTTGTTCTAACCGCTCGTTCTCATTGCCTTCAAAATAGGAGATGACCTTTCCTGAGTACCGGATTCCTAAGTCACTTGTAAGCCGACTCAATTTCCGCGAATCTTCGGCAGCAATATAAGGAACAGTCTCCAGCACATCCTTTATCCGCGAAGTTGTATCCCCCACATTTCCGAGAGGTCCACAGGCAAGGATCAGCATGAGGCAATTCTCGCAGGCTTTACGCTTGGCACATGACAACCACTGAGGTCAGCCGCGATCGTTTACGCGACAACCTGACCGCGCTGGGGCTCGGCCTCTCGGCCCTCTTCTTGAGGGTTTGGCACTTGGGCAGCCCAAAGGGTTTTGTATTTGATGAGGTCTATTACGCCCAAAATGCCAACTCACTTCTTCACCACGGAGTTGAGTTAGACCCAAAAACGTCGGCCGCCCAATTTATTGTTCATCCCCCCGTAGGTAAGTGGATGATCGCGCTCGGAATTAAAGCCTTCGGGTACCACGAATTTGGATGGCGCATTGCAGCAGCTTTGGCGGGCTCACTATCAATTGTCATGATTTTCTATATCGCAAAACGCCTCTTCAACAAATATTACCTTTCACTGTGCGCAGGAATTTTGATGAGCGCGGATGGACTACATCTAGTTATGTCACGAACCGCGCTGCTAGATATTTTCTTAATGTTCTTTACTTTGCTGGGATTCTTCTTTCTTCTTAGAAATCAACACTTTGCCGCCGGCATTTCACTTGGACTCGCTGCCGCTACAAAGTGGAGTGGGCTTTATTATTTGGTCGCATATCTGCTCTTCACCTTGTATGTGGATTACCGACGAAATAGAGCGTTGGAGCTTGAAACTCCATTCAAAGCAATGTTGCGGGAAAAGCTCTGGAAAAGAGTTTCGCAATACATCCTTATTCCTATCTTCATATATATCCTGAGTTGGATTGGATGGTTTTTCAACACATCCGGCTACGATCGCAATTGGGCCAACTCCCAACGACACGATTTCTTCAGCTTCATTCCCGCACCATTGCGTTCTTTGTGGCATTACCACTCAGAGATGTGGAATTTTCATACCACTCTCACTGCCTCGCACCCCTACTCCGCTAATCCGTGGGGTTGGTTGATCATGGCTCGACCCACCTCGTTCTATTATCAAGCCCCGCATGGATGTGGAGCACCGGCATGCGCTCAAGAGGTTTTGGCGCTGGGAACTCCCCTGCTCTGGTGGTCAGCAATTGCCGCGATTGCCGTGACCTTTGGCTATTGGATATCCAGACGCGAATGGCAGAGCGGATTACTTCTCTTGAGTTTGGCTGCGGGTTATCTTCCATGGTTTAACTGGCAAAAACGCACCATCTTTAATTTCTACACTATTGCATTTGAGCCGTTTATCGTGCTCATCGTTGTATTCGCACTATCCAAATTGTTGGAACCTGACAGTTATGGTGTGGTTACAAAATTTAGGCGCTATCTCAGTTACGGATATCTCGTGGTAGTTGTTCTCAACTTCCTCTATTTCTTACCACTATTTCTGGGAAGCCTCATTACTTACCACCACTGGAGTTCCCTAATGTGGTTTCCGAGCTGGATTTAGAACTAACTTATTCCTACTGGTTGGCTGCCCAGTCGCGCTCTGCAGCAGCCTGCTCTGCCAACTCTTGATCAAACAGTTCATCGCGAGCTGGAATTTCGAGGGCGCTCTGGCGCTCTTGCTCTGCGCTCCACTTACCAGGAGTGGTTAGATCAATTGTGCGCTTTGGCGTGATGGCTTTAGGAGCGGTCGCATACGTTGGCTTTGGCACAGCGATAGGTGACCAACTGCGCTCTTCACTCTTCTCAATAATGGTGATACTCGATGTAGTGCTGCGCTCGCGTAGTGGTACCCATTGTTCAAGCACTGCTTCGCTCTCAGTAAGGTCGCGCCTAGAAAGGTCAATCCGAGCCTTTGGATCTACCTTAATTTCAACCGCCGTGATGGCGGCTAGTGCTGCGAGCCTGCGCTTCTTTATTTGAGCTGCGACAACCTGCCTGCGGACATGAATTAAATAAATGGCCAGCGCCGTCACGGGGATCAAAATACTGATCATCGGAATCAAGCTAACTGCAGCCACAGCGGCAGTTCCAATTGATACCAAAATTAACGCACTCAGTACCCGTCTGCGCAGGCGCAGAGTTTTTAACTTCTCATCAAGATTGATGGGATCTGGAAAATTTGGAGTTGAGGCGACAATCTTCATAGCGCTCTTATAGCGCTCAGTCTCACGACCGGATTGAGTCTCGTGCTGGCGCATCCAACGAGGCAAGAAGTAGGCGACCCACATTCCGATAATGATCAGATAGATGAGTCCGGACGCCATGGAATGAAACAGTAATTCAGGTTTGGGCGAAAAGTCGGGATTTAGACGCTATGTCTTAATTGAAATTATTAGGGTTTTCCGCCACAAAAGTGAGGTGGTCTCGCCAATCCCCGGCGATATGAAGATAACGCGGACGCAACCCTTCAAAGATATACCCACTCTTTTCCGCTACTTTTTTAGAGGCGCCGTTTTCGGGGCGTAAATTTATTTCTATGCGATGTAAATGCAACTCCCTAAAACCAAATTCAGTAAGAGCTTTCACCGCCCTGGTTGTGTAGCCCCGATTGGCGAAACGCTGATCAATCCAGTAACCAATATGACCACCTCGATATGCGCCAAAAACAATGCCGCCAAGGGTTATTTGGCCTATAAGGTGATCGCGACCCTCAAGATGGAGCCAAATCCCAAGTGAGATCGCGCGCAACTCTCGACCCTCCTTGTTGTAGTAGCGAACCATTTCATAAAAGGTGGGTAGAGGTTGATCAGACTCAAGAGGTGGCCTTGTCGCTTCCCACGGGGCTAACCATTGGGCATTAGCAGCACGCACCTCCAGCCACTTCGCTCTATCTCGATAACGCAAAGGGCGAAGGGTCAGCTCGTGATCAGCGATTACATATGGCCAACTACTCATTACTAAATAGTCCGGTCCAGAATCATGATCTCCGCAATTTCGCCTTTCAGGTATCCAGGCGAATCGGCAGGCACCGTGATAAATGCGTGAGCATCAGAGAGCGAAACAAGTTGGTTTTGATCTGCGATTGCCGTCACAACAGGTACTCCGGTCCCTACATCAGAGAGAGTGGCTCGGATGAGAGCAGCTACTCCGATTGGAGATTCAATATCAGCCCCAATTTCGGCCTTGCTTGTTGGGCGAAATACATTCTTAACTCCCAACATTGTTCTGATCATCGGCCTAATAAAAACTTCAAAAGAGATGTATGCGCTCATTGGGTCACCCGGAAGGGCGATGACTGGGATTTCATCCTCCCCTATCGTTCCAAAACAGTGCCGCCCACTCCCGTCCAAATTGGGTATCCCAATCTCGATCTCGCCGATCTCACCGAGAACTTCTTCGATGAGTTCAAAGGAGCCATCGTTGCTCTCGCCACTGATCACGATCAAATCTGCTCTGACCAACTGATCTTCAATCACTGCTTTTAACTGCTCGTGGTTCTCGGGAATCGTGTGCACCCGATATGCCAAAGCTCCCGCTTCTCGTGCCGCAGTGGCAAGCATCCAAGAATTGGTTTCAAACTCTTCATGATCCTCAACTGGCTGACCCGGTTCCACCAAATCATCACCTGCCGAGATCACGACTACTCGAGGATGAGGTTGGGTCGGTAGCCTGGATAACCCCAGAGAGGCGGCCAACCCAATCTGCGGAGAGCGAATTCGAGCTCCTCGTGCAAGAAAAATCTCATCACCTACGAAAATATCTTCAGCCAGAGTCGCTCCGTGCGCATCCAACAAAGGCATATCAAAAGGAGTCAAGGGGTGAGAGATCGCGAGGAGTTCAGCCAACATATTCTTTACTGAAATCTGCGAACTCATGGTTTAACCTTACTTCGTTCAACTGGTATTCCAACGGAGGTGATCTGTGTGGATTCGATGAGCGCTGAAAAACGCCTACTTCGAGCTGAACTACGCCGAGCACGTGAAGATAACTTCTTGGCTGATAGTTGGATACATATTATTCAGTCTCCAGAAATCCAAGCGGCGAGCATCATCGCCTCGTACATCTCATATCGATTTGAACCGCAGACGCAGGACATCAACAATTTATTAATTGCATCTGGCAAGAAGCTGCTGCTCCCAAGAACGTTACCCAACAGAGATTTGGAGTGGGTGGAGTGGGATGGCGGAAGCTCGTCACTGAAAAAAAATGGCAATATTCTTGAACCGACCGGGACTGCATTTAAAGATGAAGCGAGAATAGAAGTCATTATCGTTCCAGCGCTGGTTGTCGATCACCTTGGAAATCGGATGGGGCAAGGCGGTGGATCTTACGATCGAGCACTGGCTAGGACATTGGCGTGGAAAGTAGCACTAGTTGGCGCGCATGAGATAACGAATTCAAAGTTACCAATCGAAACACACGACCAGAAAGTAGATGCTGCAGCAACGCCTGGGCTATTGCTGCGCTTTAATCCGGGTGCTCCTGATCTCCCTTAGCGAGGGAGGCAAGGTACTTGTTGTACTTAGTTAGTTCATCTTCTTCGCCCATTGCGGCGGCCCGATCCGCAGCGCGATCTATCCGCTTGGCTTCCCGTGAATCGTCGCGCATCCATTGAATGAATGTCGCAATCAGCGCTATCAAAATCGGTATCTCGCCCATCATCCAGCCAAGAGAGCCACCGGTGTGCTGATCCGCCAGCAAGTTGGTATTCCATGGCCGATTGAGAGAGGCAAAATACCCACCATCCAACAATGTGGTTGTTGATAGCAGTGCAATTGAGAAGAAGGCATGAATACTCATAGCCGCAAAGAGCACAATAATGCGGACGATGTGCGGAATCTTACGAGGATTGGGATCAATCCCAACGATTACATAAAAGAATAGATACCCTGCCAATAGAAAATGAAGATCCATCAACAAATGTCCACTGTGGGACTGCATTAGTTTGCCAAATAATGGCGTCATATAAAGCAAGAAGAGTGAGCCATCAAAGAGTCCGAGTGCGATTACTGGATTGGTAATGATAAGTGAGTAACGAGAATGAATAATCGAGATCAAAACTCCACGAATTCCTCGTTCTTCGGGCGTTCTGCCTTGCGGCAGAGTGCGTAGAGCTAGAGTTATTGGCGCGCTCAGTACAAAGCCAATTGGCGCAATCATTCCCAAAATCATGTGTGCCAACATGTGATAGGAAAAGGCAAAGTGGGCATAGACGCCAATGCCACCGCTGGTAGCAAAGTCAACTAAAGAGACGGCGATTGCAAAGGAGATGGTGCGACCGACAGGCCATTTATCACCACGACGAGTCAGAAGAACAACTCCGTAGATATAGAGAGCTGTTATAAGGAGGAGGAAGCCGAGCATGGTTCCATCTGGGGAATATGCAGAAAAAATGCGACCGATGGTTGGGGCCGCCGGCATTTTAATCCCGGTGATCGCAATAGAAGGATCACTCGCAGAGCGAATTCCTGAGGCAGATATCGGAGGAACAGTAGTGCTGAGCCAGCCCCCAATCCCGACCGCCACCGCCATAACCAGACTCTCATTAATTAGAAGACGAAATACCTGCTTACTGCCGGATAACTTGGCTGCGATATGAGATCTATGGCGAGATCCGATTACTACAAGTATGAGAAAGAGCAACGCTTTAAGGAGTACAAAAAAACCATATCGAGAGTGCCAACCAGCCAAGAAATTAAGTCTGGTCCATGCGCTCAAAACTCCGCTAATACCAACGATTATTGCCGCCCATAAGGCGAGTGCGCTAAACCGAGAGAGAGATTCGCTTCGCTCTTTGGGTGAGATTGCAGCGACTCCAATGACGCCTCCGACCCAGAGCGAAACCGCGCCGACATGGAAAATAAGGGCACCTATTGCGAGTCCATGGTTACCGGCACTTGCTGCATGGCTCTGAAATAGTGGAATTAGAAGAGCCAACATCGTTGCAGCCAAAGCGAAATAGATCGCTCCGACCTTTTTGGCTCGTACGACTAATGCGAGCGCACAAGCTCCCATCACAATTTGAAAAACGTAATCGCGGCCAATACTTGTCGAAAATAAGAAGCTGGAGAGGGCCGAAGTATTGAATGAATCTAGAAAACCACCGCCAAGTAGATTTGCTAACTCAACAAAGACTCCCCCGATAGTACAGACCAGCCATACGACGATCGCCAATTGTGCCAAGGTTTTAATACGACGAGATTGAGCTATTAACTTTCCGCGGTTCTCGTGAACTAAGAAACCCACGGCGTAAAGCAATCCAACAGAAGTAATAATTGAGATTAGATATAAATCTTTGACAACAGGAAGAAGCACATCAATGAGCGAGTTTGAACTTTGAGTGTGGTTGTGAGTTTCAACCACCGCGGTAGCCAGATTTATTTCTGGCCTCGCTCATGAGAGCGCCGCTTGCGAGCTTTTCTCGATTGCAACCAGATCATGCGGGCATACCAAACCAGGAACAGCGCAACGACAGTTGCCAATCCAAGAAAGACCAAGACTGTTATTTTGGCGGCAGAACTGCTTGATGAATTTGAAGGGATGATGGGATGTGTGACTACGGGAGTTGGCGAAGCTGTGGGAGTGGTGATCACCGCTGGAGCATTAAAGAGAAATGTGTATGAATCGGTAAGCGGAGCATCGGTTGCACTCAGCAGGGTATATGAAACGGTATAAATTCCAGTGACGGTGAGTGGCTTCAACCCGACAACAGCCGTGGTATCAGAAATCGTTAATGAGCCATCATCGACCTGCACTCCATTGGGATCGGTTACAGAAAGGCTATTTCCATCGGGGAGCAATGTCGTGGCAGCGGTCACGGAGACTGCATTAGGAGCTTGGGAGAGGACGGCACCTACGGCTGGAACGGTAGAGACCACGCTATTTGCCCTAGCCGGAGTAGCCAGCATTGCGCTGAGGGCCAGAAGCCCACCTATCGCAAGAAGTTGTACAGAGTTGCTCCTAAAAAGGGCGCGCATTCCAGACCTTTCGTAGATGTGAGCCCGCTCAAAAGAGCTTTAAGCCTTCAAGATCGCCCACAATCCATTTGGATTAGAACCTATCCTCTCACCTCTTTAGACTTACCTCCATGCCGACCTACCAGTATGCCTGCACCGCCTGCGGTCATGAATTTGAGCTCTTCCAAGCCTTTTCCGACGATCCAATCTCCGAGTGCCCAGTCTGTAAAGGAGAAGTTCGGAAGGTTTACTCCAATGTCGGCGTGGTTTTTAAAGGCGGGGGTTTCTATAAGACGGATTCTCGTCCAGCCTCTTCAGGCACTGGCGAGTAAGACGAAATAACTTTTAGCCGTGGTGTGGGGGGCGATCCGCCTCGATCTGTGCCTCACGTAGCGCCTCGTCATCTTCACGAGGGTCGATCTCATCCTGGGTCACCTTGGGCAAAATATTGGAATCACTCATTTCTTTCTCCCGATCATTGCGAGTTCTAGTCCATCAAGAAGTGATTCAAAAACTTCCGGTGGTAGGTGGCCTTCCACGATCAAATTTGATGCGCCCTGCACAGATGACCATGAAATAAGTTCTCCATATTGCCGCATCTCCGGAGAGATCAGTCCCGTCGTTAGCAAGTCATCAAGGCACTGGGTCAACATCAAAAAAGCCTCCTCCTCGATGTGTAGACCCTGCTTTTCAACTTTGCAAAATCCTCCAAACATCAGCCGAAAGAGATTTGGCTCTTTGTACGCCCAGCGGAAATAAGTTCTGCCAAGTTCGCGATACCTTAACCGCGCCGCGCGAGCTGACTTACCTGGGATTTTAGCGAGGGCTGTTCTTTGCATCTCTGCAAGATCAATAAAAAGTTTGTCACCTACATGAGATACCAAGGCATCTTTATCTGGGAAGTAGTGGTAGGCCGCGCTCGGGCTGACTCCAACTTGATCGGCTACGGCGCGAAGTGAAAGGTGTCCAGGCCCGGTCTTTCTGACTAACTCGATAGCGGCATCGACTAGCGCAGCCTCCAGGTCGCCATGGTGATAACTCTCCCGCCCGGTTTTGCTGGCTCGAAGAACTTTAGGTGAAGACACGCCCTAAGTATCTCTTGAAACTTGACAGTGTTCAAATCAACACCCCATAATCTGAACACTATTCAGATTCCGACCACACCTGAAGGGCGTTACGTATGTTTGAGAAACTTGGCCACACACTGGTTCGCCGCCGAAAAGCTGTTTTAGCCCTCTTTACCGTCATCCTCATCGCAGGTGGCGTCAGTAGTTCCCTGCTCATCCCGCGCCTAGACAACGGGGGGTACAACGATCCAAAGAGCGATTCCGTGAAGGCAGCCACTTACCTGGCCTCAACTTTTAAAGTAAAAGATCCAGCCCTCGCACTCGTAGTCCAGAGCAATAACTCGGTTACAGATCCAACGACCGTTTCAGATGAAACCTCGCTTGAAAATTCAATCAGCCATGAGGCAGGCGTCACTCGGACTCTCTCATACTGGTCTGCCGGCGGGGCTGCCGCCTTGAAGAGCACGGATGGAAAGGCCGGTTACCTCTTCATCTACTCGGCCGCAAGCGACCCAAGTACATCTAAAGATTTAGCGAAATTAATTCAAAGTAAGTACGACGGAGTTTATAAATCGCTCCACGTGTACGTCGGAGGAATTGCAATTGTCAACCAGGCGATTGGATCCAAGATCTCAAAGGACTTGGCAGTTGCCGAATCGATCTCGATCCCTCTGACATTCATACTCTTGATATTCATTTTTGGTGGACTTATTTCGTCGGCAATGCCGCTTATAGTTGGCCTCAGTGCAATTCTTGGAACTTTTCTCATCCTCTACCTCATAAGTTTGACGACTGGCGTGAGCATCTTTGCTCTCAACCTTACGACTGGTATGGGCTTGGGCTTAGGCATTGATTATTCGCTTTTGATCGTCAATAGATTCCGAGAAGAGTTGCACTCTGGTAAATCGGTCGAAGAGTCTGTGGCGCGCACTGTCGCGACCGCAGGCCGAACCGTATTTTTCTCGGGGCTCACGGTTCTCGTTACCGTAATCTCTTTGATGTTCTTCCCCTTGATGTTCCTTAAGTCATTCGGCTATGCAGGAGTTGGAGTTGTGCTCACTGCAGTCTTCGGAGCACTTATTCCGCTACCTGCAATTCTCTCCATGTTGGGTTCTCGCGTAGATAAATTCGTTGTTCGAAAAAGCGCTATCACTCCGAAGGAAGATGGGCGTTGGGCGCAGACTGCACGCTTTGTAATGAAGCGCCCAGTTGCAGTCGTCACATTCGCCCTAATTATCTTGGCAATATTGGCAACGCCAATTAAGAACATAGTCTTCTCTGAAGTTGATAGCCGCGCTCTTCCTGCAGCCAATAAGGCTGCAATTGCCAGCGCCGTCAGTCTCAAAGAGTTTGATGGGCAGAGTGCAAATCCAATAGAAATCATCCTTCCAGGGGGCAGAGCTCATCTGGATCAGTTGAGCGCGTACTCAGCGGACCTATCCAAAATCAATGGGATTGTCTCGGTATCCGCACCACAAATCGCCGGTAGTGACGTGAGAATATCGGCCATCTCCTCAATCAGTCCGCGAACGAACGCCGCTGAAAAGCAGATCGACTCAGTTCGAGCTATCGCCACTACCTTGAAAACCTATGTCGGTGGAACTGCCGCTGAATACACGGACACCCAATCTGGTATTTCTAGGACTCTTCCCTGGGCTCTGGGGTGGATAGCCTTATCAGTCCTTATCCTTCTCTTCCTTTATACCGGCTCTGTCATCTTGCCGATCAAAGCAGTGATTCTCAATATCTTGTCGTTGAGCGCAACTATCGGAGCTTTGGCCTGGATCTTTATTGATGGTCACCTGACCTGGCTCGTAGGTACCTTCACCCACACTGGGTCAATCGACACCTCGATGGTGATATTGATCTGCGTAGTCACCTTCGGACTCTCGATGGACTACGAGGTATTCCTTCTCTCACGTATCAAAGAGGAGCATGATGCAGGGCGATCTAACGTGGATGCTGTGGCAACTGGTTTGCAGCGGTCGGCTCGAATTATCACTTCAGCGGCTGTTCTCTTAGCCGTTGTATTCGCCGCCTTCCTCACTAGCGGGGTGACCAATATCAAGACATTAGGTTTTGGAGTTGCATTCGCAATCCTTCTGGACTCAACTCTGGTCCGTGCCTTGTTGGTCCCAGCGCTAATGCGACTATTTGGAGAACGAAATTGGTGGGCTCCAAAGGCTCTCAAGCGCTTCACCATCGCTCACTAGCAATCGCAATCTAAAGGAATCGCATCCATCCGCAGGTACCATCTGCGGATGGATGCGATTCTCACACTCACCTGCAAAGATCAACCTGGCATTGTTCATTCAATGACTTCGGCAGTCCTCGCGGCAGATGGCAACATCATTGAGAACCAACAATTTACCGATCCCACAACTGGACTCTTTGTGATGCGCACTCGAATTGAATCGGAGCAAGATTTAGCGAAACTTTCTAATATCTTGCGCCAGGGGTTAGATCACTTAAATCCAATAC
>Ga0118677_10005191_pt1 | contig 22996 bp, 18 predicted proteins | sample AliMusrvi5mmetaG_FD_86154 | JGI IMG/M metagenome (GOLD analysis project Ga0118677, IMG submission 86154)
AACTTCTGGAGATTTTTGCGTATTTACTTGCTCAGGGCCATGACCCTGTGGAAGTACTCGGAAAAAAACTGCCTATACCTGCGGATATTTTAACGCGCATGGCACAGAAAAATGCACCTCTTTTACGCGATTATGAAAGTGAATTTGAACGTGAACGCGGCTCTGGAAAGCGGCCACCTTATACGCGGACACTTATCAAAATTAAGAAGGTGCTTGAAGATGATGCAAGTCTCTTAGCGGCCATTGCTCCTGAGGAAGCCCTTAATGTACTGACTGATATTGAAAAAAAGTTGAAGATTAATAAAGAGCATAAGGGTACAATTGAGGAGCGCCGTGATGGTATCATCATGGCAATTGATAGTCTTCAAGAGGCTCTTGCAAGGGCTCTTGCAGAAGTACAGCGTCTACAGGCCGAGAATGATAGATTAACACAACTACTTGAGAATGCAAATAGAACAATTGCACGGTTAACAGAAGAGAACGCTCAATTATTGATTCAAAATGATGCAATGGTGCTGGAAATTGTATTTTGGATGAATCTTTTTGACGAATGTTATAAATTAGTTGAGGATATATTTGTTACAATGGATGAATTAAGAATAGATATTATAGAGCTTCAAGAAACTGAAGAGCTTGAATTTACTTTACTCAGCGAATGTAACCAAATTGCAGATGGTTATGAAAATACATTAGAGCGTATTTGGAATAGTCTTGGTGGTTTCATTGAACGGATGCGCGCCAACGGATTCATTCTACCAAGTGCCTATCCAGAATTAGATAGTACTAATTTAGACACTCTTCGCACTAGTGGTCAGAATCTTGTAACATTTTTGGAGGGTATTCAAATACGACCTGTTCCACCGCCTCCACCTGCCGCGGCAAATAGAAATGGATCTATGCTCTGTATGTTAAATACCTTGTATTTTATTCTGATTTCACAAATGGATCCAGCGGTTGAACTCATTTTAATTGATATGTATACTAGACTAAATCCGGATGAAATTGAGTTGATTGTAAAAGTTTTTTACAAGATTGTCTTTGCAATTCGTAATAATTTGGAGCAGTTAGAAGATCAGCCTGTAGGATGGGAGGATATATATAGAAGAATACTAGACCGTATGGTAAGTAATGGAATAGTTGAAAGAATTCGCGTTAATATAGAAGAGATTTTGTCTGTAGGAGAAAACTTTATGAATAACCCTAAATTTTTTACATACCATTATCATCAAGGTAGAATTAGGGAAATACGAGACAATAAACAGACTTCAACTGTAATTATATATTTATTATTTTTAGCAATATTAGGAGGAACTCTGCATACACCTGAAAATCAAGAAGCCTTGCGAGAACTTGGATGTATGGGTGCGGATAATCTAGAACCTCTTCCTATAGTTACACTCACTTTGCGAACACAACCAGCTGGTAGAGGTATTCTTACAGATAATCGTAACGTAGCAGCTGGAACCAGAGTACAAATCTCATGGGAAAATAATGATGGTGAGACAGATGAATTTAATCACTGGGAAGGGCCTGTAGAAAATCCTAGAGATGCTACAACAAGGACGCTGCCTATTAGAGCAAATACGGAAATTATTGCGCATTTAAATGGACCACCACCATCTGAAACTCATACACTCACTTTGGTAACAAATCCGGTCAATGAAGGTACAGGTACTCTTACAGGCGACGGTCCTGTAAATAATGAAGAACGTAGAGAAATCTTATGGACTGCAAATGGCAATGGGTATACCTTTGACCATTGGGAACCGCATAATTCTGTAGAAGATTCTGGAAGTGCTAGAACAACGATAATACCTATTATAGCAGATAAAACAATTACTGCATATTTAAATGAAGTACCACCTCAAACATATACACTCACTTTGCGAACAGATCCAGAAAATATAGGTACACTTCAATATGATAATCATAATGTAGCAGATAGACAACCTATTAACGTAGTAGCTGGAGAAAGTCCACAAATCTCATGGACCGCAAATCCTGATGACCCACTACATACATTTAACCGATGGGAAGGGCCTGTAGTAACTTCTGATGCTTATACAACAAGAATAAGCCCTATTACAGCAAATACAACAATTACTGCGTATTTAAATGGACGACCACCACCACCGCCACCATCTGAAACTCATACACTCACTTTGGTAACATATCCGGCCGGTCAAGGTACTCTTACACCTAGTAGTAACGTACCATCTGGAACCAGAGTACCAATTTCATGGGTCCAAGGTGATAATCAGAGATATATATTTCGCCACTGGAAAGGACCTGTAGATAATACTGGAGTTAATATAACAACAACAAAACCTATTACAGGACCTACAAAAATTACCGCATATTTGACTTTTAATGCACAAGCTTTCTGTGACGAGTATAGACGTATTTTCTTTAAAGATAATGGAGCTCCCCAGACAAGTAGAGAATCTGCTAGAGAGAAAACAGCCTTTAAAAATAGATTTCAACTAGAAGAATTTAGATTAATTCAAGCTTCTTGTCCGTTTGTGTTTGTACGAAGACCACGAGCACCTACACCAACCGTTCAACGACCGCAAGACCATCCTACAGGTTTGACCTCTCAGATGCATGGAAAGCGTGGAGATATTCCTAGTCAGCCTAGAAAAGGAGGCATGACTCGCAGAGGGGGGTGTAGACATAGAAAAGCGCGCCATCACACCTACAAAAGAAGAGCGCACTGAATAGTATGACTGAAAAGGAGAGCCCCCACTATACTCCGAATATTGCGCTCAAAGCAAAATATGCGCTGTATAGTGCATTAGTCTTTTTTGTAGTTGCGAATCCTGAGACCTATCGTGTAACCAATAACGCCTTCAGTTGGTTTGTCGTGATTGCCGACCCCGCAGGCCATCCCACACCTCTTGGATTCTTTGTACACACCTTTTTGTTCTTTTTATTACTCTGGGGACTCATGCTATTCCCTCGCGACTAGCAAATCGTGTTCAATCTCTTTGCCATATTTCAACTCGGCATAAAGTGTCTTGAATACATACGCCTCCGATACTTGATGGGCCCGCTCTGCCTCGAAGCCCTTTGAAAGAAGACTAACATAGACACTTGCTGCCAGATGCCGCTGTGTATCCGTCCAGCGCGGGTCTGTAATGGCCGTTAGGCTGGGCAGATATTCAATCCAACGGCCACGGCGAAAGACTGCAAACACATCCATCTATAAATTTGATGTGTTCTCAGTTTAGACTGCTCTGTAATGTTGTTCCGTTTATTTACATTTGGATTTCTACCCACCGTACTTGCATCGTATCGTAATTGCGGGTCGAGCGCTGACCTCGCCAAGAATCTTGTCATCTCTATTGTACCTGATGCAGCCAAGGCGGGTGACCAAGTGACAACGACATTTGACTATGACCTCGAGTCTGTGATTACGGGTGGCACGGCCTCATACGGTTTCTCGTTTAATGGGATTCCGTTTTCGCCCACTGTGAACGACCTGTGCGTGGAGCAGGCTGGAGGCTGCTGCCCCGATCCCTGTCCCCTCGGCACCGGCCACCACTCCGATAAGAGTATCACAGAGTTCCCTAGCGTCAGTGGCAAAATCATTAGTACGATTAAGTGGGCCGACCAGTCTGGGGCGCAAATTCTGTGCGTGGAGTGGACTGTAAAAGCATAAGGCGAGTAGCCCGTAAATACAATAGCCTATGAGCGTATATGGCAAAAGTTTCATTGTTTTTTCAAATGGAAGATAACAAGCTATACAAATGGTCTCAGTGACGATGTAAAAAAGATGGTACTTTTTTTTACTTACCTCTTTCAGAATGAAGCTAGGCAAAGTCATCCTACTCTCTGTAGTCGTGGTCTTCCTTTTAGCCATGATTGGCGTAATCGCTAAGGGAAGTGTACAGGGCTTCGTTGGGGGGTTTGGTGACGCAGGTGCGCCTCCGGTTGCGTCCTTCACAATGTACTATGCTGATTGGTGTCCTCACTGCAAGACCATAAAACCTGAATTTGCAGATTTCTCAAAGAATGGCGTTGTCACAGTAAATGGTAAGAATGTCGCGGTCGCCATGGTCGAGGAGTCAGATAAGGCCAAGATGGCGGGCAAGAATGTGAAGGGCTTCCCTACCTTCCTTTATGAGACGGCGGCGGGTGAGACGGTCGAGTACAGTGGACCTCGCACTCGTGATGGCTGGATGGATTTCCTCGGGAAGACTGTGTAAATCATTGTTTATAAGAATTCTTTTTATAAGACAATTGATTAGATGGCAGATTCCGCTAGAAAAAATAAAAACCAAAACCAAAACCGCAATCGTACTCGTAAAAATAATTTATCACGATTTCCACTAAATGTTACAAATGTTCTTGGACCTACTGCGCGTACCCGTTTTCTCTGCGACAGCAGTGTTTCAAAAGAGATTTTTGTAGGAAATCCGAGACTCGTTCATATTAAACCATTTCCAACTAAACGAGGCGAGGGCTCCTTTGGATATACAGAAAGTGCTGAAATGAAGGTCAATATTACAACTCCATCTCCTAGTGAAATTACATGTATATCTGCATTAAAGGTTTCAAAAAGAGGAGCAGAAATTTTGCACAAAGGTATTCCCTATGATGTTCTTACAGAATCATCAGTCTATTCCCGTATTACAAATACGAAAGGACTTGCTAAAAGTATGTTTATTAAATTAGCAGAAAGAGAAATTCATATTGTTATGGAGCACTATGTAATGAATCTTACAGACCTTATGAAGGCTATAGAAAATCTAGGTAAAAAAATGACTGAACCTCTTATACGCGCAATTGTATTTCAAGTAGCAAGTGGGCTCGCTGAATTACATTCACTTGGCATATTACATAAAGATCTTAAATTGGATAATATTCTTGTAGCACATGATGGGCGTCTGTTAATAACAGATTACGGTCTTTCAGTGTATAATTGTATAGATCCATTAAAACCTCGAGAGAGTTATTTTAAACTAACTACGCCCACAATTCAACCACCTGAAACAATAGAGTCGGATTGGGTTGGCCCAGCGTTTGATATCTGGGGGTTAGGCTCTACATTTGGAAGTCTTATACTCTATCCACTGTATCCTTTTGGTTTTTATTCTAAAAGTAGTCCCTGGAATTCTTCAAAACCACAAAACAATTGGATGACTGCTTTTCACTCAAAACAGTTAACAACTCCAAAATATACAGAAGGAATTAATACTATTATTAGAAGTTCTCGTGCGCAATCATTTAGTGAACCGTCTAGGAAGTTACTAGAGAAAATGCTGAATCTTGAGCCAGCACTTCGCCCAACCGCTCAAGCAATTGTTGAAGATCCCTGGTTTGCGGGTCTTACACTTGATGAAGCAGCGCGAACAGTGCGTATAGAACTAGGAACTCTTGGACTCATAAATACTCCAGCATTTAAAATCCTAAATTCAACAAAAATACCTAGAAATAACCTTCGAAATACAAATGTAGATAAATATTTTAATATTCAAGCTACTACTACAAATCTATTACAAGTTCGTATAGGTAACCTAATTGAGCAACACGTTAAGTCTGGAGAATTTTATAGGATGTTCACGGATATAATTACACCTGGTAGATTTTATTTTAATATGTATACTTTTTTACATGCAATTGAGATTTTTGAACGATTTAATTTTATTTCTTCAAATGTAAATCCTGGAAATATAGATGATACTATGTATATATGTCTAATGATTGCAACAAAAGTATCACCTTTTACTACTGAGGTTACTTTGAGTATTGACAATATAGCGGAGATACGTCAAAGGACTGGTGATGCTGATTACAGTATAAGTATTAGAGATAAAGAAATTGAAATTATAAAAACGCTGCATGGTGATTTATTCCCATTACCCAAAGGACTTGTGAGCCTTTTCATGAATGTCTACATGAAAAAGAGGTATTCGAATGATGATAAAAAAATATATAGATTTTTAGTGGGGCTCCTCTGTTTTATCTGCTGGGATGGAACAGTTGGCACACTTCAAGATGTGTTTCATACGGCCGATCTAATTATTGTGGAATCTGGTGAAGTAGGCGTAGGTATTGCAGGTTCAGAACCAAATACTAAAGCAAAGACTAAAGGCCAGCGTTCTATTTCAAGTATACTTAAGGAGAATATTAAAGGTGTACTTCGCATATTACTGGATAGGAGATGGCCTATATGGAATATGCAAGATATGATTCTTTTAAGGATACTAAATTCTGTAAATGATAAAATTAGCACAATTCTCGGGTTTCCATATATAGATACACAAACACAAAGAAAACTTACATCGGCTCCACCTCCTACACTTATAGATGCTATATATCTATACTAGACTAAACAAAAATTTGAAACGGGCTATGGACCACAAACCCTACTAAACACATCATGGATCATCAAGATTGGACTCCCGTTATCGTTGCCAGTCGCCCTGTCACGCGCAGTGGTTCTCGACCTACAGTAGTCAAGGGCCCTAAGACCATTGTAGAGCGTGATGGCAACGCTCGAAATGCATCTGCACATGCCGCGAAACTTGAGGCGGCCGATGCACCCGTGAAGCCGAAGATGTTGAGCGGTGAGAGTCGCAAACTACTTACCGCTACACGTGTGGCTCTTGGAAAGACACAAGTGCAGTTGAATCAGCAGTGCGCATTTCCTCCAAACACAATTCGTGAATTGGAGGCGGGGCATATTCATCCTACAGGTGCACAACTCAACAAGCTAAATCGTGAGCTGCGTATTGGTCTGAAGCTCGAGTAGCTTAGGCGACCGACCAACGACGAGAAGGAACATTCGTCGTAAAGACTCTTTTTTCTAAAAACTCGACCGTAGCCTTGCGAGCAGCTGTCATGAGGCCCTGACGCTCCTCCTTGGTCGCTTCGAACTTCCAGGACGGAAAATCGCCGTTCGGTAGAAGAACAGTATTCGATGCCGTTTCTGACTGTACTCGCTCCGCTGTTGGAACAAATGTACAGGCTAGAATCTGTTGAAAAAATCCGATAAAATCTGAAATCTCCTCTTTTTTTGTATGGGCGGTTGAAAAGGCAAGACCGATTGTCTGATGCCGCTCAGCCTCTGTTAGATAGGCCATTGGATAATTTGTAATCATTGCACCGTCTGTAAGAAGATGTCCAGTGACTGGGTCTGCGACTGGAGTATAGTAAAATGTCATTCCCATGGATGCTCGTAGAGCATCGACGAGTTTGACCTGTGGAGTTGCCTGTAGAGAAAATTCTCGTTGCCGACACAGGTGTAGATCCGTTGCATAGCAGCGCAGTAGGGCTTTCGGATTTTTTTCAGCCAGTCCCTGAAAGGTCAGATCCACTGGAAGCCGTTGGACTCGTAGAAGTGTTTCAAGAAGTCGGACAAGTTTTTCACCGGCATCGAGACCGTAGGAATCGAGAAACATCAGGGCCGTTTCTGGATCGAACTCGCGAATTAACGTAAAGTCAAATTCAAGACAGAGCCGTTTCAGTTCAGCAACTGTATACCCTATGGAGAGACAGAATCCGAGAAGGGCTCCTGCACTGATTCCAATATATTCAGTGACCTGTTTCAGAAGACCCTTCTCTTCGAGCACTTCAAGAGCGCCTACACAGGCTACAACACGAATGCCGCCACCCGTGAGGCAGAGTTTGCGCGGGGGTAGAATGAGGCTCATTCTTCTAAGTGGTTCTATCAGAGAATGTATAGGCCTCCGAATGAGGTCACTCCGAAACTAACACCCAATGAACTCTTCGAACGGCGAGTTCAACGGGATAAATCGCGACTTCACACCTATAACCAGATTCTGGAGCAGATTCACACCAGGATATACTCTGCATCACAACTTGATAATCACCCCGCATATGTGATGTATACCGTACCCCCCTTTGTCCTTGGCCTGCCGAAGATTGACTTACAGGACTGCATTGTCTATGTCGTCTATCAATTGCGTCAATCAGGATTTCAGGTACGCTATACCTACCCCAATCTGCTCTATATTAGTTGGGAGCATCATGAAAAAGAATATCTTCTCCATCAAAATCCCATTATTCAGGCGATGATTCCTGAAAAGAAAAAGAAGGGTGTTGGATTCGCCTTGCCTGGGCCGATAGAACAGCAAGTGGGCCAAGCGCCACGGAAACTAGCGAGCGAATACAAACCGCCGGCTCAGTTTGTCCAGACGATGGAACGCCCACAGGCAGACAAGAAGAACTCTGTATTACAAGACCTCTGGATGTTTTCGTAAAAATTTGAATAGATTTATTGTCGTAAGTCTTAATAGAAAATGCTAAAGTTTCTTCTATCAACACTCTTTGTATCAGTTGCCGCGCAGAATACAGGCGCCCCTGGACTTGGTGGCACCAATCAGACAACTCCCCCCCTCACCTTCCTCGATACCACTCGGGCACCCATTCTAGGCAACTATACTCTTGGATATATCAATAATACAGTGCAGAATCGCTGCCACAGGGCGGTTGCCAAGTTTCGCTCTCAGGCTACGGGCGTCGTTGATTCCCTCCGTATGGGAGTCTATTCACAGGCTGCACCCACGACCTGCGGAATCAGTTTCGTTCTCTCCACCTTTCCTGCAGGAGTCTTAATTGGCTCCTCTCTTCTCACAACCTTCACGGACCTCGTGGCTGCGAAGCCTGGCACAGATGAATATCTTCAATTTAACGCAACACCCTCTTCATGGGCTCTTGTTGCCGATATGAACTACACGATTACAATCCTCCCCTTCACATGGGCCTCTGGGCCCGCTGGCTCGACAGGTTCGACACAACACTGTGTATTTGACATTCCGTATGGAAATCCTGGACTTCCAAATGCGGTGATTGGACAATATGGACCTACTGCTCTTCCCTGCGGCTCTGTGCCATGGACGGCTGACAAGGCCGGTGATGGATGGGCCATGCAATTACTGTTGGCTGGTCGTCCTGCGCAAGTGATTCTTCCAAGTGCATCCTCGAGCCACACTCCCACACCGAGTTCTACGCAAACACCCACTCCGAGTCAAACGGGCACTCCTACACCCACACAGACACCGACTGGAACTCCCACCAATACGGAGACTCCTACCGTGACGCCTGCACCAGGTTCAACTCCATCGAACTCGGCCACACAGACTCGTACACCGAGCCGCACTCCGTCCATTAGTTATACACCCACTCCCACTTCATCTGTAACTGCCTCCGTAACACCCACTGAAACTCCGAGTCCTACACCGACTCTTCGCATTGGAGCCTCTCCTTCGGTTACACCCACAGAGACACCTGGGCCCACGGACTCCTCATCACCTACGCCCTCTCTACGAGCAATTGGAGCCATTGCGGCCGGTGCAGGCGCGGCCTCACCGCAGGGCCCTGCAGCGAGTTCTCTGATTGGCGCAGCCATTGGCGGTGCTCTGCTTGTCGTAGCCGTGATTGGTGTAGCCATCCGTTTCCGTATTGTCTCCGCACAACTGAATTCAACTCCAAGTGTATCAACCTGGAGATCGAAGTCAAAAAAGTCGCGTACCCCTGACTTTGAAATTAGCACAAATCCTGCTCCTACTCTAACTGAAAATCCGACACTCGTGCTTCGGGTTGACCGCGTACATAGTGCGCGTCAAGCAACGGAGGTTTGAAACCATTTACATATTCGGTGAGTAGACACCCTGTGAGAACACAGCGGCTGAGATAGCGCCTGTTACAAGAATTGTGAAAATCCAGGAGACGAAAATCTTGCCCATAATCTTCCAATTGAGATCCTTCAGATTTTTGTCACAGAGACTGATACCCACTACAGCACCCGTGATGCACTGCGTAGAGGAGATAGGAAGTCCATACTTGGACGCAAAAGAGACAACGAGTGCCGTAGCGAGTTCTGCTGCAAATCCACGCGACGGTGAAATATAGGTAATCTTCTTGCCGAGCACCTCCATAATCTTAATTCCGTAGGTGGCAAGTCCCACTACAATACCCGCTCCACCGAGTGCAAGAATCCACGGAGGCACTTCAATCGTTGAAGAGACAGCACCGTTTTCATGGATATACCAAATGGCCGCAAGAGGACCCACTGCGTTGCTCACGTCATTCGCACCGTGCGCAAAGGATGTACAGATCGAGGTGAAAATCTGGAGGTAAGAGAAGGAATATTCAATGCGCGGATCATAAATATCATCCACGTGCTCTTTTGTTACAAGCGCACCTGAGAGATCAAGTACAACCCCAGACAAGTCAACACGGGCACCTGAGAGTTCTGTGGTAGGAACACTCGCACCTGATAGGTCAACCATCTTTACCTCGGTACTAGTCTTATCCTCGATAGGCAGGACTGTGGGAGTATAGTTCGCAATCTTCTTCTGTAGGGGCGGGATGAATCCAAGTGACAGAAGAGAGGCTCCTGCTCCAATACAGAGTGATACCCATACAGTCGTTCCAATATCCCATGTAATTCTTGAACCGGCGCCCTTTGACAGAATGAAGAGGAACTCAATCCAAAAGGTGAAGAAGACAACAACAGGCAGGAAATAGACTGAACGCTGAATGGCGTGCTCTGACTTGATAATTCCGTAGCGAATGGTTGAATAGATGCCCGCTGAAATTGCAGCGCAGATAATCGGCGACGAGACCCATGAAATAACAATCGGTACGAAGCCAGAGACATAGGGAAAGTCAGGAATTGATTTCAGCCAGACTACGCCATCTACACCCTTGTAGACGAGTGAAAAGCCCATGATACCCCCCACAATGCTGTGCGTAGTGGAGACAGGGAGTCCTAAATACGTTGCAGTGTAGATCCATGTACTTGACCCTGCAAGTGCACATAACATTCCGTACATAAGTACGTAAGGTTGTGCCTTGAAATAGGCCACATTGGAAATACTTCCTGCGAGAGTGTTGGTAACCGGGCTACCCAAAACCATGGCGCCTGAGAATTCGAAAATGGAAGCCAGAATGATAATCTGGAAAACAGTTAGCACCTTTGAACCATATGTTGTTCCAAAGGAGTTAGCTAAATCGTTACTTCCCATTCCGCATGCATCGATAAATGAGTTTAATGCGCCGGCGACTAAAATCCAGGTGTACATTATTCTACTTCGGAGATAGAACTTTAAATATAAATTCTCGGCGCAGAAGAGAATGTCGCTTGTGGGGAATACGAGCGTCGTGATTAGTGAAGTTCTTTTATCACTCTATCCAATCTTAGTCAAGGTTGTTCCGACAAACTTCGACACTGGCCTCTTATCACGATTTGCTATTTTCACCGCGGCCTCTCTCGTATTTTACAGTGGTCAATCAATTCACCTCGGTAAAGTATTTCTCTATGGCCTTGTTACACTGTTTCATGTGGTTGTATCGTATACTGCCTTCTCAAATCTATCCGCAGGAACCTCCATGTCACTCTTCTATACCTATCCTATCATGAATATAGTGGCTGGACTTCTCTTTTTGGGAGAAACGATTTCACCTCGCGCAATTCTCTTTGTTCTGCTCGGATTTGTAGGAACTCTTTTACTTTCGCAGGAGATTCCTAACGAAGAAGTGAAGGGTGAGAAACCGATTGAAGTTCCACAGAACCTTGCAATCTGGACTGGCCTACTAGCCGCCTTTTCTGAGACTCTCATGTTTCTAGTGATTCGCGACACAAAGACTACAAACCCAATTGATTCAATGCTTCAGTTATATCCTGGCGCATTTATTTTGTTTGGACTCTATGTACTTCTTGGACGACGCACCATTGATACGAATCCTGTCAACTGGGCGAAACTCGGACTATTCAATCTGATCATTGGCTTTGGAGGATACTGTCTGCGCGCATACAGTATTAACAAGGTCTCCACTGTCGTATTCAGTCTACTCTCCTTTGTAGGTGTTCTGAGTTCCTATGCCTTTGGAAAAGTATTTGTAGATGAAACAAGTTCATGGAAGACCTATCTGGGTGCCTTCTTAATCGCCTGCTCTGCGGCAGGAGTCACATTGGTCTAGACAGTTGAATGAAGTAGGCCAAAGAGTTTCTTAGCCTTCGCCGGTCCAAACCGCTGCTTTTCTGAAATTTTTATATTGGAAAATTGCTCCTCTGTCGCTTCCCAAACGGCCGTCAGTGAGCCAAGTTCCTTCAGCAGAGCTTCTGCCGTGGCAGGGCTAATTCCTTTACAGCAGGTCAAGACACTTACGGCAAAAATATGCGGGTCATCGCGCTGCTCACCCTTCGTATGATTTTTAATGGTACTCGTGTAGGCAGTGACCTTGCCGTCACGAAATTCCGCCTGATCCTCCTGCCACTTCGCCGCCAAGGTCGTTAGGAACTGTGCAGTCTCCGTGGCGTCCGCCGTCTGGAAAAAAGTGATCTTGTGAACGAACGGCAGGCGCACCAGCCACTTGAGTACGACCTCCTTCGTATAGGACCTGGTCTCGTTCAAATTACCCTCAATTATATACGCAATATGGGCTCCTGACTCGGCAGCATAGGCTTGTAGACGAGTGCGCTGCTCTCTGTAACGACCGTCTGACATGGACGCCTCCAAGTCATGGACCTCCTTGCGTTCAACAATAATTCCACCAGGCACGACTGCACCACTGATTTCATCTACTCCAATCCAGGCATCTCCAACAGGAAGCATCTTGACCTTCCAATTGGGTATAAGAGTAATCAGTTCGCGTTCGCGATTATCCAGCAAAAACATCTATAGAAACATAGAATGTATTCTTAAACCTCGCCAATCTTCCAGCACTTGAAGAAACATGCAACGAGAATTTGAACGTCACCCAGACTTGTATGAAGCAGATCTGGATGAGGCTCAATTCCAAAACAGTGCGTATAGAATCGCTTCAGATTCGCGCACATATAACGGTCGCCAGGACGAGGATTCGGCCACGGAATCTTACAGATATCGCGCGACCCCTCCATTGTACAGAACTCCTTCACTGGCCAGCGAATCTTGGGCGCACCAGGTGCCCAGTAGAGTGCAGCGGCGGCAATCACATTCTTGTCAAATTCCATGTTGTGCGCAACATAGAGTCCGCAGCGGTCCAGATCCGCCTGGAATTCACGCAGTACACTGAGAAGAGGCGCACCCTTTTCAGTGGCAAGTTCAGTGGTAATCCGATGGATTTTGCTGCTCTCTGGAGGAATTACCCAGCCATCGGGCTTAATCATATAGGACTTTGTCTCGTGGATGGCTGTGCCATCCGTGACAATCCAGGAGATGGAAACGGGTTGAGGCCAATTGTCCTTACGCACATGGGCGGGGAGATTACGGTACTTTGGAAGTCCTGTAGTCTCCGTATCAAAGAAGAGTGCTAGCATATTTAGATTTCATGATTACCAGTCAGTCACTCAAATTTATGACCAGTTTTCCTGCGCAAAGGTCGGAGCCATACTGCGCTCAAGCCCAGATGTCGGCTTCGTGTAATCCCAACGATTGGTGCGTCCCTTCGGTCCAGGAGTGAAGAAGGGATCAAGCCCAACATTGATGTCGGCCGATGTAGGAGGCACCGTGATAGTCGCTTCACCCGCTGATCCGACCGCGCTCATCTTCGCAGGCGCCTCCTCATCTTCATAGATGATTTTTTCATCCTTCTTGCGAACACCGACAACCTCAAAGACATTATTCGGTTTCCGAACAACTGTAGGGACTAGACCCTTCGCATCATAAATCTTCTTAATGAGCGTATTGGCATCCTCCAGATCGTAGGTTGTGAGGCTCTCTGAGTGTGTCGGCTTGTAAGTCTGTAAAATCTTGCGCTCCTCCATTTCAGTCGCACTGGTGTCCGGAGGCTGTAGAGATGAACCGTCAATTTCACCATAGGGATTGACACCGCTTGCCGTATCTTGGAATCCTTCATTCGTGTACGTTGAATCTTGGCGTATCTGTTGGCGACGCGAAGCCTTTGACTCTTCAATCGCCTGCGCCTCATCCGTTGCATTCTTACCATAGGCAAGTGATGCTGGAGCACTTAGCATTTTACCTGCGGCATCGCGTTGGCGCATTTCGGCAAATCCCTTTTGGAAGACAGCTGAGTTGGGTGGTTGATTCGACCAATCCATCGGGCGCTGGGCGGTCAGTCGATTAATCTCCTCCTTTGAGATTTCCTTATCCGTTTCGTACTGTGAAATGAGGTTGAGTTCATAATCATCGACTGAATAAATCGGCGTTGTCACATAAGGTGCGGCAAAATTCTGCTCCATAATGACATCATTCGGTGAATTCGGCCTCGTATCGGGAAGCCATAGAAGATTTGCAACAAATCCCTCTTTCTGTTTATTGCTTGTCACAAGCATTCCGATATAGGCCACTACAACTAAAAGTATGGCTGCAACAAGAAGATTCATCCTCCACTACTACCGAGTCTACACAAAATATCCGGCTTTTGTAGAGAATGCCTGTAAAGAAGACAAAGGGCAAGGGCAAGACCAGAAAGGCAGGTAAAATGCGTATGGGTAGAATCATGTCACCGGTTGATGTTCGTTCCGCTGATAAGATTGGCTTATTTGAAGGCATGCTGGGCTCAGGTCCTATCACACTTGTACTTGTCTATGCGGACTGGTGCGGTCACTGCCAGCGCTTCAAGAAGGAAACATGGAATGATTTAACTGCGATGTCAACACGGAAAATGAATATTGCGGCGGTTCGCGACGACATGCTCCCCAAAACGAGTCTGGCAAACTCCAAGATTAAGGGATATCCGAGCCTGATGCTTGTAGGGCCAGATAAGCGCCCTGCAGAGTTTAGCGAGGAGGGTGAAGTCACCAATGCAATGCCAAGCAATGAGAAGAAGAATCTTCAGAGCCTTCTTCAGACACCTCTGCCCGAGGTGAATGATACTCTATCATCAAGTCAAGGTATGGTGACTCCTGTAAAGACGATGGGTTCTCCTACGATTGCTCCTTCGGCCAACATAAATTCAAAGCCGCCAAGCCCTGCGGCAAACCTCACAGGTACGATGAAGCCACCGTCACCCACAATGGCTGCAAATGCGAGTCAGGATGAGATTGACGAAGCAATTGTAAATCAACCGATTTCTGCGCCCCCTAATAACGATATGGAGCTGGTTGAGTCTGAGCCTTCTTTAAACAGGACAAAGACACCGATTGGTGGCGGCAATCTTCTGACAAGTCTGATTCGTCTTGTCAAGACAAGCTCAAAGGCGTTCATGAAGAAGCGTGCGACTCGTCGCAAGACTCGTAAGGGCAAGGGCAAGGGCAAAGGCAGCAAGTAAAAACTTGAATGATTTTGTAGGGCAACTAAACAGTAAGAAAACATGCTATTTCACCTTCTAGACGTGCTGGCTCACGATTCAAAAATCGAGAGCGAGGACGCTGCGACTTGGCATATGTGCGAACGAAAAAAGTCGGATGGAGACACATATACGACCCGTATGAAAAATAATAATTATATGGCTCGTGAATTCCAGATTGAACTCTTTGGAGTGACGGAGACAGGTTCCCAGGTTCATGTAAATGTCACTGGATTCTGTCCCTCCTTCTATGTTGAACTTCCTGATGCTGCCGCATTTACTGATATTCAGTCTGTAGTCACTGAAGTTCTGAAACCGAAGTGTTCCGAATGTACGCCCAATGTCATCATCGAGTTCGAGAAAGTCAAGCGCAAGCGACTCTTTGGGTACACTGCAAACCGTGAGTTTCCAATGGTGAAAATCAGCGTGAATAGCCTTGACCTCTTTCGAAAGGCCAGGAAGCTCTTTCTTGATGAAAAGATGAATCCCATCTTTCATTACAAGACTCGCTGCCTTGAAGTGTATGAGGCGAATCTCGACCCGCTTCTGCGTTTCTTTCACACTCAGGACATTGAACCGTGTGGCTGGGTTGAACTCGATGTTGAATGCGATGATACGGAGGAGTCCATTATCAGTTGCGACTATACGGATATTAAGAAACCTACGAAGCGTCCTGGAAAGTCTGGACCTGCTCTCTTGGCTTCGTGGGATATAGAGTGTTACAGCCCAGATGGCGATTTTCCTGTTCCTGAGAAGCTGCAGTATCCGATTATTCAGATCGGTGTGGTTCTTGTACGCGCAGGTGAGGCGCCTCAACGACACTGCTTTGTCTACTCTTCCGAAAAAGAAGTCTGCGCGGATGTCCCTGGTGTCATCATTCATCGCTGTAATTCTGAAAAAGAGCTCATTATCGACTGGGCGGCTCATATGATTGAATGGAGTCCTGATATCTGGATTGGCTACAATATCTTCGGTTTTGATGAACGCTATGTCTGGAAGCGTGCTGAACTGCTCGGCTGTGTACCCGCCTTTCAGGGATTCTCTCGCTACGAAGAGGAGACCGTAAAGCTTCAGGAGAAGATGCTCAGCAGCAGTGCACTTGGAGATAATCGCCTCTACATGTGGAATTCTGCAGGTCGTCTCCAAATCGACCTCTATCACTACATCAAGCGCATGGAGGCGCTGCCGAGTTACAAACTCGATGATGTGACCAGTCACTACATGAGTGGCAAACTCAAGGCGATTAAACAGGACACCGAAGGCGCCCTAATTACACTAAAAACCTCGGTCACAAAGGATGTGCGTATTGGACGCAGCATCAAGATTCTCGATGAGACGGGTGAGCCTGTTGCTGAGAAATGTTCGGTTGAACGAATTGGTGACGGCGAAATCATAGTACGAAATACAGGTGAACCTCTGGATGACTTGGACCTCCAGCTCGCAACCAAGTGGGCCATTGTAAAGGACGATGTGCCACCTGCTGAGATTTTCCGTCTTCATCGTGATGGCGGAGCAGTTGGCAGAGCAAAAGTTGCAGATTACTGCGTTCAGGATTGTAACCTCGTCATTGAACTGTTCAACAAACTCGATGTGTTCAATAATGCCATGTCAATGGCAAATGTCTGCTCGGTGCCTGTAAACTACATCTTTACACGAGGCCAGGGCATCAAAATCGAATCGCTCATCTTCAAGGAGTGTAATGCTCGTGGACGGGTTGTCAAGGTGCTCGAGTCACCGCGACAGGCATCGGATGAAGTCTCTGACGATGAACCGGTCGAAGAGAGTTATGAAGGTGCGATTGTCTTTGCACCGAAGCCTGACTTCTACTTTGATGCGCCTGTAGGTGTCTGTGACTTTGCATCGCTCTATCCGAGCTCGATTATTAGTGAAAACATCAGTTATGACACACTTGTCTGGGTGAAGGACATTGCGCCTGATGGGACTGTAAAGTTCTCGTATGGGGGCGAGCCGACCGTTGTGGAGCCTGGTGTTCGATTCACAGACATTGAATTTGATATTCTGCGACCGGATCCTGCGGATACACGAAAGCATCCTGAGAAGATTCGTGATGGCCTGCGCATCTGTCGCTATGCGCAAAAGGGAGATACGAAGGGAACTCTACCCGATATTCTTCAGAAACTGTTGGCGGCCCGTAAGGCGAAGCGCAAGCAGGCGGAGAAGGAGAGCGACCCGTTTGTCAAGGCACTTCTCGATGCAGAGCAGCTTGCGTATAAACTCACTGCGAACTCACTCTATGGTCAGTTAGGCAGCCCTACGTTTAAGATTCGTCTTCAGGCTCTAGCTGCGTCAACGACCGCATATGGTCGTAAGCAGATCACCTTTGCAAAGGAGGCGATTCATCAGTTCTATGGGGCAGCTGCTGGGCGGGCTGATTGCTGTGCGGAGTTGGTATATGGTGATACAGATTCACTCTTTGTGAGTTTCAATCCACGGGGGCCTTCAGGTGAGCGTCTGCAGGGTCGTGAGGCACTTGTACGCACCATTGAACTGACGGAGGAGTGTGGTAAGTTTGTGACGGCGGGTCTGAAGCCGCCGCACGACTTTGAGTATGATAAGGTGTTCTGGCCGTTTATCATCTTCAGTAAGAAGCGCTATGTCGGCAACAAATACGAGGAGTCACCTGACCACTTCAAGCAGAATTTCATGGGGATTGTTCTAAAGCGGCGAGACAATGCGCCGATTGTCAAGACAATCTATGGCGGTGCCATTAATATTCTGCTGAATAAGCGAAATGTGGCGGAGGCGGCAGAGTTTGTGAGGATGAGTCTTCGTAAACTTGCGACTGGGGCGGTGAGCCTAGGACAGTTGACCATTACGAAGTCGCTTCGAGCAAACTACGCGGACCCAACACGAATTGCACATAAGGTGCTCGCTGACCGTATTGCCGAGCGTGACCCTGGTAATGCACCGGCCTCGGGTGACCGTATTCCGTATATCTACATTGTGAATCCTGGTGCAGAGCTCCAAGGTGATAGGATTGAACTGCCTTCGTATGTTCGCGAGCATGGGCTCAAGCCTGATATTCCGTATTATATTGAACATCAGTTGAGTAATCCGTTGGCCCAACTCTTTGCACTTCGTGTTGAAGAGATACCCGGCTATAGGGCACCTGCTGGTGGCTGGTCGACCAATCAGGATAAGCGTGCAGTGGAGAGGGAGCGGATGGCGGCTGAACTTCTGTTTGGAGAGACTCTGCAGAAGTGCTCAGGCCAGCAGAATCTGTTGGCGATGGGCTTTGGTCGACCTGCCGCGGTGCCTAGTGTGACAAATCGCGTCGTTACAATTGAATCTGTTGCTCCGAAGGTTGTTAAGCAAGGCATCCTCGACAGTTATTGGGGTGACCGCATTCTCATCTCTCGACTCGAAGAGAAGCAGAAGGCATTAAAGAAAAATCAAGTTAAGAAATCAGATGGGTCAAAGCCCAAGTAGAGAATCGTTTCGTCCATTTATCCTTGAAACAGCGGCGGGCGAGACATATGTTGAAGAGAGAAAACCCAGGGCACATGCCCCGTTTACAATTACACGGCTAACTGCAGCAGAAGGACGCATTGCCTTAGCAAATGCAAATACAGTGGATGGATTTGAAGATGCTCTTTTTTTAGACACTGTCAACGCAAAAGCGAGAGAAGGACTCGGATATAGTCCAATGGATGGTCCTTTTTTACCGCGAACGATCGATGGCCTTCATGCATCCATTCGTGTTGTCTGGATGAACCATTCCGCGGAAGCAGGCATGCCGCACACGCGGGCTCCTGATATTGTCTGTATTCCGATGGATTATCCCGCACAACGGCTCAATGAAACCCTCAAGCACGAATCAATTCATGTAGACCAGAGACAGCGACCCGAGACATGGTTGAAATGGTGTGTTTCTATAGGGTGGACACTCATACGAGAGGAGGAGATTCCTGAGCGATGGGTTCGTCGCTGCCGATTGAATCCTGATACAATGGCGTATCGCTTTTTTGCTTATAATAATCGATATGTCCCTCTGCCGATGTATGAGCGTGAAGATAAACCGCGTATGCGTGATGTCCACATTTATTGGTGGGATAGAAAAACAGGACATCTATTGAAGGATACACCCTCCGATCTGAAACTCTATCTACAGGGAGTACTGAACCCAGAGCATCCGTTTGAAATTGCGGCGTACAAAGATATTCATCTAGAGTAGAATGGCCGACGAAGAGCTTCAAAAATTTTATAAGTCTGTAAATGAAGAAGAAGCGGCGGCTAAGCCTGAGGCGGCGGCCAATACTAACGATGAAAATGAGCCGATTGCTGCTTCCATGTCACAAAACGAGATTGAAGCAAATACTCTTAAAAAGGCGAAGGCAACAGAGGCTGCGGCGGCGGCCGATGTTCTTAAGACTCGTTTCAATCCTCTCGCAAAACTACGTACTAGTAACTCGGGTCAAGCGAAAAAACTCGAAACTAATGCTGAATGGAAGAACACAACTCGTAAGAATAAGAAGGGACCAATTGGTCAAGGTACAGAATGGTTTGGTATGGATAAAGCGGCGAGAGAGCGTGCTGCTTCCATTGTTGAGGCAGGAAAGGAGGCGCAGAAGAAAATGAATCTTGTTACCAAGAATTCTCGGGCTGAACTTCGAAAAATAGAAAAGGAGGTTACTGAGTCTGAGGCAAAGGTTGGTGCAACAAAGAAAGAGATTGATGAAATTGCGCCAAAGAAAGAGGCGGCTGCCGCTGAAGTTACAAAGTTTCAAGGACAGGTTGCGGCTGCTGAAAAGGAACTTGCTGACGCGAAACAGGGATATAAGAAGAAGGAAGCACAAAAGAAAATAGATGCTGCAAAAACAAAACTGGCGACCGCGGAAGCGGCTGTTGCAACAATTGAAAGTAGTCTTTCACCCTTACAAGAGCGTCTTGCAGGCGAGGAGGCTAAAATTGTTGAAGCAACTGGGCGACTTGAAGAGAAGGAAAAGGCGCTGAAAGTCATTCAGAAGAATGCGACAAAAGTGGAGTCAGCGCTAATTAAGGCAAAACAAATGAATGCAATGAAGTCACTGAAAAAGAAGGGGCAGAATCAAAAAGCTGCGGCGAAGGCTGCTGCGAACAAAAAGGCGCTTGAAAAACTGGAAGCTGCGACAGCGGCGGCCAATGCGGCGCCTGAACTCAATGAAAATGCTCTTGAAGAGTTGGAATCTGTGAAGCGGATTGCGGCTGCTAAGGAGAAGGCAAAGAAACTTATAGAAAAGGGTGTTGAAAATATAACACTTGCAGATGAGAAAGCAAAGGCTGAAGGAAAACCGATTGTATCTGAGCCTGTATATGTTCCAAAGCCGGTTGAACTTAATGAAGATGATGCTCCTGAAGCACTCCCTGAGCCTCCTTCTGAACATACGGCTGCCGAGACTATACCACTTACAGATTTACCTCCTGGATGGGAAGAACATAGGAATAATCAAGGTCAGGTATACTACAATAATGGTATAACAACACAGTGGGAACGACCCAATGGATCGAGTGTATCAAATACAAAACCTAGAGATGAATTTGAGGCTCAACTCGCTGAAGAAAAGGCCGCAAAGGCTGCTGCAGAGGCTGAACTTTCTGAAATGAAGGCCGCGAAGGAGGCTGCCGAGGCAGAACTTTCTGAAATGAAGGCCGCGAAGGAGGCCGCCGAAGCCGAAGTTGTAGAGTTGAAGGCTACTAATGAGGCGAATAAGCCCCAAGAAATATCTGAACCTACAAGCCCTACCAGCTCAAATTCCAAAAATACATCTTCAAATAATCCCCAACCTTCAGATGAAGAAAAGATTCTCCAAATTCTGGAACATGGAGAGGATGGATTTCCTCCTCTCGAACTTCCAGACACTCTCAAGACAAACTTTGAACATGCAATCAAGCCATTCTATGATAAAACAAAGGCAGTTTCTAATCAAGCCTATGTAGAACTCTATGTAAAACTCTATGTATTGTTTTATGAAGTTAAAAAAGAGAAGATTCCTGATGGTGATTTATTTGAAGAAGGAACAAAAACATTTGCAGAAATCTTAACAGACGATATTAAAAAAGAGATAAAAGAAAAGATAACAAATGGGCCGTATTATGATTTAATGTTTGGATTGGGAATTTCTAAACTATATCACGAATCATTAACGGATGCTCTACATATTCTAGATAATCTTAATCTAATTGACCTAACATCTGAGGAGTAATTGTCCGGTTATAAAACTCACTACTAAATAGAATAGGGCATGGTTCTTAATGAAACAATCCCAGGTCTATTACCCCTACAGTCTGGCGGGGCCAGACGAACACTCGATAAACTCATTGAAAAACATGGAACCAAACTCTTTGCTTCTTTTGAAGTGGGATATTCAACCTTTGGTGGAATTCAGTCTATCATCTTTCTCCCTCCATTTCATAAGTTCGCAGAAATCAACCCCAAAGATGCAACACGTCCTGTAACAATTGGTGGAACTGACTACCGTGTTGCGAAAATAAAAGATTTTACAACTCTTCCTGAAACGGCACAGACAGCACCTAATTTTTTTCTCTATAAATTTATCGAAGAATTAGTTCAGCATTTTGACTACGGAGTTGGGATGCCTGAGGTTCAGTCTCCTGAATTTTCATCGAATTTTCCTGGACTCGATGACGCCACAAAGAGAAAATATGACAATGATTGTTTTTCTCTGCTTGAAATCACTTGCCGCCTCTATTCCATCTTTTATATAACAATCTATGCACAACAGGACCTCTGCTTAGAAAGTTCTGTTAAGTCAGGTCTCTACTCAAAATATGTAGAGAGTCGTACGACGCAGCCTAACTTTAGTGATTTTATGCAGGAAATAATCAATGCACTTACAAATGGCGAGACCTTACAATGTCTCTTTGGACAGAATGAGACAAATAAATATGCCCTTGAAGTCTTATTAGAGATGATGCTTGAACACGGATTACTCTATACGGCTGCAAAACTTGGACTTCCCATTGAAAAAATAAAGATGTTAACAAATACTCGTTTCTTCACTGGAACAACTGATTTTTTAGAAAAGGTGATGGCTAAATTTCCAGTTGCGGCAGGTGCTCCTCTTCCTGTTGCTCCTGTGCTTCCTAACTCATCTGGCTCATCTGGCTCATCTACACCGCCGCCTCCTCCGCCTCATGTTAAACCAACAGAAGAACAAATAACCGCTGTTTTAGAAGCTCTTCTTTATGCAACAGGTGAAGGTTTAACATGGACTAATATTCCTCAATCAAAGGTTACTGAATTTATAGACGGTGCAGGCAAACCACTTAATATTACATCTGAAATTGTAAATACTGTTTTACGGGATAAAGGTACGGAATTTGGGATTCCTCTTACTATTTTTAATGATACAAATATTGTTTCCAAAGACCTATTTGATGGACCCTATGATGTTTTGGGCAACGGATGGTGTTTCTACTACTCCATCTTAGAACAGTTCGACTTTAGTAGAAACTTACGAAAAGAGAATACTATGATTAAAGCGGGATTAGATGGTAAAACAAATGTTACAAATAATACAAAAAGAGATACTCCAAACTTTATAAAGAGTATAAAAGAAGCACTTCAAGATAAGAAATTATATGAAAATGAAAAGGAACAATGGAAACTCTTTTATGACTCACAACCTGGCAAAAACTATGATGCATATATTGCTAGTTTAGATGAGGCAACCACAAAACCATGGGCAGATCCTGAATATGGTATTGGACAAGTTATTGCGAATAAATTCAGGGCAAATATTAATATTTATCAAACAAAGACAGATGGAAA
>Ga0118677_10001663_pt4 | contig 22981 bp, 25 predicted proteins | sample AliMusrvi5mmetaG_FD_86154 | JGI IMG/M metagenome (GOLD analysis project Ga0118677, IMG submission 86154)
CTGAGGGAGCGGGTTGTTGAAAGCGTCCGGCAAGTTGCACCTAGCCGTGCCACTGTGCTCATCCAGGGGGAGAGCGGCACGGGAAAAGAAGTTGCGGCGAGGGCGATACACGAACTCAGCCAGCGGGCCGACAAACCCTTCGTTGCGGTTCACTGTGCCGCCTTGGCTCCGCAATTGCTGGAAAGCGAGCTTTTCGGCCATGAGAAGGGTGCATTCACTGGGGCGACGGAACGTAGGATAGGGCGATTTGAACTGGCGGAGGGGGGGACTCTTTTTCTTGATGAAATCGGCGAGATCGATCCCTCAGTACAAGTGAAGATCCTTCGCGTTCTGGGGGAAAAGACCTTTGAGCGCGTTGGGGGAAACCAGACTAGACATTCTGATGCCCGTCTCATCGTCGCCACCAATCGCAATTTGAAAACCATGGTTGAAGAAGGCACATTCCGTGAAGATCTTTTCTTTCGCCTCAATATTGTGCCCCTCACTATGCCTCCGTTGAGGGAGCATCCGGAGGACATCCCTCTGTTAGTGGCGGCTTTTCTTAAGGAAATGGCTCGAGAACACGGCAAACCGCAGCGGCGTTTTTCATCCTCAGCGATGCAAGCCCTTGAAACCTACCGATGGCCGGGCAATATCAGGGAACTACGGGCCGCCGTGGAACATGCCGTGGTTTTGGGCGCTGGTGAGGAACTCTCAAAGGACGACCTTCCTGTCATCCTCCGGAACCCGGTTTCTCATCTCCCTAATCAAGGAAGCCTGAATCTCGCGCAAGCCGAGGCGGCGCTAATCCGAAAGGCTTTAGAAGAGTGTGGAGACAACAGAACCAAAGCTGCAAAAAAGCTCGGCATCAGCAGGCGCACGCTTCATCGTCATCTCTCACAAATCAGCACTTCTACGACAGCAAGTTAACACCACATGGCAATCCAAGACGCCCTCCGCGACATTGATTCGGGTTCATCCTCCCGGTTTCTGAAAATCGGCATGATCACGACCCTATTAATAGGCCTCTGTCTGATTTATTTCCTAGTCCAATTCAAGGGACTGGGAACCGAAGCAGGGATGGATCACGCGCAAATCGCAAGGTCACTGGTTTCCGGAGAGGGATTTTCCACCCGTTACATCCGACCACTGGCCATCAGTCAACTCAGTGATGTTGGAAAAAAAATCCCTTCCGGAAAATTCCCGGAAATGAACAACGGACCCCTTTTCCCTCTTGTTGAATCTTTGGCTCTTCTTCCTATCAAAAACAAACTCGACATGTCTCCGACTGACATCCTTGGCATGGGAGACCGCGCTATCGCAATTGAAGGGATTCTTCTGATGCTGATTGGTGTGTACGTCTGGTATGTCGTAGCCAGTCGACTCTTCGACCGCAGTCTAGCTTTGCTGGCCTCGGGGCTTCTTCTTGTAACCGACCTGATGTGGCAATACGCCCTCGCCGGCCTTCCCCAGCATCTCCTCATCATCCTTTTCGGATTGCTTACAATCTTTGCGATCAAGGCAAGGGAATCAGAGTCGAACGGAACACTGGTCCATACGCTTCTTTGGTTGGTCGCCTGCGGAGTCTCCCTCGGACTAATGACTCTGACACACGGTGTGACCGCCTTCATCGTTCCGGGTTTCCTGATCTTCTGCCTTCTTGGGTTTCATGACCGCATCCTTAGCCTCCTGGTGCCGTTATTCGCCTTCCTGCTTACGGTACTACCCTGGTTGGTTCACAATTTTTTTGTTTGTGGCAATCCTCTCGGCATCTCGATTTATACAGCCCTGGCAGGTGCAGGCATAACTCCGGAGGCGGTCATGCGCGGGACGAACACCGGACTCGCAATTGGAATGGGGATGGCCACCAAGTTCCGTGCTGGAACAATTGAACAGGGAGCTCATCTTTGGGAATACTTAGGGCTTAACATCACTGCCATTGCCTTTTTGGTGTCCCTCCTCCACCCATTCCGCAACCCCACGGCCGGACTTTGGCGCTGGATCGTCGTGGCAATGTGGGCGGGAGCGACCATTGGCATGACTTTTTTCGGGGTTAAGGAGACTGTCTCGGGCAATCAACTGCACATCATATTCCTGCCTGCGTTCATCATCTTCGGGTTGGCATTTATCTTGGTGCTTTGGAACCGGCTTGAGATCACGCTCAACCCGCTTCGAATCATCTTTCTGTGCTTTCTCTTCCTGGTTTCCGGAACACCGATGATCATGACGATTCTTTTCGGACAACCTGCCCGCATCCAATGGCCACCTTATGTGCCACCCTTTATTGCAGTGATGGAAAAATGGTTTCAACCGGAGGAAGTTCTTTGCTCAGACATGCCCTGGGCGGTCGCTTGGTATGCCAACCGGAAATGCCTGCTTATCCCAGAATCCGTGCACGCATTCGATGAGATTTCCGATTACAACACCCTTGGCTCGCCAATCGTCGGTCTTTATCTCACACCGGTTTCCGGAAACCAGGACTTTCTTTCACTTATGAAGGGCCCCTTCAAGGACTGGGGACCCGTCATTATGCGAACCGTAAACCTCAGTGATTTCCTGTTAAAAAGCTTCACTCCTCTCCCCGTTGATGGTGAATGCATCCTTTATGCAGACACCGAACGCTGGTCGCGTAAAACCAAGTGACCTGATGAATGCCCGAACGCCGAAACCGCAGGCGCCAGATAAGGCTAGCATCGAGTCCTCACTCGGTCGACTTGAGGAAATCGTCGAGGAGATCGAGAAAAATCCCCCTCCTTTGGAGACACTCATCAACCGCTATGAGGAGGGGATGAAGTTGCTCCAAATCTGCCGCGAAAAACTTGATGCGGCTGAAAAGCGAATCGAAATTATCACGCGATCCGGTCGAGGAGAAACGATGTTGGAACCCTTCCAAGAATCGTGAATGCAAAACGCCTTTTGGACGGCATTGACAGCCCTGCCGACCTCAAACGACTTCACGAGAAAGATCTTCCTCAACTTGCCCAGGAAATCCGTGAACAACTAATCGGGACGCTGGCCCAAACCGGTGGGCATCTGGGTCCGAACCTAGGTGTTGTGGAATTGACAATAGCACTCCACCGGGTTTTCAAAACTCCAGCCGACAAAATACTCTTTGATGTCAGTCATCAGGGTTACATACACAAAATCCTAACGGGACGGAGAAACCGCCTTCCAACGATGCGCCAGCATGGCGGACTCAATGGATTTCTGCTCCGCACCGAGAGTGATCATGACTGCTACGGGGCGGGACATGCAGGCACGGCTCTTTCAGCGGCTCTTGGAATGGCCGCCGCTCGCGACATGAATGGAGGTGATGAGCACGTAGTAGCGGTCGCCGGGGACGCTGCTTTCACCTGTGGTGTCAGTTATGAGGCTCTGAACAACGTCGCGAAAACGACTAAGCGCTTTATTGCCATCCTCAACGACAATGAATGGTCCATCGCGAAAAACACGGGGGCCATCTCCGAGCACCTTAACCGCATCGCCACCAGTCCCGCCTACGCACATCTGCACGACCAGGCCGCCAAGTTTGTTGAGTGGATCGGAGGTAAGACGGCACGACACTTGGCACACAAGATAGAAACCGGGGTGAAGCAAATCCTCCTTCCCGGAGTCATTTTTGAGGATCTCGGCCTTCGATACTACGGCCCGATCGACGGACACGATATCCCCCTATTGATCCGCACCTTTGAATTTCTCAAAACCCAGAACGAGCCGGTTATCCTGCACATCCTAACAAAGAAGGGAAAGGGGTACGCACCGGCGTTAGCCATGCCCGACAAGTTCCACGGGCTTGGAAAATACCAGCCGGAGACCGGTGAAACAACGCCTTCCACCAGCCCTACTTATTCTGAAATCCTTGGCAAAACTCTTAGCAATTTTGCCGATCACAATCGCAAAATTGTTGCCATAACGGCAGCGATGCCTAATGGCACGGGTCTCACCCACTTTGCCGCCCGCCACCCCGACCGATTTTATGATGTTGGGATAGCCGAGGAGCATGCGGCACTCTTCGCCGCCGGTATGGCAACTCGCGGGATGAAGCCCTTCCTGGCGATTTACTCAACATTCATGCAACGCGCCTTCGACATGATCGTTCATGATATCGCGCTGCAAAACCTCAACGTTGCACTCTGTATGGACAGGGCTGGTCTATCGGGTGATGACGGACCTACTCATCACGGACTCTTCGACATCGCCTACCTGCGAAGCATCCCCAATATGGTCATCATGCAACCGCGAGATGAGGAGGAATTCGCCGATATGCTTTGGACGATGGCGAATCACCATTCCGGACCTGTCGCCATCCGTTATCCTAGGGGAGCAGGAACTGGAGTCTTACCAAAAACAACACCTCGCCTACTGGAAATTGGAAAGGCCGAGGTGATCCGTCATGGCACTGATGTCGCCCTCTTCGGTCTGGGCAATTTCTGCGAGGTCGCACTTGAAACTGCCGACTTGCTTGAAAAGAAGGGTGTCAAGACCGCCCTGATCAATCCACGATGGATCAAACCTCTGGACGCAGGAACACTTGAGTTTTTCGCGCGAGGGGTCAGGCTTCTCTGCACGCTTGAAGATCATTCCGTCACTGGAGGTTTCGGAGCTGCTGTTGCGGAGCATCTTTCCGACGCGGGAATCACGACTCCACTTATCAGGATCGGTTGGCCCGACCAGTTCATCGAGCACGGTTCGGTGCCGATTCTTCGCAACCGATACGGAATGAATGCGCAAGCAGTAGCGGATAGGATTCTCGCCACGCTGCGGCTAAAACCCTCGGCGGTTGCTTGACAACGATCTGCTGATCATTGCCTTCGAACCAGCAGATCAGCCTGGAATGCCTCAGTAGGACTTTTAGAGTCCCTTGTGAGACCCGTCGCAGAGAGCACCATTTGCGCTGTGTTTACAACCGCAAAAATAAACCGTTCCGTCCTTCTCCGCGGTGTAAGGTGTCGGCGCAAATGAACTGCCCTTGTGAGACCCGTCGCAGAATGGTTGACCGGCACTTTTACCACAAGAACACCAATAGTAAGTCTTGCCGGCTTCGACTTCAACGGGAATAGGTGATTTTTGGGCGATTACGGGTTCGGACATGACGATGTGGATTTGAAGGTTGCATGCCTATCGGGTTCATACCCACAGCCACAATGGATAGTGGGTTAGCGACGAAATCGTTGCCGCCAGAACCCCAAGATGCAGACATTGTGGGTGTCATCCCGATAGGCATGGAAGGTTGAATTATTATTTAATGACATTAACAATATAAGTTATAACTTACCTGATACGCAACTCTGGATTTATATCAACACCCACCTTCTTTAATGAACCACACCATCCCCGAATCCCAACTCCTCGAGGCACTCAATTGGCGTTATGCAACCAAGTCCTTTGACGCTTCGAAGAAAATCCCCGAGCAGACTTGGAAGACTCTTGAGGAGGCTCTTGTACTCTCCCCCTCCTCCTTTGGGCTCCAACCTTACCGCTTTTTTGTGGTCAAGGATCCTGCCGTCCGGCAACAGCTCCTTCCCCATTCCTGGAATCAACCCCAGGTTGTCGATGCATCGCACTTTGTCGTTCTCACGGGTCGCACCTCCATGACGGAGGCGGAGATCGACCGTTTTCTCGACCGCATCGTCGAAGTGCGTGGCGTTCCGCGCGAATCGCTTGAGGGTTACCGAGGAATGGTTTCTGGAAGCCTGCTCAGCCCCGGAGTTGAAGGACGCATCCCTCACTGGTCCGCATTGCAGGCGTACATAGCGTTAGGCAACCTCATGACATCGGCTGCTCTGCTTGGTGTGGACACCTGTCCTCTTGAGGGATTTGCCCCCGCTGAATATGATGCCATCCTCGGCCTAAAGGAACAGGGGTATGCATCCGTGGTCTGTTGTGCACTTGGTTACCGAAGCGAACAGGATAAATATGCCTCAACCCCAAAGGTGCGACTTCCTCTTGCCGATCTGGTCAAATCAGTCTGAGTTTCCCTTTGCTGATCCATGATTGTCAGCAAGCAATCTGAACTCGGTGAACAGCCACTTTCTCGTCTACTTGCGGAGCTTCATTTGAGACCGAATCATCTCGTCGAGGCTTCCGATGAGCAAATCACTCACAAGATGGTGCGACGAGGCTGTAAAGGCAGGCGACTGACCAGAAACGTTCAGACAAAACTGCTTAGAGCTCTCAACTCCGCCTCGGGTAAGACTCATCTTCTCTCGGAATTGTTTACTTATTAGTCGTCTTTTTTTCTGAAAATCAGCTTTGAGAAACCACGGACCGTTATCAGACACGAAGATGGAAATTTGGCAAAAAAGTCGTTAGCAAATAATCTTTAATCAATTCTTTGCGCCGAACCGCCTTTCCCGAAGATCATTAAGGATGCCATTTTTAAATGTTGCCGCTTACAAATTCGCAAATCTAGGGGAACTTCCTACCCTTAGGGAACGACTCAAAGCGGAGTGTCGCTCGCTGGGTCTCAAGGGAAGCATCCTTTTGAGCAAAGAGGGGATCAACCTTTTCATTGCCGGAGAGGCCCCTGCTGTGGAATCGCTGTTGAAAACCCTCCGCTCCATTCCAGGACTTGGCAAGCTGGGAGGCAAGCTCAGTCAGAGCGACGATCAACCTTTCAATCGGATGCTGGTCAAGATCAAGGAAGAGATCATTGCCTTCGGCGTTGAAGGTATCAATCCTGCCCTCCATACCTCACCAAGAATCTCTCCGGAGGAGTTGAAACGTTGGCTCGATGAGGGACGCCGATTCATCCTCCTCGATACCAGAAACACCTACGAGGTGAAACTTGGCACTTTTAGAAAGGCAAAAACTCTAGGCATACGACATTTTCGGAAATTTCCGGAAGCGGCGCGGCGGCTTCCTGAAGAAATGAGAGAAATGCCTGTCGTAACATTCTGTACCGGAGGAATCCGGTGCGAGAAGGCTGCACCCCTTATGGAAAAGGAGGGTTTCCGCGAGGTATATCAACTTGATGGCGGCATCCTGAATTATTTTGAGAAGTGTGGCGGGGCTCACTACAAAGGGGAATGTTTTGTTTTCGACAAACGCGTTGCCGTCGATCCTGAGCTTAGGGAAACAAACAGTCAGCTTTGTTTTGCATGTCAGGAACCTCTGTCGGAGGAAGAGCTTATGGATCCTAGGTATGTTTATGAAAAAAGCTGTCCTTATTGCTTTGAAAACGAACACGGTCGCTCGGGTGAAGCTCCTTAAGACAAAAGGCGCAAAAAGCAGAAAACCTCTATCCCATTATTCTTCAGGTGATCTTATGTCCCTTGCGAAGCATTACGGCACCCCACTTGCCTCTTTTGAGAGTTTTTACATGATTCAGGTCGAATTTGGCGAACATGTTTGAGATCGATCCAATCTCCACGGTAAGGATTCCGGAAAAGATCAGAATCCCACCGGGCGCGACTGCTTTCACAATCATCTCACTGGCGGCTGTTAGAATCGTAGAATAAAGGTTCGCTACAACGATATCATAGCTACCAGAAGTCTTCCAATGGAGGACGTCGGCTTTGACGAAGCGTGCACAAGATAGTCTATTAAGAACTGCATTTTCTTTAGAAATACGGACGCAGTTCTGGTCGAAATCAACTCCGAGGATTTTTCTTGCACCAAGGAGTTCCGCCGAGAGAGACAGAATGCCTGAACCGCAACCAAGATCGAGCAACGACCAATTTTTTAAAGATCCTAGACTTTTGCCGGTAGCCTCGACCAACAACTGGAGACAGCGTGCCGTAGTGGCATGGTCACCCGTTCCAAAGGCCATTCCTGTTGGAATGAGCAGTGGTGCCCCCCTCCCGATAGCTTTCTCTTTTTTAAAAAGGATTTTATCCCTGTAGATCCGAAGTTTCCCACCAATCCGCAAAGGATCAGTAATTTTAGGAGTAGTGGGACGCCAAGCCGAGGCATTGAAGATTCGGATGGTTCCTCCAAATGCTTTCCTAAGTCTCATGGCTGTTATCGCATCCGTATAGAGATCCAATCTGATGGAGCGAGAAGCAGGGAATTTCTTGATCACCAAAGACTCCACCCCGGCAAATTGGAGTCGCTCTATCCAAACGTCCTCCCACCTGACAGAAGAGATGCGGGACCAGACACGAGTAATCAATGGCATTGATGCAGACAGAAAAAGGCTTTCATTCTAAGGAAAGAGAATTTGATCATAATTTGAAAAAAGGGACACAATTCTATCATAAACTATTCATAGTAATTAATTTACATTTCTGAAAAACCATCCGCATAGCGCACTTGCCTTCTGGACATCCGACTTCTGTGCCCTTAGTTACATTTTCAACTTGTTCGAACGGGCTCTCATTCTAGGCTCACTCATATGTCCACGGCAACCTTGCCCACTATGCATCCCCATGCAACGCCCATTTCGACCCCGATGTCTTTCGATTCCAAGATCGAAGGAAACATTATTATCACGAAGCTTGATGCTGCTATCAACTGGATGAGGAAAAATTCCCTTTGGCCGATGCCCATGGGTCTCGCCTGTTGCGCAATCGAATTGATGGCCGCTTCTTCTTCACGATTTGACATCTCCCGATTCGGAGCCGAGGTAATGCGTTTTTCGCCCCGCCAGTCCGATGTGATGATTGTGGCCGGTACGGTGACCTATAAGATGGCCCTCTCTGTAAAGCGAATCTACGAGCAAATGCCGGAGCCAAAATGGGTAATCGCCATGGGTGCCTGTGCATCCTCTGGAGGCATGTATCGTAGTTATGCAACTCTTCAAGGGGTTGATCAAATCATACCGGTCGACGTGTATGTCTCGGGTTGCCCCCCCCGTCCTGAAGCCTTGCTTGACGGTCTCATGAAGCTCCAGAACAAGCTCATGAGCGAACATTCCGTACTTGATCAGAAACGCGCCCTATTTGAATCGCTACGATGAACGCCATCGCCGAAGCCGCCGTCCTTGATGCTGTAAGAATCGAAGAAACGTTTGCACCCGACGTTTTTGACCGGAAGGAATTCCGTGGGGAAACCACACTTTCCCTGCATTCCACACGCCTACATGATGTGGCGGCTTTCTGTAGCAAAGAACTTGGATACGACATGTTGCTAGACATCTGCAGCGTGGACCATTACGGAACCCATCCCCGCTACGAGGTGGTTTATGAACTTTATTCCATTGAAAAAAAATCATTCCTTCGGCTGAAGTGCTCTACCCCTGAAGAAGTGGCTGAGGTTGATACGGTATGCGACATCTGGCCGACCGCCAATTGGCATGAGAGAGAGGTATGGGACATGATGGGCATTCGTTTCCGAGGTCATCCTGATCTTCGGAGGATCCTGATGTGGGAGGGTTATCCCTACCATCCTCTTCGCAAGGAGTTTCCCCTGGAAGGTATTCCCACCGACGTACCTGATGTGGCATTTACCGAGGTCGCTCCTCTTGCAGGAGGCCCTTTCGTCACCATCCCAACGGAGGGAAACACCGAGGTTCGCGAGCCACGTGCCCGCCACGCCGGCGAAATCCCGTCGGAGGCAACATTCATCGCGGAGCCTTGATCGCCGGGAAAAATGCATTTGGCGAGTACCTCTCGGCCCTCTCAGGGCAGCTTAGTGTGGCGCTCGACACTGAGGCCGACAGTCTACATTGCTATTTTGAAAAACTCTGCCTAATCCAGAGCGGTTGGGGAGAAGAGCCTCAGAGCGGGCTGGCAAGCAACTTGAATCTGATAGATCCCCTAGTAGATCTTCCGCTCGGGGATTTTTTTGAAACCCTTCGAGGCAAGAGGATTATCTTCCACGATGCTGACTATGACTTGCGCCTGTTGCGACGTTCGGGAGAGTTTCCTGATCAGGATATCTTCGACACAATGATTGCAGCGCGGCTTTGCGGGGAACCGCAACTAGGGCTCGCAGGTCTGGTGGAAAAATATTTTGGGATCACTCTTTCAAAGGCCTCCCGCAAGGCCAACTGGGCCCAGCGACCCCTTTCAGACCAAATGGTCGAGTACGCGCTTAATGACGTCCGATATCTGCCTCAATTGGCTAGAATTCTGGAAGACCGTCTTATGGAATTAGACCGATATGAATGGTATCGCCAATCCAGAGACCGCATGGTAAGGGGAACGCGCGAGACCCGACTGCGCGATGTGGAGAATCTGTGGCGGGTGACTGGTTATGCCGCTCTTTCTCGGAGGGGATGGGCAGTGTTGCGGGCTTTATGGCAGTGGCGTGACGAGGAGGCTCGTCTCTGGGATCGTCCTGCATTTCATGTTCTTTCAAATGAAAGCCTGTTGAGGTTGGCCGACGAGGCCTCCCAGGGAGGAAGGTTTTCCCGTCCTCGTCTCCCTCAAGCAAGGGCGGAACGGATGGATAGGGCCCTAAAAACTGCCGTTGACCTTCCCGAATCGGAGTGGCCACAGGTTATCAGGGGTATTCGCATCCGTGCAACCAGAGAGCAGACCGACCGCTTCAATAAACTCAAGGAGCTCCGGGATAAGATTGCTGTCGAACTGGATCTAGATCCATCGATTCTGGCCCCCAAGGCTGCGCTAGAAGCTGTCGCAGCCAATCCGGCGGCTGCCGTCCTGCTTCCTTGGCAGCGTATGCTGCTGGGACTTTCCACGCTACCCGACCCAGTACTTGAGCAAGCTGACCAAGCTCAGGCGGCCTAAACCCAACTTCCGTTCATGAATGTCGGATCAGATGATTCCGTCGTCGATCTGATCACCTTGGCTTTAAGGGAGGATCTGGGGCTTTCGGGTGATGTCACATCTGAGGCTTTCATCTCCCAGGATTCGATCGCCAAGGCGACAATCAGGGCTAGGGAGAAGTGTGTAAGCTCGGGGCTTACGACGGCAAGGGATGTTTTTCTAAGGGTGGATCCTCGACTGAAGGTTTCAATTCTTTGCTCCGAGGGTGAGATCCTATCGGTCGGTTCACCACTCATGGAGATAAAAGGATCGACCCGGTCGATTCTTTCAGCCGAGAGGACTGCCCTTAATTTTCTTGGACGTCTTTGCGGTATCGCCACACTTGCCGGGCGTTATGCTGACGAATTAAGAGGAATGGATGTCCAACTGCTCGACACTCGGAAGACGACGCCTGGATGGAGGTTTCTTGAGAAGCGGGCAGTAAAGGCGGGGGGGGGTATGAATCACCGAATGGGCCTCTTTGATGCAGTGCTCGTTAAGGACAATCATATCGCCTCGCTTGGCGATCTCTCGCTGTTACAACCAGTAATCGCTGAACTTCGGGACCAATATCCTGACCTCCCCATAGAGATTGAAGCCGATACCCTCGAACAGGTAGCTACACTTCTTGCTTACACCTCGGTCGATGTGATCCTACTCGACAACATGCCTCCGGATTCCCTAAGGAAGGCCGTGTTGATGAGGCAGGCCAAGGCTCCATGGATAAAACTGGAGGCCAGTGGAGGGATAACGCTTGAGAGTATTCGTCTTATTGCGGAAACGGGTGTTGATAGGATTTCTGTCGGCGCGCTCACCCACTCCGCTATAAGCACGGATCTCTCCCTAGAGTTGCAACATGCAGTGTGAATTCGTCAAACCGCTCAACGTCGATCTGCTCACGGAGACTTCGCCTTGGGGAGTCGACGTGAAATTGGTCGCCAATACGGGTTCCACCAACGACGATATGCTTTGCCTCGGAGAGGATGGAGCCCCTGCTGGCACGATCATTTTTGCCGAGGCACAACACGCCGGTCGCGGGCGGTTTCGCCGTCCTTGGAGCTCATCACCTGGGCTTGGCCTTTGGTTCTCCCTGCTCCTACGGCAGGAGATAACCGATTTCACCATCCCTTCATTATCAGCCTTTGCTTCGGTGGCGCTTGTCGAAACGCTTCGGGAATTTGGATTTGCTGACTGTCAGGTAAAATTCCCGAACGATGTCATGATCGGTGGCCTCAAAACGGCTGGGATTCTGGTCGAGACCCGGCTGGGAAAATCACCCTTTGCAGTCGTTGGAGTTGGTTTAAACGTGAATCACAGAAGGGATGATTTTCCGGAGGAATTGAGGGAGACGGCAACCTCTTTGTTGCTCGCGAGCAGTTCCATTCAGGATCGGCAGGCTATAGCAATGAAGCTGCTTGTTTCGCTGGGAAAAACTGAACGCGTGATGGCAAACAATCGTGAGGCGTTGCTTGCCACATGGAATAGTCTTCTCATGCCCGCATTTCCACCTGGTCATTAAGATGCGGCCGTTTGATTTTCAATCACCCGTCATGGCGATCGAGTCGTCTTGTGATGAAACCGCAGTAGCCGTTCTGCGACCGCCAGGAACTATCATCGCCAGCAAGATTGCATCTCAGGTGGAGGAACATGCCCGCTTTGGAGGGGTAGTTCCCGAAGTCGCCTCTCGAAATCATCTGCTAGCCATAGATCCCCTGGTTCGCGGTTGTCTTGAGCAGTCGGGTATCACCCCGCTGGACTTGGGTGCTGTCGCGGCGACCTCGGGGCCTGGGCTTGCTCCTGCGCTTCTCGTAGGAGCATCCTACGCCAAAGGATTCTCGCTGGCCCTCGGCATTCCATATCTGTCATTGAATCATTTGGAAGGCCATCTTCTTTCTCCTTTTCTCGGGCGAGAGGATATTCCCAACCATATCGCTCTCCTTGTGAGCGGCGGACACACCCAACTTACCGAAGTAAGGGGATTTGGCCGGTATACGGTTTTGGGCCGGACCCTTGATGATGCCGCCGGGGAGGCATTTGACAAAGTGGCCAAATTGCTGGGACTTGGATACCCCGGAGGGGTGAGGATCGACCAACTCGCCGCAGGCGGCGACCCGCATAAGTACGAATTCCCGATGGCGCTCTTGGAGAGGAGGAACTTGGATTTCAGCTTCAGCGGGCTAAAAACATCAGTCCGTTACTTCCTTGAAAAACATCCCGACCTCCCTTCCCTTCCAGATGAAATGCGCCACCTATGCGCCTCGATACGTCATGCTATCGTTGGGGTACTTCTAAATAAAACGGTCCGCGCTGTGGAAGCATCCGGTCTTCAGGTAGTTGCGGTTTCCGGAGGCGTCTCTGCCAATACAGCGCTACGTAACGGACTCCTTGAACTTTGCCAACGAAAAGGATGGGAACTGCATATTCCTCCAACCGAACTTTCCACAGACAATGCGTCCATGATGGCCTTTGCAGCGATCCATCATTTACGTTCCGGCAAGACGAGCCAACTTCTTCAGGAAATCTCCCCTCAGTGGCAGGTGGGCACAAGAGAATAGGTCGAAGAATCAGCAATCTGGATTTAGGGTCGGGGTTAAGTACATGACAATGAACTTTGGTGTTGCACCGAAACAGCGTCTGGTCCAAACCAATGATATGAACGTACGTTCCTTTCTGTTCGCCTTGCTAACTGCTACCTTAGTTCTCGGGGCTCAGGCCTTCGCGTCTGGCTGGGTTGACAACTATAAGGCTGCTCTGACACAAGCGGGCTCAGAAAACAAGAATGTACTGCTGGACTTCACGGGTAGCGACTGGTGCCCATGGTGCATCCGACTCAAAAAAGATGTCTTTGACCAACCAGCCTTTCAGGAATACGCGAATAAAAACCTTGTCCTGGTAGAAGTCGACTTTCCTCAGGGAAAAGCACTCGCTCCGGAGGTCAAAACACAGAATGACCAACTCCAGCAGAAATTTGATGTGCAGGGTTTTCCTACACTAGTCTTGCTCAACCCTCAGGGAAAAGTCATCAAACAGCAAAGCGGATATATCCCGGGTGGCCCGAAGGGATTTATCGAGTGGATTAATTCACCGAAATAGCGGGGTTTTCTGCGGCGATAGTCGAGAAACAAGATCCAATGAGTTGTTCGGGGGGTAAGCGCTCGCTTTGTTGAGGTCTGGAACAGTGTCCTAAATTTTCCGAAGTTGGATGGAATCGAACTTTTCATCCCCTTCGATGATGTCACTCATCACAATCAACTGATCCCCTTTTTTCAGTAAACCTCTTGCGATAAGGAGTTCCTCGGCGTTCTTGACCGATTCCTCTGGAGTTGATCCGAACGGCATTATGAGCGGCAGCGTTCCCCAATTAAGGGTTAGGTGCCTTGCGGTAACTTCCGAAGGGGTAATTGCATAGATAGGTGCATGTTCGGGTCTTATGTGACTGGTGTAGTCCGCCATATTTCCCTGGCGGGTCAGCACTGCTATGAAGGCATGGGCAAAGGAATTGGCAAGAACAACCCCCGAATGCGCCGTTTTCTGGCGCGAATTGATCAAGGATGTCTGTTCCGCAAAATGGGCGCTTCCACTGCGTTCAATACGTCGAGCAATGCGGTCTAGTACCCGGACGCAATCGACAGGGTATTTGCCAACCGTTGTCTCACCGCTGAGCATGATCGCGTCAGCCTGCTCAAAGACAGCATTCGCAACATCGGTAACCTCCGCACGGGTCGGCACCGGGTTTTCAATCATCGACTCAAGCATGTGGGTGGCGACGATGACCTGCCTGCCGATCTTGAGGGCGCTCTTAAGTATCTTCCGTTGTATGATCGGCAACTCCTCCATCGGGCACTCGATCCCTAGATCGCCTCGTGCAATCATGACGGCATCGGTTGCCTTGATGATTTCGTCGATGATCTTTACAGCGCTTTGATCCTCGATTTTTGCGATAACGCGGGCATGACTTCCGTGTTCTGCAAGAACACGGCGCATCTCAGCGATGTCCGAGGGTTCGCGGCAGAAGCTTAAGGCGGCAAAATCGATGCCAACCTCGGCACCCACGGCGATGTCAGCCAAATCCTTTTCTGTAAGCGGTGGAAGGTTCACCTTGACGCCCGGAAGGTTGATGTGGCGACGAGATCCCAAGGCTCCCGGAGTCAGAACCTCACAGCGTATGCGTGAATTGATCTTGGACAGAACCTTGAGGTGGATGACACCATTGTCCACTAGAACGACGTCACCCTCGTTGATGTCATCTATGAGTCCGTCATAGTTGACATTGACGGAATAGAGTTCCTCGCTTCTGGCACCCCGAACGGTGAATTCCATGATGTCACCAACTTTGAGGTCAAGCTTGGTGGGAAGGTCACCCGTACGAACGGCTGGTCCCTGAGTATCGAGCAGAATTCCGACGGGCATATCCAACTCACTGGCAATGGAACGGATGGTGGGTACAATCCTCCTGACCCAGTCATGCTGGGCGTGGCTCATATTGAGTCGGAATATATTTGCCCCGGCCAGAATCATCTCGCGGAGGCGTTCCGGACTTTCACTTGCAGGGCCCAAGGTACAAATGATTTTGGTTTTACGCAGTGTGGTGATCATGAAAGATGGTTGTGCTATTGGTTCGTGCCGATTTGTGGGTTCTGCAATCGTGCAATGCAACCATAGTGTGTGCCCATTGGAAAGAGTCGCTTCGGAAAATAACGCGTCTTCTCTTACGGCCCACTGCTTGGAATCACAAAATCTGGTCGTTGAATCGGGGGAAATTGGCCGAGTTTTTTGGGCCGGTGTGTCCTGGACTCAGTGATAAGTCCTCGCTGGAAGCAATATTCCGAGAGGGTTGCAGTGATCTCCCGGGCAGTGCGGGTGCGATCCATAGAAACGCCTGAGAGCGAGGCCCCTCCGGCGTTGGCTACGGCACCCGGCCAGAAGAAGACCATTGCCGGAGTGAAGGCTGCCCAGGCACCTGGTGCTAGGCCCGACCCACCAGTCGTAAGGAGGGTAAGGAAGGCAGGGGCTCCTTTTTCTGAGAGATCCGAAATTCTGACACGAGTTTCCATTTTTGTTCCTCCCGCCCCGAAGCCAACTATCATCCTAAGGGCGCGGCTTCCTTGATTCACCTGATTGTAGGTGCCTGTTACTAACCAATAGTTCCCTTTGGGAAGAGCGGTTCCCTGCGGCGCAATCTCTGCTGGGGCAATATATTTGGTGAGTTGAGCAACCAGATTCGAAGCAAGGGCATGTTTCTCCTCCTTAATAAAGGCCTCAAGATCTCGTCCTCCACGATCCACCCGGAAGTTGTCGTATGGAGCAGCAAACTCCTCAACATAGATTTTGACGGGGAGTTTTTTTGGCGCCGAACCCTTGGCATGGATGTTCCCGACGCTCACAGAAGCACAACCGCAAAGCAGAAGAGAAAAGGCCGCAAAGATAAACCCTAGGCACAGATACGAAAGGAAGCGGATTCGATAATTCAAAATCAGATGAGTGAATTTGCTCGTGAAATAGGCCTTGTCCATGAAAAAACGTGTGTCCATGACACATCAAGGAGCTGATACACTGTCAAGTCCTTGGATCTTGGCGCCGTTTTTGTTGCAACTTCTGGCCATAGCCTTGCTTCCGTTTCTTGCTCCCCACTGGTGGGAGCGACATTATCCAAAGATCTCCGTTGTACTGGGTGGAATCACCTCTATTTATTATCTAGGTGAACTCCATGGTGGGGAAAGGCTTCTAGAGACCCTCCACGAATACATCGGCTTTGTCATTCTTCTAGCTTCGCTGTTCATTGTGGCTGGCGGAATTCATATCCGTGGAGGGGCAGTCGCAACACCATTAGGCAACGTAATCTTCCTGCTTTCAGGAGCGTTGCTAGCCAATGTGATCGGTACAACTGGAGCCTCCATGGTGCTGATACGCCCATGGATAAGGATAAACAAAAACCGCATTGTAGGGTTTCATGCGGTTTTCTTCATCTTTTTGGTTTCAAACATCGGAGGAGGGTTGACGCCGATCGGCGACCCGCCCCTGTTCCTTGGCTTTCTCAAAGGCGTCCCCTTTTGGTGGCCCCTTATGCATCTTTGGAAACCTTGGACCCTCACCATCCTCTTGCTGACGGCGATATTTTACCTGCTGGATCGCAGAAGTTTTCTGAAAGCCAAAAATCCCGATTCTGAGGATGTTAAGACTCAGGAGCCATGGGCTCTTGAGGGAGGCGGCAATGTGGTATTCTTGTGTTTAATTCTCTCAGCCTTGTTTCTCAGTTCGCCATGGCGTGAAATCGTCATGGTAGCTTCGACTGCACTTTCTTGGTCTATGACGCCTGGTCGTATCCGTCAAAAAAATGACTTCAACCTTGCCCCGATGAAAGAGGTCGCATGGATTTTCCTTGGCATCTTTGCCACTATGATTCCCGCCCTTGACTACCTCGGACATCACGCCTCGGCACTATCCACCTCATTTGGTATGGGATCTAGGCATTTCTATTGTTACACGGGAGCTCTCTCCTCGCTTTTAGATAATGCCCCAGCCTACCTCGCTTTCCTTTCGGTTGAAATGGGCCTTCAGGGCGGATCGATTCATGACCCTCAGGATGTTCTGCGTGTTGCCACTCAGACACCTGCGAATCTGGTGGCGATTTCCCTCGGGGCCGTCTTTTTTGGTGCCATGACTTATATCGGCAACGGTCCGAACTTCATGGTGAAGAGCATCCTCACCTCGTCCGGCGTAAAAACCCCCAGCTTCTTCGGATACATAATCTTGTATTCGCTTCCCATCCTCTTGCCGGTGCTCGCGCTGGCAGCTTGGTTGTTTTTGGATTAGCCTAAGCCAATGTTCACCGGTCTAATCGAATCCGTTGGTCTCGTACGAGCTATCGAACCACGCGGAAAAGGCGCTCGCTTGACGATTGAGACCGACTTGACGGAAAGACTTTCCACGGGAGAAAGCCTGGCAGTAAACGGTTGCTGCCTTACGGTAACAGGGCAGAAGTCTGGGACAGTCGTCTTTGATCTTCTTGCCGAGACCATCTCCCGGACAAATCTGGGCAATCTTAATCCCGGAGCCAGGGTGAATCTTGAGCGGGCTATGCCAGCCGATGGTCGCTTTGGAGGGCACTTCGTCCAAGGACACATCGATACGACAGCCGAAGTGTATCTCACTGAGATCTCAGGCTTAGATCTGAATCTCGCAATCGAACTGCCCGAGGCTGGAAAACCTTACCTGATAGAAAAAGGGTCTATCGCCGTGAACGGGGTGAGCCTGACCGTGGCTTCGTTGTCCGAGGATCGCTTCGGGCTTTGGATCATACCCATTACGCTTCAGAAAACCAATTTGGGAGATTTGAGGAAAAGTCACCGGGTCAATCTGGAATATGATCTCATTGCCAAATATACGAAGCGCCAGTTTAGCTGTCATGCTCAGGAGTAAACTGAAACGAAAAAGCATTGCCTCTGAAAATGAAGGAATTATGCTTCTTAATTCGGCTTGCAGAGATGCATGTCACCAGTATCTGCGCGGTTAGCTCAGCGGTAGAGCACTACACTGACACTGTAGGGGTCACAGGTTCGAACCCTGTATCGCGCACCATTTTAAGCCGACATAGGGGCGGATAGCCTCTTATAGGTTTGCAATTTACCAACCAAATTGCCAACCTGATGGTGTGAGTGTTGCCCAATCCAAAAAGTCTCGGGGCCGCAAACCATCCCGCAAAACCAAAGTCCGGGGGATTTGGCCCCATGAAAATGGGTTTTGGTACTTCACCAGGATGCGGCATGGCCAGCGCTCAACCGTTGCTCTTGGAACCAAAGACGAGATGGAGGCCGCCCGGTTAGCACTCGAACTAGTGGATTCTCCCGAACTCGAACTCGCAGGAGAGTTCGGTGCGGAAATCAACGCATTCATCGAGTGGAAGTTGGATAAGAACGTATTTTCGCGTTTTACGGCCACACAACGAAAAACCGTGCTGCTGGATTTTATGAGATGGCTTGGAGATGACCCCAAGATATCCAAGGTTACAACGAGTCAAGTATTGGACTTTTATCACTTCAAGAAAGATTCCAAGAAATCCCCTGTAAAAGAGGTTACAGCCCAAAGCTACATCACGGGTGTCCTAGCCTCGTTCTTCACTTGGCTTAAAGATGAGAGAAAGGTGATTTCAAAGAGTCCTGTTCAGGACATCAAATTTCCTCATCTGGATACAAAAAGTGCTGCAAAAAGCCGATTCTGTGATGAGGATCTTCGGGATCAAATTCTTGCCGGATGGGAAAATATTCCGGAGAAAATACTCGATAAAACACGTGCTCGGTGGATCGGCTTTGTTTTGCATGCCGGGTTTGATGCAGGCATGCGAAAAAATGAAATTATAGAAGCGAGACCCGAGTGGTTTGTGTTGAGGAATAAGGCAGAGGGTGAAGTTAAAGGTGTAATCAATATTGCCAAGACGAGCACATTCATGCCGAAAGACAGGGAAGCACGAACAATTCCCATGTCCAAGGTGTTGGTTTCATATCTTCAAAAGTACCCCTTTGAAACAGGAACATGGTGCATTGCACCTGAGAAAGTTCGCGGAAAGGCGGAATACCGTTACGATTTTGAAAGGCCGTTTAAGATCTACATCGAGTGGATTGGGAAAGAACTGAATATGGATCTTAAATGGGTTACTCCACACATCATGAGGCATACTTTTGCAAGCCTCCTAGCTAGCTCAGGGGTTTCTCTCTACAAAATTGCGAAATGGCTAGGTGATACACCAACAACGACTGAAAAACATTACGCGCATCTCCAAGCGGATGATGATGATGTCGATATGTTAAGAACTCGCGAGAAGTAGGGCGCAAAGCCTAGCTAGGACGGGATTGTTATTCAGATGCAGCTTCTTCGAGCGATTCGAAGCCCTCGACACGGATTCTATTCCAACAAGCTAGGCATTCATCATAATCGAAGATGGTTAACCGCTTTCGCTCAACTACTGGTTTAAGCCAACCGGCCTTCCTAGCGAGTTTGAGAACTTGGGGGCCACCAAGTACCATCTCAGCGTCTTCGATGCGTGCAGCACCCCTCCTGGCTTGAAGAAGGACTGCATGCCTCACGCTGCACCTCCCCGATCAGAAATTGTAAATATGGCCTGCACATACAGTATAGACCAGAATCACTCCTTAAATTCAATAGGTCGGGCTGTTTTTTATTAAAAATGATTTGAGGTTGGGGATAATTAACACCAAGCACTCGTCTCTCCCCGAGAGTCGTTAATTTTCACCGACTTCACACCGACCAATTCCGCGGCGATCATGTAAACGAGCGTCAGATCGCCAGCCTCCACTGCACTTTTAAGCTCTTTGAGCTTTGCCTCATGTCGGTCCGCAGCAAGTAAAAGGAGCCTGATTACCTCACTCCTTCCCTCATTTGTCTTGGGTAGCTGAGTCGCTTTCATTTTTAGTTTTTTCGATGCCATAGAATGATTACACCGCCCAAGGCGGGAAATTTGTGATTTCAGTGTCTTGGGGTTTACTGCGCTTCTGCATCCACTTTTTGAGAAGATATTCTTCAACAGCACGCACTCCCTTTCGGTTCTCGGTAATTTCTTTGGCAACGGTTTTTGCCTCCGCGGCATTGACGCAGATGCCCAAATCACGCTGCACCCGAAGAATCATCTCCGCGAGTTCGTCGCGGTTCGGTGGTAACACTTCAATCACGTTCGTCGAGATCCTGTTGAGGAGTTCTGGTGGGAGATGATTACTGTCGAGGAAGCTGTCGGCGATGGAGAGGTTGCCCCAGTTGCCCCCAAGGAGGGCATGGGCTTTGTATGCCATCGTGTAAGCAGCCTGCCAGGCACCCGAGAGGATTATGAAGAAATGCTTATCGAGCTTCTTTGCCAGCCTCTCCGACCAATGTTCCCAGTGAGCCACCTTGGCATCCAAGAGACTCATGAACTCGTCGGTACAATACCGCTCCCACGGAACAGTCTTCGCCAGATCAGGCGGGAAGGGCTTCTCCACTTCATCCAAGTAAATGATCCCCTTTTCGTTTGCCTTCACGAATTCTGCAATCCTGCGGGGCGAGCTGATTTCAGCCTTCGATCCCTGCGGCATCCATGACCCCGCGGACTGCTCGAAGAGCGGGAGATGTTCACATTCCGCGACCGCTCTCACGACATGAGTTTTTCCCGATCCGCTTGGTCCGATGACGAGGCCGTGCAAACGCGGTTTGATTCCACCCGCGGTCAGACCCTCGCGGCGTGCATCGAGCATGAGACGCAATTGATCGAATGCTGCCTGTTGGCCAGATAGCAATGATGCTCTAAATCCCTCCTCGCGGTTTTCCTGAAAAACGAAGCCCAGTTGAGCAGTCCCATCATCATTTGGTTCCGCGGTTGTTTTTACATCAACATGATCCTCGGCGCAGTACATGACTGTCGGGAAGCCACTCTTGACTGGGTAGTCTGTCCATCCGTAAAAGTCAGAAACGTGCGGTTTAAATGGCGCCATCGACCAAACGAAAACCAGATTGTCCGTACCCCCTTTTTGTTCTTTTTCTATCTCTCTCACGCAAGCTACTCCCTCGTCTCGTGAATTAAAGGGAAGCATTGCCCGCCTGATGAGCATGATGATGCGCGAAATTTTATCGACCCACGATTTATTTACCTCAAACGATTCCTGGACTTTTGCCAATTTGACGAAGTGCTCGATGAGGAGACATCTGATGCGAGTTTTCAACCAAGCCTCTTCGATAATGGTCGGAAACAGCTCAATTGCTTCGTCCGGAGGTCCTGCTTTGAGGATTTGGTGCGTAAAGTTCGTCCATTCCCAAACTCCATGGGTGAAGGAGTCTTTTGAGTGCTCGTCGCTAAGGTTGAAGGTTCGGAAAACAGTGTCGAGATGGTGTGCCAATTGGTTCCTTTCCCCACCCTCTTCCAATTTGTTCTATCGACTGGTAAGATCTACTCCTGCAATGAAGAAGATGGGTCGAGATACTACCAAGCCGAAACGCCTAGGACAAGAAAAAACGGAACCTATAAGTTACACAAGCAGCGATGTTTCTTTGGAAGATCGCGTTGCGGCCTGTCTCTTGTCAGTCAAAGGAAATGGTTCTATCGGTGATTTGTCCCTGAAACTCGGCATCCCAAAAATGTCACTCTCTCGCTATATCCGAAAAAATCAGTCGATGACGCTCGCAACACTTCAAAAAATCGCCGCGGCACTCGATACCGATCCACTTTCGCTCTTGAAATGACTCTCTCTGCTCCAATTCCTGTTGAAATCGGCGCTTCCGTGCGGATACCGCTGGTCACCGCCATTGTCGATGCCGGCTTTCCCTCTCCTGCTGATGATCATCTGGAACGCTCCATCGATTTGAATGAAGAGCTGATCAGGAACAAGGCCGCCACTTTCTGCGTTAGGGTGCAGGGTGAGTCGATGCGCGATGCCGGCATTCATGCCGGCGATGTTCTGGTCGTGGATCGCTCCATCACTCCCGCCAACAAACAAATTGTCATCGCCATGATCGATGGGGAATTCACCGTAAAAAGATTCAGGAAATACGGTGAGAAAATCTTCCTTGAAGCCGCCAATGCCGACTTCCCTTCCATCCAGATAGCAGAGGATCAGGAACTCGTCATCTGGGGCGCAGTCACCTACATCATACACAAGGCCAGTTAAACTTCCCATGGTCTCCACCGATCTCATAAACAAGGCGGTCTTGAATTTGTGGAGTAATCACCCGCCCGCAGATGATCGTCCGCCGCTCCTTTACCCACCTTTAAAAGAAGATGGTATCCTCTTTGTCGGATGCAATCCGGCATGGGTTGAGAAGATGAATATTCCTTCGTTCTCTGCTTTGCTAGCAGCCCCCTCCAAAGAGAGAGCAATCATTGAAGCAGAAAACAAGAGTCTGGATTCGTATCCCTACTTTAAGCCCTGCAAGGAAATATCTGATGCCTTGGATTGTGAGTGGGCTCATATCGACTGGTTCTTTTCTAGGGAAACAAGCCAGGAGCAGTTAGAAAAATTTGTCCTGGTTGAGCCGGCAAAGTGGGATGTCCCTGTCAAACTGACTTCCTCCGGCCAAGAACAGATTAAACTTTCGAGACAGTTGATTAATGGATGTTCTCCCAAGGTCATCGTCGTGATTAATGCCCTAGCCTCAAAGATTGCACGGACAGAATTCTCACTCCACTCCACCAAACTTGACAATGATGGTCTGTATTGGGCCGACATCGCGGGTCGTAAAGTTCCCGTCATTCTCTCCGGCATGCTTACGGGACAGCGGGTGGTTGGGCCCCCGAGAACTAGTCCATAGAGGATGGGATGATTTTCCTATAGATAAGGAGAATCATCATGAAAAAGACGAGAAGGACAGTGGAG